>ERZ1090881.1187-NODE-1197-length-11398-cov-5.363837_pt1 | contig 11398 bp, 13 predicted proteins | sample MGYA00478470_ERZ1090881 | MGnify/ENA primary metagenome ERZ1090881 (study PRJEB33644, sample SAMEA5815736) | chicken gut metagenome | biome: Chicken; feature: Gastrointestinal Tract; material: Caecum | place: Ireland | collected 2019-01-01 | study: A study of...
CCTGTAACCAGCGGTTGACGTTGTAGGCGAGCAGCCCGACGTCGCTGTCCATCATCCGGTCATAGTACTTCCGGGGGATACCCAGATAGTCGCCGATCTGACGGTGAGCGGTTTGCTGGATCTCCAACGGCTTGACCAGATCCATGCCATTTTCGCCTCGGAGGTGGAGCATGGGCTTGCCGTCCCAGTCCTCCATGACGATGCTGTTGGTATTGACCAGATAGTCCTCCTTGGCCTGGCTCTGGCGCAGGATCTCCGCGCCGATCTCCTGTATGGTGCGTCCTGTTTTCATGTCTTGTCTCTCCCTTCTCACCACGCGACTGTGATGCAGTCCTCGCGTGCTACGGCGGCGAGGCCGGCATCCTCCAGGACCTTCACCAGTCTGTCCCAGAGGCACTTCTCCGGGAAGTCCTTCAGCGTGTCCTGCACCGTCTCTTCATCGCCCTCCATAGGCCGGACGCAGATACTGCCGTCCTCCTTCAGGAACAGGCGGTGGTGACCCCGGGAGTCCAGGTCGGCGATCAGAGTCTCCAGCGTCTTTCGTCCCTGGCGCTCATACCACACCTGTGGGTCAACATCCTGCTGATTGGGCGCCTGGGGCTGTGGTTCCTGCTCTGAGGAGGGGGGTGTCAGCCGTTTGACCAGCGAACAGGACAGTGTCCCGCTCTGTTCCAACTCTACGTCGGCATACTCGTACTCCGGGACGCCATACACGCGGATGCGCCCGATGCCGCCGTGGATCGCCAGCAGGGTCGGGTTTTTCGTTTTCCACTCCCAGCGGGCCTCTGGATAGAGAGACTTGAACTGGTCAGAAATCCGATGATTGACATGGCGCAGCAGCGCCTGGGCCGCCTCCGGATCGTTCTCGGCGGCGTTCCGCTCTGCTTCAGCTGTCTTTCTGGCTTTTTCCGTTTCCAGCTCCTGCCGTTTCCGCCCCCATCTGTTCCTCCAGATCCGCAGGGTAGGGAGGCCCAGGATCAGGAAGACCCGCATGCCCCAGATGGCAAAAGCGCCAATGAGGAGCGGAATCTGCCAGTCGCCGCGCACAAACGCAATAATGGCGAGGACGGCGCCGACCAGGATAGAGGTGCTGGTCCACATGGGATTTTTCTGTTTCACTTGCGATTCCACCTTTCTTTGTTTCTTTGGGGAAATAAAAAAAGAGGCACGATACATATGCTCAGAATATCTCTGAAACATGGATGTATCGTGCCTCTTTGGCTGCCGGATGGTTACTCCGGCAGGGTCTCCCGCTCCCCGTCAATCGTACTGTCGGGGAATGGGATGGGTCCTTGCGCTGTGTCTGCTGTTTGGCCGGGTTGCTGCCCTGTCCGTCCTTGACTTGGAACGAAGCCCCAGTCGCTCAGTTCAAGCCGCAGCCCCTTGTCCTGGGTCACACCGTCTTTTCTGGTGTACTCCTCCAGTTCCAGGGAACCGGATACCCAGAGCAAGCTGCCTTTTTTGACGCCGGCTTTCCGGAGCCTGCGCATCACATCACCCCGGGCCCAGACCTGGTAATACTGGATCCTGGCCCTCTGTCCGTACCCAATGCGTTCCCCAAGGGAAAACATGGTGTAGGGGTTCTGATTCGCGCTCATTCCATGCCGCGGCTCGGACGCTGCCCAGCCGATGGTGTAGAGTTGTGCCATCGTTCTCCTTTCCGCCCGAAGGCTAAATTTACACAAAAAATGCCAGAGGACAGACTGCCGCCATAAATAGGTGCAGTAATGCCACTGGCACTTGCGTACAAACCTGACAACGTGTGCAATGCGAGACCGCTCGCTCATAGGCCAATTCAACTTGACCTACCCTCTCACGAGGCGCGCACAAAGAATCAATTACATGGGTAGTCTACCACAAGATATTGATATTGTCAACACATAAAATCCTATATATAGTTATACGGGCGTGCGGCCCCAAGGATGCCGCGCTAAAATCATGTTTGGGTAATTTTACAAGCACGTTACATTTGAGCTCATCCGCTTGAATCGACCGACTGATTTTAGTATAGTGAGAATCACCTTTTAAGGCTACAAGGAAGGATGGTTTTGGCGCATGGAACGGTATCACGATTTGAATGAGCTGATTGCGGATGGCGGCGCAACTTGTGAACTTTGTGGTCAGAAAATGTTGAGAGCGGACGGCTGTACCTGGCCGGGCGTCTATAGCCGCGGAGTTTATTACAAAAGGATCCGGTACGGTGAGGAGGAATTTCCCTGGCCGGATGAGCGCTGCCATGACTGCGGCGCAAAACTCGGACACTTCCACCACATGAACTGCGATGTTGAGGAGTGTCCCATCTGCGGCGGACAATTGATCGGCTGCGGCTGTGACCTTGAGTACACAGACGATGCAGAATGAAGCAATGGCCGCAGCGCCCCTTCAGAGGAAAAAGCAAATAGGTCTGGAAATAAGAAATCGTAGAGAGGCCAGCTGGCGCAAGCCTCTCTACGATTTTCTGAATAACAGCCTTGGTGGGTAATGCCGCTATTCTTTGAAGCTACAGATAGCGAGGAAGGATCCCCGCGGAATAATATTGCGGAAAAGGCCCGTCAAATCACAGTCAACGTCACTGACAGCGGAGCTGCGCCAGCTACTTTGTTCCGCCCACAAACTCACGCAGGAATTCCTGAAGAACTGACTTCTGCTTTTCCGTCATGTCCGGCAGCCGGATCATGTAGGTATGATCCAAACCAACCAGATAGTCCAAAGAGGTATGCAGGATCACAGCAAGCTGTTTTGCCCGATCCAGAGATGGATCCTGTATGTTATTTTCATAGCGATAGATGGTCTCCTTGCTGACGCCTAATTTCCTAGCCAACTCTGCACGCGACAACTTCATGCCTTCCCGCAACTGACGGAGGCGATAACCGAAATCGTAGATCATTTCATTGTCCATATCAACACCTCACGTATATTGTAGGGTTGACGTATAGACTTAATACGATGACAATTATGCGAATATGTGGATGTAATACGTTGACATTTGGCGACTCTTTGTGTTAGGATTCCATATAGAGAAAGTGCCCGAAACTACGGGCACTTCACTTCCGCTTATCATTGAGCCGCTCGATCATCATCAGGATGCTTTCCAAATCCTTGCTGTCCATATCATGGATGCCCTCGATAATTGCGTGGGCAAGCTGAGGTTCCCGAAATTCGGTCCCTTCATCAAAAAAATATTTCGGCTTGACGCCCAATTCTTCTATCAAGGCAAGGAGTTCCTTTACGGACGGCTGCGAATAGCCAGTGACGATATTATGGATATAGTTCTTGCTGTGTCCAAGGTCGTAGCTTAATTGATATTCAGAAATGCCCCGTTTCAGCCTGAGTTCTGTGATCCGGCGTCTGATAAATTCCATATCCATATATGCTTCCTCCACCAGCCGTTTTATCAATCGTACACTTTTATAGTGTGACAATGGGTCGTTGCTGGTGGGTATATTTTATGGATTATCACACTAATAAAGTCAAACGAGATAGAAAAGAGAGAAACTGGATATGCAGCATGAGACGGAACTGGATCCAATGGATCTGCCCTTCGACCTGGAGGCCGACATCGGAATCATCAAAGAAGCATCCCTGGAATGCCCGGGGGTTTACTATATTGCGGCGTCCCGTGGGCCGTTCCGAGTCGCTGATGAATATTACGTTGTGGATGATGACACGAGCATCATATCCCAAACTGCCAAGAGATATGGGCGCAGATTGCAGGAGTCTCCGCGGTTCCTGCTCTATGACCGGAATGATAAATCGGGCGGATGCGGCATTATTGAATATGAGATTGCAAAATACCGATACCGGCATCATATTTCTGACCCGTCTGGCTCCACTTTGCATGACATTGCGATATATAACATGGAGCACAATCCGGAGTACTTTGGAACATATCCGGCACCGGCGTGCACCCCTTATGGATATACGACGCGCTATCAGGCGCTGATGAATGGGGTCTTTTGGATCGAAACAGATCAGTGCAAAGAGGTCCTTGCAGTTTGCTACCCGATGTGGAATGGGGACTTTTCCGAAGGCGTCATGGAACTTGGCATCACTGTCGAGACAGACGAACAGGCCGGGATGGATACATCTCTGGGATATTTGTTTTTTGATAAGACTGCCGGGAGCCTGGCGCTCTTTGAACTGTGGCAGCTCTATGACTCGCTTCGCAATTCTGAGTATATCGATTATCCGGCTTTGATGAATTATATCTGGAAGTACGCGCCGGAATATGCCGCTGCCCATAACCTGAGTAATCAGTTTGGCTTGAACGACACTCTTGGATTGCTGCTGAATGCGCTGGGAGAAGAACGGGAACTCCAGAGTTTTCCAGAAAACAACATTTCGATTTCTGAGGGAGCAGGGCTGCGATTTCTGAAAATATGGGAATAGCGCTTGTTGAACCAACTGGTGATTTTATCGGTGTTATGGGTGGAGGCAGAGTCCATGTGCTATACATTCAACGAAGAAAGCGATAAGGCGAGTGAAGGGCTTTTGCGCAGCGGGCTGTATGTCAACCTGCAAAGCGATGAAGCCATAGAAATGGATCTGGTATATTTGACATACCGAGCCGAGCGGGATCTATATGACTGGCGGCAAGCAGCGGATCCCAACAGCTTTTGGGGTGACCTGAATTGGCGGGATTACATATCCTTTCTGAGACACACGCCGATCCTTCTTGCGACTGCGCGCCAGGTCATGAAAGCGGCTCTTCTGACTGTGCAGCCGGAGCAGTTTGATTTCTCTCCGCATGAGGACGAGACCCTTTACAAAATTCCGGATTTAGCCGATGATGAGACGATAACCCTTGCACAGCTTTTCCCCGGTGCGGAGTCCTTTCCCGCGGTGCAGTTTCTGATGCTGCAGGCCCAGAGGGGCTATTATCCGCAGCTGAAGAAAATACGCGGCCCGCTTTATGCCTGGGAGACCTATATCACGGAACTTCTCATGGGGAAGGACGAGATCAACGATCCGCTGATTCGAGGGTTCCGCCATACGCTTATGAAGATCGATTTTAGATCCCAGTGGGAATACTGGTATCCGATCATCCAGAATGTAGTGGAAGGGGAAATCCAGTAAGCGGTTATGGGTTCTTATTTGGATGTGTATTGGGATGATTGGCCCCATACACATCATTTATTATGGTGCGGCGCCCTATTCTTCCAACGGCAATAGTGGATGCCTGCCCCCCTCGACAGGTACGCTCGGTTATGATATACTCAGACAAAGTCGGCAATTCCAGCCGGCAATCTTCGTTGCTGCACAGCAGGAAAGGATGGTTTCTATGTATCAGATCAGCAACTTCATGGACAACGACGACGTCAAGACAATCGACTCTCTGGGGCCGTTTACCGTTGTGGAGTATCAGCGAGACCTGAGCGTCACCCCCGACAATGCAGCCATGGCCTATTACAGCAACGCGATGAATGTCCGGAAGCGCCAAGTGCTCTGCGATCTGAGCAAGGCACAGATCACTCTGCAGGCCGGCGCCATGCAGTGGACTGTGGGCAACGTGAATGCCACCACCGGCATCAAGGGTGTCGGCGACCTGTTTGGGAAAGCGCTGCGTGGCGGCGTCACTGGCGAGTCTGCCATCAAGCCGGAGTACACTGGCAACGGGTTGTTAGTGCTGGAGCCTACATACAAGCATATTCTGCTCGTAGACCTGGCGGATTGGAACGGCAGTATTGTCCTGGATGACGGCCTGTTCTTGGCCTGCGACTCCAGACTGAAGCACAAGGCCGTCATGCGCTCCAATGTCTCTTCCGCTGTTGCGGGCAACGAGGGCCTGTTCAACCTTGGCATCCAGGGTAACGGCGTAGTCTGCCTGGAGTCCGCCTGCCCCAAGGAGGAACTGGTGACCATCTCTCTGCAGGACGATGTTTTGAAGATCGACGGCAATATGGCCATTGCCTGGAGCGGAAGCCTGGACTTCACCGTGGAGCGCTCCGGCAAATCCCTGATCGGATCCGCCGCCTCCGGCGAGGGACTAGTCAATGTATACCGTGGAACCGGAAAGGTCCTCATGGCGCCGGTCCGGAGCGGAACCGTTTAACTGAATATGCAAAACCATGCGATCCTCCCATAGCAGAGGATCGCACGGCTTTTTTATTCCCTGATCAAGCCCTGATTTTGATAAGAGGCTGCTTTTACGTGCACCGCAATAGGCGCGCCATTTGCGATCAACATGGCCTCTGTTTTAACAGGTAGCCATAAGGTACGATTGACTTCTGATTTGAATTCAGATACTATGGAAATAGAAAACTTGAATGTTTTTAGGGGGGATCAAATGTTATACAATTCCCAATACCGGCTTACCCCCCAGAATGACGAAATCTACTGCAAACGCTTTAAAGTGAGCGGGCCAGATGTCAAAGGGCATCATGTCTATGTGTACGCTGAATGTTCTAAAAATCCGAATCGTCATGCTGATTGCGGCTATTACTATTTAGAGATATTTTTCAGTGCAGATCATTACCCAGACAGGGAATTTGTATGCGGGATGCTTTTTGGGCACGCTGATATGTCGAAAGAGGAGATCGAGCATGAAATCTCTGCGCATGTGCGGAGGCAACTTGATGGAACTTTTCTAAGCCTCGTACAGAATTATCTGAAGAAGGAACATCTAATGGAAGAATGGCTTGCGGGCCAATACACGCACGAACCATGAACACATGGCGACAGGTGGGAGGCATCACCGGCGAGTCCGCAATCAAGTCATAGAAAAGGCGCAGATAATCAACTGGTTGTCTGCGCCTCATTTTTTCCGGCAAGTTATCCGAGCATATAGCAGGCCCAGAACGTTTTTTGTGGGCTGGCAACTGCTTTTTTCCCAATGTCATTCCACCGTCTGAAGCCAGTTGCAGAGATCGTCCGGCGCAGCTGTGAGCATTTTTTCTCGAATAATACTAACACAATAATTGCATACTAACATTCGATGTGTTATAGTTTAATTTGAGGTGACGCACATGCTCTCGTATCTGAATGAAACGCTTGGATTGTCTGCTGAGGAACGGTGCTGGGATGCCGCGGAAAAGCTGCCGCACTATCTGCGCAGCGGACGCACCTACTCGATCCTCTCCATTGAACACACGGAACTTCTGTTGATCCGCATCGAAGCGGACCGCTTCCATTTTGCGGCTTTTTTGAAGCAGCAGAAAAAACTGCGCGAATACTGGGCTGGAGAGGTCGTCCTCTGCTTTGATAAGCTCACGTCCTACCAGCGCAAGTCCTTGATTGAAAACCGTGTCTCTTTTATTGTGCCGGGGAGCCAGGTCTACCTGCCGTGCCTTGGAATCCTGCTTCAGGAGAGGACTGCAGCAGCGCGGAAAAACATTGTAAGGTTTACCCCGGCCTCACAATTCCTGCTTCTCTATTTCCTTTATCGCCGGGACGGCGCTCCTCTCACAAAGGTACAGCTCTCCAAGCAGCTGGAGATCTCTCCTATGAGTGTGACCCGCTCGGTTCAGGAGCTGGCGCAGATCAGTCTCGTCCATGAGGAAAAAGCCGGGCGAAGCGACTATGTCTCCTCCGTCTGCACGGGCCGGGAACTGTATGAGCGTGCCAGGCCTTATCTGATCGATCCGGTGCAAAAGCGTATCTATGTCGCGCGCACGGACAACTTGATGACTTTACCGCTGTGCGGGGAATCCGCGCTCTGCGAGCGCACCATGCTCAATACGCCCCCCGTGTCCAGCAGGGCAATCGGACGCAAAGCCTACGCCGGTCAGCTGGAGGCGGAGCTGCAGCGGGTCGATCCTGCGTGGAGCGCAGAATCGGACTATATGGAGCTTCAGGTTTGGAAATATGACCCTGTCCCGTATGTCGAGGCAGGTGCCGTGGATGTTGTGTCCCTGGCTGCTTCGTTTGGAACCCATCAGGACGAGCGCATCGAGATGGCTGTAGATGAAATGCTGGAGGGATACCATTGGTAACAGGCTTTGAATCATTTCGCACCCACTTTCAGGGCTACGAGGACTGCTATACGATCATCGGCGGCACAGCATGTGATATTTTGATGGGCGATGCCGCACTGCCTTTTCGGGCAACGCGGGATATCGACATGATCCTGCTGATCGAAAACCGCTTTGAGGAATTTGCTCCCGTCTTTTGGCGCTATGTGCGTGCAGGCGGCTATCGGTGCGGCTGGCGCAATTCCGATGTGCCACACTTCTATCGTTTTACGGAGCCTCGGGACTCGAATTACCCCAAGATGATCGAGCTTTTCTCCAGGCGGCCGGACTTCCAACTGGAACAACCGGAGATCCATCTTACACCGCTACCGGTCTCGGAGGATATTTCCAGCCTCTCCGCCATCATGCTGAATGATGACTATTATGACCTGATGCTGTCGGGACGGCGCACCGTGGATGGGGTCTCTGTGCTGGATGCGGAGTATCTGATCGCCTTCAAGGCAAAGGCATGGCTTGATCTCACGGCGCGAAAGGCCAAAGGCGAACACGTGAACGAGCGGGATCTGAAAAAGCATAAGAATGATGTGTTCCGCCTGTTTGCCATTGTTGACCCGGAGCGCAGGATCACGGTCAGCCTAACTGTCTCGGCTGACCTGGCCAGTTTTATCGCCGCTATGGAGCATGAGCAGATCGATTTGCGGAGCTTGGGTGTGGAAGATGTGACCGTCCCCGAGATCCTCTCCACACTGCAGTCGATCTTCTCCCTCAATGGGGACACCGTCTGAACAATGCCTTCTTCCAGTTTCCGCACCTCACCGGCTCTTTATTTCCGCATGCAACACGAAAGGCGCTGATGAACCCTATGAAGGGGCTGAAGCCACGAGACAGGGCAATGCACATCCACAGGATGAATGGTTAAAAAGATGGAGGAAATGTTGTGGCAGATTTTTTCAAATTACTAAGCGATAAGGACGCATTTCCATCCGGTATTCCCGTCGATTCGAAGACTGCCCAACAACTTGGGAAGGATGAAATGCCAACAGCGTTTTCTGCTCTCACCAGTTCGGAAATGCTTTATCGCTATTATCGAACATTCGAGAATGAGCTGCGGGAAACTGACGAAGAGATCCTAACAGAAGACGATAAGAATCTTCTGAAAGCTCACTGCCCAGCCGCCCATAGGCGAAATATGATAACGCTGAAAAGGATTAAGCAGAAGGGCTACTGGGCTGAAAATCCACTGCGGCTCCGGGATGTGTATAGTGAGTATGAAAGCGCCCATGAGGAAACGGGCAATGTCATACATACATTGCCATTCTTCTACCTGATGGCGGCGACGAATGCTTTTGCTTGCTATGGGAAAAGTTCCAGGAAATTTACTGAGGACGAATGGCTCCTGGCTATTGAATACGGAATGCTGATGTACGACCCGAAGGTATTTGCTACAGAGGGTCTCTCTTCATTTGCCCCATACTTGGAGGATGCAATGCCTTATATTTGGCTTTGCCTCATAACAGCGCACCTTGCAGTCGAACTGGATTCCAGGAGAAAACAGGAAGAAAAAATTGAAAAGGGTCGGATCTATCTTGAAGCGATCCAAAAACTGAAGGATGAACTTGAAAAGCAAACCGCCGAGACAGATAGAAGGGCCAGAGCTGCAGCTGATATAGCCAAAAGCGAAGAGCGTAGAACCTGGCGTGAAAAAGTAAAGGAGCTCGAGGAAAATCACTGCAATGACCTTGCTGCGAAAGACCGATATATCCGTATCTTGGAGCGGCAAGTTGATGCTCTTTCAGAGGCTCCTCCACGAGAGGAACGGCAAAAGCAAGACCTCTTACCTGAAGAAAAAGACGAAGAAACCATCTCAAGTGCTTCTCAAAAGGCAGAACTTCCAGAAGAAGGCGTTGTGTTTCTCGGAGGGTGGGAAGCCATCCAGAAAAACATTCGAAATGCTCACCCGAAATGGACAGTCATCGGTGTAGATGGCGCTGAAAGACTTCGCATAGGTTCGTCTACAAAATTGGCCTTCTTCTGGTACCGATATTGCTCCCATAAGGCCAGCCAAGCGGTTTTTGCAAAATTGCCTGTGGATGCAGAGGTTGTGTTTGTTTCCAGCGCCAATATGGATCGTCTGGAACAAGAAATGAGGGAAGGCTATGGCAAAGCACTGGAGAAACGCTCCGGCAGTAAATGATTTTAGATAAATTGCTCCCAACGCATTGGTCAGTACTCGGGACTCGATGTGGTGCCCGCTTGTCACCTGTCCAGCAGGCGCCAGAAGAAATAAAGGAGCGGAAAAACAGATGGGGCAGAGGAGTCGATGCAACTCCGCTGCCCCATTCCTTTCTATTCCTTCGCCTCCACGAACCAGACGCCTTTCTCCATCCACAGGTAGGTTACCCGCCCATTGATCCGGCAGGTGTAGCGGTCTCCCACGCCGCCCACCCGCTGGCAGGCGGCCCGGCGGACGTCCAGCACCTTGTCCACCGGATACTTGTGCTCCTCGTCAAACTCGATCACCAGCGGGCGCAGTTTCCCCTCCGTATCAAAGCGCACCACCACCGGCACATATTGTTTTCTGCGCTTATCCATGGCCTATCCTCCAAAATACCCAACAGGATGAACCGTGTGCCCGTCCTTCACGTTGATGTGCCCCAAGAGCGGATCACTGTCCATCAGCGCGCGGCGGACGCTCATATAGCCGTACCGCTGTCGCAGGTGATCCACCGCCGTATCAATTCGCTCCCACTTATCCCGCTTCTGATCCTCCGTATAGAGGGACAGTTGCACCGTCCCCTGGGCCTCCACCAGCCCGGCACCCCGCAGGCCGATGCTGCGGACGGGCCGGTCCCATCGGTAATTGCGCCGGAAGATGTCCAACCCGGTCTCCGCAAGCTCCTGGCTGGAGCAGGACGGCGCCTGGAGCTTTCGCTGACGGACGATAGAGTTGAGCTGCGTGTCCCGCACATAGATCTCCACTACCGTACACCGGGAAACCAGCTCCCGCATCCGGGCGCAGACGCTCTCCGCCAGGAGATAGAGCATCAGTTTCACGTCTGCCTCCGTCTCCAGATCCCGGGGCGTGGTCGCACTGTTGCCGACACTCTTAATGTTCGGGATATGGTCGCTCCTTTGGACCGGCGAAACGTCCCGCCCGTTGGCAAAGGTATGCAGCACCGCCCCCATCTTCCCGAGCCGGCGAACCAGGACGTCTACCGGGCACTCTGCCAGGCGGCCGATGGTTCGGATCCCGATGGCCCGGAGTTTCCGGGAGGTAGCCGGCCCCACATACAGCAGATCCTCCACCGGCAGCGGGTAAGCGATTTCCTTGTAATTATCCGCCTCGATCCTGGTGATGGCGTCCGGCTTTTTGTAGTCGCTCCCCAGTTTGGCGGTGATCTTGTTGTTGGCCACGCCGATGCTGGCCGTGATGCCCAGTTCAGACTTGATCCGGCTGCTGATCTCCCGGGCGATGGTCATGGGGGAGC
>ERZ1090881.1188-NODE-1198-length-11395-cov-7.205467_pt1 | contig 11395 bp, 6 predicted proteins | sample MGYA00478470_ERZ1090881 | MGnify/ENA primary metagenome ERZ1090881 (study PRJEB33644, sample SAMEA5815736) | chicken gut metagenome | biome: Chicken; feature: Gastrointestinal Tract; material: Caecum | place: Ireland | collected 2019-01-01 | study: A study of the...
AAAGAAAAAGATCGGAAGCGTACAGAACAGTCTTTCATGGTTGATAAGAAGGATATAGTAGAAAATGAATATGATCTTTCCATTAATAAATATAAAGAGATTGAGTATGTTCCAGTGGAATATCCACCCACAGAAGAAATCATGGCTGATCTTTATAAAATGGAAGCGGAGATAGCAAAAAATCTTGATGAATTAAAAGAGATGCTGAAGAAGGAGATGAAGTAGATTATTGAATACATATCTGGCATATTTTGATGAAACAGGTGATGACGGTATTACATTATCATCAAGTGATCATTTCATTTTGACAAGTTTATATATGCCTGCAGAAAAATGGCAAAGCAATTTTGACAAAATAAAACAGTTGCGTAGACAGCTTAAAAAGGAATATGGATTTCATATTAGCGAAGAGATGCATACAAAACATTTTTTGACAGATAAGAATCCATATAGGAAATATAAATGGTCAAAAGATGAAAAGAGGGAGATTATTATTGCATTTACAAAGATAATTGGAACATTGGACGTGAAGATTATAAATGTGATAATTGACAAAACAAAAATCAAAAGAGACGATTATTCTATATTAGAAAATGCGCTTAAGTATAATATTCAGAGAATAGAAAATGACAGTAATGGGGAATGGAATTATTTAATTATTACTGATGCAGGAAGAATTGCACCGATGCGAAAGACTGCAAGGGCAATGCGTGTTTATAATCCTATTCAGTCTCAATACGCAGGATACTTAAATCAACCGATTAAAAATATGATAGAGGATATTATGGAGAAAGATTCATCGGAATCATATTTTATACAGTTGTGTGATTTTATATCATTTTTTGTACATTTGTATTTTGTTAGTCATGACAGACAGAAAGATTTGCCTAAAAGAGTTATGAATGTAATTGATAAAAATTTTGTGGGTAGAGTAATGGCGACTCTTAAGCAGAGCGGGCGACTTAATTTGAAAGCTAACGAAAAGAATACGTATGGACTGGTGATATATCCCAAATAAAAACACCACCTACATCGCATTCGCGGGTTCAGTGGTTCACTTATATTATATGATAAAGATATAAAATAGTCAATGGTAAAAAAAGCTTGGATTTATGAAAATCAGGAAAATCTTAAAGCGGAAGAAATACGGAAGTTGTAAGTAGAAAAAGGATTCCAGAAACTTATGATATTATATTAAAAAACGGTAAACTCTAAGAGCTACTTCGAGGTGGCATAGATAGGATACTTGTTTTATCATTCGTGTAAAGGAAAAAATGTCTATGACGCAATACTTGTAGTAAGGAAAACAGAGTAGGGAATGTTTCTGGATGATATGACAAACATAAAAAGAAGCGAATATGCCGTTTGAGCCAAAATGGCTGTACGGTAAAAAACCGCTTCTCTTGCTCTTATATTAGTAGAGTTGGCTCTAAAAATCAATAGGAAATTTTAGAAAAGAGACTTTTAGGCAACTTATAAATGATATTCTACGCAAAATGATAAATTTTCGGTATCATTAAATCAGGATATAAGTGTAGGAACAAGGATCATGTAGGAATGCAGAGATAGTAGAGGTCAGGTTCTTTGTAGATAGAAATACTAATGTAGATACTTGTTCTGGTCAAACTGTAGGAAAGTCTTGCTGGTTCCAGTAACAATATTCTGAATGTAGTCGCCTTTACAGAAGATATGGAACTTTCGGATAAATTCAATTTCAATTCTATTTTCCTGTGCGATTTTGTTGCATTCTGATGGGTTTGATATGTAAGTGACTGAGAGAAATTGGATAATCAATGATAAGGATATTATTGAAGTTCATATATGCCGCCATTGCATCGGTATGGCTCTGGTTCGGGATGTATCCTGGAATGATTATGCACCATAACAGGTAGCGGTGCCATAAATCTGAGCAGAGTATTTATTTGTAAGTATCATAATGGAAAATTCCCTTTTCCTTAGAATAGTGTAAATAGGGAATGTATAAATAAACTTTTCCGGTTTATTCGGGTTAGGAGTGAAAAAATGAATCTTTTATCGAAACTTAATTCTAACACAAAAACAAAAACAATAGAGCCTAGAGAAATTTTTATGACATTACCTTCAAAAGCGCCAGGTTATGGATATCCTAGAGATGTTCAAAGCGAAGTGTGGAAAAAGTGGTTTGATATAAGAAATGAGAAAAATGTAATTTTAAAAATGAATACAGGTAGCGGAAAAACAGTAGTTGGGTTGATTATGCTTCAGAGTTGTTTAAATGAAGAAAAGGGACCTGCTATATATGCTGTGCCTGATAATTATTTGGTTAAGCAAGTCATTGATGAAGCTAAGCGATTGGGAATTTCTGCAACAACAGATAAAGATGATTATAACTATTCAAACTCAAGAGCAATTCTTGTCACCTCTATTCAGACTATTGTAAATGGCCATAGTTATTTCGGGATGAGAGAAAGTGGAAATTATCCCATAGGAAGCATTATTATTGATGATGTACATGCGTGCATGGATAAAATTACTGATCAATTTATGATAAAAATAGATGCTGAAACGGATGCCTATAAAGAACTAATTGCTATATTTAGTTCTTCGCTAAAAGACTATAATCCTAAAAATTATATTGATGTTGTTGAAATGAAAGACTGCCGAAAAAATATGCTTGTGCCTTATTGGGAATGGCAAAGACAGCAGGACAACATTTATAGAATATTATCTAAATATAATAATAGTAAGAATGCCACAATATACTTTGGATTACCGTTGATAGAAGGATGTTTGGAAACATGTGATTGTATAATTACTGCTTCTGCAATTGAAATATCTCCTAAAGGAATTGATTTAGATAAGATATCTAGTCTCGAAGAAGCAAGTAGACGTATATATATGAGTGCAACATTAGCTGATGATAGTGTATTTGTTTCTGCATTAGGATTGAGCACAGAAGACATGAAGAACATCATTACACCAGAGAATGCTAATGATATTGGAGATAGATTAATTATTTTCCCAAAGTATGTAAATGGTGATATATCGGAAATTCAGATAAGGGAAAAAGTTGAGGAAATAGCTAAAAAATATAATGTTGTGATACTCGTACCTTCTTTTTCTAGGGCAAAATTTTGGGATGAACAGGGGCTACGAACAGCGACAAAAGAGAATATAGACAGAATAGTTGAAGCATTAAAAAGCGGTAAACACTTAGGAAAAATAATTTTCGTTAATAGATATGACGGAATCGATTTGCCAGGTGATGCTTGTAGAATGCTGGTTATTGATGGGCTTCCACCTTTAAATAGTATTAGGGATAGATATATTCAAAGTGTGGCTCCTCAGAGCACTATCTTATTAAGAGAGCAAGTTCAAAGAATTGAGCAAGGTATGGGACGAGGAGTTCGTTTTAATGACGATGAATGTTGCATTGTCCTTATGGGTGACGAACTTTCGGATGTGTTATCAAGAAAAAAAGGAATAGATTATTTTAGTGCGGCAACGAGATGTCAATATGATCTTTCAAAGCAATTATGGGATTTACTGGTTAATGAAACAAGTTCAAAGCCAACAATTGATCAGATATTTGAACTTGCAAATTATTCGCTAGAAAAAAATCCAGAATGGGTTACAACCTGCAAAGAAAAATTAGCCACTGTCAAATATTCAAATGAGGCAAAGGTAGATGAAAAGATAGTAGCTCAGAGAAAAGCTTTTGAAAAGGCTATGAATACGCAATGGCTTGATGCTGCAAACGCTATTAAAATAGTTAAAGATAAAGAGATTGATAAAAGAACTAAGGGATATTTATGTCAGATTCAGGCTGAATATACAAATAAAATAGATTCGTCTCTTTCTCAAGAAATACTTAAAGTGGGTAAGAATTTAAATGCAGCTATTCTGTCACCGCTTGCGGGCATACAATATCAAAAAACAATTTATACAATTCCTCAGGCACAAGCTATCAGTAAAAATCTAATTGTTGAAAAATATAGATTAAATGAACTGTTAGTACACATAGATGGAATTTTGTCAAATTTATGTATGGGAAGTGAATACGAAAAGTTTGAGGAGGCGCTAAATCAAATAGGAATAGCTCTTGGATTTGTATGTTCAAGACCAGACAAGGAAACTGGAGGATACGGACCTGATAACTTGTGGGCGATTGACTCAAGTAAATATTTGGTCATTGAATGTAAAACGGAGGCTACTACTCAAACGATAAAAAAGGATTATTGTAATCAATTATCAGGTTCGGTAAACTGGTTTAAAGAGAATTATGCGTACCCAAATGAGTGTATACCAATAATCGTTCACCCATCTAAATTTATTGATGTAGTTGCATCTCCAGATGAAAACATGAGAGTGATGACGGAGGTCGAACTAGCATCTTTTAGAAAGAATCTTCGTGATTTCTATAGCGCTCTTTGCCAGAACGGAAATATTAATGACGTAAGTAAAATTAATGAATTGCTGCGTATACATAAGCTTAAAAAAGATGACATTGTTAATATGTATACAGTTAAGTTTGAACGAGAGACTTAATAGAATAAAATTATAGGAAAGTAAACAGCAATAAAATTCAGTTAAAGTTATATTTTTCGATTTACAATTTCGGATTTGTGAGGGATGGAATAATTGAGAAAAGTATTATTAGGAGATATATGTAAGCCGAAACAGTGGAAAACAATTTCTGCCAGTATGCGGACAGAAGATGGATACCCTGTTTATGGAGCTAATGGTGTTATTGGTAAATATTCAGAATACAATCATGAAAAAGAAACATTACTTATTACCTGTAGGGGAGCAACATGCGGAAATCTTAATATTTGCAAACCATATTCTTATGTAAATGGGAATGCAATGGCTTTAGATGATTTGGATGAATCAATAAATGTGAGATATCTATATTATGTTCTGAAAGAAAGAGGGTTTAAAGATATAATCAGTGGTTCGGCACAACCGCAAATTATTCGTTCGGCACTTGAAAAAATATCAATACTAATTGGTACGGAAAAAGAGCAAAAAGAAATAGTGGAAAAGTTTTCGATTATTGAAAAAGTCATTCGAGATAGAAAAGTTGAATTACAATATTTGGACGAATTAATCAAAGCCCGATTTATCGAGATGTTTGGGGATATGTTTCTTAATACAATGAATTGGCCCGAAGTGAAATTAGATTCAATAGCCGATATTGTTTCAGGTATAACGAAGGGGAGAAAGATAAAAGGGGATAAATGGATTAAAGTTCCATATATGGCTGTCTCCAATGTAAAAGATGGATATATCGATTGGACTACGGTGAAAACAATTTTAGCCACGCCATCTGAAATAGAACAATATCATTTAATGTCTGAGGACATCCTTATAACAGAGGGAGGGGATCCAGACAAAGTGGGACGAGGTGCAATTATTCATAATCCTCCAAAGGATTGTATTCACCAGAATCACATTTTTAGAGTTCGGCTTAGACAAGACTTTTTGTTGCCAGAATATATGGAACAATATTTGCAACAGCAGCGTTCAAAAAGGTATTTCCTTAGATGTGCAAAACAGACAACTGGGATTGCAAGTATCAATATGAGACAACTTAATTCTTTACCAGTATTGCTGCCTCCAATCGAGTTACAAAAACGGTTTGCTGATTTCGTCATCCAGACCGACAAATCAAAAGTTGCAATTCAAAAATCCCTGGAAAAAGCACAGCTTCTTTTTGATTGCTTAATGCAGAAATATTTCGGGTAAATGGGAAATTTTATGTATAATTGGAAAATTAATTTATAGGTGTACATAGAAAATAAAATGGTATAGGCAAAGCTTTTTGATATACTTCTAAGTAAAAAAGAGGTATGTCATAATGGAAGAAAGATTGATATGTATTTTAAATGAAATGGCGGAGTTTTTGAACATAGCACAGCTTAAGAAACTTCAAGAGGTATTAATAAAAAATCTTGCTGAAAAAGATGCTGTTAAAACAGAAATAGGTAATAATGAATATCTAAAGTTATTTTTAGATGCGAAGAAAATAGAAGGCTGCTCAGAGAGAACTCTGAAGTATTATCAAGTTACGATAGAACATCTTTTATCTAATATTCAAACACCTATAAGAAAAATTACTACGGACGAGCTTAGAGGTTATTTGGTTGAATATCAGAAAATAAATAATTGCAGTAAGGTGACAGTTGATAATGTACGCAGAAATATTTCCAGCTTTTTTTCATGGCTGGAAGAAGAGGATTTTATTTTAAAAAGTCCTATGAGGAGAATCCATAAGATAAAGACTAAGACAGTAGTAAAAGAAACTATATCTGATGAAAGCATTGAAAAATTAAGAGATGGATGTCATGAAATAAGGGATTTGGCAATGATAGATCTCTTATATTCTACAGGGATTCGTGTTGGCGAGTTAGTAAAACTTAATATTCAGGACATTGATTTTGAACAAAGAGAATGTGTTGTATTTGGAAAAGGAGACAAAGAGAGAAAGGTTTATTTTGATGCGAAAGCAAAAATTCATTTAAAAAAATATCTCGAGGAACGTGTAGACAATAATCCGGCTCTTTTTGTTACATTAGATGCACCATTTGATCGGCTGAAGATTAGTGGAGTGGAGATTCGGCTGAGAAAATTGGGACGATCATTAAGTTTAGATCGCATTCATCCTCATAAATTCCGTCGAACAATGGCTACGAGAGCTATAGATAAAGGAATGCCCATAGAACAGGTACAAAAGATATTAGGACATTCACAAATCGATACAACTATGCAATATGCTATAGTTAATCAAAAAAATGTAAAATCATCACATCAGAAGTATATTGCATAGGATCGCAACTTCGGATTTGTGGGGATAAATGGATGGAAAAACGTTTAGGTGAAATTGCAACATATGTAAATGGATATGCCTTTAAACCATCTGACCGTGGAACTAAAGGGCTACCTATAGTTAGAATACAAGATCTTACCGGAAATTCATATAACTTAGGCTATTATGATGGAATTTATCCAGAAAAAATAGAAATTAATAATGGGGACATTTTGATTTCATGGTCAGGTAGTTTAGGAATATACATATGGAATCGAGGAAAAGCATTATTGAATCAACACATTTTTAAAGTTGTTTTCGATAAAGGCGATGTGAGTAAACAATATTTTGTTTTTGCTGTACAATATAAATTGCAAGAAATGATGGCCAAAACGCATGGCGCAACTATGAAGCACATTGTAAAAAAGGATTTTGATAATACCTTGATTCCATTTCCAACTCCTGAAATACAGAGAGAAATAGCAGATATTTTATCAAATGTAAACGTTATTATTTCGGCTCGTCAAAAACAGATTAAAATGTTAGATAAATTAATCAAAGCCCGATTTATCGAGATGTTTGGGGATATGTTTCTTAATACAATGAATTGGCCCGAAGTGAAATTAGATTCAATAGCCGATATTGTTTCAGGTATAACGAAGGGGAGAAAGATAAAAGGGGATAAATGGATTAAAGTTCCATATATGGCTGTCTCCAATGTAAAAGATGGATATATCGATTGGACTACGGTGAAAACAATTTTAGCCACGCCATCTGAAATAGAACAATATCATTTAATGTCTGAGGACATCCTTATAACAGAGGGAGGGGATCCAGACAAAGTGGGACGAGGTGCAATTATTCATAATCCTCCAAAGGATTGTATTCACCAGAATCACATTTTTAGAGTTCGGCTTAGACAAGACTTTTTGTTGCCAGAATATATGGAACAATATTTGCAACAGCAGCGTTCAAAAAGGTATTTCCTTAGATGTGCAAAACAGACAACTGGGATTGCAAGTATCAATATGAGACAACTTAATTCTTTACCAGTATTGCTGCCTCCAATCGAGTTACAAAAACGGTTTGCTGATTTCGTCATCCAGACCGACAAATCAAAAGTTGTCTAACGCTTTGTACCATAATAATCAACAAGAGATTTTAGCGTGAAAATTTAAAGGATAGTAGGGAGGTGTTTGCTATGACTAATTTCGACTTTTTGAAAAACGACCCGCAATTCAAGACCTTTGCTGACGTGGCTATATCAGCAGAAAAGATTCTGAATATTGATATGGGAGCCAGTGTGTTAAATTGTCGGCGGGCAATGGAGTTTGCTGTGAAATGGATGTACTCTGTGGACAGTTCTCTTGTCAGACCATATCAGGACACGCTGGTCAGTTTGATGAGTACGGAAGAATTTAAAGATCTTGTGGATTCGGATCTTTGGAAACGCATGGATTTTATCAGAAAATTAGGAAATAATGCTGCTCATAATGGGAAAAAGATTACTCTGGATGAAGCGAGGTTGTGTCTTGAAAATCTGTATATTTTTCTTGATTACGTAGCGTATTGCTATGGCGAACAGTACGAGGAGACAAAGTTTAATCCGGAACTGCTGGATAAGACGGGTTCTTTTGAAAAACAGCAGACACCTCAGTCTTCTGAAATTGATCTGAAGGCATTAATTGAAGAAAACAAGGCCTTAAGAGCACAGTTGACAGCAAGAAGAGAAGAACAGCAGCAAACTTATGTCCCCAAACCTTTGGATCTGTCTGAATATAAAACAAGAAAAATATACATAGATACCATGCTGCTGGATGCCGGTTGGACAGAGGGGGAAGATTGGCTGAATGAAGTAGAACTTTACGGTATGCCTAATAAATCAGAGGTGGGTTATGCGGATTACGTACTTTATGATGATGCTCATCGCCCTCTTGCTGTGATAGAAGCAAAGCGGACCTGTGTAGATATTGCAAAAGGGAGGCAGCAGGCGAAACTGTATGCAGATTTACTGGAAAAACAAGCTGGAAGAAGGCCGGTTATCTTTCTTACAAATGGATTTGAAACAAGAATTAATGATGGACAGTATCCGGAAAGGAAGGTTTCGTCATTTTATTCCAAACGGGATCTGGAGAAATGGTTCAATCTCCAGGCAATGAAAACAAAGCTGGACAATATATCAGTAAATAAAAATATTGCGGGCAGATACTATCAGGAAGCTGCCGTAAAGGCAGTCTGCGATAGTTTCGGCAGGAAAAATCGCAGGAAAGCACTGCTGGTCATGGCAACTGGCTCAGGAAAAACAAGAACGGTGATTTCTTTGTGTGATGTATTATTGCAGAATGGATGGGTAAAAAATATTTTATTTCTTGCAGACAGAACGTCTCTTGTAACACAGGCAAAAAGAAGTTTTGTAAATCTGCTTCCGGATTTCTCAGTTACAAATCTCTGCGAAGAAAGAGACAATTATACAGCTCACGGAGTATTTGCAACTTATCAGACAATGATGAATTGTATTGATGCAGTCAAAGATGAGGAAGGGAAGCTTTTTACCTGCGGACATTTTGACCTCGTTATCTGCGATGAGGCTCATCGGTCTATTTATAATAAATACAGGGACATATTTACTTATTTTGATGCCCCACTGATTGGTCTTACTGCGACGCCCAAGGATGAAATTGGCAAAAACACCTATAGCATTTTTGAATTAGAAAATGGTGTCCCAACTTATGGATACGAACTGGCACAAGCAGTAAAAGACGGTTACCTGGTAGATTTTTTATCCGTTGAGACTTCCTTAAAATTTATTGATCAGGGAATTGTATATGATGAATTGTCTGAAGAGGATAAAGAAGCATATGAAAATACCTTTAAGAATGAAAACGGAGAATTGCCGGAGAGTATCAGTTCTTCCGCCCTTAATTCCTGGATTTTTAATGAAGATACTATAAAAAAGGTTCTTCATATTCTGATGACAGAAGGGATTCGGATTCATTATGGAGAGAAACTTGGCAAGACAATCATATTTGCCAAAAATCATGAACATGCTGAGAAAATCTTGGAGATTTTCGGTAAAGAATATCCGAATCTTCCAGGATATGCAAAAGTCATCGACAATTATATGACCTATGCGCAAAGCGCCATTGATGAATTTTCTGAGCCGGAGAAACTTCCGCAGATTGCAATTTCTGTAGATATGCTTGATACAGGGATCGATGTACCGGAAGTATTGAATCTGGTATTTTTTAAAAAGGTAATGAGTAAGGCTAAGTTTTGGCAGATGATTGGAAGAGGAACCCGCCTTTGCCCAGGTTTACTGGACGGAGAAGATAAGCAGAAATTTTATATTTTTGATTTTTGCGGTAACTTTGAATTTTTCCGTATGAATAAGGGAAAAGCAACGGCTAATATGATAGCTCTTCAAGGAGCAGTTTTCAATTTGGAATTTCAGATCACATATAAACTCCAGGATATGCAATACCAGACAAAACGTCTCATTGCTTATAGAAACGCTCTTATTGAGCACTTGAGTGGAAAAGTAAAAGAATTGAACAGAGATAATTTTTCTGTTAAACAGCACCTGAAGTATGTGGAGCTATATTCAGATAAAGCAAATTATCAGACGTTGAGCTATGAGGATACACTTTTGGTTCGGGAGGAACTTGCACCATTGATTCTTCCAGATAAAGATGATGCAAGTGCAGTTCGCTTTGATGCATTAGTATACGGGTTGGAACTTGCATATCTGGCAGGAAAGAAATATGGAAAGGGCCGAAGTGATCTTTTAAAGAAGGTGAAGGCAATTTCTAATGTGGCGAATATTCCGGAAATAATGGTGCAGGCAGACTTGATCAATAAAATTCTTCATACAGATTATTTGGACAATGCAGGGATTGATGAGCTGGAGGAAATCCGCAACAATTTACGAGATTTGATGAAATATATCAAAAAAACGGTTATACATTATGATACAAATTTTGAAGATGATATATTATCTATTGAATGGAAAGATGCAGAACTGGATAATGATGATTTAAAGAACTATAAGGCAAAAGCGGAATACTATGTTCGTCAGCATCAGGATAATCTTGTAATTGCTAAATTGAAAATGAACAGGCCGATGACCCAGGAAGATATTAAGGAACTGGAAAAAATTCTTTGGAATGAACTGGGGACCAGAGATGAATATGTAGCAGAATATGGAGAGAAACCTCTAGGAGAGTTTGTCCGTGAGATAGTAGGTCTTGATATGAATGCTGCAAAAGAGGCATTTTCAGAATACCTTGATGGAACAAACCTGGACAGCAGACAGATTTATTTTGTGAATCAGATTGTGGAATATATTGTTCGCAATGGAGTAATGAAAGATTTCTCGGTGCTTCAGGAACCGCCATTTACAGATCAAGGAAGTATTGTAGATATATTTGTAGATTTGAACATGTGGACAGGGATAAAAAAGGTCATTGATCAGATAAATGCCAATGCAATGGCAGCCTAAAAAATAAGATTATTCCATGGTAAAACGAAGTATAAAAGCTGCGTTCCATGGAATAATCGTAAGTAGGTAATCATCCGTATCTTCAAATCCCTTCCTGCATTTGATAAGAT
>ERZ1090881.1190-NODE-1200-length-11391-cov-54.981740_pt1 | contig 11391 bp, 13 predicted proteins | sample MGYA00478470_ERZ1090881 | MGnify/ENA primary metagenome ERZ1090881 (study PRJEB33644, sample SAMEA5815736) | chicken gut metagenome | biome: Chicken; feature: Gastrointestinal Tract; material: Caecum | place: Ireland | collected 2019-01-01 | study: A study of...
TGAAACAATTAGGCACATTCACAAAAACTTTTTATTTTATGTTGACATCATAAAATTTTATGGTATGATGTATATGTAATAAAGAATAGAGGTTTAATTATGTTAACATTTACTAGAGATGATAACAATACTTACATTGTTACCGCTAATGAAAAGTTTATAGGTAGACTAGAGAAAAGCAATGGTATATGGTGGTTTGTATATTATGTTTCTTGTGGCATTGTGGTTAATCCATATGGACCTTCGCTAGAATTAGCCTTATCATACTTAGAAGATGAGTTTAATACATGGTTAACTCTTAAAGATGATAAATACTTTGGCGAGATGAGCCGCACCGAATACAAAGAATAATAAAAGGAGTGTTTCATATGAAACACTCCTTTTATTTTTGCGAAACATTTTCAAGCCGTTTCAATCTCTCTAGCCTAGTATAGATTTTCACGATATGGAGGACTTTTCAACTCCTTAAAATTTATTTACTAGGACGACAAGATTTTAGCCAGTTATCGGGACTAATATAGAAAAGGGATAAATCGGTATTACCTGTAATACCTTGCACATGACCGTTACTTGTGTATTGTTGACCAATAATACTCATATCTAGTTGACGCTTATCAGTCCACGGATAACGTTGCCACCCTGTCGGCTCCATTGTACCATATTGGGCGAACCATAGCATGCAATTATTTTTTGTAAACTTAGGTATCTTAGTAATCCATATTAAATCCTTACTACAATAAAGAACAGCATTAACACCACTTAATTTTTTAAAGTATAACATGAAATTATCAATCCAATTCATATCATGCTGTGTAAAATATTTTCCGTTTAGTGGTACTTCATAATCCAAAACAGGCAATACTTTTCCGCGATATTTTTTGTAGTGCTGATAAAAGTACTCCGCTTGGGCTTTACTTGGTTTAATGATTTTATATTCATGTGCAAAATGATAAACGCCAGTGAGTAAACCTTTTTTCAAACAATCAGATACACGGTTATTTTTCCAAAAATATGAAGTACCGCCAGTAAGTTTATTAATAACTATTGAACCTGTATAACGGTTTAAATCTAAATAATTGTTATTACTTGAAATATCAATTCCATTTAAATTCATTTAATATAAATACCTCCATTAAGTAAGTTTTCAATTTCTTGTTGTTCTTGTTGTGTTCCGAATGAAACACTAGCATTTCTAGTTTTTACAAAGTTAGTGTAACTAGATAAATTATTATGTTCTAGTGTTTCATATGAAACAAGATTTTTAACGGGTTTATAATAGTTCACTTTAATGTATGGTGTCAATAGTTCATTATTGATTGAGTTATTAAGTGAACCGAAATCCTTATTGTTATAAATGCTAAACATTTGTAAATTAGTTTGAACATTTTGGTTAAATGTAGAAATAATTTTATCATTAGATAAAATATTAATAGTCGCGTTACCAGTTAACAAGTTAATTTTATAATTGATTGAAATTGGTTTTTTATAACAATCTTGAAAATCTATTTGAATAGGTAAGACTAACGGTAAGTATAATTTAATACTTTCTATATTGTAATCAAATCCATTGTTATTTTCTGGGACTACATTAATAGTACCTAAATCAATACTTAAAACGTTGTTTTTCATCTCACGTGCTGGAGCATTTAAAGACCAAAGACCTGTATCGATCTTATTAGTTGGGTCGCTTAAATTTTCATCAACCGTGAACGGTAAGTAGTAAAGCTGATTAATGAATTCGGTAAAATCATAGTTAACATTCGCACCACCTTTGTAATAGTTTTCGGCTTGCTTAGTTAGTTCAGTTAAACCTTTGTCGTCTACCATGTACACTCGTTGTGTTTTAGCGGTAGTTGTTTCGGGTTTAAGTGGCGTTGTGTCTGCAATATCACCACCAATTCTAAGTTTAAATACATCTAATACATCGTCTGGAATAATAAGAGTAGCGGTCTTTTTATCTGCATTAATTGTAAAACCGTTGCTAGATTTTTCCAAACCGCTTCCCGGGTATGGTTGGTAAATATAATATAAGCTATTAATATTATACTTTTTATCAATTACAGATATTTTAACAGTTATTTGTTCATCAAAATCAAATTTAATTTTATCTTTGACATCATTATCTAAAACAATTTTACCACTAAATTTTTTAGTTTCGGGTTGGCTTGGTTGTGGTTCACTTGGTTGTGGTTGTTGTGGTTTTTCTTCCGTACTTACTTTTAAATAGTAGTCTAAATCCTTAGACGGTACTAACGTGATTGTAGCGCTTAGACCGTCTGGGCTAATTGTGAATGCGTGGTCTTGTCGTGTACTTCCTGAAAAATCAAATTGATTTTTGCTAGTGATTTTAGCGGAGGTAATTTTATAACCATTTACCGCGGTTAGGGTTGCGGTATTTTCGCTAACTTTTAAAGTGGCGTTTTCATCATTGCATTTTAAACCTACGTCCGCTAAGGTGTATGGTTTGGGTTGTGGTTTTTCTTCCGTACTTACTTTTAAATAGTAGTCTAAATCCTTAGACGGTACTAACGTGATTGTAGCGCTTAGACCGTCTGGGCTAATTGTGAATGCGTGGTCTTGTCGTGTACTTCCTGAAAAATCAAATTGATTTTTGCTAGTTATTTTAGCGGAGGTAATTTTATAACCACTTACCGCGGTTAGGGTCGCGGTATTATCGGTAACTTTTAAAGTGGCGTTTTCATCGTGAGACTGTAATCCTACATCTGCTAAGGTGTATGGTTTGGTACTTTCGGTTTTACCGTCTAATTCTAACTTTATAGAACTATCGTTTAAGTAATCGCTAGGAATAGTAGCGGTTGCTGTCTTACCGTCAGCGTTAATTGTAAAATCTGCTACATTGCTATAGCTTGCACCTACATAGGGTTGAAAGTCAATACTTGCACTTGTTATCTTGTAACCATCATTGGCGGTTAATGTGATTGTTTTGTCACCATGTATATAACTAGTGTTATCAATATGATTAATAATTGAGCCAGTAAATTTTTGAGGTGGGGCTGTTTCTATTAGTGGTAGTTGTTTAATATTAAAGGATTTACTTTTATTAAACTCACTAGTAAATACAGTTAGTTTAGCGGTTTTATTATTATTTTCTAATGTGATGTTCATGATATAAAGACCGTCGTATCCATAAACGATATAATAGTCACTTATTGTAGTGCTGTTAAAAGCATGGTTATCAGTTGTGCTAATGTATAAATACGTAATAGCACGGTCTTTTTCAAAACGGACATCAATATTAGTAAAAATATCACTTGTAAATGTGATACCGTTAACGGTTTTGTTGAAACTCATTATTGTATAGCCTCCTTATTATAAAAGTTTTCACCACTAGTAACAATGAAAATTGACTTACCTTTAGTAAGTGATTTATTGGATTGATAAATTTTACTAATTGTTTCACCTGAAACATTGTTTTGTTTAACGTTACCTGCACTTGACTTCTCAATAATATCTTGTGAACTTGCTAGGATTTCTTTTTTGTAAGTTTCTAATACGTCTTCATCTAAGGTTAATAATAAAAATTTATTATTGTTAAGCGTTTGGACTTGAACAAAATAAGAGCGGTCTAACATTTTGGCATAGTTCAATTCTTTTAGCTGTTCGCTATTATGAATAATTATTTGAGTGTGCAATAGGTTAGCGCCTTGCTTTAAATGTATTGTTAAGGTTGTTAATAAAGTAAGTTCTTTGTTAATTACATTATAACTAGAATTACTTTTATACAATTCTATTTTCATAATACCTCCATATAAAAATAAGAGTAGTAAATTTTACTACTCTTATTATATATCAATTAAAGTACAGACTTAATAAGTTTATTACTTGGCTTCTTCGTCAGCTACCATAAAGACGATAAAGTTTTCGTTCAAATCATTATAATACATAGCGTCATACTTATTAAAGTTGGTATAAAACTCTGCTCTAGCATTAACCGCGGTTGTGGTACGTGGGTTTTGACAAGAAACTCCCAGTGCATTAGTATCAAACAATACACCTAGAATACCAGTTTGAACAACTTCAGTAGTTGTTGTACCGTCTTTAATAGCTACATCAATTTTTGAAATATCATTAAAACCGTACTTAGTGCCTGTACCCTGCCAGTAAGGTACAGAATCATAGTTAGAAATCTTCACATTATCTTGGTTATAGGTTTCAGCTTCAAGATATACCTTAGAAGCACTTGCAAAATCAGAAAGAACTACTAAGTGTTGATTATCAAGTGGAGTAAACTTGTTAACACCGCCTGCATTAAATAAGGTACTCATCTTTGCGATACGGTCGCGGTATGAATTAATAGTCAAGTTAGCGAATTTAATAAATGCTGGGTTAATTAATGCTTTAGCACTTGTAAGAGTATCGCCAGTAGTAGCATTATAAAGACTTAACAAGTTAACAGATTGCAAGCCCTTTTTAGCATGAACAACTTGTGCTGTAAAATTGTTAATGGTCTTCATGATTAAACCGTCAAGATTTACAGTTGCGGCATTTTGTACCTTAGTCATTAACATTGATAAAAAGCTATTCAATTCGGTAGCAGAATTAAAAGCAGATTTAACTTGCATTTTAGTGAAACTCATTGGAATATCGAAAGTAATTTTTGAATTAAAGAACTTTGCGGATACCTTTGGTTGGTAGAAAATATTTTGGTCGTATGACTTACCGTCTTGTAACTCCCAGCTATCGTTCTCTTCCACGTTTGGTAAATCAGCGTCAACCTTTTCAACGATTGAACCAAATTCCCAAGCGTCCATTAATACGCTAGGTGCTGATCCCTGATACAAACGATTATTGAAAACTGTCTTACCAACGCGATCCACTAACTTTTTAACGAAATTATCAAGATCATCATTATTAGCTAAATCCTTACCAATATCAACGACGTTAGATAAATCTTCTTTTAAAACTTCACTAGTTCCGTTAACTTCTTTTAAAGACTTGTTAACAAGGTCTTTAATTTGTGTAACTTTCATATATTAACCTCCATAAATTTGACTAAATAGCGTGTGTCTAATATCAGTGTTTATTGTATCATAAACAAGATTGTTAGTGTATAAACTTTGAATTAGCACTTGTCCATTTAAGCTATACACTTTACTAGTATAGTCTTGTTTGGTGTTAGCTGTCAATCCACTGTCTTTTAGTAAGTCGTCAGAATCATAGGCGCTAACCGTGTTTGTTTGGTCGCTGTTACCAGTACCGCTATAAACGGTTGTTTGGGTTGCACCGTCTTTTAGATTATCGTTTAAAATTCCATTAATTAATTTATTCCACTTCCCGTAATACTTAGCAATTAAAACGTCAACCGCCTTTGTTAAGTCATCGAACAAGCATTCTTTTAAATTATTCTCAAATGAAAATCGCGCGTCTAGTCTTTGAGACGTTACATAGGCGTTAGCAATTTTAAAATCATCGTTTTTTAATTGGTCAAGTAACAGGGTATATATACCTGCGTCATTTTTTTGTACTAACTCTTCATAGGTAGGCATTGTTATTTATCCTTTTCATCTTGTTGTTCTTGTTGTGGTTGTTCGGTTTGAGTTGGTTGTTCGGTTTGAGTTGGTTGTTCTTGTTGAGTTGGTTGTTCGGTTTGAGTTGGTTGTTCTTGTTGTTTTGGCGTGTTTCTATTATCCGCTTTGTCCTTCCATGTGCTGCCGAAATCCACTTTAATTTTTCCATTAAATAACTTGTTAACCATTTCAATACCTTCTTTTCTATTACGTAACATATTATCAACTAGTGGAAAAATCTGGTCGCTTTCGCTATCAACTTCACTAGTGATTAATCTTTCTTTTTTCATATTATTTAAACTAGATAAACCTAGTTCATTGTATAAATCGGATTTAATAAACTGCTGATAGGCAATTAAATCTTGAAAATTTTCTTTCGCGTTTTGGCTTGGGTTGTGGGTCTTTAAATCTTGGTAGAACGCACTTTCTCCAATTACACTCAAATTACCATCAACGATTTGGTTAATATAGTTTTGCGCGTCTTGAATGGTTTGGTCAGTTCCCGCACTGATTAGCGTTTGAATACGTGCATTATAATCTGCCAGTAACATGGTTATTTCATTTTCGATTGCTAAAGTCCCATGCTTTAAAATAGTTGGCATTAAACCAACCATTAGGTCATCATTTTTAATTAAAATACAATCCTTATTAATAGTAAGTGTTTGATTATAATTGAGTGCTGGAATATTAATAATAGCTGTCGTGGGTTGATTATAAGGACTTTTTTCACGTCCGCTTAATCCTGCTACGGTACTATACAATTTATTTTGATATTTGAAAATAACCGTGTACCCGTTTTCTTGCAACTGATCTTCTATGATTGAACTTTTTAGAGTATCTGGTAAATTCTCATATTCAAACATAGAAAGCGTTCGATTAATAATTGATCTTATATAATCGTATAAATTGCGTTCTTTATTGGTTATCTGATACAGGTTTACTAATTTCTTGTTTGTCTTCATTATTGTTGTTACCACCTTGCATAATTGCCAACATTTTATCATCGTTTTCTTTAGCTCTACTAATTAATAAGTTAATACTTTTAGTATTATCGCTAATTAGTTCTTTTAAACTTTGTACAATATCGATATAAGATTGTGATAATTTTTCTTGCTGGTAAATCATCAGTAAGCAGACCACTATTGGAAAACCTACACTACTAATAAAATCACTAATTTCTTTCATTTATATACCTCCATTAGCACATACTTTTAAATAATTATTGATAGCCTCCCCGACCTCGTTATTCTGATAGTATACCATATCGTGTTGAAACATAAAGGCAATGCGTTTTTCAAATTCGAATCGGGGTTTTAATACATTCCTATTATAGTTGTTTTGCCCGTTATATTCCATTGTGTATATAATATCTTTTTTAGTATTTTTGATAGGCGTTGTTTTTTCATGAACGAAAATAAAATCATAGTTCTTTTTATGAACTACATCACATTGGTAAACTTCTCCATTAAAGATAATAAAGAAAATAAAAGTAATATCTTTTGGTCGCCACTTGGTTGGTGCATGTGGGTATATGTTTAGTTCCCAAGCACCGCTTGTAATCATTTTTAACTTTGGGTTGTCAAACGCAAAATAATAGTTATTTTTCTTTAGTAGTTTAGTACTACTTGCATATTCAACCGCTACCCGTAACTTTGAGTCACCATAGGTGTAAACGTCTATCGAACCTTGTTTTTGATTCAAAATATTTGATAATCCCATTTCTCCAAAATAAGGGCAATATTTATTTACGGTGTTACCAAGCATGTATATTTTTACGTTGGTACGTTGTCGTACAATAGTAGAAACCGTGTTCATAAAAAGTACGAACTCGTCGGGTAGGTAATACTTATTGGTGAGAAATTCATCGAAAATAATTGTAGTTATTTTCGGGTAACTGTTAGCCTTGTTGTGTTCACTTGCTGATAAATTAAAAGCATATCCAATAACATCGCTATCAGTATATATAACCTTACCGTCCTTATTAAAGTTAGCTAGATAAAAAACACCTGTTCTATATACAATAGCGTGAAACTCGCCACCGCTATACTCTTCAATTTTATCTGATAGTGCGTTAAAAAGATTGTTCATTCTTTTGGTGGCAATATCATCAGACCACCTACGAATATAAGCGAATTGTGAACCGTCTTTAAAATAATTCTGCAAGCTTAAATTCAAAGTAGCGTATGTTTTACCGTTTGACCGTTCACCAAAAATTACATTATAAGTAGCATTTTTGCTATTGATCTTTTTTAAACTGTAGTATTTACTCATTTTAAATCCCCTGCTTATAACTCCAATCTTTAATTTTTATTTCACCGTTTTCAAGTTGTTCAATTAGTTTAATATATTTTTCTGCCATTGACATCTCAAAACTTGTTTGAGATAAATGTACACTACTTAAACTGTTCACCTTAGTATAGTGACCCTGAAAATCTTTGATTATACATTCTTTTTCTTCATCATCATAATACGCTGTTAATTTACCACTGTCAGTTTTTGGCACTTGCATATTATTAGTAAAATTACTGAACACCTTAATCATATCATCATTACTAATTTTTAGTAAGTAATCCCGACCCTTGTCTTTTGGTAAACCTGCTATAGTGATTTCTAACTCACCGTCTTTGTTTTCAACTATATAGCGTTTAGCACCTAAAGTTTTAAAACGTTTGTAAACTTCTTCAAAGTCCCAAACGCCTAGCGTATGTTTATTTCCTTTAATATCTAAAGGTGATAGCTCCTTTTTATCTATTCCATAATGCTCCAAACATTTTTCTAACTTCTTAACAATATCCTTGTTATATTGTTCAATGTAAGATAAATGTTTCTTATAATTTTTAGCCTTAATAGAATCAGTATCACTATAAAGAAAATCATCTTTAAACTCTAAAATACCATTCCATAAATTGTGGCGCGCGTATGCTGTAACAAAAACTCCCCACGGATAATATAAAAATCTATTATAACTGTTATTATAATGTTTGATCTGGTCATTAACGTCTGGGTCTTCGGTCGTCCATTCGTCAGCATTATATATTTGTTCTTCGTGTACAATATCGGTAACACTCATTCCATAAACAGAATTAAGCATTCCCTTAGCGTGTAAGTATTCGGCTTCTTTACCTTTTACTTCTTTTAAAGTTGTTTTGCTTTTATAGAAATATAGAATACTGTCTATAATTGGTTTTGGTAAATAGTCTTTGTAGTAGGCTAATTGGTTAGATATTTTTATTTTATCCCAATGATAAACCTGTTTAATAATATCCCAATCAACAGAAGTAATAGTAATTTTTAAATAGTCAGCGCTAAAAATACGACCGTTATTTTCAATTTCTCCTTTAATATCTAAACATTTATTCTTACTAATGTAGTTATCAAAGTATACGCTTGTTTCTAAGTCCCAAAACTCAACCGTAAAAATCTGCAAAGCCTTTTCATTGATTTCATCAAATCGTTCCCAAGTAGTCCATTTTTGTGGAATAGCAGAAGAACATGGATATTTTTCCGCGATCATAACGGTAGGATATGAACTTGTAAAATCAAAGGACGCTACATTCTTATAAACTTTGCCAGCATGATTAGGGTTAGCGTGAGTAAACCCACCTGCGAACGCTTGTTTTAAAGTGTTATACTCATTAGCGTCTTTAATTCTTAACTCACGTATTTTTGCATTATAGTTTTTATCTTTAAAACATTGTTTTCTAACATAACGTCTCACGCGACCTGTATTGGTCAGAGGTATTTTTGTAATATCTCCATACTGTTCACGCTGTTCATCAATATAAGCAACTAATACTCTAACATCATTTAGCATATATCCTAGTTCTTTTTCAGTGAATGAAGTGTCTTTAGTTCTTGTTAAAGTATAATCCAAATCCCCGACCATTTTAGGAATATCATGTGCTGTTAAATTTTTCGCCACGTTTTCAAGTTTATACCCACTTAAAATTAAACTATCTCTAAATTCAATTCCATAACTAGTTAATGCTTTTACTGGATTTCTTGACGCTGTAGCGAAAACTGATAACCATTTAAAATATTTTCTAAAGAATTGAAATTCAAATGATAGGTTGTGAATAAAGATTATTAACCGTTTACGTTCATTTAAGCCTAGCGTTTTTTGTAAGTGTTCACATAATTGTATGAACTCTTCCCAAGTTCTACCAAAACAATAATAACCATCTATTCCGAATTGCCAAACATACATAAAAGCGAACTTTTCACGGGGTTCGTTAGTTGTGAATGTGCTAGTTGTTTCAGTGTCAAAACTTAACGATAGATTTAAATACTTAACTTTTTTACGCTTACTGGTGGTAGTGATAAAATTAGCATTTTTTAGTTTTTTATCTATAACGTCCCATTTAATTTTATCAAAGCTATCAAACTCCAATTTTATCACTCCCATAATTTATAAGATAATCCCCGTTGTTGGGCTTGCGTATTGTAGTAGTTCGTTAAATGTTTCATGTGATATATCTTCACTAGTCCCCGCTACGTGTCCTGTTAAGTATGTTAATTTAACATCACTATCAAATACATCTTTAGAACCGTGCTTAGATTCTAGCAAGTCGTTAAGTTTACGATAACTAGACCAAAATTTTTTCGCACTTTGAACACTTTGAGGCGTTGGTATATCTTTGTTTAAAAGTGTTTTCCACTTATTACCGTGCCGTTCGTTTTCAAGATTGTAAACCGTCTTCACACTTGCACGGTAAATATTTCTTGATCCTTTAAATGAAGTTGTTTCATGACTATTATAGTCACGGATAACCGCTCTAATATGTTGTCGTTGATTGTAGTTTGGATTTTTAATTTTAAGCACGTTTTCTACTTGCGGTTTTAAACGTTTAAAAGTTCGGTTATCTCTAAAAACACTATGATTCATTCTATTATATCGTTGTTCTAAAGACCTCACTTGTTTCATTACTTTACGTTGTGCCCTACGTTCAGACACTTCTTGCAAGTGCTGTCTAGCTTTCATTTTTTTATGTCTGATAACAGATTTTTTTGCATGTATGCTATTAGTCATAGTTGTAACCCCGTTCTAAAATCTGATCTATCCCATTTATTAAAATGTTTTTTTGTGATTCTGTTTCACATGAAACAAGATAGATATATAAAAATCTCAAATTACTTGAGCGCCCTAATTCAAAACTAGATAGGGTAGGCACTGGAATTCCACTTTTAATAGATAATTCTCTTAACGTAATATGTAAAATATGTTTTCTAAAAAATGCACATAAACCGCCAAATTCTAACATAAATTTGTGTTGCTTAACATTTGAATATTTATGTTTCACATGTAACACCTCCTAAAATAAAAAGGGCTTAACGCCCTTTTTAATCATTAAATATCTAACCAAGTAACCGAATATGCATCCTTGTTATATTTATTTGAATGATATTGATATACAGTAAATGCTACGTGTCCTTGCTTAATGTACTCAATATACTTGTCATCATCTAATAACTCGTTAACAGTTTCTAACAAGTGACGAGGTAAGTTAACAATTAACTTGTTATCGACGATTGCGTTTGGTTCTGGTCCGAACTTACCCTTACTATTAATAAAGAAACCTAATACTTTATGGCGTGCTTCTGGGTCAGTGTCAAACAATTCTTTTAAACCAACGTACTTATAATTAGTTGTATCAATTCCGAATACATTGGTATTATTAAATCTTGACATTAAACCTTGTTTAACGTCAGTACCTGCCTTTAATTCATTTTCTTTCAAGTCGATGTTATTATTTTCTGTCATTTTATTTTTCTCCTTTCATCAACTTACATTATTAGTATAACATATATTTTTATGATGTCAACATAAAATAAAAAGTTTTTGTGAATGTGCCTAATTGTTTCA
>ERZ1090881.1192-NODE-1202-length-11377-cov-9.770800_pt1 | contig 11377 bp, 16 predicted proteins | sample MGYA00478470_ERZ1090881 | MGnify/ENA primary metagenome ERZ1090881 (study PRJEB33644, sample SAMEA5815736) | chicken gut metagenome | biome: Chicken; feature: Gastrointestinal Tract; material: Caecum | place: Ireland | collected 2019-01-01 | study: A study of...
AATGTAGATATAAAAGAAAAAGAATTAGCACAAAGAACATATAGTCTTCTATGTGCTAATTTAGGTTTATCTAAAAATTATAAGGAGAGTGATAGCAATGCGTGACGTGAGCTGTAAGTTGCTATCTACTAAAATTCAAGAAGATAGTATAGGTGTGCAAAAAGAAGTGACTACGGAAGTAGAAATTCCAATAATAAAAGTTGAAGAAGTCTACGCAAATGAGTTCTATGAAGCAAACGAGCAAGGTTTCAAACCAAGTTTGAGGTTACGAATTAGTTCTTTAAATTATAACAATGAAAAAGAACTAATTTATATGGGAGTTACTTATTCAATTATAAGAGCAACAGAACCTTATGTAGATGAAACAGTTTTAATTTGTGAAAGGAAAATAAAAAATGTCTAAAGCAATAGAAGCTAATTTACTAGAAAAAGAGCTTAGTCAATATTTACAAAATTATAAAGAAAATATAGACGAAGAAGTAGAAGAAGTAGCAAACGATATAGGTAAGAAAGCAGTTGCAGAACTTAAACAAATATCTCCAAAACGGAGCAAGAAAGGAATATTGCAAAGGATGGAGATTGAAAAAAGATAAATTAGGTAAAAATAGGTATTCAATAAAAATTCACAATAAAACAGACTATCAATTAACTCATTTATTGGAGTTTGGACATGCTACTAAAAATGGAGGAAGAACAAAACCACAGCCACACATAAGACCGACAGAAGTAAAATACAAGAAAGAATTTGAAAAAGAACTAAAAAAGAAAATAGGAGGTTTGAAATGACACTAGAAGAATTAAAAAAACGTTGTGAAAAATCAGGTTTCAAATATGCTTATGGCAAATTTAAAAAGACAACCAAACCTTCTCATTTAGTAGCTATAACAGTTGATACTGATAATTTTATGGCTGATAATAAAGCCTTTTATGTTAAAACACCTATTCAATTAGATTATACATACATAGATAAAAACTTAGAAGAACAAAACAAAATAGAAAAAGAAATTCTAGGGGATATTCCTTGGAATAAAACAGATGAAACTTATTTGCAAGACGAAGATGTCTGGCAAGTAAGTTATTTTTTTGAAATTTAAAGGAGGAAAAGTAAATGCCAGATAATAAAGTAAAATTTGGATTAAGCAATGTTCATATTGCAAAAATTACTGAAACAGATGGAGAAATAACCTATGGAACTCCATTTGCAATGCCTGGGGCAAGAAGTTTAACAGCAGATCCAGAAGGAGAAACAACTCCATTTTATGCTGATAATATTAAATATTATATAGCAACATCAAATCAAGGATACACAGGCGATTTAGAAATTGCAATGTTAGTAAAAGAATTTTTTACACAAATATTAGGACAAGAAGAAGATACAAATGGTGCTATATTTGAAAGTGCAGACGATGTTAACGCAAGATTTGCATTAATGGGAGAAATAGATGGAGACGTAAAAAAGAGAAGGTTTGTATATTTTGATTGTACAGCTACAAGACCATCTGCTGAGATGAATACAGTAGAAGAAAGCAAAGAACCACAGACAGATACAGTATCTATAACCATGTCTCCACGTTCTACAGATAAAGCAATAAAAGCCGTTATAGAACCAAACGAGACAAACCAAGCAGTTTATGACACATTCTTTAAAAAAGTATATAAAAAAAATGCAACAGGAAGTGTCTAGGAGGTACTTATGAAAACAATAACAATTTGTGGTAAAGAACATAAGTTGGAGTGTAATGCTCTAACTTATGTTAAATATAAAAATTTCTTTAAAAGAGGAATTATAGAAGATGTTCAAATATTGCAAGATTATTTAATAAAACAAACTGTAATTACAAAACAAGTTGAAGAAAAAAATATAACTGAAGCTGAGAAACTATTAATGGTTTCAAATTATATGAATCAATATGTAGATGACTTTATAATAGCAATAACAAGAATTGCATGGATTTTAATATATACAGCTGACAAAGACATAGAAGAATATGAGAAATGGTTAGAAGGTATATCAAGCTTTAAAATTGATGATGATTGGATTGTTGAGGTAGCGGAATTTGCCGTAAGTTGCTTTTGTTGATGAAGAACTTTCAAAAGAACTAGACAAAAGAATAAAGACAAATGCAAGTACAAAAGAAGCATTCCCAGAACACGAGTTTATAGCTTCGTGTTTAAGAGTAGGTTTAAGCTTGAATGATTTAAAAGAATTAACATATATAGACTGTATGAAAATTCTTTTAAGTTTTTTAGGAGGAGAAAACAAAGAAAAATTAGCTACACAAAAAGACATAGACAAATTATTAGGATAAGAGGGTTCACCCTCTTATTTTAATGGAGGGATAAAATGGCAGGAAGTAGAGTAAAAGGAATAATAGTAGAAATTGGTGGAGATACGTCTGGATTACAGAAAGCGTTGACAAAAATTAATTCTACTACAGCTAAACTAAATAAAGAATTAAAAGCAATTGATAAAAGTTTAAAATTTGACCCTAAAAACACAGAATTATTAGAACAAAAACAAAAACTATTGAATGACGAAATAGAAATAACTTCAAAAAAATTAGAAGAATTAAAAAAACATCAACAAGATGTACAAAATAGCGGAAAAACATTAACAAAAGAACAACAAGAAAATTATAGAGCATTACAAAGAGAAATAATAAATACACAAAAAAAATTATCAGATTTAAAGAACGAAAATTCAGGTTGGAACAAGGCAGGGAGTTATTTAACTAAATTAGGAAATGAACTAGATACAATTTCTACTAAAGTTGATAATTTAGGAAACAAATTAACAACAAGATTGACATTGCCTGTAGCAGTAGGATTTACAGTAATGACAAAATCAGCAATAGAGACTGAAACAGCAATGCAGCAAGTTGATAGAATATATGGAGAAGCAGCTGAAAGTATAAAAGATTTTGCTGAAAATAAAGCACTTGATTATAATATGTCTGCTAGTGAAGCATATAAATATTCTCAAATATATGGAAACTTAATACAGTCTATAACAGATGACCAAACAGAAAATGCAGAACAAACACAAAAATTATTGAAGGCATCTTCTGTAATAGCTTCCGCAACAGGAAGAAGTATGGAAGATGTTATGGATAGAATTAGAAGCGGTTTATTAGGTAATACAGAAGCTATTGAAGATTTAGGAGTAAATGTAAATGTTGCTTTACTAGAAACAACAGACGCATTTAAACAAATAGCAGGAGACAAGAGTTGGGAACAATTAACTTTTCAAGAGCAACAACAAATTAGGCTTTTAGGAATATTAGAACAAACTTCTAAAAAATATGGAGACGAAGTTCAAGAAAATACAGCTTCTAGTATACAAAAATTAACTGCTAGAACAAAAAACTTAACAAGTAGTTTGGGTAAAAAACTGCTTCCAATTGCAAATAAAATACTAGATAAAGCAAATGACTTAATGGAAAAATTTGAAGGGTTAAGCGACGAAGAACAAGAAAATATAATAAAAACAGGATTAATGGTTGCAGCTGCAGGACCTTTACTAAAAATAGGAAGTACAGGGATAAGTATAATAGGAGGAGTTACAAAAGGATTAGGAACATTTACAAAAGCAATAGGATTAGCTAAAAATGGAATAGGCACAGCAACAGGTTCAGCTGCGACATTGGCGAAGGTTTTACAAGGATTGACAAGTCCTTTTGGATTAGCAGCGACAGGAATAACAGTAGCAGTAGGAACGATTGTAGCTCAATCAAAGATTTCAGAAGCACAAGTAAAAGAAACTTTTGAAAATATGGGGCAAAGTGCAAATGATTTTTATACGGGAATACAAAATGCAACGGGATATTTAGATAGCTTTAATGAAACAATGTTCACTACAACAGAAGAACAACAAGAACTAGAAACACAAATGGACGAAATACAAGCAGGAATAACACAAATATGTAAAACTGCTTCAGATGAACGTAGAGACTATACTCAAGAAGAGATAACGCAACTAGATGAATATTTTGAAAAATTAAGAGAATTAAAAAATAGAGAAATAGAAATACAAAATCAGATACAAGGAGCTATAACACAGCAAGCAGTAACAAATGCAGAAACTTTTCAAGGCAGTTTAGAAGAATATAAAGTGCAAGCAGAAGAATGGATTTCAACAGCACAACAACAAGCAGATAAGACAATTCAGCTTATTGAACAAAGTGCGATAGAAGAAACAGCACTATTAAATCAAAAATATGGCGAACAAGCAAATATGCAAAATGAAGCTTATGCTACAGAATACAATAATATAATAGCACAAAGGGACTTAAAAATACAAGAAGCAAACGCAGAAGTAGCAGAAATTACAAAGGCTTATGCAAATGGTTATTGGCAAAGAAGTGAAGACAATCAAAAATTTCTTCAATTACTTAATGAAGCGCAGAGATTAGAAGCGGAAAGTGGACAAAATCATTCCTGGGTGATGAATGAGGTATATGAAGAAATGTACAAAAATATGTCCGATTGGGAAGCAGAACAACTAGGTGTATGGCTTGCACAAGTTGCTAATGCAGAATTATACGGAGCAGAACTAGATGAAGAAACAAAGAAAACAGTAGATACAATACTAGATACTTATGATAGAATGCCAGAAAAGACCAGAGAAACAATGAAAAACGCGATGTCTCCAATGCTAGAAGAAATGGAAAGTTCTGAACCTACATTATTTGCAAAAGCTTCTGGAATTGCAGACGGAATATTAAGTAGACTAAAAACTTCTTTTGATATACATTCTCCATCCAGAGAAACAAGAAAAATATTTGAAAATGTAATGAAAGGTGCAGAAATTGGACTTGATGATGAAGAAAGAAACTTATATAGTAAAGTAAATGAAATTGCTAATAAAATGAAAATAAAATTAGCAGATATAACACCTAATATGGGAGCTGTAAAGCAATCCGTAATAGACCAAACGAAAACAGTATTTACAACACCGACTTTAAACATCTATGCACAAGATGAATTAACACCTGCAAAAATAAATACAATTATTGATACAGTAAACAACAGACTAGGCAGTAAATATTAATTGTCGAAATATGTCGAAAGAATTTTCTTGAAATATTTTGTAATATAATGTAGAATATTGCAAAGAGGGTGATATAATGTTAAAAAAAGTCAATAAAAAATATTTAATTGTAGCAGTAATATTAGTGTTAGTTTTATTATTATTGTTATTTATCTTGTCTAGGGGTAATGTTAGAACCAAAAAGGTAAATAGCAATAATAAAGTGGAAAAATATAAGTATTTTTCAAAATTAATTTATGATGATACAAAAATAATAAAACTAATAGCAGATGAAAATATAACAGATGGAGAGATGGAAAAAATATACGACAAATATAATAAACAAAATGAAAATTGTAAAATTTGGATTTATAAAACAGAAGAGGATGCAACTAACCTAGAAAGTTATAATGTTGCTGAAATAAAAAAAGAGAATAACCAATATAAAATACATAGATATGGAGAAGAAACAGAAGAAGAAAGAGCAATAAGGTTAGAGCAAGAACGTATAGCAAAAGAGGAAGAAGAAAAGAGAAAAGCAGAAGAGGAAAGAGCAAGAAAAGAAAAAGAAGAGGCTGATTTTAAGGCAAATTGTTCTACATATACATATAAAGAAATGGCAAGAAATCCTGACAGTTTTAAAGGAACAAATGTAAAATTAACAGGAGAAGTTATTCAAGCAATTTATGGAGATATAAGTACAGAATTGAGAGTAAATATTACAAAAGAAGGAACATATTCAACTTGGTATACAGATACTATTTATGTTATATATTATCCAGAGGAAGGAGAAGGAAAAATCTTAGAAGATGATATTATAACATTATGGGGGACATCACAAGGTGATATTTCTTATGTAAGTACAATAGGGGCAACAATTACATTACCATGTGTATATGCAAAATATGTAACAATAAACGAATAATAAAAACACTTGCAAAAGCAGGTGTTTTTATTATGCAAAAAAGAGGTGAAAAAGTGGTAAGAGAATTTTATATAGAAAATGAAACAGGACAACGTTTTTCTATGATGAACATAGAAGAAGGTTGTTTTTTAAGTTCTCCAACTGGACTAGGATATAGTTACGATATTCAATATTCACAAATAGGAAATGACTTTTTGCAGAATATAAGAAAATTAACTCAAGGACAAATTGGTGGAGAACTAATATTTAAAAAATATGATAATTATAAAAAATTCGTAGATTTTATAGAAAGTGCAATTTTTTTAAAACTTGTTTATAAAATTCCTTTTGAGAATGGATTTACAGAGTTTTTTAAGGATATAGACATATCTAATATAGACAAAAGCGAAATACGGAACAGATGGGGTTTTAAGAGTTCCTGCAACATTTAATTGCAAATCCCTATGGTACGAAGCAAAAGAGGTAGTTTATAATATTGATTCAGTAACAAATGAATTAAGGTGGGATTTTCAGTGGAATGCAGTTTTTGCAGCATATGATAATAGAAACATAATTTTTGATAACAAAGGGCATACAGAAGCTCCTTTTAAGTTAGAGCTACACGGAGAAGTAATAAATCCTAAAATCACAATTTTAGAAGATGAAATTGAGGTTAAACAATTGGATTTAAACGGATTAACAATAGAAGAAGGAGAAACATTTATTTACAATACTAAAGATACAGAACAAGAAATTATAAAAATGGGAAGTTCAGGAATAACAAATTTATTTAGCTTTTTAAATCCAAATTTCATTAATTTTTACAAACTAAGAAAAGGTGCAAGCAAAATAAGATTAGAAGCAGACAATGAAATAACAAGCGGAAAATTAACAATATATGTACAGTATAAAGCTGTATAGAAGGAGGAGAATATGTTAAAAGGACATGTATTTAATCTGCAAACGTTTACAAGTGAAGCGTTTGCTCTTTTTATAGACAAATTTTTGAATGGCCGAAGTGGAGTAGCAACAGGTTGTGCATTATCAAATACTAGCAATTCAGCAACAATTGGAGAAGGATATTTTGTAGTAAGAGGTAGATTTTTACAAATTATATCAGGAGAAACAGTTTCTAGTATAACAGCAAACGGGTATTATAGTTTAGTTTGTGAAATAGATTTATCTAAAACAAATACAGCAGATGCTTTAAATCAAGCAGTTATAAAAGTTGTATCTAATACAAGCAACTATCCGACACTGACACAGCAAGATATAACAGCAACGGGAACAATATATCAATACGAATTTGCACGATTTAAGGTTGAAAATGGAAGTATTATAGACTTTACAGACAGAAGAACATTTATAGATTTCGATAGTATTTATGATGTAATACAAAATGAAGCACAGTCAGTATTAGACGATATTGAACAAGCATTACAAGAAGTTTTAGACGGAAGTGCTTATGTATTGAAAACAGGAGGTACAATAAATGGAGATTTGGAAGTCACTGGCACTATTACTGGTAATATTACTGGTACTGCTCGGGAATGCAAATAAACTAGGTAATAAAGAAGCTAGTCAATATATAACAAATGATAGGTTTGCAGTAGTAAATGGGCAAGTTACCTTAACGGCACTTTCAAGTGAAGAATTTGAAAATAAAAATTTTAAGGCTACAGATATAGATATAAATTTCCCTAGCGGATTTAATAAAGATAATAGTATCGTAATAGCATTTGGAGCAAAACCTTCTTCCGGAGAAGGAGGGTATGCATACGGTAACGTTGGTGAATTAACTAGTTCAATGGAATTTTATTTTGGATGTTATCCAAACTATGTGGTTTTAGGCAAACTAAATGATTCGAGCAAAATTCGTATTCGCTTTTTTAATTTTATAACTTCTGCTGTACCACTGGACTACAAACTAGTTCTTATGAAAATATCTTAGGAGGTCTAAATGGAACTCTATATATTATCAAAACAAGATTTAAGTATATTATCTATAGCGAAAGTATCTGATTATCAAATAAATTTAGATGAAGAAACAAACGCAAAATCTACTTTTACTTTAATGAAAACAGAAGGATTAAAAAAAGATAATTTTATAGTAGTAAATGGACTGTATAGACAGTTCTTATTTATTATAGATGAAGTTCAAACAGGAAAGAGCAGTAATGTTGTTACAATTACTGCTCTTGATATTTCTAATATGTTCGACAGGAAAGTAATAGAAAAAAATACAGATACAATGACAAGTAATTCTATAGAAGAATTTATTGCAGACACTATGTCGGAAAACTTTGTAAATTCAGATGATAAAGCATTGAATATAAATTATATAAAAATAATATGGACTACAAATACAAAAACTACAGTGGCAACAAATGCAGAAAATGGCTTATATAACTTTCATACATTTTTAACCAACTGTAGACAATATAAAAACATCTATACAGATTTTAAATTTGAAGATGGAAAGCTAAAAATTACTATAAGCTATAAAGAAGAAACTACAGAACTTATAGATACTACACTTTCAGAAGTAACAGACTATAACAAAATATATGAAGAAGATGTTACAGCGAAAGTGCAAGTCTATATTAGAGAAGATGGAAGCGAATATAATTTATATTTAAAAACAGATAGAACAACTACAACAAATAAAGACGATCCTAATAGAGCAAGTGGGAAAATAGAAGTAATAAGTGTAGATACAGCAGACAAGGCAGAGGAAGAAGCATTAAATGTAATGAAGCGGAAATAATTATAAACATTTAGTAGAATTTAAAATAGCAAAAACAAGCAAGTTGATGGATATAACAAAATTACATATACGGAAGACCGATAAGGATAAAGACAGAAGAAGATATTTACGATAGCTATATTTCAGCAATAACGTTAAGTGATGAAAATTTTGTTTATTTTAAAAGCGGAAGTTTAAGAATAACTTTACTAGACAAGTTGAAAAAAACTAACAATACAGCAGGAAATAAGCTGGACAAAACAGGCGGAAAAATAACGGGCAGTTTAGATGTTAGCGATATTCTAACTGTAAATGGTAAACTAGTACTAGACGAAGATAACTGTGTTGCTGTATATGACGGCGGAAATTTGGACCCGAACACGACATTACATGAGTTGATTTTAACACGTCACAGTAATGCACCCGATGCAGATGGCTCAACTTATTATTATATACAAACGATATTCTACAGTTCTAAGAGTACAACAAGTAATCGAGCACAAGTAGCATATGGATATAGAAAACAAGTGATTGCATGTAGATATTACTATAACGGAACATGGAGCGATTGGATAAAACAGAATAGAGAAATAACAAGATTAATTTATACTGTTGAGGCAGGGTATAAGGCAAATTCGACAAATAGCTGGCAATACATGCTGAGTTCTAATATTAGTGTGACAACAGAAGCAGGAAAATATTTATGCGTGCTATCATTTGCAATAGCAGGAAATGCAAATGGAATAGCCACAGTAAGACCAATAGTCAACAATAAAGAAATATCAACAGCACAGAGGTGCAGTATACCTGTTCGGTACAGGACTAACAACAAGTGGACAAATTTGTTTTTATAAAGAATTTACAAATTTAACACACTATGTAAACGCACAAATATATGCCAATGCTTCAAACAGTACAGCTGTTGTTGAATTTGAAATGTATAAAATCGGGGAGGTGTAGAAGTGGATGAATATTTACAAGAATTAATTGAGTTTAAAGAACGCTGTAAATCTAATACAAAAAGAATAAATGGAGTGGAAGAGAGACTTGATAAAAGTGAAGAGTTATTAGGAAATATAGACAAGTCTTTATCTGTAACGATTGAACAAATAAAAAATATAGCAGAAGATTTAAAAACAACAAGTGTGAACTTTAAAGAAGCAATTATGCGAAGCAACACAGCAAATAGCAAAGAAACAGAGCTTTTAAAAGAAAAATATAATGAATTAGAGAAAAAATATGAAAAATTATCTAGTAAATTAGAACAAGAAACAATCGGAAGAGATGCTAAAAATTGGAGAGATAGTAAAAGCAAAATAATCTCTTGGGCTATTTCAATTGTCTTAGCGATAGTAGCAGGAGTTTTAGGATTATCAAAATTTTTGTAAGAAAGGAAGTGATAAAAAATGGATATAACACAAGTAATACAAAATTATATTAAACCAGAGTTAATAGTTGTTGCAATAGTTTTATATTTTGTTGGTACAGGAATAAAAAAGACAGAAAAAATAAACGATAAATATATTCCTGTGGTATTAGGAATAATAGGAATTATAATATCTGCAATATATGTAATTGCAACAAGTACATTCAATGGATATCAAACAATTTTAATGGCAATATTTACATCAACTGTACAAGGAATATTAGTAGCAGGACTATCTGTTTATGCAAATCAACTTATTAAGCAAGCTCAAAAAGATAAATAAATAAAATTAATAAATAGGAGGAATAAATTATGAATTTAAGAGAATTTGAAAAATGGGCATTAGCCCAAGGAAGTGTAGCAAATCCAGAGCCAGATTTTGGGTTCAAAGGGGAATGTGTATCATTAATACAACAATATCTATATCATGTATGTGGTATTAAATTTAAAGCAAGAGGAAATGCTAAAGATTGGGCAAATAACATAATAGAAGGCTGGGATAAGTTTGATATAAGTAACACATTAAAAGCAGGCGATATTTTAGTATATACGACAGGCAAATATGGACATATTGTAATAGTGAATGCAGATTTAAAATGCTTAGAGCAAAACTGGAACTATAATAAAAAAGTAACAGTGTCAGAGATTAGAAAAGGATATAGTTGTATATTAAGAAGTAGAAAAACAATAGACATCGGAACAGACGAAGAACAGGCGACAAACGGCGATAAAACGGCGATAACCTATACAGTTAAAGCGGGAGATACATTATCTGAAATAGCAATGAAATATGGAACTACATATCAAGAACTAGCAAGAATAAATAATATAGCAAATCCTAATTTAATTCATGTAGGACAAGTATTAAAGATAAATACAACATCAGAGACAACATATACAGTAAAATCAGGAGACACACTATCAGGAATTGCAAGCAAATATGGAACAACATGGCAAAAACTATATGAAAAAAATAAAAGTGTGATAGGAAATGACCCAAATCTAATAAAACCAGGTCAAGTATTAAAAATATAGCCAATTTTGAGACATTAAACTATATGTCTAAAAAATAAAAACGGCTTAAAAACGAAAATAACGCGACAAATTTTTGCTGGTTTTTTGCGATTTTTAGGGCATTGCAAAAATAATATAAATATGCTATAATAATAAAAGTATGGCGAACTAAGATAAAAAATTAGGGAGTAAAAATAGCTAGCTATGTAGAGATATAGCTAGCTATCATTATATTTATTAAATTTTATGAATATCTAC
>ERZ1090881.1195-NODE-1205-length-11348-cov-17.241123_pt1 | contig 11348 bp, 14 predicted proteins | sample MGYA00478470_ERZ1090881 | MGnify/ENA primary metagenome ERZ1090881 (study PRJEB33644, sample SAMEA5815736) | chicken gut metagenome | biome: Chicken; feature: Gastrointestinal Tract; material: Caecum | place: Ireland | collected 2019-01-01 | study: A study of...
GTCGCCGGTGACGCGATCGCGCCGCTTTACAAGAAAGCGGCGAACGATACGCTATTCCGTCGCGGCAAGCCGCTCCTTACAAGTCCTTTGAGAAGCTCCATAACACAAAGAGCACCCCAAGTGGGTGCTCTTTGTGTTATTTTATGAGTTAAGTTGGTCTGCAATGTATTTGTTCAGGTCGGCAAGCGCTTTACAGAATCGATTGCTGATTTTATCGGCGATCTCTTTGGAGAGCTCTCGCCCGTAGTCGTGTGATGTGAGGTTTCTGGATTCCAGCATGTCCAGCCAAAGTGCCTCATCGCGCAAAATGCCCTCCCGATAGGCAAGTGCAAACACGCCTTTGGGAGATGGAATTTCCAGCTGATACCCCTGTGCAATTAAAAATTCACGCAGGGACTTCCAGCCCAACTCAAACGTAAATTCAAACCGTTTGATGAGCGCGTCCTGGTAGATATCATCGTCGGCGTGCCGCCGATAGGCGATATTTGCCTCATTGAGGCGCTTTACCGCCTGGCTGAAATTTGCGTTTTTATTTTCTGTCTTTGTCATAGAAAATAATTCCCTCCCTTTGGATGCTTTCTGCAATGGGCGTCCCGTCCTGTTCAGACATAAAGATGAGATCGACCTTGTGCAGCGTCGGCAGATCTTCCGCGCAAAAAATGCGCAGAGCTGTTTTATCGGACGTAGGCAGCGCCCCGTAGATTGCGACGTCATAGTCACTCTGTTCGCGGTGATCGCCACGTGCGCGGGATCCGAACAGCACGGCGCGCTCGATCGCGGGATATCGTCTGAAGGTCTGCGCCAATGCAGACAGAATGCTATCATGTTTCATTGTCTTTTACCGTATCGGATCATTCCTGCCGGATGCTTGCTTTGATCAGATGCATCAGGCAGGCGTTTATAATTTTAATAGCATTATACCATACAGCAACAAAAAATACAATGGCATGTGCGATATTTGGTCGAAGGAATTGTGCAAAAAGCAGTGAGGAAGAAATCAGAACAGAGAGCACATGCAGCAAGGGCGGCATTTCCAAATGGTCAAGGGGACAGAGTCAGTCATAACCATGATGCATAGTTCATAATAACAAATAAGCATTTTACATTGAAGAAAAGAGGGTATATAATATATAGTGTAAGGGGGCAAGACAAATGAAAATCGTTCTATTAGAGGGAAGTCCCAACAAGAACGGCTCGTCCAACACGCTTGCAAACGCTTTCATCGAGGGCGCGAAGGAGGCGGGGCACAGCGTGGACGTCATCGACGCAGCCCACGCGAATATCCACCCCTGCACGGGGTGCATCCACTGTGGGTATGAAGGGTCCTGCGTGCAGAAGGACGACGTGGATGATATCCGCACGCGCGTCCTCGCGGCGGACATGATGGTGTTCGTCACGCCTCTTTATTATTATGGCATGTCCGCCCGGCTGAAAACCCTCGTGGACAGGTTCTGCGCCTTCAATTCCTCCATCCAGCGCAAGCACATGAAGTCGGCGATGATTGCGGCGGCATGGAATGCGGACGGCTGGACGTTCGAGGCGTTGGAGGCTCACTATAAGGCATTGGTGCGCTATCTGAATCTCAAGGACATGGGCGCCGTCCGGGGCAAGGGCTGCGGCACGCCGTCCATGACGAAACGTTCGCGCTATGTGCAGCAGGCGTATGAACTGGGCAAAAATCTCAAATAAAGAGGAGGTATTGTTATGAAAGCATTGATCGCATATTTTTCCTGCAGCGGCGTGACCGCCCGCGTGGCGCACGAGCTTGCAAAGGCGGCGGGCGCAGATACCTATGAAATCAAACCCGCGCAGCCGTACACGGCGGCAGATCTCAACTGGATGGATAAGTCCAGCCGCTCCACGCTGGAGATGAAGGACGAAACCTGCCGTCCCGCCATTGCGGACAGCGTGGATCTGGCGCAATACGACGTGGTGTTCGTCGGCTTCCCCATCTGGTGGGGCATTGCGCCGCGCATCATCGAGACATTTTTAGAGAACTATGACTTTGCCGGCAAGACGGTGGTGCCCTTCTGTACGTCGGGCGGCAGCGGCGTCGGCAAGACGGACGCTGTTTTGCACAAGCTCTGCCCGTCGACTGTGCACTGGAAGCCCTGCAAAAAGCTGAGCGCCGCCGCGTCGCAGCGTGAACTCGGCGCCTGGCTGCAGTCCTTACAGCTCTGATGCGCCCGGCAGCAGTCCAATCAAAAAAATAGAGGTGACCAACATGGATCAAAATTTTGAAGCAAGCAACGTATTTGGTCTGGGCAATGAGAATACCGCCTATGCGCAGTATTTCATCGGCAAATCCTATCTCAACCCCCTGACGCCCGCAGGCGTCTCGCCCTTCTTTGCGAACGTCACGTTCGAGCCGGGCTGCCGCAACAACTGGCACATCCACCACGCCACGAAGGGCGGCGGACAGATCCTCTTGTGCGTGGCGGGCAGCGGCTGGTATCAGGAATGGGGCAAGCCCGCGCAGTCGTTAAAGCCCGGCGACGTCGTCGTCATTCCGCCCGAGGTCAAGCACTGGCACGGCGCGAAGCAGGACAGCTGGTTCTCCCACATTGCGGTGGAAGTCCCCGGCGAGAGCACCTCCAACGAGTGGCTGGAAGCCGTGGACGACGAGCAGTATCAGAAATTGTAATTTGACCATTGGAAAAGGCGCGGCATGCGTCGGGTCCTTGTGGGCCGCTTGGTGGCGGCAAGCACGCAGGAGGAGCGGCTATGGAAGTTCGGGTACTCAAATACTTTCTGACGGTGGCGCGGGAGGAGAACATCACGCGCGCCTCAGAGATCCTGCATATCTCCCAACCCGCACTCTCCCGCCAGCTCATGCAGCTGGAAGAGGAACTTGGCACGCAGCTGTTTGTGCGCGGCAGGCATTCGAGCACGCTCACCGAGGCGGGCATGCTGCTTCGGCGGCGCGCACAGGAGATCGTCGACCTCACTGAAAAGACGGAGCAGGAGTTTCAAAACCGGGGCGATACGCTCAGCGGCACCGTTTCCATCGGCAGCGGTGAGGCGGACACCATGCGCTGTCTTGCACAGATCATGCGCGATTTCAGCGAGCTGTACCCCGAGGTCAAATTCGATATCTATTCCAATGACGCCGACCACGTCAGGGAGCGGTTGGAGCGCGGCACGCTGGATATCGGCGTATTGCTGGGGCCGACGGACATCTCCAAGTATGAAAGCATCGTACTCCCCGGAAAGGAGCGCTGGGGCGTCATCGTACCCGCCAAGTGTCCGCTTGCGCAGAAGGAGTACGTCACGAAGGAAGACCTCGTCGGAAGGCGCGTATTCATTGCAAAGCGGGGGGTTGCGCAGGGCGTTGCAGACTGGTTCGGCGAATACTATGATAAGATGAACGTATACGCCACCTACAACCTTCTATACAACGCCGCCATGCTCGTGGACTGCGAGGTGGGGGCGGCGATCACCATCGAGGGCGCATCGAAACTTTATCATAATCCCAATATCATCTTCAAGCCCTTCTATCCCGAACTTGCCGTAACGAGCACGATGGTATGGAAGAAGCATCAGCCCCAGACACGGGCGGTGTCCACATTTCTTGAATACGTCAGAGAAAAATTGAACAAAGACGAATCGTAAGGAGAATCATATGCAATATGCGCAGCTTGGAAACAGCGGAATAAACGTTTCCCGCTTTTGCCTGGGGTGCATGAGCTTCGGCGATCCTGCCAGCAAGATGCATGCCTGGACGCTGGATCCCGATCAGAGTGAAGCAATCATCCGCCATGCCCTCGATCTGGGCATCAACTTCTTCGATACCGCGAACGGCTATTCGGCGGGCACGAGCGAGGAGTACCTCGGCAGGGCGATCAGAAAGAATGTTGCGCGCGATCAGGTCGTGCTTGCGTCCAAGGTGTACTTCAACGAAGGGCATCTCTCGCGCGAGGCAATCAATCGCGAAATTGAGGGCACCTTGAAGCGACTGGGCACCGACTATCTCGACCTGTATATCATTCACCGCTTCGACTATGGCACGCCCATCGAGGAGACAATGGAGGCTTTGCACGGGCTCGTTAAGGCGGGCAAGGTGCGCGTGCTGGGCGCTTCTGCGATGTACGGCTATCAGTTCTACAACATGCAGCTTGCCGCGCGGGACAATGGGCTCACGCCCTTCGTGTCTATGCAGAACCACTACAACCCGCTCTACCGCGAGGACGAACGCGAACTCATCCCCATCTGTAAGCAGATGAACGTATCTCTCACGCCGTACAGCCCCCTGGCGGCCGGCAGGTGCGCCCGCCCGAACTGGGAGGCGGACACCATGCGCAGCAAGACGGATACGACCGCCGGCGGGAAGTACGACTCCACCGAGGAACAGGACAAGGGCATTGCTGCAAGGATTTATGAACTAGCACAAAAGTACACTGCGAGCATGACGGCGATCACCTTTGCATGGCACTTCAAAAAGGGCATTGCTTCGCCCATCGTCGGCGCGACCAAGGCGAAGTATCTCGACGATGCCGTCGCTGCGTTTAATGTACCGCTCACCGACGAGGACGTCGCCTATATCGACGAGCTGTATGTACCGCACAAGATTGTCGGTGCGCTGTAATGCGGCGCGGGTATGTGTACGACAGATAGCTAAAAGGCATAATCAGAAATAAAATATAAGTATTTTACATATTGAAACGAGCGTGTTATAATGAGTGCGTAAAGACGGAAAAGTCTTGCGCACTTATTTTTACAAGGAGGGTTTGGCGTGATATCTGCGGAGAGACTTACGGAAATCGGATTATCGCGGGAGGACGTCGCGGAATTTGCCCGGCTTGAAGCGCTCGGGCAGTGCGCCGCGCAGGAACGGCTGTTGCGCAAGTACAGAGACAGCTATCTGGAGGATGTTCACAGGGCGGAGCGGCGCATCAGCGACCTGGACTATGTACTCTATCAATTAAAACAGCAAGGACGGTAACATCGGTGCTTACACTTCGTCATCGCGGGCGAAAATGCGGTTTGACGGCGGGAAAAAGGGACAAATCATGCAATGTACTTGACTTTCCGGGGACTCTTTGATAAACTCAACTTGTACAACAGCAAGCAGAACAGGCTTGCCTTTTGGATAAGGAGAAAATTATGCAAAACATTCCCAAGATGAAAGTAGGCATTGTGGCGGTGAGCCGCGACTGTTTCCCCGAAAGTTTGTCCGTGAATCGTCGTAAGGCGCTCGTTGAAGCGTACGAGAGTAAGTACGGCAAAGGGGATATCTACGAGTGCCCCGTGTGCATCGTCGAGAGCGAGATCCATATGCAGCAGGCACTTTCCGACGTCATGGCGGCAGGTTGCAACGCGCTCGTGGTGTATCTCGGCAACTTCGGCCCCGAGATCTCCGAGACCATGCTTGCAAAGGAGTTCGCGGCAAAGGTGGGCGGCCCCGTTATGTTCTGCGCGGCGGCGGAGGAGAATATCGCTGTCCTCGCAGATTCCCGCGGCGATGCTTACTGCGGCATGCTGAACGCAAGTTATAACTTAAAGCTGCGCGGCGTGAAGGCGTACATTCCCGAATACCCCGTGGGGGATGCGGGAGAATGCGCGGACATGATCCACGAATTTCTGCCCATTGCCCGCGCGGTGTACGCCTTAAAGCACCTGAAGATCATCTCCTTTGGGCCTCGTCCCACCAACTTCCTCGCATGCAATGCGCCCATCCAACAGCTGTATAACCTCGGCATCGAGATCGAGGAGAACAGCGAGCTCGACCTTTTCGAGGCATTCCACAAGCATGATAGCGACAGCCGCATTCCCGAAGTGGTCGCGGACATGGAAAAGGAGCTGGGCGAGGGCAACAAAAAGCCCGAGATCTTGGCAAAGCTCGCACAGTATGAACTCACGCTTCTCGATTGGATCGAGGCGCATAAGGGCAGCCGCGAGTATGTCGCCGTCGCGGGCAAGTGCTGGCCCGCCTTCCAGACGCAGTTCGGGTTCGTGCCCTGCTATGTGAACAGCCGTCTTACGGGGCGCGGCATTCCCGTGAGCTGCGAGGTGGATATCTACGGGGCTCTTTCCGAGTTCATCGGCACGGTGGTTTCGGAGGACGCGGTGACGCTCCTCGATATCAACAACACGGTGCCCAAGGAACTTTTCAACTCTGACATTGCAAGCAAATACAATTACAAGCTGACGGATACCTTCATGGGCTTCCACTGCGGCAATACCTGCGCGGGCAAGCTGTGCAATCCCACGATGAAGTATCAGAAGATCATGGCGCGGTCTCTGCCCGTCGAGGTCACGAACGGCACGCTGGAAGGGGACATCGTCCCCGGGCAGATCACCTTCTTCCGTCTGCAGAGTACGGCAGACAACCACCTGAAAGCGTATGTGGCGCAGGGCGAGGTGCTGCCCGTCGCAACGCATTCTTTCGGCTCTATCGGCGTGTTTGCCATTCCCGAGATGGGGCGCTTCTACCGCCATGTGCTCATCGAGGGCGGCTTCCCGCACCACGGCGCAGTCGCGTTCGGTCACTTCGGCAAAGCCTTGTATGAGGTGTTCAAGTACATCGGTGCAGAGGATATCGGGTTTAATCGTACGAAGGGTGACCTCTATCCGACCGAAAATCCTTTTGAACAATAATCTATGAATACTTATATCGGAATTGACTTAGGCACGAGCGGGGCAAAGTTCCTGCTCGTCGCTGCAGACGGCACAATTTTGGCAGAGAATACGCAGACTTATCCTGTTTCCTACCCTCAGAGCGGGTGGAGCGAACAGAACCCCGAGGACTGGTTTGCGGCAACTCTGCGAGGCTTAAAAGAACTGCTCGCGGGGCAGGAGAAATCGCTTGTCAAGGGCATCTCCTTCGGCGGACAGATGCACGGGCTGGTCGTGCTCGATAGAGAGGACAACGTCATCCGCCCCGCGATTCTGTGGAACGACGGCAGGACGGAGGAGGAGACCAGGTACCTCAACGAGGTCGTCGGAAAGGACAAGCTCTCCGCGTGGACGGGCAATATCGCCTTTGCGGGGTTCACTGCGCCCAAGCTCCTTTGGCTGAAAAAACACGAGCCCGAGAACTTCGCGCGCATTTCCAAGATCATGCTGCCCAAGGATTACCTTGCATACAAGTTGTCGGGTGCGTTTTCGACCGAGCTCTCGGACGCGAGCGGCATGCTGCTTCTGGATGTCAAGAATCGCCGCTGGTCGCCCGAAATGTGCGAGATCTGCGGGATTTCCGAACAGATGCTTCCCAGGCTGCACGAGAGCTATGAAGTGGTCGGCACGCTGAAAGCAAAAATCGCGGCAGAACTCGGGCTGAAAGGGGTCAAAGTCATTGCTGGCGCGGGCGACAATGCCGCGGCTGCAGTCGGCACGGGCGTTGTCGGTGAGGGCGGCTGCAATATCTCCTTAGGTACGAGCGGCACGCTGTTCGTTTCGTCTGAGGCCTATAAAGAGGATAAGATCAACGCGCTGCACTCCTTCTGCCATGCAGACGGCGGCTGGCATCTGATGGGCTGTATCCTGTCCGCCGCAAGCTGCAACAGCTGGTGGTCCGATCATATCTTGCAGACCACCGACTATGCCGCCGAGCAGGCAGGGCTCGAGGAGTTCCTCGGCAGGAACGACGTGTTCTTCCTTCCCTACCTCATGGGAGAACGCAGCCCGCACAACGATGTCACGGCGCGCGGCGCATTCATCGGCATGCGCCCGGATACGACGCGCGGGCAGATGACGCTTGCCGTGCTCGAAGGGGTCGTATTTGCGCTTCGTGACTGCATGGAGGCGGCAAAGAAGAACGGCGCCCGTATCGCGCGCACCAAGCTGTGCGGCGGGGGAGCGAAGAGCAAACTTTGGCGCAAGATCGTCGCCAATGTCATGAATATGCCCGTGGACATTCCGCAGACGGAGCAGGGCCCCGGCTTCGGCGCCGCGATGCTCGCGATGGTGGGCTGCGGAGAATATGGGTCGGTACAGGAAGCGGCGTCTGCCATCGTCCGCGTCAGGGAGACGGTAATGCCCGATAAGCAAATCGCGGCGGACTATGAGGTCCGCTATCGTCACTTCACAAAATTGTATCCCGCGCTTAAGGGATTGTTTTAGGACACGGAGATAATTCGCGGACATGTGCTGTGCGCGAAAAGAGGAAGGGAGAGCAGGCAAACAAGACTGCCCGCAGGCAAACAGCCTGCGGGCGAAGAAGGAAACGAAAGTGAAAGTCATTGAAAACCAACGCTTCGGGGAGGAGCGCGCGCTCTATCACGCCGAAGATCTGTGTGTCAGGAATTGTCGTTTTGAGGGCGAGGAGGACGGAGAGTCCGCTTTAAAAGAGGGGCGTCACATTGTTGCGGAAAACTGCTATATGAATTTGCGCTATCCGTTCTGGCATGTCCACGACCTGCGCGTCTCCGGCTGTGAACTTGCCGAGCATTGCCGCGCGGCGCTGTGGTACGATAACGGCGTGAAAATCACGGACAGCCGTCTGAATGGCATCAAGGCGCTGCGTGAGTGCCGGGGCGTGGAGCTGAGCAATTGCACGGCGAATTCCCCGGAGTTCGGCTGGAAGTGCGAAAACATTGCCATCGAAAATTGCGAGATCGTATCGGAGTATGCCTTTCTTGAGAGCGGGGCGATCCGCGCAAGTGGTTTGCGGTTTGAGGGGAAATATTCCTTCCAATATACGCGGGACGTGATGATCTCCGACTCAACGCTCAAAACAAAGGACGCCTTCTGGCACGCAAAGGATGTCACGGTCACCGACTCCGTGATCGATGGGGAGTACCTGGGCTGGTCTCGGAGGGGCTGACACTCATCCGATGTCATATCAAGGGGACGCAGCCGCTGTGCTACTGCAAACGGCTCAGACTCATCGATTGCACGATGGAGAACTGTGATCTGGCGTTTGAATACAGCGACGTCGATGCGACGGTACACGGCGAAATTCTCTCTGTCAAGAACCCGAGGAGCGGTAAAATCGTGGCAGATAAGATCGGGGAGATCATCAAAGGGGACAGTGTGTATCCCGTAGAAGCGGAAATTGTTCAAAAAGGTTGATTCTGAGGTGTGTGAGAGGGCGGAAGCCGTGTGACTTCCGCCTTCTCTTTTTTTGCGCCTTTTATGCTCGCAAATGACGAAATTGTAAGCTAAAAATAGTATTATGCGTCGCATACTACTATGCTAATGCTTCAATTATGTCTGACATAGCATATCCATTGCGCCATTTTTGTCACTCGCATGGAGTGCGGACGGGCAGCACGCGTCCTTTTTGCGGGGTGACGCCCGAAAGTTTTTTGTGCGGCGCGCCTGAAAAAACGCGCCTGCGCGATCTGAGCGCAAAAGCTGAGGCAGGCTGGTCCGGATGCGGCGCGGAAGTTTGCCGGGCCGCTGCATGAAATTTGCGACAAAATTTGTATGTTTTGTTCTGTGAAGCGAAAAATTTTTTCAATAAATTTCTGTTACCATCTTGACCATGCGGGCTTCATGTGATATAATGCAATTAAAATTACGGGGATTTTTACTTTTTTTAGGAATTAAGAATATCCCTGCGTCGTGCCCCGGAGGCGCGGAATTTGCCGCGCGCATCCGATGCTGCCAAAGGTCACCAAAAACATAATTGTTTTGGAATAAAGCGGGAGGACAAAATAGATGGAAACAACGATTATTGTCGTATGTGTCGTCGTTGCTGCGTTGCTGCTCGCCGCGATCGTCTACAAAGCGGTCTTGCTGTCAAAGCAGATCAAGTATGATCGGCTGGCAGCGGAAGCGGACGATGCAAAGCTGCAGTACCTGGAGATCGTCCAAAGCGGCAAAGTCATCAGGATCGAGGGCGAGGACGTTGTGCCCGCGAAACCTGCACAGAAAAAGTGAGGTGCGCATATGGATACATTCTATATTGTAATGATCGTCATCGTAATCGTGCTGGTCGTCGCCGCAGTCGTTCTCTGGGGCGTGGAGGAGCGCGCCAATTCCCAAAACCGTAAATCGCGGCAGGAAAAGATTGTCCAGCGGACGGTTGTCATCAATCAGGAAGAGGACGTCTATCTGCGCGTTTCAGGCGGTGTGCTGGAAGTGATCGAATCTCCCGCGCCTCAGCCTGAGCCCGCGCCCGTTGCCGCGCCTGCCCCTGAGCCTGAACCGGAGCCCGTCGTTGAAGAGGTTGCAGTCGCTGAGGCGGCGTCCGGCATCGAGCTCAACGAGGACAGCGTTGTCTTCCAGGCTTCCCAGCGGCTTTCCTTTATCGAGAAGTATGCGCAGCTCACCCCTGAGGACAGGGCGCGCTTTGATGAACTTGCCGCCTATGTGCTGGCAAAGCCGGGCTGCAAGCGGCTGGAGTCCAATGACGCGATCACCTTCAAGTGCAAGTCGGACAAGGTCATGCGCGCGACCATCCGCCGTGATACGGTGACGGTCAGCTTCATGCTTGCCAACACCGAACTTGACCGCTTTTTGCGCCAGGAGGGAATAAAGAAGGTCAAGATCGCTCCCGTTGCCATTCGCCTGGAATCGGATGACGACTTAAAGCTTGCCAAACAGACGGCGGATCTTACGATGGAGCACATTCTTGAGGAACAGCAGTATCGCAAGGAGCGCAGGAACGAACTTCGCCGCCAGAGCAGAATGAGCAAAGAGGCGGAGAAGCAGGAGCCTGAGCCCCAATCGGAATAAGACGGAACACCGTGTTCCGCAGGGAAATACGGATGCGGCGCTCTGCCGTGCGTTTCCTGCATGAAGGAGAAGACTATGAAAACCTTTCTGAAAAAAGCAAAAAGGGGCTTTACGATCACTGAGCTTGTCATCGTCATAGCGGTCATTGCTGTCTTAATGGCGGTATTGCTGCCCGTGCTCTTTGATTCCATTGCGGAGGATCGGGAGGAGACGGCGATTACCCAGGGGCGCACGGAGTGGGGTATCTATTCTGCCGTGGCGGATATCCCTGAGGCGGATGAGGAGCAAAATTACCTTGTAGAGGTGACTGTCGACGGGACGACGATGTATTTCTGGGTCATTTCCGGCACGTTTGTCGAGTTGCCCATTTCGGAAAAGCCCGAGAGCACACAGGTCACGTTTTATGGTACGGACGCTGCGACCACGCTCACGGTCACCGATACGCAGGTCAATACGGGCGACGGCTACCGGGCAGTGTACGAGAACGTGAAGATCTATGCGCTGTCTGCGGGGAACTGATTGCGTAGCAATGTGTCAGTTCGGCGGAGACATTTCGCAAAGCAGCGGGCGCGCCGTTCGGAGGCGCCCGCATTTCATGTGTCTGCATATTTCAATTTGAAAGCGCTGCGCGGGGGGGGGCGCCCCCGGCGGGGGGGCCCCCCCGGGGGGGCAAACCGGACCAAAAACCGCGCGCGCGGCGCGGAAAAAAAATCAACAGCGGGGGG
>ERZ1090881.1196-NODE-1206-length-11346-cov-16.604907_pt1 | contig 11346 bp, 11 predicted proteins | sample MGYA00478470_ERZ1090881 | MGnify/ENA primary metagenome ERZ1090881 (study PRJEB33644, sample SAMEA5815736) | chicken gut metagenome | biome: Chicken; feature: Gastrointestinal Tract; material: Caecum | place: Ireland | collected 2019-01-01 | study: A study of...
ATCACGTGTTTTCTCTTCGAGAATCCCCCATTTAAGCGAAAATCACGCGTTTTCTATTAGAGAATACCCCATTTAAGCAAAAATAAACCGTTTTAAATTAGGAAAAACCAAAATTAAGCGAAAAAAACCCCTTTTAAGTTAGAGAAAACAAAAATTTAAACAAAAATCACCCCGCGGCCCCCCGTTGGGGGCCCCCGCCGCATCTCAATGTCACCATTATCCCGGATAACCGATCATATACCCCACTCGTCGACGACATACTCCCACATGCCGTTCTCGCCGTACCGATCCTCCGAATACTGTATGAGGTAATACTGCACGCCGTCCGTCATGAGGTAGATCTGATCTGCCCCTATCTTGAGGGCGTTGGCGATGCGGTTCCACCTGTCCAGCCCGCCCACATAGGAGACGCGCTCCAACATGGGCACGCAGGAGAGCGCCAGGTCGGAAAACTGCACGTCCGGGTGATCGAGCACAAGTTCCATGACGCCCGAAAACCAGAATGCATAGGGCCCGATGGACGCCCCGCTTGGAACGATGACCGTCTCCAGCCGCGGCGTGAGCGCAAAGGCGTGCGTCTCCACCGTGCGCAGGTTGCTGCCGAGCGTCACGCGTTCAAGATTATCACAGCGGTAAAAGGTGTTCTCAGGCAACATTCTTTTCCGTTATAAGCGAATTCTGCATTCTGCTCTGTAGTTTCCAAGTATTGGCGCGGAACAACCTGGGCAAGCTCGGGGAATGAGCGGTTGATTCCCGACTGCTTAACATCGTTTGCAAAATGCCGAATATTTCTATTTGAGCGAGTTCCATCTGGTTGTAATAATCGATCGTTTTCCGTATATTGCTCTGCAGAATAATAGTTTGTCTCTGCATGCGCATCAATAGACTTCGGAAAAAATCCAATTATAAATAATATGATCATCCCGATCAGCAAAATGCTGACTGCCAAACTCCAACTCTTTGCATTTTTCATATGATTTCCTCCTTTTATTTTACGGTGATATAAAGACATATACTCCTATAATTCCATGAAGTATTTTGTGTTAGATATTGAATCGAGTATTCGCCTCTCTCTTTAATGATTCTTGTATTACTATATTCGCCTTCCGGACTCGTGTACAAATAACTACCCCAAAACCAATCTAAAGATGCACCATCATTACTAAGCCACATATCTCCGTAATTTGGATGCCCGTAAACATAATATTCATCGATCCAAAACCACATATCTTCGCCCGTATACTCAAACTCATAATAGAGTTCGTCTACTCCCGGCTCGAACACCCATTCCATGCCATAGTTGTTCGACACTTTAATGGCGACGTCATACGTCGGGTCTTCCTGCTTACAGCCCGCAAAACTCAGCATTGCAATGACCGTGAGTAAAAAAGCGGTAATAACAGCAACTGACTTTTTGACTTTCATATGATTTCCTCCCAATTTTTATTATATGAAACTATTATCATTCTAACATATGGTTGTAAAATATTCCTCACACAATTGTAACAAAAGTGTAAAATGATAGCTGCGTTTCAAATAGTGTTACCACTCATACTTCCGGGTAACAGCCCGCCATTGGTACAATTTTTCCCATACGTTCCCGAAAATTCGCGCCAGGCGTGAAAAGCGGCGTCCGCACCTTGGCACGGACGCCGCCTCAACCCCAGACCAATTACAACTCCTATCCTCACAGTGCAAGCAAGGCTTTTTCAAATTCTTCCAATGCACCCAAAAACAAATTGATTTGGCGTTCCACATCTTCGCGCACTTCGTCAAAATCCAGTTCACGTCTTTCCGAATTGAGCAAAACGCAATTTTTCAAAGTGGCATATTTCCCCGCAACTTCTTTTGACGGCATCAATTTTTGTAAAATCAAATGCTGAACATTGCTCCAATCAAGTTCTTTGTTGCCCTTCTGTAATCCAAAATTGATTGCGATATCAGGTTTTTGCGCTGACAGACATACGCGCAGTTTCAAAAGTCCCCCATCTCTGATCTGCTCGCCATGTCTCGCAAAAACCTCTTCCATGGCGGGCGTATAGAATTCAAAATATTTATCGCTGTCCTTCCATGTTACGACTGCCTGTAGCTTCTCGATCAACGTATCCTTGCAATACTTGATAACAGCATTGGCATTGTCAGAATTATACCTTAACAAGAGTGATATTTCTGCTTCATAGGCTCTATATATCTCACGGCATTTTGCTCTGACCTGCTCATCCTCTTTCAAAATATTCTTCTTCACCATTGCGACATAGTCCTCCATCAAAAACAATACTCTCTGTTCCGTGCAATCCTTCTTGATTTTTTCTATCATGCGCAAAATTGTCCTGTAGCTGAACAGACAATACCTTTCGTGTGCGTCGCTATGCTCCTGCCTATTGTCAGGAACCGTGCCCTGCGGAGTGAGATAGACAAAAATTTTTCTGTCGATCAAATTATGATTTGCGCGGCTGTATGTATTTAATTGTTCGATATATCTGTATAATTGGTCATCGTGATTGTCTGTAAAGACTTTGTTTTCAATGACAATTGCCGTCTTTGTAGCCTTTGATTCGATATAAATATCGATACGACTTTCACTATCAACAAGGACGCGCTCACGATATATTTCAACTTTTTTATCGTTTATAAAGTCCGATAAATCATCCTCGGAACGGATCCCCGCCGCCACAAGCGCATTGCGATTCCGCGCCTGAACACTTACGCTTTCATTCCGGAATAGCTGTTTGCAAAATTCCGACAAAAATTTATTGCCAAGTCCATGGGGCTTACCTGGATCAAGCAGCCATGCAATGAACGCCGAGTGCTTGACTTCTTGCCGTTCCATCCCCACAGCGTCAAATATGTTCGCTTTTACATTTTCGATTGCTTTGATCTTTTCAAGCTCGGCTTGCAGACTTTCCAGTTTGTCGAGAATAGTCACATTTTGCTTTTGCATAGATGATAAAACCTGAAATTAATTTGATACCATCATTGTAACGCTGCCAAACGAAAAAGTCAAGAGGAGAATTGAATTCGCCTATATCAATCCATAAAAGTAAAGGGCATTTCAGCGATTCGCCAAAATGCCCTTATTATTCTTATATTTACTTGCTCATACCTTCCTGCACGGCGACCGCGACTGCGACCGTTGCGCCGACCATGGGGTTGTTGCCCATGCCGATGAGGCCCATCATCTCGACGTGCGCGGGAACGGACGAGGAGCCCGCGAACTGCGCATCCGAGTGCATTCTGCCCATCGTGTCCGTCATACCGTAGGACGAAGGACCTGCCGCCATGTTGTCGGGGTGCAGCGTTCTGCCCGTGCCGCCGCCCGATGCGACGGAGAAGTACTTGAAGCCGACCTCGTTGCACCACTTCTTATAGGTGCCTGCGACGGGGTGCTGGAAGCGCGTGGGGTTGGTGGAGTTGCCCGTGATGGAGACACCCACCTTCTCCAGCTTCATGATCGCAACGCCTTCGGGGACGTTGTCCGCGCCATAGCACTTGACCTTTGCGCGGGGGCCGTCCGAATAGGCGACCTCGTTGGTGACGGTGACCGTCTCCGTATAGGGATCGAACACCGTTTCGCAATAGGTGAAGCCGTTGATGCGGGAGATGATGAACGCCGCGTCCTTGCCGAGACCGTTGAGAATGACGCGCAGCGGATTCTTGCGGACCTTGTTCGCGTTCATTGCAATGGAGATCGCGCCCTCTGCCGCCGCGAAGGACTCGTGCCCCGCGAGGAAGCAGAAGCAGTCCGTCTCCTCGGAAAGGAGCATCTTGCCCAGATTGCCGTGGCCGAGGCCGACCTTTCTGTTCTCGGCGACCGAGCCGGGGATGCAGAATGCCTGCAGGCCGATGCCGATGGCAGCAGCCGCGTCCGCCGCGTTGGTGCAGCCCGACTTGATGGCGATCGCCGCGCCGACGGTGTATGCCCAGACCGCGTTCTCAAAGCAGATGGGCTGGGTGCCGCGCACGATCTTGTCGCAGTCTACGCCCTTTGCAAGGCAGATGTCCCTGCACTCTTCGACCGAGGAGATGTCGTACTCTTTGAGGACGCCGTTGATCTTATCGATTCTTCTCTCATATCCTTCAAACAAAGCCATACCGCTCACCTCCTTACTCTTTGCGAGGGTCGATGTACTTCACCGCACCCTGCTCTTCGGCGAATCTGCCGTAGTGACCCATCGCCTTCGTCCATGCCTCGTTGGGCTCCAGACCCTTCTTGATGAAGTCGGTCATTTTGCCCAGGGACACGAACTCATAGCCGATGACCTGGTTGTCCTTATCCAGCGCGAGGCGGGTGACATAGCCCTCCGCCATCTCAAGATATCTCACGCCCTTCAATGCCGTGCCGTACATCGTGCCGACCTGCGAGCGAAGCCCCTTGCCGAGATCCTCAAGTCCTGCGCCGATGGTCAGACCGTCGTCCGAGAACGCCGACTGCGTTCTGCCGTAGACGATCTGCAAAAACAGCTCGCGCATTGCGGTGTTGATCGCATCGCAGACGAGGTCGGTGTTGAGCGCTTCCAGGATGGTCTTGTGGGGCAGGATCTCCGCCGCCATTGCCGCCGAATGCGTCATGCCCGAGCAGCCGATCGTCTCGACGAGCGCCTCCTGAATGACGCCTTCCTTGACATTGAGCGAGAGCTTGCACGCGCCCTGCTGAGGTGCGCACCAGCCCACGCCGTGGGTGAAGCCGCTGATGTCCGTGATCTGCTTCGCGCAAACCCACTTGCCCTCTTCGGGAATGGGAGCGGGGTCGTGCCTGGGGCCCTTTGCGACGCAAATCATCTCTTCCACTTCGCGTGAATATTGCATCTGATATCCTCCATAAAATTCTATTGACCCTGTACGGGAACCATTCTGTAATATTCTACCATATTTCCCGCAAAAATACAAGGGTTTGCTTAAAATTTTTCCGACGAAATGCAGTCCTCGCGCATTCCGCCCGCCGCCGTCTTTTTTCGGCAAAACCTTGACATGCTATCTGCCGGATAGTATAATAAAGTTAGAACTGCGGGTGCAGTCGCGCCCATGGAGGGAAGAAATGAAAAAATATCTTACGATCTGCGCTGCTTTGCTCCTTGGCACGAGCCTTGTCCTTGCGGCATGCGGGCAGGATGAAACGCCCGAGGAAACATTTTCTGCTGTCATCCCGGGCGACTACCACGCACCGACGGCGAAAGAACTTGGAAATGCGCTTACGATTCTGGAGGGAGAGGGAGAATACATCGACGGCCGACCGGTGGGGATCGAAGTGAACGGCCTGACCATGGAGGCAGAACTTGGCTTTGAAATGCAGGCTGACGGCGGAAGGCTCGCCGTGTCGGGCAGCGGAAACTATGATCTCTACATAGAGAACGCGCGGACGGGCGCCTCCGTGGGCGCGGGCAATCTGCAGCTGGATGCAACATTTACCGCCGACGGCGAACAGGAGAGTTCTGCCGCTTCAGGAAATATTTATCACGACGATACTTACCTCTACCTTGACGTAACGGAGGACGGCGAAGTCAATCGGGGCAAGATCTCCTATGACATGCTCCCCTCCCTGCTGGAGGCGTTATTGACGGAAATGCAGCCCGGAAACGGCGTTCAGCCGCTGCGCGGCGTACGACAGCCGGGCATAGCACAGCCGCTCGTCGCCCCCTCGGAGGAAACGAAGGCAGCGGAAGAACTGCTTGAAAACCTCGCGGCAGCAGGCATCTCGGTCGGGCTGGATGACAGCGATGGGCTCAAACTCAAACTGTACGCCAACGACGACTACTTCCGCATGCTGGAGGAGAGCGCAGCGGGCGGCGCGGAAGGAACAGAGATGACCTTCCCCGCAAAGACCCTGGAAGTATACTGCCATGTCAATCAGGAACACGAGCTTGAACAACTCTCCGCCGTTGTCGACCTGAGCTATACCCTCTCCTATGCCGGAGAGGAAATGTCGTTTTCCGCCGACTTTCAGCTGATCGCAAAACCCAGCGAGGAGCCCGTCACGCTGCCCGAAGACCTTTCGGACGAGGAAAAGTATCCCACCATTGCTCTGCCCGAGGACAGCGTTGCAACGGTGTATTACTATTCCGCGGACGGCTTCCGCGAAATGCTCTATGACGACGTGACGAACACTGTGACCATCCTCGACAGAACGACCTATCTTATCTTCGATGCCGATACGGGAACACTGCTCCATGAGGGAGGCTTTATCGTCGGTCCCACCTGCGGGGACGTCTATGACGGCAAACTCTGCGTCGGCACGGGTGAGGCGGGCGTCATCCGCGTGATCGACCTGGAGACATTCGACGCGCAGACCTTCGACGCCTCCTGCCCCGTCAACGAGATCGTCCTCATGGAGGACTGCATCGTGTACTGCAATACCGATCAATGGGTAGAGATCTATCGCTGTGATCTTGACGGAAGCAACAACGCGCTCTTTTCATACGAATCTTTCTATGAGCCCATTCTCACTGCCAACCGCGGCGACAACATGGTGTATGTCGCCGAAACCGGTTCGTCAGGCAGCAATCTCTACTATCTTGACCTGACCGCGGGCACTGTGACGGTGCACGGAGAATTCGGGGGATACTTCTTTAATACCGAACCCGCATGGTATGACGGGAAGGCGGTACATTTTTACGGAAATTGTTTTGACAGTCTGACGGGCGAACAGATCTCGGAAAACGAACTCTCCGAATCCTATCCGCAGCAATCCGGGTACGATCCGGACACGACGCTGCTTGTCTCCGCGCGCTATTCCTTTGTGAAAAGCCTTACGGGTGAATTGCTCATCTTTGACCAACAGGCGCAGCAATTTATTTATGCCTTAGGCTTTGACCCCGACGCCGTTTATGAGCGTCCCGACGGCACCTTCTTCGTCGTAGGCGCCCAGAATGGTTATGCCGCGATCATCGATCCCGCTCAGATCTGAGACAACTTCCCCGCAGAGAACCCATAGAACAGGAGAAATTTTATGAAAAAAATATTGAGACGAACTCTTGCACTCGGATGCGCAGCCGCCCTTCTGACGGCAGTCGGATTGACGGCATGCAAACCCAATCCCGTGATCGACGGAGACTACCGCACGCCGACGGCGGCCGAACTGGCGCATGCGGTCTCTTCCATCGATGAAAATGCGCTCCTGCGCGATCCTGCGAGCGACGCCTTCGGATTCTCCATTCAGGGAGACATCGACCTGAATATCAACGCGGCGGGGGATTCCGTCATCATGAACGGCGAAGGCAACTACGATATTGCCATACCCAACGTCAATGAAGCGGGCTCCGTCGGAAAAGGCTCGCTGCGTCTCAATGCCTCGCAGGCCGTTGACGGTACGGCGGGCACCTATGTGCTTTCGGGCGACGTCTATCATGACAGCGACAATCTCTACCTCGACGTCGTGGACGGCACGGAGCCGTATTGCGGAAAAATCCCCTTCGGCGATCTTGTCGCCATTCTGGAAGATCTGTTTGGCGATGTTTCCGGAGGCGGCGTGCTGCCGATGCGCCATGTGCAGCTACTCAAAGTGCCCTCGCAGGAGACGCAGGACATGGAAGATATGCTGGAAGAACTTGCGGCGGCGGGTATCTCGGTCGGACTGGACGACAGCGCGGGGCTCAAACTCAAATTTTACGCCAATGACGACTACTTCCGCGCGATCGAAGAGAGCACGACGGGCGGGTTCGGGGAGATCGACTTCCGCTTCCAAGGCAAGACGCTGGAGGTCTACCTGTATATCAACGAGGACGGCACCTTCGAGCAGTTCTCCGTGTACATCGACATGGGGTATTCCGCCTCCTATCCGGAGGAGACGGCCGATTACTCCATGGATGCGCAGCTGGTCATCCGCCGCAGTCAAGAGAGCGTCACGCTGCCCGAAGAACTGTACGATGAGAATGAATATCCCCCGCTCGACCCCGACAGCTGGGCAACCGGTCTGCGCTTTGATCGAAGTGGAGACCTTCGCTGAATTTCGGATCGACAGACGCGGGGGGGGGGGGGGGGGGGGGGGCCCCCCCCCGCGCGGGGGGGGGGGGGGGGGGGTGGTTTTTTTTTTTTTCCCCCCCCCGCGGGGGGGGGGGCTTTTTGGCCCCCCCCCCCGCGCGTTCTGTTTGCATGCAATGAATATCGCCCGCCGCGTTTACAGCTCGATATGCTCCACGTCGTCGCGCGAGGAGCGGCGGTAGAAGATCGCCTTCCTGCCGATAACCGCCACGACCTCCGCGCCCAGCAGGTCCGCCGCGTTCTGCGCCATGGTGTCCGCGTCCGCCTCGGCGGTGGGAAGCACGTTGACCTTGATGATCTCGCGCGCTTCGAGCGCCTCGGAGAGCGTCTTTAACAGGTTATCGGAGATCCCGCCCTTGCCGATCTGGGTGACGGGCGAGAGGTTTGCCGCAATGGATTTGAGTTTGCTTCTCTGTTTGCTTGTCATATTTGTTCCGGGCAATGCCCGCTCCTTTTCAGTTTAATCCGCCCGCAGGAAGGAAGTCATAGCCGCATTCATACGCCACCGCGCCATGCTCGTTGACGATAACCGCCTTTGCTCCATATGCCTGCAGCATGGGCGCGAGCATTCTGAGCATGCGCAGGAACCGCTTTTCATCCATGACCATCATATCCAGGAAAAATCCGCGCTCGGCGCCGTAACCGAATCCGAGGTTGACCGCCGTCATGCCGTTCTCTTCCTGTTCGTACAGGGGCGCGTCCTTGAGATTCCCCAGATACCATGCGATGACGGGAACGAGGTCCTCCCCTGCGTGCACGGTGGGAAAGTACAGATACCCGAAAGCATACACGCGCAGCCACCAGGGCAGCTCCTCCTTCGCCCCGTCCAGCACATCCCGATCAATGAGCGCGATATCGGGCGCCTGCGTGAAGCCCTCGGCGAGCTTCTCGCGATAGGGAAGCTGTTTTTCGTCCGCGCCGCCGTCGTAACCGTAGCCCGTCGCATAGGGCGAGATGAGCGCATGCTCGTCCTCGGCATCCATCGCGGCGAGGAACGCATCGGCTGCAGCCTTGAGCTGACGCGCGAACTTCTTGCGGGGAAGCATGCCCACGCGAGATGCCGTCGGCTCCACCCAGGCAAAGGCGCACAGCGCCGCGTATTCGCCGACGTCCTCCGCCATGCATTCGAACACATCGTTGGCGCGCGCCGTCGAATCCTCTCCCTCGGGGACATACAGATAGACGGTCGTGCCCGCTTCCGTCATCTCCACCCGTCCCATGCAGCGTTCATCGTACGCGCTCTTGTGTTTGACGACGCCCTCGGGCAGCAGATATTCCACCCTCCAGCCCGCCGCGACGAGGGGAGACGTCGCAAGCGCGCCGCACTCGGCAAGGTAGCGTTCCGTCGCATATGCGGAGGGCGAGTTGCGCCAGTCGCCGCGCAAATACAGGCAGTACCTGCCCCCGCGCACCGTGCCATAGAACTTCAAGGGGAGATAGAAATGTTCCAGCTCCTCGTTGATGAGGCTGTTCAGCTTCTCCTGATCGTCCGCGTCGATGCACGCCGCAAGTTCGTTGAGTTTGTCCGCGACGCGGAGCCAGAACACAAACGTACAGTACCCGAAGCTCCACGGCTCATCCTCGCCGTTGCGCAGATAGCACACGCCGTCCAGCGACATCTCTTCATGATGCCCGTCAAGGTTGTCGGCGCCGTCGTCCTCATAGCGCTCGCAGCCGGGGCAGACGCGGTCGACGTGCTTCTTTAAGATCGCATCGTACTCTGCGCCCGTGTAGAGGTTGACCTCCACTTCAAAGACGCGCTCGGGTACTTCGATCTTCAGCGTCTCCTCCGCGATGCTCTCGTAGATGAAGTCGGGCGCCATGCAGCGCTCCTCTCTGAGGTGCTTGACGCGCACCTTGCCCGCCGCCTTGAGTTCCTCCAGCGTCATGCCGTCGGGGAACAGATAGTAGTGGTAATCATAAAAGAATGCACGCAGTCCGCGTTCCATCATTCCCTCCTGAAGTATAAAATCTGATTATGGCACAAATTCAAATTCGACGTCGCCGACGATGACCGTGTCCCCTTCCTTGCAGCCCATGCCCTGAAGCGCCTTAAAGACGCCGCGGGTTTTCAGCATACGCTGGAAATACTGCATGGAGTCGGGATTGCTCAAAACGACATTGCGGCAGAGCAGATCGACCAGCCCGCCGACGACAACATATGCGCCCTCCTCGTCGCGGAAGATCTCGAACTGCCAGGTGTCCTCTTCCTCGAACGCGAACTCGTCCGAGGGGATGCGCTCGGCGGGCGGGAGGGTTTGAAGCAGCGCCCAGACCTTGTCCAAAAGCTCTTTGGTTCCCTCGCCGCTCAGCGCCGTGATGGGGCAGACGGTGAGATCGGGATGCGCCGCCGTAAAGCGGGCGATATTTTCCTGCGCGCCGGGACAGTCGCACTTGTTGAGCACGACGATCTGCGGGAGCGCGGCGAGCTTTTCGGAGTACGCCGCGAGCTCGGCGTTGATCTTGTCAAAGTCCTCCAACGGATCGCGCCCCTCGGTGCCTGCAATGTCCAGAACGTGGCAGATCATGCGGGTGCGCTCGATATGGCGCAAAAACCCGTGGCCCAGTCCCGCGCCCTCCGCCGCGCCCTCGATGAGCCCGGGGATATCCGCCGCGACAAAGGAATTTTCATAGTACTGTACGACGCCTAAGTTGGGAGAGAGCGTCGTGAAATGGTAGTCCGCGATCTTGGGACGGGCAGCGGAGATCCTGGAGAGCAGCGTGCTCTTGCCCACGTTGGGAAAGCCCACAAGCCCCACGTCCGCGATGACCTTCATCTCTAAAATGACGGCGTGCGGCTTGACCTTCACGCCCTTCTGCGCGAAGTTGGGTGCGTGGCGGCGCGCTGTCGTAAAGCGCACGTTGCCCTTGCCCCCCTTGCCGCCCTGCAACAGGAGGATTTTTTCGCCGTTTTCATAGACGTCGCAGATGATCTTGTTCGTCTCCGCGTCGCGCACGAGCGTGCCGCAGGGGACTTTGAGAACGACGTCCGCGCCGCGCTTTCCGAAGCACTGATTGGAGCCGCCGCGCTCGCCGTTGCCCGCCGCGTATTTGGAGGTAAAGCGGTAGGCGAGCAGGTCGTGCACGTTCTCGTCCGCGACGAGGTAGACGTTGCCGCCGTCCCCGCCGTCGCCGCCGTCGGGACCGCACGCGGGCTTGCCCTTGTATGCCTTGAAGGAGTTCATGCCGTCCCCGCCGTCGCCTGCCTTGACGGTGACGCGGACTTTGTCGGTAAAACCATGCGTTGCCATGCTTCAAGTATATCAACTTTTGCGAAAAAACGCAAGATGTTTTGGGACAGAATGCGCGGGGAATTGCGCGGCGCCCGCCCCCCCCCCGGGGGGGGGGGGCGCCCCCGGCCCACGATTTTTT
>ERZ1090881.1205-NODE-1215-length-11270-cov-6.324119_pt1 | contig 11270 bp, 9 predicted proteins | sample MGYA00478470_ERZ1090881 | MGnify/ENA primary metagenome ERZ1090881 (study PRJEB33644, sample SAMEA5815736) | chicken gut metagenome | biome: Chicken; feature: Gastrointestinal Tract; material: Caecum | place: Ireland | collected 2019-01-01 | study: A study of the...
TCGAAGTCGGCATAACCGAGCCCGTAGCCGAACGGATACTGCACCACGGCGTCGAATCCGCTCTTCGTTATCGTTCTGCTTTCGTCCGACGGATCGAGCACCTGCAGCGTTCTGCCGTTCCATATGCCCTCCGCGTCCGCCGTTTCAAACCACTTGTATCCGACGTATATGCCCTCGATATAGTCAACGTAATACGGTCCCGTCGGAACTTCGGGCAGCGAGTTTAATTTCGTGCCGTCGGGATACAGTCCTTCGGCATTGCCGTAATAGACCACGCCGTCGAAACCGACGTGATTATAGTTGACGTGATCTTCCATCGCATACGCATAAGTGTCCGCAAAGTGCCCCGACGGGGAAACTTCGCCGTACAGCAGCGAGGGCAGACCGGACGCACCGCGCGTTCCCGTGCCGCCCGTTACTATGCATGCGTCTATGCCGGGAATGGTTTCGAGGAAACCCAGCTCCATGACGTTGAGCGCGTTGACGACAACTATCACCTTTTCATAGTTCGCGCCCACGTATTTAAGAAGCGCTTCCTCTTCCTTGCTTATCTCGAGGTATGTACGGTCATAGTCCGTTTCGCCGATATATTTGAGCTGGTACTTGGTCGGGTCGGTGGACTCGCCCGCGCGCCGCCCTAGAACGACGAACGCCGTACCCGAATATTCCCTTGCTCCGCTGAGCAGAGAATCGGAGTAGTAGTTCTTGTCGTTTATGTCGGGATCGGCAAGCTTGTAGTAACCGGGCCCTCCGCCTATCGCTCCGCCGTAGCCCTGCGGCGATAAAAATCTGCGGTACATGGTCGCAAGATCCGTATTGTACTGCACTCCGTAGTTATTCAGACTTTTGAGAAAGTCTATGTTGAGGCTCGCGTCGTTGGTCTCGGGTAGTACCTGTCCCGAACCCGATCCGCTGTAAAGCCAGTCTACCGACGCTCTTCCGAATACGTTCACCTTGGAATCGGTTTCGAGCGACAGCGGAAGAACGCCGTTGTTCTTTGCGAGCACGGTTCCCTGTTCCACTATCTCGCGCGACATCGCCTGCCCCTCCGAACTTGCCTCATCCTCTTCGAGTATGGGGATCGTTACGGGCGGACAGAGCTGCGCCGATACGACAGTGGACATCGTGGGTTCGAACAGTATGCAGTTTGCCACTATGAAGAACGCGACAATGACCGCAATTACCGCAAGACCCACTATGTGTTTTACTTTCATCTCATTTCCTCCTTTATGAGTTTAGAATATATTAGCACGGATGAAATGAAATGTATCGATTATAACGTATTCGTGCGATTATTTATCATATTCGTTAGATATACTCTTACCTACGGGGAATATCAGGTTGAGGTTGAACGCGCCGCCGTCCGCCTTAACGGTCATTTCTCCGCCGTATTTAAGGCATATCATGCGCACGCTCTTCATGCCGTAGCCGTGATTGACCGCGTCCGCCTTGGTGGTAACGGGCAGCCCGTTCTCGAACGCGAGCGAGCCTTCGTAAAGGTTATGTATGTTTACGGACAGAAAGCCCCTTACCTCTCTTATCGAAAGGCTGATCGTGCGCTTTTCGACGGGCAGATCCTTGACAGCCTCTATCGCGTTGTCCGTCAGGTTTCCGAAAAGCGCGTACAGATCCGCGTCCGACATGAACGACAGTCGGCTTCCGTCCGCCATGCACGACAGACGTATCTTCCTGCGGTTGCAAAGCAGGCTCTTTTCCGTCAGGATTATATCCAGTGCGTCGTTGCCCGTCTTTACCACGCTGTCGTAAATGTCTATGACCTGTTCCATCTCGTCTATTGCGTCCGCCGACACCGATTCGCGCCCCGCTATCGTGCGCAGTTGATGCCGCAGATCGTGGCACTTCATGTTGACGAGCTCTATATTCTCCTTGGTTATCTCGTATTGCTCCTTCTTCTGCTCCCACAGGCGGCTGAGGGCGTCGTAATCCCGTTCCAGCTTGCGGCGCAGTGCAACGGCGAACTGTATGTACATTGCCAGAACGCAGCAGAATATGTTATACAGATACAGGGCGACCACGTAGCCCGTGTCGAAATTGCCCACGCTGTAATATGTCACGAACGAGCTCGAAACGACGTCCACGATCACTATCATCGCCACAACGACGAGAAGAGAAAGGTGCCGCAGTTCCAGACTGCGCCCTCTGTCCGTCTTGCGCATGGCGTACACCAGCGCCGTCCAGTACGTCCATACATATACGAGCAACCATACCGCCACAACAAGCAGGTTGGAAGTGAATATGAATCCGCCCACGCCGCCGAATCGCGGATCGGTTATTACTTCCCCGTCCCCGTAGTTGCCGAACGACTCGCCGCCGTTGAGCCCCGTAAGAACGATTATGAGATCGAACAGTTCATACGCTATGTGCTGCATGGTGTAGCCCGCGAGCGAGCAGAACACGACCGTCGCCCACGACTCGGCAAAGCATATCCTCAGCATGGGAACGGTGAACGCGAAAAGTATTATGAACATCGCAGAACACCAAACCGCGTTGTATGCTACTATGGGAACGGCGAACGCGAACGCAAAACAAGCCGCCGTGCAGAGCGCGGCGCGCAGAGCAAAGAACGGACGACGTTTGAGTTTTATGCACATCAGCACTTCCGCAACGAGCAGTTCTGCCATGAACTGGAATTTATACAGAAAGAAAGGGGTAAAATCGTACATCAGATCTTACCCCCGTAGTAGTCCGCAAGAGCGCGCATGAATTCCTTCTTTCTGAGGTGACTTACGGAAAGTTCCTTGCCGTCCACTATCACGGAAAAACCCTTTACCGAATCGACAAACGCGAGGTTGACTATATAACAGCTGTTGCACCGTTTGAAACCCTCTCCGAGGAGCTGTTCCGCTTTTTTCAGACTGCCGTATGAGCGTATGTCGCCGTCCGAAGTGTGATACACTATGTCGTGACTGATTATTTCGGCGTATTTTATGTCGCGGCGACGGACGGCGCGCGTCACTCCGTCGGACGCTATCATCACCCTGTCCGCCCCCGATACCTTTATCTGTTCGACGGCGCGGCGCAGTTTGAGCGCGAAATTGTCGTATGTAACGGGCTTTACGAGAAAGTCCAGCGCGCCCACTTCATATCCCTTTACCGCGAACTGCATCATATTCGTGACGAACACTATCACTACGGACGAATCCACGGCGCGCAACTTTTCCGCAGTCTTCATCCCGTCGAGGTCGGGCATGTCTATGTCCATGTATACTATGTCGAATCCGCCCTTGGACGACGCGAGAAAATCCAGCCCGTCCGAAAACAGACTGACTTCAAAACCCGTGCCGTGCTCTGCGGCATACCTCTTTATGTAGCTTTGAAGAAGATCGCGCGCGGCTTGTTCGTCGTCCACTATGGCGGCTTTTATCATTCGCATTCCCCCTTAATAGCAGCCTTCGGCATACTATAACATAAAAAAACACGCTTGTCAAGACGGATGACAAACACTGACGGCGGTAAAATTTTTGTAGATCAATGCAAACGAACGAAAGCATGCGGAGCGCAAAAACAGCAATCGGGCGGAGCAAGGTGCGGCGGCAAAACCGCGCAACGCGTTTTGACTGCCGGCGCGGAAGCGGATTTATCCGAAAAACCCTTGACAAAAGGTTCTTTTTGGGTTATACTTGACGTAATTTAATACCGTAAAGGCAATGCCTTACAGGAATAGTAATCTTGTTACGCGTCCGAAGAGAACGTCCGGTCGGTGTGAGGACGAAGGCGTCGGGCAAGACGAACTCGCCATAAAGGATGCTAAGCCGCGCACCAAACGGAAGTCATGCTTCTCAGTAGACTGCGACGTAAATCCCCGCGTCAGTGGGAAGGGATATGATTGTATCCCGTAAAGCGCTGCGCCGTCACGGCGCGGAATAAGAGTGGTACCGCGGATCCGTCCGTCTCTTAACATACTTTCGTTAAGGGGCTTTTTATTTGCCCCGAAGGAGTTACCGTGAAAAACTGCGACAAGTACGGAAAAGGTTACTATATGCCCCCCGAGGATTGCACGGACTGGGTAAAAAAGGACCGCATAACGACGCCTCCCGAGTGGTGCAGCGTCGATCTGCGCGACGGCAATCAGGCGCTCATAACGCCCATGAGCTTAGAGGAAAAACTGGAATTTTTCAAGCTGCTCGTTCGCGTGGGATTCAAGGAAATAGAGGTGGGCTTCCCCGCCGCATCCGAAACGGAGTTCAACTTCCTGCGCCGCCTTGTAGAGGATAATCTCATTCCCGACGACGTTACCGTACAGGTGCTGACGCAGAGCCGCGAGCATATCATACGCCGCACTTTCGAAGCGTTGCGCGGCTGCCGCAGGGCAATAGTGCATCTGTACAACTCCACTTCCGTCGCACAACGCGAACAGGTGTTCCGCAAGAGCAAAGAAGAGATAGTAAAAATAGCCACGGACGGCGCGGCACTCGTAAAAAAACTCGCGGAAGAAGACGGCGGCGATTACCGCTTCGAGTACTCCCCCGAATCGTTCACGGGGACGGAACCCGAATTCGCGCTCGAAATATGCAACGCCGTGATAGGCGTGTTCGATCCCACGCCCGACCGCAAGCTGATAATCAATCTGCCAAGCACCGTGGAGATGAGTATGCCTCACGTCTACGCCTGCCAGATCGAATATATGCACAAGCACCTTGCAAAGCGCGACTGCGTGTGCATCTCTCTTCACCCGCACAACGATCGCGGTTGCGGAGTCGCGGACGCCGAGCTCGGCGTGCTTGCGGGCGCGGACAGAGTGGAGGGCACGCTGTTCGGCAACGGCGAGAGAACGGGCAACGTGGATATAGTCACGCTCGCGCTCAATATGTACACGCACGGCGTCGATCCCCTGCTCGACCTCTCCGATCTCCCCGCGATACGCGAGGTATACGAACGGCTCACCAACATGACCGTTCCTCCCCGTCAGCCGTACGCGGGTCAGCTCGTGTTCACCGCGTTCTCGGGAAGTCATCAGGACGCGATCGCAAAAGGTCTGGAATTCCGCAAGGAAACGGGGCGCAAACGCTGGGACGTTCCCTATCTTCCCATCGATCCCACCGACGTCGGACGCAGTTATGACGGCGACGTCATACGCATAAACAGTCAGTCGGGCAAGGGCGGCATAGGCTATATGCTGGAAAACACGTTCGGCTATCACCTGCCCAAGAACATGCGCGAGTCCGTCGGTTATGCCGTAAAGAACGCTTCCGACCACGCGCACAAGGAGCTGCTCCCCGACGAAGTGATGAAGGTGTTCTCGGACGAATTTATCAATATCGAGTCGCCCTATTCGTTCGTCAGGTACGACGTGACCAATGCGGGAGAGGGCGTTCGCGCCTGCGTCACTCTGCGTAGCGGCGGCAAGCTCGTCGACTACATAGGCTCGGGCAACGGCGCGCTCGACGCGATCACAAACGCTTTGCAGTGCAATATAAACGTCAAGTTCGGCAACCTGCAATACTCCGAACACGCGCTCGAAGAGGGCTCGCACTCACGCGCCGCGGCGTATGTCGGCATTACGGATGCTCTCGATCACCGCGTCTGGGCGGTAGGCGTGGACAACGACATCATGCGCGCGTCCGTAAAAGCGCTCGTCGGAGCGATCAATAAGCTGCTTACCGGCACTCACTCGTTCGGCGACGACTGATCGAGAATAAGCGGCAATATTTTTTCGTTATCACCCGCACCCGTTACCGCGACAGCGTCGCATTCGGGTGCGGCTTTTTTTATCATTTCCGCGGCTTCGGCAAGCGACAGGGCGACGCAATCCCCGCCGCGCTCCCTCACCCGTTCGGCAAGCTCCTCGCTCGTCGCGCCCTCGTCCGATCCGCGCGCGCGGAACACGGGAAGCACTATACTGCGAACGCCCGAAAGTACGTCCGAAAACCCGTCCATGAACTTGCCCAGACGCTCGTGCGTGTGCGGCTGAAATACCACGAGCACATGCTTAAAGCCCGCTTCGCGGTATGCGGCTACGGATGCGGCAAGCTCCGTCGGATGATGAGCGTAGTCGGAAAAAACCACCGCGCCGCCCGTCGTCCCGACGCGCTGTAACCGCCTGTCTGCGCCCGTAAAGCGAATAAGCCCTTCCTCTATCTCGCGGTAGTCCGCTCCGAACGTGCGCGCCGCCGCGACGGCGAACGCCGCGTTTTCCGCGTTGTGTCTGCCGGGAACGGACAGCTTGAAGCGTTTCACGCCGTCGGGCGTCTTTATCGCAACTCTGCTCCCGCCGCCCTCGCAAACGCAGTCTATGCACGCATAGCCGCCCGTGCGCCCTACCGTAACGCAATGCCCGCCGCCCAGCTCTGAGGCGAGGCTGTCGGGCAGGACGGCAATGCCCGCGCCGCCCACAAACTGCCTGAATGCGTCCTTTACGTCGGCAAGAGACGAGTAGCAGTCGGTGTGGTCGAGTTCGACGTTGAGCACAACCGCTATGCTCGGCCGCATATACAGAAACCCGCGCTTATACTCGCACGCCTCCGCTATAAGCAACTCGCCGGTCGCGCTTCCCCGCCCGCCTTTATACGTCCCGCCGAAAAACACGGCGGGGCGGTAAGGGCGCAATATCTCCGCAAGCATGCAAGTGGTGGTCGTCTTTCCGTGCGTACCCGCCACTGCTATGCTCTCGCCGAAACACGCCGCCGCCTCCGCAAGAGCCTGCGCTCGGCATATCGTACGTATGCCCAACCGCTTCGCCTCGACAAGCTCCGCGTTGTCCGTCGGCACTGCCGCCGAATACACCACGAGATCCGCGCCCCGCACATTCGCGGCACAATGCCCGCCCGTGAGCAGATCCGATCCGCTCACTTCGTTCCCTCGGCTGCGGTAATAGTCCGCAAGCCACTTCATTCCCGCCCCTTCGGCTCCCGTCAGGTGTACACGCATAGCGTTATATATGCCGTGCGGAACTTCTGCGTTACGCATTATGCGCCCGTTTTATTTTTTCCGCCGCGATCTGCGTTCGCCCGCGCTATTGACAACACGCCCTCCCGCGTGATAAAATAGCGGTACGAAAGCGGAATGCAGATGCGGAAATTATCGCCGACGTTGCGCCAAGTACCCGCCGAATGTATTTCGGGGAGTTATTCCGTACAAAAAAGGAGCGTGTTATGGCTTACCTCGGAGAAAACATCAAAAAACTCGGTTTCGGACTTATGCGGCTGCCCGTAAAGGACGGCGCTATCGACATTGCGGAAACTTCCGAAATGACGGATATGTTTCTCGCCGACGGGTTTACCTATTTCGATACGGCTTGGGCGTACCCGGGCAGTGAGGACGCGATCAGGCAGGCTCTCGTAATGCGCTACCCGCGCGAAAAATACGTTCTCGCCACAAAGAACGCCGCGTGGCTGAAATGCCGTAACAAAAAGGACGCGGTAATGCAGTTCGAAACATCGCTCAGACAGACGCAGGCGGGGTATTTCGATTTCTATCTCCTGCACAACCTCGGCGAGAGCCGCACGCATTTCTTCGACGATTTCGGTTTGTGGGACTGGGCTCTTAAAACAAAGGAGCGCGGACTGATAAAACACCTCGGATTCTCATTCCACTCCACGCCCGAAGAACTGGAAAACATCCTGACCGCACACCCCGAAGCCGAATTCGTACAACTGCAAATCAACTATGCGGACTGGGAAAATCCGCTCGTTCGCTCGCGCGAGTGTTACGAGACCGCAAGGCGGCACGGCAAACCCGTCGTTATCATGGAACCGGTCAGAGGAGGCATGCTCGCCTCCCCGCCGCCCGCCGTTGCCGAAATTCTCAAAGCCGCCGATCCCGATATGTCTGCGGCAAGCTGGGCGATCAGGTACGCGGCAAGCCTGGACGGCATCATTACCGTGCTTTCGGGAATGAGCAACTCGGCGCAGATGGCGGATAACCTATCATATATGAAAAATTTCAAAAAGCTGAGCGATGAGCAGCTCGCCGTCATAGAGCGCGCGCGAGAGGAAATTAAAAAAATACCCGTCATTCCCTGCACGTCCTGCAACTACTGCGCGAAAGTGTGCCCCATGAACATAGGCGTTTCGGGAACGCTCAACGCCATGAACGACTACATACTTTTCAATAACCTTCCCTATGCGAAGTCGCAGATAGACTGGCTGGTAGACAGTCACGGAAAGGCACGCGCCGATAAATGCATTAAATGCGGAAAGTGCGAACAAGCCTGCCCGCAACACATCCGAATCAGAGAAGAGCTCGCCCGCGCCGTCGGGACGCTCGGCATAAAGACCGAATAAAAAAGGAGCATACGTATGCTTGAAAACGCTCTCAGCGCAAGAAATTTATCCGTAAGACTTAAAGTGACGGTACTGTCACTCGTTTCCGCGGGGCTTATAGTTCTCGCGGTCGCTCTGCCACAGCTCGTCCACCTCGTAGCGGGCGCAAGCGGAGGCATCAGGTGGCTTCCCATGTATCTTCCCGTGCTTCTCGCAGGCTGCTTGCTCGGCGTGCGCATGGGACTGATGGTGGGCGTAGCCTCTCCGCTCGTCAGCTTTCTCATCACATCGCTTCTCGGAAATGCAATGCCCGCCGCCGTCCGCCTGCCATACATGATCGCCGAGCTTGCGGTGTACGCCGCCGTTTCGGGTCTGTTTACGCGCAGTATCGCCGGGAGCCGCATGGCGGCGTTCCCCGCCGTATTGCTCGCTTCCGTCGCGGGAAGATCGCTTTTCATGCTCGCGTCAGTCGCTTTCATGGCGGTGTCTCCCCTCACTCCGTCCGTTGTGTGGGCGCAGATACAGGAAGGCTTTATAGGACTTATCGCGCAGGCTGTTCTCGCTCCCGTAATCATAATGGCAGTGGGAAAACTGCTCGAAAAGAAGTAAGAAAGATTTTATTCCGTATAACCGTCAAAATATTTATTCGACATATCTTGCCGCTTATATACAAAACTTCCCGTGCGGACGCTTAGACGAAAGCGTTGCGCTTTTCGTCGTATGAGAAGCCTGCGGAGGCAAGGGCGGACACTATCTCGTCCCTGCTTACTCCCTCCTCTTCGCACAGCTCGTCAAGCGACGAATAGCTGTCGCGCAGTTTCATGTTGACGTATCCGAGAAGGATATACGGATCTTTGGGTAACGCCATATCTGCCTCCCGCCGCCCGGCGGCGTTTAGACCCGCCTGTTTCAGCGGATAAAGTTTGTCTTGGGTACGCTTCCGACGTCGGGCGGAAGTATGCCCGCCGCCTTGCCGCTCTCTATGCATTTGAGCAGCCACGCCATGTTTAGCGCGAGATTGCGCATGGTGGCGACGCCCTCTTCGTCCTTATACACGTCCTCCGCGCGGCTGCCGTGCACCTCGTTCCAATAGGTGGAAGAGACGATGGGCATCTGGCATATGGAGAAATACTTGTTCAGTTCGTCCACGCTGACGACGGTCCCCGCTCTGCGTGCGGACGCTATCGCCGCCGCGGGCTTGTGCGGATAGCCGCCGTGAGCATAGAACACGCGGTCGAGCAGGCTTACTATACTGCCGTTGGGCGACGCATAGTATACGGGCGTTCCCACTATGAGTCCGTCCGCCGCTTCCAGCTTTTCTATGACTTCGTTTACCGCGTCGTCCTTTATCGCACAACGCCCGCTTCCGCTACGCCTGCAATACCCGCAAGCCACACAGCCGCTTATGCGTGAGCCGCCTATCTGTACGATCTCGCTGTCTATACGCTGTTCGGAAAGAGTGTTTCCGATGATCGTCAATGCCGCATTGATGCAACCGTCCTTATGAGGGCTGCCGTTGATCATGAGTACTTTCATAACGCACCTCCGATATCTGATAATATTATACACCCGCTTTCGGCTTTCGTCAATTATACGGTTGACCGCGACGCGAAATTATGTTAATCTTTGCGTGATGATAACAGACTTTCACACTCACTACTACCCGCCCGAGCTTGCGCCGCGCGCGTTACGCGGCGTTGACGACGTCGTTGAGGGCGATGCGGACGGCACGCTTAGCGGCCTTAAACGCGCCATGCGCGCCGCGGGAGTGACACGCGCGGTAGCTCTCCCCGTATGCGCAAAGCCGAACCGCGAAAGCGCGGTGAACGGCTACGTCGAGAGTACCGCACCCGCCGATATAATCCCCTTTTTCTCCGTCCACCCCTACTCGGACGGTGCGCCCGATCTCGTGCGAAAATATGCAGACTCAGGGCTGAAAGGCATCAAACTCCACTCGAACATTCAGCGGTTCTCCGTATCCGACAGTGCACTTATTCCTTTCTGGCAGGCTATAAAGAGCCGTAATATCATTGCGGTGTTCCACTGCGGCAGGCCCGGCAAAACGCCCACGGAGCACGACGTTTATCCCTCCGATTTTCTACCGCTGTTCGACATACTTTCGCCAAGCCGCACCGTTCTCGCACACACGGGCGGTTACGGCGTTACGGACGATGAGCTCGATGTTCTCGCGCAGTCGGGGGCATATACCGATCTGTCGCTCGCGCAGTCGCAGTTCACCGTCGGGCGTTTCCGCGCGGCTCTCGGCATGCTTTCTCCCGACAGATTGCTCTTCGGCAGCGACTCGCCGTGGAGAGACATAGGCGCGTCGCTGAATTTCGTGCGATCCGCCGTCAGCGACCCGAAGCTTCTCGATAAAATCCTCTGCGAAAACGCTCGGACGCTCCTCGGCGAGTGACCCGCTTCAAGCCCGCCCGATCGCTTTTTATCGCAGACTGCCTGAAAAATTGACGGCTTAAAAATCGAAAACGGATAATAGTCCGCGGACTTATCGGAAAGTCACGGACTCATCAAAAAACAGGCCGACGATTAAAAGGACCGACTGCTTTTCGCGGTCGGTCTTTTAGTCTTTCCGTCAAAAGTAAAGCCTCTCGCCTTACTCCCACTCTATGGTTGCGGGGGGCTTGGACGTAACGTCATACGCTATGCGGTTGATGCCCTTTACCTCGTTGACGATACGGGAGGAAATGACTTCGAGGACTTCGTACGGGATGCGCGCCCAGTCGGCGGTCATGCCGTCCACGCTCGTTACCGCGCGCAGTCCGCACACATAGTCATAGGTGCGTTCGTCGCCCATGACTCCCACCGTCTGCACGTTGGTGAGCACCGCAAAGTACTGCCATATATCCTTGTCCAGTCCCGCGCGAGCTATCTCCTCGCGGTAGATGTAGTCCGCCTCTTGGAGTATCTTGACTTTCTCCTCCGTCACCTCGCCTATGATGCGTATGCCGAGTCCCGGACCGGGGAAAGGCTGACGCATGACTATGGACGCGGGCAGACCTATTTCGAAACCGCAGGCGCGCACCTCGT
>ERZ1090881.1206-NODE-1216-length-11263-cov-5.673715_pt1 | contig 11263 bp, 12 predicted proteins | sample MGYA00478470_ERZ1090881 | MGnify/ENA primary metagenome ERZ1090881 (study PRJEB33644, sample SAMEA5815736) | chicken gut metagenome | biome: Chicken; feature: Gastrointestinal Tract; material: Caecum | place: Ireland | collected 2019-01-01 | study: A study of...
TTTACCTTTGAGCGGAAAGAAACACCGGTTCTGTTTATGGCAGGATGCTATAACCGGTATGAAGGCCAGGAGAGGTTCGTGATCCTGACCACAGACGCAAACTCTTCCGTGGCACCGGTCCATAACCGGATGCCGCTGATCCTGGAGCCAGAGGAGTTAGGGGACTGGGTGTTGGATGATCAGGCAACAGAATCTTTGCTGCATAAGACACCGGTGCTGCTGGAACAGCGTGCAGAATATGAGCAGATGAGGTTGTTTTAGTGCGCTAGTATTTGGTATAATTGGCAAACTAGGGGTGTGTTTGAAACGACAACATTATAAAGCGAGGAAAATTAACATGGCTAATATCTTAGTTGTAGAAGATGAAAAGAATATGCAGGAGATCATTGCTGAATATATGCAGCGTGGTGGACATACCTGCTTTACGGCTGATGATGGTGTAGACGCCTTAATGATATTGAAAAATAATCCAATGGACTTAATGATACTGGATGTGATGATGCCTCACCTTGACGGCTTTTCTGTCTGTAAGATGGCAAGAGAAATGAGCAATCTCCCTATTATTATACTGACCGCCAAAAGCGAAGAAGAAGATAAACTGAAAGGATATAAGTTGGGGGCTGATGATTATATCACAAAACCATTCAGCCCTAAAGTATTACTGGCAAAAGTAGGCGCGCTGCTTCGCCGTTCTTCCACCGTACCAACGGATGCTCTGAATGTGGGGAAAATTTCAATCATTCCAGCATCCCACAAAACATTTGTCAATGGACAGGAAATCACTTTGACCCATAAGGAATATGAATTACTGTATTTCTTCATGGTAAATCCCGGCCAGATATTCAGCAGAGAGCAGTTACTTAATCGGATTTGGGGATATGATTTCGAGGGTACTACCCGAACGATAGATACTCACATAAAAACTTTGCGACAGAAATTGGGGGATGAGGGCAAACATATTGTTACCTTGATCCGCTCCGGGTACAAATTTGAGGTAAATGTATGAAAATAGAAGATAATTTCTCCTTGCGGACAGTTCGCAAAAAAATTATTATGGTTTCTAAAATAGCGGGAATTATTTTGATTATCTCATATGTCATATCAACAAGGTTGCCTATTGAGCAGGATTTTTCTTTTCTTCTCTGGCTTTGCTTTGTGATATTGTTGGTTCTGGCAGTTGATTACTTAATGGGACGTTTTATCTCGAAGCCGGTTGATCGGTTAAGTGAAGCAGCTCGAAAAATGGCGCAGCTTGATTTTTCTTCTTCTTGCGAAATTCACACAAATGACGAATTTGGCGAACTATCTCAAAACCTGAACAAAATGGCACAGAATTTACAGCAGACACTTTCGCAGTTACAAACTGCTAATTGCCAGTTGGAAAAAGATGTAGAACGGGAAAAGCGGCTGTTGGAGGAACGCAAAGAGCTGGTAGATAGTCTTTCCCATGAAATGAAAACTCCGTTGGGGGTGATCCGCGCCTATGCCGAAGGTCTGCAAGATGAGCCGGATGAAACAAAACGGCAAAAGTATTTAGAAATAATTATAGCTGAAACAGAGCGTATGAGCAGCCTTATTTCAACACTCCTTGATTTGTCTGCATTGGAAACTGGGGCCGCCCGGCTTTCTCCAGAACGATTTGACTTTATAGAATTTGTGGAAACCGTTGCCGGGAGATTATTGATCGACGCTCCAGATGCAGACTTTGATTTGCAATATGAACTGCCGGAACATCCCGTTTACGTCGAAACAGACAAACGCCGGATGGAACAGGTATTGAACAATCTGGTTGTCAATGCAAAGTGCAATACGCAATCTGGCGGCGTTTTGAAACTGCTGCTGAAAGAAAATGACGGTATGCTCGATTTCTCAATCTTCAATCAGGGGCCACCTATCCCGGAAGAAAGTCTGTCAAAGATATGGTCGAAATTCTATCGTGATAAAAATTCTAAATACAGTGGTTCCGGGCTGGGGCTTGCGATTGTTGCACAAGTCTTATCCATGCAGCACTTACACTATGGCGTAGAAAACCAACCGGGAGGCGTGTCTTTTTACTTCTCCATTCCTACAATAAAATAACAAGTTCCTATTTTCTCATAGGCTCTGGTTTCCAAATGGAAATCGGGGCCTTTTATATTCGGGAAGATTTCACGCCAACTTCACAGCAATCTCACACCAACTTCAACGCATTTTTATACCTTTACCTCAAATAAGAGGGGCAACCCATCAAAACAAGGAGGTAATGAGTATGTTTTTAGGTTTGGAATGGTATTGGTGGCTTATTCTTCTGGTGGCACTGTTGATCTCGATCCCGTTCAAGATTAAGTTTATGAAATGGTGGAATAAGCGCCAGCAGGAAAAGAAAAAGGAACCGCATGGGAAATGGGGGGATGATGAATGATTGAGGTTCAGGATTTGACATTTTCTTATGGGAAAGACAAGCAGGTATTACATGGTCTGAACTTTTCTGTAAGGGATGGGGAAATTTTCGGCTTTTTAGGGCCGAATGGCTCCGGCAAGTCCACAACCCAAAAAATATTGACCGGTATACTAAAAGGACATGGCGGGATGGTTTCTCTGTTCGGACAGGAAATTGACAATTTGCAAAAAGAGGAATTTTTCCAGAACATAGGCGTATTGTTTGAATTTCCTTATCTTTATACGAATTTGAGTGCCCTCGATAATTTACATTACTTTGCGTCTTTCTATCCAGCGGAGCATATGCGTGATGCGGAAGAATTGCTGGATGAACTGGAATTTAAGAAGGATTTTTTGAAAAAACCGGTATCTTCTTACTCAAAAGGGATGCGTCAGCGTGTCAGTATGGCGAGGGCACTTATCAGCAATCCAAAACTTTTGTTTCTGGATGAACCTACAAGCGGCCTTGATCCTGCGGGAGCCGTCCTTTTTCGCAAAATCATAGAAAAAGAACGGCAAAAAGGCACAACGGTCTTTCTTACAACACATAATATGTTAGATGCTGATTTGCTTTGCGACAGAGTAGCATTTATCTCAAATGGAAATATTGTAGCTCTCGATACACCGAGAAATCTTAAAGAGAAAAACAGTAAACACAGTATTGTGGTTGATTATCTTTATCAAGGTAAAAGGCTGGAACGAAAGTTGGAAGCCCCGGAGCTAAAAACTGGTATTCCCTTTGTGTATGACGAGCTTATCAGCATCCATTCCCAAGAACCGACTTTGGAGGATATGTTTATTCAATATACAGGGAGGGGGCTGACTTAATGTGCAGAGGATTTTCCCATCTACTGAAAAAAGACTTCAAGCTGATGCTGTCCAGCAAGTTTTTTCTATTAGCCTTGCTTTCGCTGATTTTATATTCCTGCTATATCAATTTTGTGTATGTGAATTTAGATCAGGAGATGCATCAGGTTTATCTTTATGATCCACAAAGTAAAGTAGATGTTCATTCAGAATACCTTACAAAAGTAGACAGCAGAGAGGCGTTAGAAACTGCCTGTGCAGACCAATATTCTGTTGGCTATGATTTTTCCAAAGCTGAACCAGGGTTCTATATGCTCTCCTGCGGACTGGAAACTACCGATCACTACCGCATGATTTGGGGTGAAGCTGTCCTGAATGGAAATACGGATGGACAGGCAGATAAAATTGGCGTCAATAATAAAGAAATGAAAAACCGCAGGGAGATCACCGCTGAATTTCTGTTTTTTGAATTATCGGCGGTTGGCTTTTTGGGGCTGGCTTCCATGCTTTTTAAGGAGAAGCAAATGGGTGTGATACGGGTACATGGGGTGCTGCCTATCCGGCGTTCTATGTTCATCCTATCCAAATTGCTTCTGCTATTATTATCAGACCTTGCATTTACGGTCTTGCTGACTGTGAGTAATTTAGGAACACTCCCTGCGATGGATGTTTTGCCGGGAGTTCTTCTGCAAGCCGGTATTTTATCGCTGATTATGGCATTGGTTGGCTTTCTTTGTGCAATCTGGCTGCCGGACTTCAAACAGTTTTCTCTGTTTTATCTTGTCCTTGCGGTTTTTGTAACAACACCCGTTTTTCTGGCCGGGCAGACCGGCATTACATGGGATTGGATCGTTTATCATCCTATGTACCATCTGTTTACTGCAATGAAAGCGGCATACTTCTCCGCGCCAATGGCGGGAGCGCCATACTATTTGATTTGTATAGGCGCAATCATTCTTCTGTTCCTGCTTTCCTATCATACTTTGAACCGGGAACTGGCAAAGGAGGGATAAAGGATGAAAGGGTTAAAGTATCAGTTAAAAAGTATTCGCCGTGATAAAATGTGCATTTTAACTTTTCTTCTCCCCGTAATCGTGGGTATTTCCATCAATCTGCTTTCGGGTGTAAGTTTCCAATCAATAGGAGAAACTACCTTCGGAATTGTAGAAAACAATATCACTGACGATGCTGTGAAATGGTTACAAAGCAATGGTGCTGTTATACCGTATGAAACACGCGCTGAACTGGAAGCCGCTGTAAATGATCCATCCACACAAACGATAGGAGTTTTACAAGCTGGGAACGAAATACAGACGTTTATTGCTGGGGACGAATTAGAGGTGAACAAAGTTATTGCAGATACGCTTCCGCAAGTCTATGAAAATCGGACAACACAGTTATCCATTACCAGAACAGTCATCCCGGTAGTATCTGATAATGATGGGTTAAAATCTCTCTTGATTGTAATTACATTGGTAACAGCAATGTTTATGGGCTGCACTTTTAATGCTATGAACATTATCAGTGAAAAGGAAGATGGTATAGAATTTATCAATCAGGTACTTCCTATGTCTATGACTTCCTACATCATTCAGAAAACCCTTTTGGGTTTTATTGGTGGAACAATTTCGACCATCATAACAACATTGATCTGTATGAGAATACAAGCGGTACAGATATTGCCGTTTCTGTTGATTGTTTTGCTCTCAACCTATATTTCTGCCTTAATAGGGCTATTCATTGGCTATTATGCAAACGGATTGATGGTAGGGATTGTTTACATCAAAATTGTAATGATTCTGTTCCTTGCACCGCCTATTTTCTTTTATTTGACGGTTCCAAGCAACAGTTTTGTTTTTCAACTTTCGTATTTGTTACCATCCAGCGCTACTTTCTATGGAATCATGGATTTATTGCAGGGCCGGACAGAGGAAACCATTCCTGTGCTTTTGGCACTACTTATTCATGCAGTTTTTTGGAGTATTGTATATAAGCTAATGCGAAAGATAACTAAATCAAGGACATAAATGGGATATTTTGCCGTATAACAGCTATTACGGAGCTTCTGCTGGATGGGTCTAGTAGATTTGCATGAGAAGATAGTAGGCGAAATTACTGAATTGCTGAAGAGAATGGTATACGAAGTGAAGAAAAGTGAAACTTACTAAAAAAATATTTGAAGGGAGATGGAAAAATCGGATATATTTTACTCGTAGAATTTAAAAATTCTGAGAAATTCATTTTGGATGAAATTATGACTATGTTGAACGTATATTCTGGAGAAGGTATAAGCGAGACAAATAACAGAAATATATCATTTCATGGAATTGCTGTTTATCCAGATCAGCGGAGAATTTTAGCAGCAGATAAGGAAGTATTTCTATCGCATTATGAATTTGATGTTTTCCTGCATCTTGCACAGCATCCGAGACAGGTATTTACCAAAGAACAGATTTATGAGGCAGTCTGGGATGATATCCCAGTCAACGTGGATGCCAAAGTCGAGTGTATGATTTACAGCATCCGGAAGAAACTCAGGAAGTATACAGACCGGGAATACATCCAGACTGTATGGGGTGTAGGCTACAAGTTTGATCCGGGAACATAGAAAGGAGCCGTCCGTGAGGGCGGCTCAAAATCACTTACCAATTCTTCCGTGGCGCCGGTCCATAACCGGATGCCGCTGATCCCGGAGCCGGAGGAGCTGAAAGTCTGGGTGCTGGATGACAGAGCGACAGAATATTTGCTGCATAAGACGCCGGTTCTGTTAGAGGCGCACGCAGAGTATGAGCAGGTGAGGTTATTTTAGTGTAATTATAGTAGCGGCTATAACCGGTATTTGGTATAATCAAGGTGAATTTTTTGCTTTTTATTTAGGAGGATTTTATATTGTATACGCTTCTTGTACTTGAAGACGATGCGGAATTGAACCAGACGATATCAAATGCTCTGCGGAATGAGGGATACCGTGTACTAACAGCTTTTTCCTGCCAGGAAGGAATGGCTTTGGTAACGAATCATACTTTTGATCTGGCTGTATTGGATATCAACTTACCGGACGGTGATGGATTGCAGTTTTGCAAATGGCTGAAGGCCCGGTGCAATATTTCTGTGATGTTTCTTTCAGCTAGAGATTTGGAGGACGATGTTTTAAAAGGTTATGATTTAGGTGCCGATGATTATGTGACAAAACCATTTTCTATGAAAATACTGTTGAAGAAAATATCTGTGATTCTTTCTAGGGAGCCAAAGAACTCCAATGTATATGATGACGGGTTCCTTAAGATAGACTTTGAATTGGGAATTGTACACGCCGGGGAGCAGGATTGTCCGGTAACCCCCACAGAGTATAAGATTCTAAAAAAATTGATCTCAAATAAAGGACAACTGCTCACCTATGCTGTTCTATTAGATTCCTTATGGAATGACGGAGTACAGCTTTTGGATAAGCACGCATTGGCTGTAAATATTAACCGTTTAAGAAAAAAACTGGAAACAGATGGGCATACTTATATTTCAAATGTTTATGGAATGGGATACATATGGAAATGATAGCCTACGTGATTATAGCATTGCTCGTTGCACTAATTGCCTATTTTATATCAAAAAATTATCGATTAAAACAAGATATTTATGATTTCACGAAAAAACTTGATACTGCATTGAATAGGATGCTGAATGACCAGGAACTTATGGCTGAGGCATATCAATCAGATGATTTATGGGGGATGGTTTACGAAAGACTGGTACGTCTTTCTCATATGTACACACATAAAAATGCAGAGGTTACAGAAGAGAAAGAAAAATTGAAGGAACTGGTTTCTGATATCTCACATCAGACCAAAACCCCGATTGCAAATGTGAAATTATATTTGGAACTGCTTACGGATAAAAATGATAAAATTGAGGAAGATGATATTTTAAAAAAGCTGGGTGGACAAGTGGATAAGCTGGATTTTCTGCTTCACAGTATGGTGAAAATGTCCCGACTTGAGACTGGCACCATTCGGATTCAGAAGCAGTTGACCTGTATTTCAGAAACACTTGCGGCTGCTATTGGAGCTGTGGTTCCACGAGCAGACAACAAACACATTCAGATCCATGTGGACTATGACGAAAAGTTACTTGTGAAACATGATAAAAAATGGACCAGCGAAGCACTCTTTAATATACTGGACAATGCTGTAAAGTACACTGGGAAAAACGGAAATATTTATATTTCCGTATGCAGACAGGAACTTTTTACAAAAATATGTATTCGAGATACTGGGAAGGGAATTGCGCCGGAACGACAGGGTACAATTTTTTTACGCTTTTACCGGGAACCGGAGATCCATGACAGTGAAGGAATTGGAATTGGTTTATATTTGGCACGGGAAATCATTACTTTACAAAATGGATATATTGAAGTTGAGTCGGAAGTGGGTTGTGGAAGTACCTTTTGCATCTACCTTCCAAACTAAGGTCAGGAAAAATCACAGTTTTGTGATTTTTTCTTTTTGTGAACGGTTTGTGATTTTTGTGATTTATGCTTGAAGCATAAGGAGGTAGAAACATGAGAAACAGTATCGTTAGAACACAGTCTTTAAAGAAATACTATAAAGTTGGGAACCAGATTGTTAAGGCTTTGGATGGCGTGGACTTTGAAGTTCGGGAACAGGAATTTGTAGCTATTATCGGAAAGTCTGGGAGTGGAAAGAGTACACTCCTTCATATGATTGGCGGGTTGGATACACCTACAGACGGGACAGTGATTGTAGATGGTATGAATCTGGAGAAAATGAATCATGAACAACTTGCATTGTTTCGCAGAAGAAAAGTTGGCTTTATTTTTCAACAATATAATCTGATTCCGGATTTAAACATTTATGATAATATAATTTTTCCTCTGGAATTGGATGGGGCACAGATTGATACAAACTTTATTGAGGAATTATTGGAGACGTTAAACATCGCAGATAAAAAAGAAATGCTTCCATCCATGCTTTCTGGTGGTGAACAGCAAAGAGTTGCTATCATCAGGGCGTTGGCAACAAAACCTGCAATTATACTTGCTGATGAGCCTACTGGAAATTTGGACACATTAGCAAGCCATGATGTGATAGGTTTGTTGAAAGTCCTTGCCCGCCAGTATCAACAAACACTTATTGTAATTACACATGATCCGGATATTGCACAGATGGCAGAACGAATCGTGAGGATTGAGGATGGCCGAATTTTGCCGTCAGTGCCAATGAACTTTTATGAGGCAGATGTGAACAGGGAGAGAAGGTGAGTTCATGCTGGCAAACAATAATAAAGCAATTATCAATAAACTGGCTAAAAATACAGTGAAAACGAACAAAAAGCAGTTCATGATCCTGTTTTTTACTGTTGCCTTGTCTGCTTTTATGATTTTTGGTGTTTTCACAATCGGTATTACTTATCTGGATTTAAGCCGTCTGCAGAATACCCGTTTATTCGGCGCAGAGTATGATGCAACAGTTATTAATGGATTTACAGAAGAGCAGAAAACTATTTTGACGGAAAATCCGGATATTCAATCTGTTGGAACCCTGTCCTATGCCGGATATGTGAAAAGTACAGATGCAGATGATACGATTAATGTAGGGCTGATCTGGTGTGATCCTGTTTACTGGGAACAACAGAGTGCACCGGCAAGAACAATGGTAGAAGGATCATATCCTGTGGAGAAAAATGAATTGCTCGTCACAAAAGAAGCACTAAAGGAATGTGGAAAAGAGTCTTTGGCATTAGGAGACACCCTATCCATGACATATGAAGATAACACTGGCATCCATACGGAAGATTTTGTGATCAGCGGAATTTGGGAAGGCTATGGAAATCAGGCTATTTTCTATGTTTCTGATGCATTTTTCAGTAAGAGTGGGTACTCGCTGGAACAGAGCGGAATTCTGTATATAAAATATGCTCATAATTTTGTTACAAACCATACTATTAATGAAACTGAGAAGAGCTTGTCTTTAAACAAACAGCAATTATTTCAAGTTTCGGATTATATATCCAACTCTCTTACGATTCTTATGGGAATCAGTGGTCTGGGGTTCATTATCTGTCTGAGTGCGTATCTTTTGATATACAATATTCTGTATTTATCTGTTTCCGAGAAGATACGCTACTATGGATTGCTTCAGACTTTAGGAATGACAAAAAAACAGTTAGTGTGGTTTATCCGTAAACAGATGTTTCTTATCGGAATATCAGGGATTGTTATAGGTGTTGTACTGGGAATTCTCATATCATTAATTTTAGTTCCTTATGTCATGAGGGTATTAGGCATAGCTGATGGAAATCTGGAACTTCATTTCTATCCTGTTGTTTTACTGCTGAGCATTGTAATTACAGCTATTTCGATTGTGTGGGGAATTCGTACGCCTATTCGTATGGCTACGAATATAACACCTGTAGAAGCAACAAAATACCGGGCATATACTTCTGGTGGCATAGGGCGTAAAAAAAGCAAGCATGGACGTTTTTTCTGGAAAATGGCACTAGAACAGCTGAAGAGAGACAAGAAAAAAACGATTGTCGTTTTCTTATCATTGGCAACCAGTTTGACCGTTTTTTATTGTCTTACTACTATTATCAGCAGTTATGGAGAACGGACAGTTATGCCAAATTACAGGGATGCAGATTTGATCATCCAGAATGATACGCAGACGGCGGACAGCATAAATTCCTTGCAGCCGGCACTGAATAAAAATATCCTTTCTGAACTGGAAGAAATTAAAGGAATTCGGGATATTCATGTCCTTACGGGTGTTCCGATCACCATTCCATATCAGGAAGAAGGATTTTCTGACAGGTGGCTGAACGGTTACCTTTTGACAAGACCATATACGTCTCATACGGAAACCGTATCTGATTATCAGAATCATCCCCAAAACTATTACGGGATGCTTAAAGGGATAGACGAGTCGGAGTTTGATTATCTCAATCAGTCCTTGGGTACGCCGGTAGACAAGGAAGATTTTATGAACGGCAAAGTCTGCATTGTACAATATGCTGGCTTTGAAATATCGACAGAAGATATACAGAATCAGAACATATTTTTTGAGGTACAGGATAAGAGTTATGAAATTGCTATTGGATCCGTCAGTTATGAGTCATATTATACATCTCCTACAATCGGCCCAAGTCTGATAGTAAGTAAGGAATATTTAGAAAGGCTTGTTTCAGAACCTTACCTTTTAAAATTGAATATTAAATACGAAAAGACTTATGATGAAAACACGGAAAGTTCCATTATGGAGATCCTAAAAAACAGTCCTTATAGTAATGATCTGCCAGTTCTTTCAAAGCTGGAAGAAATGAGAACAATTCAGGAATCCCAGGGAAATATGCAGGCAATAGGAACTGTGATCGCATTATTGCTTTTAATGGTAGGCGTGCTGAATTATGTTAATACAATGGCTAGCGGTATTCAGAACCGGAAATTAACTTTTTCTATTATGGAAAGCATAGGAATGTCCAGAAAGCAGATTGATCAACTGTTGATCAGGGAAGGTTTCTTATACGCTGTATTTTCTATTATAATTACCGTAACTGTGGGAACAATCATTACGTATATTTGTTTCCAGTCTATGAATTATATGGATGTTCCGTTTTCTGTGCCAATTATGCCATTGATTTGCGGAATACTTTTATTGACTGTAATATGTATTGTAGCGCCATTACTATCATACCGGAAAATATCCAGTAAAGGCTCGATCATCGAACGATTGAGGGAATATGAATAGAAGCATCAAGGCTATTTGCCGGCAAGATGGGAAAGCTAAAAATCGGTTACACTTACAGGAGGTGAAAGCATCGGTTATTTTCTGATTGTTGAATTTAAAGATACTGAAACCACTATTTTACATCAAGTTCTATCTGTTATTAAAGAACATATTACAGTGGAGGAATATAGATCAGACTTGAGAAATGCCACCACTTTTCCAGGGCTTTCTATTCTTCCAGATCAGCGCAGGATATTGGTGGAAGGAAAAGAAATATATCTTACGCATCATGAGTTTGA
>ERZ1090881.1207-NODE-1217-length-11263-cov-4.472698_pt1 | contig 11263 bp, 6 predicted proteins | sample MGYA00478470_ERZ1090881 | MGnify/ENA primary metagenome ERZ1090881 (study PRJEB33644, sample SAMEA5815736) | chicken gut metagenome | biome: Chicken; feature: Gastrointestinal Tract; material: Caecum | place: Ireland | collected 2019-01-01 | study: A study of the...
AGTGGTGACTACTTCTGTCTATACAGTCTTTTCAGATGGAACAATTGATCTGAAAACAACTTTCTTGCCACAAGGAGTTCTTCCTGAAATTCCCCGTTTAGGTATCGCATTCTGTCTGGCGCCTGCTTATGATACATTTACCTGGTATGGCAGAGGGCCACAGGATAACTATCCTGACCGCAAAACATCTGCTATGATAGGGCTTTGGAAAGGAAGCGTTGCAGAACAGTACGTACATTATCCACGTCCGCAGGATAGTGGGAACAAAGAGGAAGTGCATTATCTGACCCTGACCGACAAACAGAATAAAGGTATTCGTGTTGACGCGGTAGAAAACGCATTTTCTGCATCTGCCCTGCATTACACCGTACAGGACATCTATGAAGAAACTCACGATTGTAATTTAAAACCACGTGCGGAAATCATTCTTAGTATGGATGCTGCCGTACTTGGATTAGGAAACAGTAGTTGCGGACCGGGTGTATTGAAGAAATATGCCATAGAGAAAAAAGAACATACGCTGCATATCCGCATCAGTAGTAAACAATGATAGCAATAAATAACTAACACAATTATAAAAGTAACAATGAAAAAAGTAACCACTTTATTATCGACCTTAGCGTTGGCAACTACCCTGGCTGCTCAAAACCTTCCACAAACGGAAAGGCAATATCTCTCCGGTCACGGATGCGACGATATGGTTGAATGGGACTTCTTTTGTACCGACGGACGCAATTCCGGCAAATGGACGAAAATTGGTGTACCTTCCTGTTGGGAATTGCAAGGCTTCGGCACTTATCAGTATGGGATCACTTTCTATGGAAAACCATTTCCTGAAGGTGTTGCTGATGAAAAAGGTATGTATAAGTACGAATTTGAAGTCCTGGAAAAGTTTCGCGGCAAACAGGTCAGTCTTGTATTTGAAGCTTCAATGACAGATACGGAAGTAAAAGTGAACGGACGTAAAGTTGGTTCCAAACATCAGGGGGCCTTCTATCGTTTTTCATACAACATCACGGATTTTCTGAAATATGGCAAAAAGAATTTACTGGAAGTCACTGTTGCCAAAGAGAGTGAAAATGCCAGTGTGAACCTTGCCGAACGTCGTGCTGATTATTGGAATTTTGGCGGTATCTTCCGTCCGGTGTTCCTGGAGGTGAAACCAGCCGTAAACCTGCGGCACATTGCCATTGACGCAAAGATGGATGGAACTTTCCGTGCCAACTGCTACACAAATATTTCTAATGACGGAATGAGCATCCGTACACAGATTTTAGATAAAAAAGGAAAAAAGATAACGGAAACCACCGTACCCGTAAAAGCTGGAGGTGACTGGACTTCCCTGCAACTGAATGTATCTAACCCCGCATTATGGACAGCGGAAACTCCGAATCTTTATCAAGCACAATTCTCTCTATTGGATAAGGCCGGTAAGGTTTTGCATAGTGAAACGGAAAATTTTGGTTTCCGCACGATTGAAGTACGTGAAAGCGACGGACTTTATATAAACGGAGTGCGTATCAATGTACGTGGTGTCAATCGCCATAGTTTCCGTCCTGAAAGTGGCCGTACGTTGAGTAAAGAGAAGAATATAGAAGATGTTCTTTTGATGAAAAGCATGAATATGAATTCTGTCCGTTTGAGCCATTATCCGGCTGACCCGGAATTTTTGGAAGCCTGTGATTCTCTCGGACTTTATGTGATGGACGAATTGGGAGGCTGGCATGGCAAGTATGATACCCCCACCGGAGTACGTCTGATTGAAGGCATGATAGAACGTGACGTGAATCATCCGTCTATTATTTGGTGGAGTAATGGTAATGAAAAAGGATGGAATACCGAACTGGATGGAGAGTTTCATAAATACGATCCGCAGAAACGTCCGGTTATTCACCCGCAAGGTAACTTCTCCGGTTTTGAAACCATGCATTACCGCTCTTACGGAGAAAGCCAGAACTACATGCGCTTACCGGAAATCTTTATGCCTACGGAATTCTTGCATGGTTTATACGATGGCGGCCATGGTGCCGGATTATACGATTATTGGGAAATGATGCGCAAGCATCCCCGTTGTATCGGTGGATTCCTTTGGGTATTGGCAGACGAAGGTGTGAAGCGTGTGGATATGGACGGATTCATTGATAACCAAGGAAACTTTGGAGCAGACGGTATTGTAGGACCACATCACGAAAAGGAGGGTAGCTACTACACAATCAAGCAGTTATGGAGTCCGGTACAAATCATAAATACTTCTATCGACAGGCAATTTGATGGCAAATTCTCCGTAGAAAACCGTTACGATTATCTGAATCTGAATACTTGCCGTTTCCTTTGGAAGCAAGTAAAATTCCCGCTGGCAACAGATGCGTCCAATGCTACTATTCAAGTGTTGAAAGAGGGTGAAGTGCAAGGCAGTGACGTGGTTGCTCACTCGGCAGGCATTTTGGATATAAAAACAAATATCCTCCCCAATGCAGACGCCCTCTTCCTGACAGCAATCGATCCATACGGCCATGAACTTTGGCGCTGGACTTTCCCGGTCAACAAACCGAATCAGCAGACAGAACAGCTTTCTCCCTTGTCCAGTCGTCCTACTTATACAGAGACAGAAAATGATCTTACTGTGAAAGCGAATAAGCGTACATTCATCTTCTCAAAGAAAGCCGGACAACTGAAAGGGGTATCTGTAGATAACCGTAAGATTAACTTCGCCAATGGTCCCCGTTTTATTGGAGCCCGTCGCGCAGACCGCTCATTGGATCAGTTCTATAACCATGATGATGAGAAAGCAAAAGAAAAAGACCGTACATACAGCGAATTCCCGGATGCTGCCGTATTTACGAAACTGGACATAAAACAAGATGGAGGTGATCTGATAGTTAGCGCCAATTATAAACTGGGCAATCTGGATAAAGCTCAATGGACAATCAACCCGAGTGGGGATTTGGCTTTGGATTACACCTACAATTTCTCCGGTGTCGTAGACTTGATGGGTATTCGTTTCGACTATCCTGAAGATCAGGTAATCAGCAAACGCTGGCTGGGTGCCGGACCTTACCGTGTATGGCAAAACCGTATTCACGGAACGCAATACGATGTATGGGAAAACGACTATAACGATCCTATTCCGGGTGAGACCTTCACATATCCCGAATTCAAAGGATACTTTGGTAATGTTTCCTGGATGAATATCCAAACGAAAGAAGGCACTATCAGTCTGACAAACGAAACTCCCGACGCGTATATCGGAGTATATCAGCCTCGTGATGGCCGCGACCGTTTGCTTTATACTCTCCCCGAAAGCGGAATCTCTGTCCTGAACGTGATTCCTCCGGTACGTAATAAAGTAAACTCCACCGATTTGTGTGGTCCCTCTTCACAACCGAAATGGGTAAATGGTCCACAAACCGGACGAGTCATTTTCCGGTTTATGTAAATGAATCATATAAAGGTATCCACATTGCGTTGGGTACCTTTTTTATTTGGCCTTCTCACCGATTTTTCAAGGAAAAAGGCTATAAGTGGGGAATAATCATTATTTTTGTTTCGTTTTATACATTCAGATTAATGAATTCTTTCCTATGTACACAATACTAATTATAGAAGATGAACCCCGGGTTGCAAGTTTGCTGATGAACGGACTGGAGGAAAATGGCTATCAGACAATGGTGGCTTATGACGGACTAATGGGGTTACGGCTTTTCCAGACGCACACATTCGATCTGGTTATATCTGACATCGTTTTGCCTAAGATGGACGGATTTGAACTGGCGAAAGAAATTCGCAAAACCAATCCCCATATCCCTATATTGATGTTGACGGCATTAGGATCGACGAACGATAAACTGGACGGTTTCGATGCCGGTGCAGACGATTACATGGTGAAACCTTTTGATTTCAGAGAGTTAAATGCCAGAATCAAAGTGCTGTTGAAACGTGTGGCGGGTAATGCACAGGAATTGCCGCAGGAACTTGTCTATGCAGATTTGCGTATTGACCTTCAACGTAAAGACGTAGAACGAAACAGCATATCCATAAAACTTTCTCCTAAGGAATACAACTTACTGTTATATATGGTAGAAAATGCCGAAAGAGTATTGAGCAGGGTTGAAATAGCAGAAAAAGTATGGAACACCCATTTTGATACAGGAACGAATTTCATAGATGTATATATCAACTATCTCCGCAAAAAGATAGACAGGGACTTTGAACCGAAACTTATTCATACCAAAGCCGGAATGGGTTTCATACTGACTGATAAATTATGAAGATCAGGACAACGTTGACTCTACAATATGCAGGGCTTACAGCTGCGGTATTCTTTGTTTTTGTGATGGCTGTCTACTATGTAAGTGAACACTCGCGTAGTAATGCTTTCTTTCGTAATCTTCAAAGCGAAGCTATAACCAAAGCGCATTTATTCCTTAAAAATCAAGTAGATGCCAAAACCATGCAGTCCATATACCTGAATAATCAGAAGTTTATTAATGAAGTAGAGGTTGCCGTCTATACAACAGATTTTAAAATATTATATCATGATGCTCTGCAAAACGATATTGTCAAAGAAACTCCGGAAATGATAAAGCGTATTTTGCAGCGGAAGAACATCAATTTCTATGTGGACGAATATCAGGCCATAGGACTGGTATATCCGTTTGAAGGCAAAGACTATGTGGTTACCGCCGCAGCCTATGATGGTTACGGATACGCCAACCGGGATGCGCTAAGAAACATGCTCATTCTCCTATTTATTGGTGGATTGAGCGTATTAGTGGTTGTGGGCTATATCCTGTCTCGAAGCACTTTAAAACCGATACGTAACATCGTGAAAGAAGCGGAGAAAATCACGGCATCGCATATTGATAAAAGATTGCCCGTAAAGAATGAACAGGATGAACTGGGAGAATTGAGTACGACATTTAATGCTTTACTGGAACGCTTGGAAAAGTCTTTCAATTCACAGAAGATGTTTGTCAGTAATGTATCTCATGAATTGCGTACCCCCATGGCAGCCCTTACAGCTGAACTGGATTTAGCTTTATTGAAAGAACGGAGTTCCGAACAATATCAGATGGCTATCGGCAATGCACTGCAGGATTCTCACAGGATTGTAAACCTGATCGACGGATTGTTGAATTTGGCAAAAGCCGACTATCAGTCGGAACAGATAACAATGGATGAAGTCCGTTTGGACGAGTTGTTGCTGGACGCCAGAGAGCTGGTATTAAAAGCCCATCCGGATTATCACATCGAATTAGTATTTGAGCAGGAAGCCGAAGAAGATAATGTGTTGACGGTAATCGGGAATAGCTATTTGCTGACTACCGCTTTTGTGAATTTAATAGAGAATAACTGCAAATATTCTTCCAACCGAACTTCGTCAGTCTTGATAGCCTATTGGGAGCAATGGGCAATCATCCGCCTGTCAGATACCGGTGTAGGCATGTCTGATACGGATAAAGAAAACCTGTTTACACTGTTTTATCGCGGAGAAAACAAGAATATTGCTCCCGGAAATGGTATAGGTATGGCCTTGACACAAAAGATCATCCACCTTCACAAAGGCGAACTTACCGTATCTACCCATAAGGATGAGGGCACTACCTTTGGGGTGAAGCGCCCGCATATCTAAGAAATTCTAATCGTTTTCTAATACCACTCTAATCATTCTCTAACAGCTTCCCGGTGAAGTCCTCCTTACTTTTGCATCGAATTAATAAATGCAGTTAGTAACTAAAAAAAATTAGAGATTATGGTATGGAAGAAAAAACTGCGTTCACCACAGTACACATTCAATTCAGAGAAAGTATTTTTGGTTGCCACACAACCCGGTAAGTCAATCTATTCATACTTGCAGACAACCAAGCTTGGATTAACACAGGGAGAAGTGCAGGAGCGACAATCCATTTATGGAAGAAACGAAGTGGTACATGAACAGAAAAAGAATCCGTTTATCCTGTTTATCAAAACGTTTATCAATCCTTTCATTGGTGTTCTGACCGGGCTCGCCATTATATCCTTATTTTTGGATGTATTGATGGCCGATCCCGGAGAGCAGGAATGGACGGGAGTCATTATCATCTCATCCATGGTGCTGTTCAGTGCTATCCTGCGTTTTTGGCAGGAATGGCGAGCAAGTGAGGCTACGGATTCTTTAATGAAAATGGTAAAAAACACATGTCTTGCCAAACGTGCCGGTGAACAGGAAGAAGAAATCGAGATTACGGAACTCGTCCCGGGGGATATCGTGTATTTGGCAGCTGGGGACATGGTTCCCGCTGATATTCGGATCATCGATTCTAAAGACTTGTTTATCAGCCAGGCTTCAATGACATGTGAGTACGAACCGATAGAAAAGTTTCCGGAGGTACGGGGACAGCAGTTTCGGAAAGGAAGCGTCATCGAGTTGGACAATATTTGTTATATGGGTTCCAATGTGATAAGTGGTGCGGCAAAAGGAATCGTTTTTGAAACGGGGAACAAAACCTATCTGGGTACTATTGCAAAGAGCCTGGTCGGACATCGTGCCACTACAGCTTTTGACAAAGGCATTAGTAAAGTTAGCTTTTTGTTGATTCGCTTCATGCTGGTTATGGTTCCATTTGTATTTTTCGTAAATGGCTTTACGAAAGGGGATTGGTTTGAAGCTTTCATATTCGCCATATCCGTTGCGGTTGGCCTTACTCCGGAAATGTTACCGATGATTGTGACTGCCAACCTTTCCAAAGGAGCGATAGCCATGTCCAAAAAGAAAACAATCGTAAAGAATCTCAATGCCATTCAGAATTTTGGAGCGATGGACATACTCTGTACTGACAAAACCGGTACATTGACCTGCGATAAAATCGTGTTGGAAAAATATATCAATGCAGATGGCAGTGACGACAACAGTAAACGTATTCTTCGTCATGCTTACTTCAACAGTTATTTCCAAACCGGTTTAAGGAACCTGATGGATAAAGCGATTCTTTCCCATGTAAGAGATTTGAGCCTGGAACATCTGAAGGATGACTATACCAAAGTGGACGAAATACCTTTCGACTTTACGCGCAGAAGAATGTCTGTTGTAATAGAAGACAGGCAGGGAAAGCGGCAAATCATCACCAAAGGAGCGGTAGAAGAGGTTCTCGATGTCTGTTCCTATGCCGAGTTCAACGGGCAGATTCATCCCTTGACTGATGCCTTGAAAATCAAAGCACAGATGATTAGTGAAGAAATGAATCAGCAGGGGATGAGGGTATTGGCAGTCTCCCAAAAAAGTTTTATCGAGAAAGATTGTAATTTTGCCATCGAAGATGAAAAAGAAATGGTATTGATCGGGTATCTTGCTTTTCTTGATCCTCCGAAACCTTCTGCTGCCGAAGCCATCGAACAACTATATGCGCATGGAGTAGCAGTTAAAATTCTATCGGGAGACAATGATATTGTAGTGAAAGCTATTGCACGACAGGTAGGAATTGACACCAGTCATTTTCTTACTGGGATAGAAATAGAGAATATGGACGAAACGGCATTGAAAGAAGCGGTAAAGGATACCACTCTATTTTCAAAACTGACTCCATTACAGAAGACGCAAATCATCTCTCTGTTGCAGGAACAAGGGAATACGGTGGGATTCCTGGGAGAAGGAATCAATGAAGCAGGAGCATTACGTCAGTCGGACAATCGAATATAAGTCGATTCTGCTGTGGATATAGCCAAAGAAAGCGCAGATATTATCTTGTTGGAAAAAGATTTGATGGTATTGGAAGACGGAGTGCTTGAAGGAAGAAAGACATTCGGCAATATCAATAAGTACATCAAGATGACTGCCAGTTCCAATTTTGGTAATATGTTCAGTGTGATGTTTGCCAGTGCATTCCTGCCGTTTCTACCCATGATGCCGATACATCTATTGATCCAGAACTTGTTGTATGACATATCGCAAACCACCATTCCTTTTGACCGTATGGACCCGGAGTTCCTAAAGAAACCCCGTAAATGTGATGCGTCCGATCTAAGTCGTTTTATGATTTATGTAGGTCCCATCAGTTCTATCTTTGATATTATAACGTATCTGGTTATGTGGTACGTATTTAGCTGCAACAGCCCCGAACATCAGACACTGTTTCAGACCGGATGGTTTGTGGAAGGTTTGTTATCACAGACATTGATTGTCCACATGATACGTACCCGCAAGATACCGTTCATACAAAGCCGTGCCACATGGCCTGTGATGGGACTGACCTTCTTAATCATGGCAATAGGTATTCTTATTCCTTTCACCGCTTTCGGGCGTTCCATCGGATTGACAGCTCTTCCTTTGAGCTATTTCCCCTGGCTGATTGGAATTTTACTCTCTTATTGCATTTTGACGCAGATCGTGAAGAACTGGTATATCAGGAAGTTTGTGCGCTGGTTATAGCTTTGTCTGTTTATCTCGCAAATTAAATGTATATATTGTAAAAGATTTAAAATTGAGACGAATTGTCTGTCAAGAGTTTTTGCCCCTAAAATTAATTTCATATATTTAGGAGCAAGAACTCTTATTTATTTAGATTTGCGAACTTTCTAATATTCAGGCACGATGAAACACTATTATTCCTTTCTGATAATAACCTCTTTGTTATTAGCCGGATGCGGGCAAAAAGACCGGGCAAAATCTCAATTCGAATCATCTGTACAGACAGAAGAAAGTTATTCGTTAGCAAAAGAATATATTAAAGAGGCTGTTATCACAGGAAAAGTGTTGAACCGGGATTTTTATCCTCAAGAAAAGGAATTAACTCTCATCATTCCATTTTTTTGGAAAATGGAAAATCAATATCGTACCCCCATACAAGAAGATGGTTCATTTTCATTCCGCTTTCCGGTTTATGCAAAATTAAGAGAAGTTTCCATTCGCAATTATGCGGAACATTTGTATATCCACCCGGGAGATAGCATACATGTGGAAATAGACTTCAAAGATCTTTTTCATCCCAAAGTAACAGGTGATGCAGAAAAGTTGAATCAAGAAATACTGGCATTTACAGAAAGCGCCTACTATTACATACAAAATTATAGTATAAACCCGAATTTGAATATTAAGGATTTTGAGGCTGAATTAAAAAAGGAATATGACTTTCGTTTGGAGCGGAGAAACGAGTATCTGACGAAGTATAAGCCAATGGAAGATGTTGCGTTATTTACTGAAGAGTTACTGAAACAGGACTATTATTACGCTTTGTTATCCTATGGTAACCAATGCCAGTTTAAAACGAGAAAAGAAATGGACCGATATCATAAACTTCTGCCTGCAATCAATAAGCTTTATAATAAAGGGATTCTTTCGGCACGTTTATATGATATTGCCGATGAGGTAGAACGTTATATAGCTTATGGGATAACATACAAAGATAAAAAAAATCCATCTGTAGAAGAGATAATGTCGGCAGTAGGAGAGAATGAACTGAACCAGTATATATATACCAAAATGGCAGTTGGCTCTTTGAATGCGAATGATACACTTGCTTTAACAACGAGGCATACGCAGTTTGATTCGATCGTAAAAATGCCGCATTTGCGTGCACAAGTGATGCAGATATATAATCAGACTAAATCTTACTTGGAAAACCCTCAACCAGTTTCCAATAATTTATTATATGGTGAGTACCACGAAAACTCAAAGCTAAAAACATCTATGCCTTACATGGACCCATCTATAATATACTTGAGAAGAATCACGGAAAAGTGATCTATTTCGATTTTTGGGCTAGGTGGTGTCCACCATGCCTAGCAGAAATGGAACCTTTGAAACAATTGCGGAGTAAGTATTCCACCAAAGACCTGGTCATATATTCTATATGTGTAAGTGAACCCAAAGAAGAATGGGAAGAATGTCTGAATGAGTATTCATTGAAAAACCGGGGAATTGAATGTATTTATGCATCTGATTATTTTGGAAAAGATAACTTACAGAAAATTCGCAAACAATGGAAAATAGATAGAATGCCCTATTATCTGTTGCTTAATAGAAAAGGGCAAATTGTAGATTTCGGAACTACGGCACGTCCCAGTAATCCACAATTTATATCTCGAATTGAAGAAGCTGTAAAGGACAGCAAATAATGTTGTGAGAGAAATAAGACAAATAAGAAAAGGTTAAGCAACCCACACAAAAAATATCAAATGTTTCCGATTTATATTATAGGAACTTATTCAACTCTTTTACCAACAAATGAACAATAAGCCACTTCAAAACCATTTTGTTGTGCCAACAGGATTGCAGAGTTAAAATCATTTTCAGGAAAATCATCTTTATCAAAGACCACCCAATTCTGATTATATGTTCGTCCCTTTAGCTTTTATATGGATAGCCTTGTGTGCTAATGCCAATGTTCCCATACCTTGACCAAGTGCCTTCACATTGGCAGAAGTCAAACGAAAAGCGTTGAAATAATCAGAAATGTTTGTTTCACCTCACGTACACTACTGATACGGGTTATCTTTCTTTCGATACGCGGATTTATATTTTTCCTTTTTGTAGCCGTCATGGTTTAATTTTCTTGGGTATTAAACAAACGGGTTAAATCTCCAACAATTGGAATTGCTCCATACTTTCCTGATAAATAATCTTTTTCAAACGAAGCATCATTACGTACTTTATACTCTGCCAATGAATAAAGTTCGGTTGCACCATAGCGGTCTTTTTGTGTAAACCAAACCTGATCCCGCCGGAATATATTAGCACTCAACAAATTTGTATCGTGAGTAGTGAAAATTAGTTGAGCATTTTGGGGATTTGTTTCTTTTGAATTAAACAAGGCAATAATTCTACATGTAAGAAGAGGATGCATTTTAGAGTCAAATTCATCTATTATAAGACGCTTTCCATTATCCAAAGCATCAATGATAGGGTATGCCAGGGAAAAATACTTTATTGTACCTTCCGATTCATTTTTCCTGAATGGGAAAGTAATAGTTTTGACTTCATGACCTTCCTCGTCATATTGCGTATGTGTACTCACAATAGCATTATCAATTTTTTCAATATTTTCAATACCTAAATCAGCATAACGGGAAAACTCTACAATTCTCTGTTTCATTTTGATATCATCCAGTTGGATAGTTGCTGTATTCCATATTTTTTCATCGTTAGAACCTGAAATAATAGTGGTATCATTCAACCATGTCATTATCTCTACTGCTGTCGGATCATTGAATTGTGCCGCAACAGAAAGCAATAACGCATTTGCCCTCACCATTCGTTTACCTGCAAGTTCTTTACCAACGACAAACTTAG
>ERZ1090881.1212-NODE-1222-length-11244-cov-5.866833_pt1 | contig 11244 bp, 9 predicted proteins | sample MGYA00478470_ERZ1090881 | MGnify/ENA primary metagenome ERZ1090881 (study PRJEB33644, sample SAMEA5815736) | chicken gut metagenome | biome: Chicken; feature: Gastrointestinal Tract; material: Caecum | place: Ireland | collected 2019-01-01 | study: A study of the...
CTCTTGAGGAGAGATTCATTTCGACGGGTACTGCATCAAATCCCGCCTCATTCAATATACGGCAAACAGCCTCGGTACTCTCCGGGTTCAGATCTCCGACAACGATCTTTTTCCCATATCCGATACGGCGGGCTATCGCCATTCCTATCTGACCGGCTCCGGTCAATATCATTACATCTTTCTTCATATTACTCATTTTTATCTGCCAAACAGTTTAAGGGCGTTGTCATGCAGGATTTTTTCTGCAAAAGGTACGAGCTCGACATCATCGGTTATCCACGTTCGCAATTGTTTCAAATTTCCAGTCAGAACTGTTGCCGGCTGGTATGGATAATCCGAGCCGTAAAGCAACCGGTCGGAGGTGGTTATGGTCAACAGAGCCTTAACAACTTCAGGTGTTGCACCTCCTGCAAGGTCATAATAGAACGCCTTCAGATTGGCATCCCAGTCAATCGATTCCATAAGCCCTTTCGCCGCCATGACCGGATATACCGCCTTCATGCGCGGAATGGCCAACGGCAGAAATGAACCGCAGTGAGGTACGACGAACTTCAAATCCGGATACCTGGCCGGAACATTCCGGGCAATCAGATTGACGACGGTGCGAGTCGTCTCGGCCGGATATTCGTAAACGGCCAGCGGTGCCGTCGCGATGATTCCGTCGTTTACGGGCGAAGGTTTGTGCGGATGCAGCATCACGACGGCATGGTGCTCGTTCAGAACTTGCATCAGCGTATCGAGTGCCGCATCGCCCACATACTGTCCCCGGCTGTTGGTAGCCAGCTTGATGCCGTCCGCGCCGAGCGTGTCGAGTACATAGACCGCTTCCTTGATAGCCGCGTCCACATCGGGCAGGGGCAATGAAGCACAGAAGAGGAATTTGCCGGGATAATCCGCTTTCAGCCGGGAGCACGTCTCGTTGTATTGCCTGACCGCACGACGACTCTCTTCCACATCGCCGAACCACGGTTGGGGAGCAGGCATCGAAAGGACGGATGTTTCGATACCCGCCTCTTCCATGAATTTCAGATGAGAAGCCACATCCCAATCCGGAAGCGGGAAAGTCTCTTCCAAAGTTGCCCCATGTCTGTCCAACAGTTCCTTGAATGTGGGAAGTATATTATGACAATGCACGTCTATCGCCTGTTGCCCCATAGCGGCATGTACGGACAGCATACTCAATAAACCGATCAAATAACACTTCATACCCATTCCTCCTTTCTTAAACCATCGGCATTTCCCACGAACCTCTCGTATCGACACCGGTACTTTCGGCAGCTTCTTCCAATGCCTTCATTTCGTCGGCAGTCAAGAAAACTTTTGTCGCTTGCAAGGCATCCTGTACTTGCGAGGGTTTCGTCACGCCGATAATCGGTGTCGTGCCTTTCGCTATCGCCCACGCCAGAGCGACTTGTGCCGATGTGATACCATATTTATTGCCGACTGTGCGCATCACGGCAACAAGTTTCTCAATTTGCGGCAACAACGGATTGTAGGTTTCCCCACGCTGGCTACCGGCGGGTAACGGCTGCGCGGTATCGTATTTCCCGCTCAACGCTCCTTGCTCCAATACCATGTAAGCCCAGAAGTCGATACCGTTCTCCTTGCAATAGTCCAGAATACCGGCTTTCTCCGAAGAACGATACAGCAGGCTGTAATGGTTCTGCACAGCAAAGATATGTACCCCTTCTTTCGAGAGAATCTCCTCCGCACGCTTGATTTGCGCAAGGTTGTGATTGGATACACCAATCCGTTTTACCTTGCCGCTTTTTACCAACGGGATAAGATAAGGCGTCCATTTCTCCACGTCGGCCGGATTGTGTATCCAGTAAATGTCGATGTAATCGGTGGCGAAACGATCGAGGCTTCCTGCCAGCATATCCGCTACCGGGTTCTCCGAATCGCCAGCAATCTGCGGTGTGAACTTGGTCGAGATAAACACATCCTCCCGCTTGCAGTTCTTCGTAAATGTCGAAAGCACCGTTTCCGAAACTCCCATGCCATATACCACGGCGGAATCCCACAGGTTCAGCCCGTTGGCCATCGCCTCGTCGAATACGGGTTTCAGTTCTTCCACTCCGAGATTGTTCCCGAATACCTGGTCGCCTCCGGCGAATCCCGTACCCCACGACCATGTTCTTAATGCTATTGATGGTAATTTTTCCATATCCAATTTCTTTTTTCGTTATTCAATTTCTAATTCACATTGCAAAATTACACGGTTCAAAATGATCCGCTTGTAGACGATTTACGGATATTTATACCCAAATACTCGATTCCAATCTTTTAACTGTATTCCAATACACGCGCCATCCTTTCCAGTCCGTCGGCAAGCAACGCACGGGGGCAGGCGATATTCAGGCGGATGAACCCTTCGCCGCCGGGGCCGTACATCGTGCCGGAATTGACCATCAGTTTCTGCTGCTCTTGCAGGCGCAGGGGCGTGGCGTCCGAACCGATACCGAGTGCCCGGCAGTCTATCCAGACCAAATAAGTTCCTTCGAGCGGCAATACGGGATATTGAGGCAGCCTTTCGGCGAAAAAATGGCATAGATATTCATAATTCCCTCGCAGGTATTTTCGCAAAGCATCGAGCCACTCGCCACCCTCATTATAAGCGGCAATTGTAGCGATCACGCCGAACGGGTTGACGTCGCACACCTCGTTGATGTTAATAGCACGGTCGATGCGGCGACGCACCTCTTCGTCCAAGGCGACGATATTGGCGATTTGCAGTCCGGCAAGGTTGAACGCCTTGCTTGGCGAAATGCAAGTCACGGAATTTTGTTGGAAGCGTTCGGAGAGGGAGGCAAAAGGCGTATAGTCGTGTCCCTCGTAGGTCAGTTCGCAATGAATTTCATCTGCCATAACAAACACTCCGTTGCGCAAACAGATGTCGCCGATATGCCGCAGTTCTTCCGGTGTCCAGACCCGCCCGACCGGATTGTGAGGATTACATAGTAACAGGATTTTCGCCTTCGGATCAGCCGCTTTCGCTGCGAGGTCGTCGAAGTCTATCATATAGCGACCGTCCCGATAAATTAGATTATTGGCCGATAGCTCGCATCCGTCGTTGCGAATCGACGAATAGAAGCAGTTGTATGCCGGAGTTTGGACAATTACTTTATCGCCCGGTGCGGTCAGGGCTTTGATAATGGCCGACAGAGCCGGTACGACACCGCTTGTATAGATAATCCACCGGGGATCTATCTGCCAGCGATGACGGCTCTCGAACCACCGGACGACCGCATCGTAATAGGTTTCGGGTACTTTGGTATAACCGAAAATACCGTGTGCAACCCGCCTTTGTAAGGCTTCTACAATGGCGGGTGCCGTACGGAAATCCATATCCGCTACCCACATAGGTAGCACATTTTTCTCTTTGGGAGTATCCCATTTGTAGGAGTTCGTCCCGCGACGCAGGACAATCGTATCGAAATCGTATTTCATAACTTATCTATTTATTCGTAATTTATAAATCCAGTTACTGCCCCAAAGTCTCGCGAGGAAGATTACTCCCCGGAAACAAAGCTCGATGCACATGGCAAGCCACACACCGCGTAGTCCCATCGTGGGAGCGAGCCATGCCGCCAGTGTCAGTCGCACGCCCCAAATGCTGCCGAAGTTCATCAGACTGGGTACGAATGTATTACCCACACCCACGAATATACCGTAGGCTACGATAGACGCCGCGAACATCGGCTCCGCAAAGGCTTCTATCCGCAGAATCTCGATTCCCAACGTGCGGATTTCCTCCACGGGAGTCATCACTCCGATGATTTGTGGAGCTGCCATATACATCAATGCTCCCATGACACCCATAATCAACATTCCCGACCAGACGGTAATATTGGCGAAACGACGGAGCAACCGGATACGGTTCGCTCCGAGGCTCTGACCGACCAACGTCGTGGCAGCCTCCGAGATACCGTAGCCGGGCATATAGCAGAGACTTTCGGCAGTGATGGCGAACGAGTTGGCGGCAATGGCGATGATACCGAGTGGAGCGACGATCACCGTCGTTGCAATCTGCGCCCCGCAAATGGCCATGTGCTCGAATCCCATCGGCAGGGAGATGCGGAAAGCTTTACGCAGCGTCTCTTTTTGAGGTAGGAAACTTCCCCATTCTCCGGATAGTCTCAACATGGGCGAGCGATGGCAAAGATACCACATCATTCCTCCGGCAGTGATGAGTTCGGCCAGCACCGTTCCCAATATCGCGCCTTCCACGCCTAAGCCTGCACCTGGAGCGGTAAATTCCACCCCTAACCATTCCACCTGCCTCGAAGGGAAAATCAGGAAGAAGTTGAACACGATATCCAGAAGACACATCAGCACGTTCAGCATACTGGGCACATGCATATTTCCACTGCATCGCAACATGCCACCCGCAAGGAAATTCAACTGCAAGGCAGGAAGGAAAAGTGCGAATATCCAAAAGTAGAGGGATGAATCGCTCCGTATTGCTTCATCACCGCCCAACCAGCCGGGAAGCATACCACTGATGGAAATGCCGACAGCCGCCAATAATGAGCTGAAAACCAATGTGGCAGCAATCGACTGGCGGAGTATCTTTCGTGCTCCCACGAAATCCCCGGCTCCGATTTTATGCGCTACTTGAACGGAGAAGCCCGTTGCGGCGGCTGCGCACAGCTCCCAAAACAGCCATGTCGTGGTAGAGACCAATCCGATGGAAGCAGCGGCATTCGCGCCCAGGCTGCCAACCATCGAGGCATCGATATACTGCATGGCGATGGAAGATATCTGTGCCATAATGGCAGGGACACTGAGGTATGCAGTCAGGCGCAACTGTTGCCCCAGTGTCATCTGCTTCCCTTCGCGGATAAGCGATAGCAGGTAATCTGTCTTTCCCTTTCCTGTTCCCATCAGGTTATGTACAAGGGCATTAGTCTGTGAAACAAGTTTTCTCGTCCCAGAGTTTCAGCTTGCAATCGGCGGGAGCCTTGATATTCTCGTCGAGGATAATCTCCCCGTAGCTCTCGGCGGTGATACAGCCCGTTCGCGGATTCTTCACCCCACCTATTGCGCCTTTGATGGTCGCCTGCACCGAACTGTACTCGAAAGCCCGGTCGCAGTCGGGGCCGAACGTACAATTTTCCAATACGAGGTCGTGGGCATAGCAGAGCGGCTGCTCGCCGGTAATATGACAGTTCACCAACCGAAGGTTGTGCGAATGCCAACCCAAATATTCACCGTTGAGTTCTGAATCGTAGATTGTCACATTCTCCACTTCCCAAAAGGCATCTTTCGTGGTGATTTTGGCATTGCGCAGTTCCACATTCTTCACGTACTGGAATACGTATTTACTGTCACTCTCCAATCCGTCTATGCGGATATTGCTGCTGAACATGAACGGATAAGTGCCGCCATGCAGTTTCAGATTTTTGATGTCCAAATTCTTGCAACGCCAGAACACTTCGTCGGCATCTTTTATCTCTACGTTCTCAATTTCGATGTCGTGCATCTCGCGGAACATCTTGGGGGCGTCGATGCGTGTGTTCGTCATTTTCAGATTATCGGAGTACCACAGAGCCGAACGCCCGCCGACATCGAAGAAACAACGGTCGATAACGAAACCGTGCACGTGCCAGAAGGGATAATTTCCCTCGAACCGGCAATCAACGGCTTCGATGTTGCTGCATTCCTTGATGGCTGATTCTCCGGCACGGATAATTACATTCTCCAAACGTAAGTCATGTGATTCGAACAAAGGTCTTTCACCTCCGAATTCTGCATTTGATATTACTTTCATACTTTCCTTATTTTTAATTATTATTCATATTCAACTTGTAACAACGCAAAAGTACGAAGCTCCCTCCATAACAACTTTGCTTCAAGGCTCAAACTGCTTTGTTCTGAAGTTCACCTTGTAATGGTGAGGTAATATTTTATCTCTCTGATGCAAAAATAGATGGTATCTGCCACATGCTTTGTAGACGAATTCCCGGTATTCATACCCAAATTACGGATTATGCTTATGCCTATTCCTACACAAATTGCCTAAAGCCTAATCTAACTCTGTTTTAACGTGTAGTAGTGGATTATATTATTCCGATACCGGCTCTTTGGTCCAAACGATTGAATGAAGTTACCAATTGACCGAAGAAGAAACAAAATCTGGATTTTGGGGATTCCCGATAAGGGGCTGTCCTTTGTCAAGGGCCCGCAGTATCTCCATTTCGTTATCGAACATTTCGAGATTTTCCTTCATACGTTCGATGTGTGTCGTTTTTGGGATAACAACCATACCCGACTGGATCTGAAAGCGCTATACCACTTGGCGTACCGTCTTGTGATAGCGGTCGACGATATACTGCAATACTCGTCATCGTAGATTTCATTGATCTTACTCTGTCCCAACGGGACCATCACTGAACTTGAATACCTTTGGCAAAAGTGTTGCCCACGACCTCCTGATGTTCCATGTAGGGATGAATCTTGATCTGGTTGACGACAGGCTTGATACGAGCGTATGCCAGCAATTCGTCCACATGATGCGGATTGAAGTTGCTCACCCCGATGGCACGGATCTTCCCCACATCGACATACTTTTCCATGATTCTCCATCTCTCCTTGACCTTTCTAGCTACCGGCCAATGAATCAGCATCAGGTCAACATACGTTCCCCCGAATGCTTCAATAGTCCGGTCGAGCGACTCGCGTACCTTTCCGCTACGCACGGCATCGGGAGAGACTTTCGAAATAATGAACACTTCACTCCGGCCGATACCGCTTTCCTTGATTCCGTACCACACTTCGGCCTCGTTGTCGTAGCCTTGCGCCACATCGACCAAACGGTATCCCAGTCCGATGGCGTGTTTCACACACTCTGCGGCAGTCTCCTTGAGAGTAGACGTGCCAACACCCAACTGCGGCATCTCTATCCCGTTGTTCAGCACGACACGGAGAATGGCAGGCAGTGTATCGGCCGTTTGAGCCGTTTGTCCGTTGTTGGAAGTTCTGCCCCACAACCTGTCAGTATGGTTCCTGTCAGGAAACACTTTTGTAGGACATGCCGACCAGCATCCTTTGGTCAGCGTGATAGATTACGATACCGTCACGCCCATCTTGCATACGCACAGCCAATTTTCAGTCTATGCACTTTATAAAGGGATGGGCGTTACTCTTCTCTCCGGACTTGTTGCATGGAACTCCGTTGGGTAATCACATCAAAGACTTCTCTTTCTTTTCTTATCAGTCCAATGAAGCCGGAGAGCACATCCGTTGTCATATCATCGATATGGCCAAAAGTAAACTTATCAACGGAGAACAAATCACGTAGACCGCTTATGACTTGGGGTTCGAATACCCGCAACATTTAAGTCGTATATTCAAAAAACAGACCGGACAGACTCTCTCGGAATACAGTAGAGATATAAGGGAACGAAAGTTCCGATAACCTTATCGATTACCGGAACTTCAGAAAAATCGAGAAAATGTCTGTCATGCAGGACACTCAATACCATAGAGTCGCTGTACTTCTTCCGGAGCGTGTAGGTCGAGAATCATATTGTATCCCATATTCATGGAAGCAATTGCGGCCATATCCTCCGGTGTCAGCATGAAATCCCCGATGTTGAAATTCTCTTGCATCCGCTGCCGATGTACCGATTTGGGAATGGCGACAACTCCGCGCTGTAAGTGCCAGCGCAGTACGACCTGTGCTGCCGATTTATCATATTTGCGAGCGATACCGGTCAGAATACCGTCCGTGAACAATCCGTTCCGTCCTTCGGCCAAAGGCCCCCATGCCTCTGCTTGTATGCCGAGTTCCTGCATGGTCCGTATCGCATCGGTTTGCGGAGTATAAGGATGCACCTCTATCTGATTGACCGCCGGAATAACATTAGCATTATGGCATAAATCCAGCAATCTGTCCGGCTCGAAATTGCATACCCCGATAGCCCGCACACGTCCTTTCGCATAAAGTTTTTCCATAGCCCGCCATGCTCCGTAATAGTCGCCGAAAGGCATGTGGATCAGATAGAGGTCGAGGTAATCCAATCCCAAACGGGCGAGCGAAGTGTCTAATGCTCGCAATGTCCGTTCATAACCCATTTCTGAAATCCATGCTTTGGTCGTGATGAACAGTTCCTCACGCGGAATACCACTTTTCCGAATAGCCATACCGACCGCCCGTTCATTTCCATAGACCGAAGCGGTGTCGATGAGCCGATAACCGACGGCAAGCGCATCGGTAACAACTCTTTCGCACTCGGTGGCATCGGGTATCTGAAAGACACCAAAGCCTTGTATCGGCATCTTTACTCCGTTATTCAATTCTTTGAAATCCATACCATAATATCGTTATAATTAGTTTTTCAAGATATTCAATCATGATTGTAGATACACTCCGAATCCATTCCAATAACCTGAATAAAAAACATTATCTATTGCATGAAGTTATTGAGTTTGTTGGCCGGATTGAGCGGTGTCTGGTCGGACAATACCAACGATTTGACCATATGCAACGTTCCCTGCTTGTACTTCTGAAAGTGTTCCGAAGCAATATGCTGCTCGTATGCTTCACGGCTCGCATAGGTTTCGAGAATCGTTACTTTACAGGGATTCTCCTTTTCGCCGACAGCATACATCGTCAGTACGCCCGGTTCGGTACGCAGGGAGATTTCACCTACCTCGGTTGCATAGTTCATATACTCGTCAAGATACTGCGGATAAACCTCTATTTTCGACAGCCGTACGATACCATCGGTCGTCATCGGCTCTTTAACGCACATACCCGGCTTATCCGGATTCAGACATTTGCCGATGATCTCTCCTGTCGCAAGGTAGGAGTAGGTCGGGAACTCGAATAATACGGGTTTTAGTTTCGTATAGTCGAGTTTGCCATCGCTGTCAAGCACATCGGAAGCAGCGTATGTATTGACTATCGCGCAAATGAAATTGTCGAAACCGTCGGTTTCATAAATGTCCACCACTTCACACTCCATCGTGAGTGGTGATGCGTCTATAACGGGCGTATCGTTCTCTCCGATATGGTAAGCAAACACCTCCGACTTATCGACCGTCGCACCACTTACACTTCCTACATAGTCAGCTTTCGGTAACATCTCACGACTCACAAGATTGACGGAAAGTCGTTTTGATTTTTTAATACCTTGATTGGTATAATGACTTTTACTCATGCTGACCAGTATCCGGTCATGGCCGATGACTCCCGTGTGTCCTACCACGAGCCAGTTTACTTTCCCTTCGACCTCCGCCCCGACAACCGTCATTGGTTTGGGATAGAGTGCCAACAGATTTCCGAGATTTTTCTTGTTTGTCTCCATTATATCGGGTTGTGTAGTGTTCTCTTTCACGGCAGTGCTGCACGACAACATGACAAGCAGTGACAGAACACCTAAGATTATTTTTACCATGATTGATTTATTTATCTATTTGACTTTCGGTGAACGGATCGGCACGATGCCCCATCAAATCGATTTTGGCATACTCCTTATCAAACTCCTCCATCTCCCAAGCTGAGAGACGGACCGTTCCCGCACCGAGCAGGTCATCCAAGTGTGCCGGATTGGTCGTTCCGGGTATCGGAGCAATCCACGATTTGCGAGATAACATCCATAGCAAAGCGAATTGCGCGAGTGTCACTCCCTTGCGCTCGGCCCATTTGCGAACCAAGGCGATAAGCGGCATATTGTGCTTCAAAGCTTCGGGCGTGAATTGCGGCAAGTTCCAACGCCGGTCTCCCTCGTAGAAACGGCTGTTTTCATTGATTATCCCGGTGAGAAACGCACGCCCCAGCGGACAATAAGGCACGAAGCCGATACCGAGTTTTTCCAATGTCGGGAAGATTTTGGTTTCAGGCTCCCGCCACCAAATGGCATACTCGCTCTGCACGGCGGAAAGCGGGCAGACGGCATGCGCCCGACGGATGGAACGGGCACTCGCTTCCGACAGCCCCCAATGCAGCACTTTGCCCTCCTGCATCAAATCCTTGACAGTTCCGGCCACCTCTTCCATCGGCACTTTCGGATCGACACGGTGTTGATACAAGAGGTCGATATGGTCAGTATGCAGGCGTTTCAAAGAGCCCTCCACCGCCCGACGAATATGATCGGGACGGCTATTGATAGCAGTCGGTTGTTTCTCCTCGACACCGAAGCCGAACTTCGTTCCGATTTTCACTTTGTCGCGAAACGGAGCGAGTGCTTCGCCGACCCACTCTTCGCTGGTGTAAGGGCCATAAACCTCCGCCGTATCGAAAAAAGTGACACCTTTGTCGTATGCCCGGCGAATCAGAGCGATCATATCCTTTTTGTCGTACTTCCCACCGTAATATCCCACCATTGGCAGACAACCCAGACCAATAGCTGATACGTCCAGCTCTCCGAGCTTGCGATACTCCATCGTATCGTCCGCATTTGGCGTATTTTTATCAGATAAATTTCCTGATAAAGAAGAGATAGGGGATTCGGTAAACACACGGGAAACACCCGTTGTAGCTCCGGCCGCGAGTAGTGCAAAACTTGATGCCGTCCTTAAGAAATTTCTGCGATCCATAATCTTCTATTTTTTCATTGTTCATTTTCTGATTGCAAATTTACCGCGATTGAATAAGTCGGCTTGTATACGATTTACGGATATTTATACCCGAATCCTCGAAATAGTGCATGAGCTCAGATTTCCTTCAATACAATATTTCAGTTTTCTTTTTAAGAAGATAATGGGGTTTGCTCCTAATGAATATCGGTTAATAAATTAACAAAAAGGGAGGGACAGTACATGATGACATATCCCCTAGGTATGGGTAGCAGTCCGGACGCTCTTTAGCAGGGATTCAAGAAAATACCGTTCTTTCCTTGTATCCTGTCATACAAAACAACAAACAACCGATATTCTTATTGTTCGGATACAGAATTTTCATCAGATGCTATCAGAAATACAGACTTTCCCAGCTACGCAATCTGAACACGATATTTATTACCATTTCAATGGAACGAGCAGCCTTACGGACAACTAATATATAACATTCATCAAATCAAATAGTTATAACACATGAATGTTACGTATGGATTGGTCGCACGGGTTACTAATAGTTGGTCGCACATTATGCACACTATTTTTAAAAGTGTAGCAAAGGTAAGAACATAAAAAAAGCACTAATATATTGAATATCAGTGCTAAATATTTGTTCTTAATTCTCCTTTGCGGTGCGTACGGGACTCGAACCCGTGACCCCATGCGTGACAGGCATGTATT
>ERZ1090881.1213-NODE-1223-length-11241-cov-12.282675_pt1 | contig 11241 bp, 12 predicted proteins | sample MGYA00478470_ERZ1090881 | MGnify/ENA primary metagenome ERZ1090881 (study PRJEB33644, sample SAMEA5815736) | chicken gut metagenome | biome: Chicken; feature: Gastrointestinal Tract; material: Caecum | place: Ireland | collected 2019-01-01 | study: A study of...
CCATGGAGCATTTCTTTGGCTTCGTCAATTGCCTCCTGTGCATCTTTGTATGCATTATATGTTTCAACAGTTTCTTCCATTGCCTTTCTTTGCTTTGAAAGGTCGCGGAACTTGTTGTAATCGGCAATTACATCAGGATCTGAAAGCGTTATACCGAGTTCTTTATATTTTTCTTCAATTTTTTTAATTTTATCAAGCATGTCATTCATCGCTGTGGCATCCTTCCGCAAGATTTGTCTTCGTCGCAGTACCCGAGGCGTTCACACTTGGGTACAAAATGAGCCTTGAGCCAGGGTTCCTCTTTTATCACTTCATCACACATTTTCTTTATAAGCGTGCGTATTTCAAGCTGTGCACGCGTGCAGAGTCTTAAATTGGCAAGGTGGATAAGTTCCCGCAAATTTAAACTTGCAACCATGGAGCTTGCGGCTGCATTAGGCAAAACAGAACGCGCATCTTCCGCTTTAACGCCGTGGTTTACAAATTCCTGATAAAGAAGCGCAACCTCATGCATGTGCTTTTCAAATTTTTCTTTTAAATCAGGTTGTGAAGCAATTTCAGGAGGGATGATATAGTCAAAATCACCTTTTTCTTTAACATAACGCTGTGACTTCTGCGAAAACGACATATGTCTGTGCCTTACAAGCTGATGAGTGCAGGCGCGCGAAACATTCGATATTGCAAAAGAAAGCTGTATATGTTCTATAGTGGAATAATGCCCCGAAGATATAACTCTTTCAATAAGCTTCAGCATTTTTTCCTCATCGTCCGCAGCAGCATTGATTTCCTCCGGCGAAAGCGCACTATAACATGTTCTGCACGCCGTATAGACCGTTTTTAAAATATTTTGCGGCTTAGATATTAACTTTACGCTCATTTTAGTATCTGGCATTAATCCCCCTCGGACAGACTCTCGTTGTAAATAGGGCAGGCATTTTGCCCGCCCTTAAAAAGTTAATTTTTCTTTTCGTAGCGTTTTTTAAATCTTTCAACCCTGCCTTCAGAGTCTAAGATTTTTTGGTTGCCGGTAAAGAACGGGTGGCAGGCATTGCAGATTTCAACCGTGATGTCTTCCTGTACGGAACCTGTTTCAATTTCATTACCGCAAACACATTTTATTGTTGTTTTTTTGTAATCGGGATGTATGTCTTTTTTCATAATTTACCTCATTGTAGTCTACCTTATGTGATAATATTATATTGGCTAAATATTTAATTTCAACCGATTTATTAATAGTTTTTAACAAATTAGCCTTGACATCGCAACTTGTCTTTATTAACATAAAACAAGTTAAAGTTTTGATATCCGGCGGCATAGCCAAGTGGTAAGGCAGGAGCCTGCAAAGCTTTCACCCCCAGTTCGAATCTGGGTGCCGCCTTTTTTAAATACAAGAATTATGCGGCATTTTGCTGAGCTTCAATAAGTTTTAAATCATCTTCCACAATGCACACAGGATATGCAGCATGGTGGATTTTGGGAATAAGAAAATCTGCGCTGTATTCAACAAGTTTTGACTCGTCATCATCCGTGTCGTTGCAGACAAAAGTTATTTTGCCGTTTTTATCGGTTTTATAATCTACAATCGTTACCTCATGTCCGTTTATAATTTTATTCGGCGCATTATCTGGCGTATTTACGTAACCTGCTTCTTTTGTTTTGCCGCTTGTTTCGTTTGTCAAAACATAGCCTATAATAACGTCTTCACCCGTATTTAAAGTGTCGATTATGTGTTTTTGAATTTTGTCAAAGTCGCACTCCCAGCCGATTAGATTTTGATTATCGTCAACTTTTTGATATCTTATGGAAAGTTTTTCATTATTTTCAACAACCGACTCAATAAAGGTCTTCTCTGTTTCTACAAGCCCCTGGGGATTTGAGGAAAATTTTCCGCCTCTTATGTCGGTCAGAGAGTCATAGCTTCCCTGAGAGCCAAGCTGCATTAGTGTTGATTGCATAAGAGCGTCAAGAATCGTTCTCTCACCCTTATCCCAGTGCTCATTTTGCACCTGCGCCCTTATATATGCCGCATCATCAGGCTTTAGAGAAAGGGTTGTATACTCAAAATTAAAATCTTTCTGTTTTGCCTCAAAGATATCAAGGAAAGTGACCGCGTCAAGAATATTTTCCGACAATGCGTCAAGACGCACTTTTTGCTCAACTTCCCGTTTTTGCGAAGTTAATCCGGAAACCCAGCGCGCAAATTCGGCAGGGTGCTTATTTGCCATATGAAACTCAACACTTGCCGCAACACAGGTACCCGAGCCTTCGACGTCCATAAGCGACGGGTTAGCTTTTACATCCTGTGCTATTTTACTGCCTTTTAAAATACCGTCTTTCACGTTATTTGGTATATCGCCGAAGTTCTGGGTAATAACTGCGGGATTATAAAGAGCGTCAATGGTTTGCGCCAGAATTTTAGAATTGTCAAAATTTAAACATCTCGGCGTTTTTAAAATATCATAAAGATTTTTAAGAGTTGTGGAGCTGTCATTTGATGAGGAACTCAAAAGCTTTCCGCTCTTTAAGAGCCCATCCAGTTTTTTTGCAATCGAAACGCCGTCCTGGGCCGAGATACTGTATTGAGAAGAATTCAGGGCGGATAAAATTTCTGAATACATTTGTTTTTCTCCGGGTGTTTCAAGCTGCGTCCTTACCGGCACAATATTTGCAAGATTGTAAGGCAGCAGGCTGTCTTTACCGTATACACAGGTATTTTTTGCCTGCGCATTATTTGCACCGCCCTGTATCGCAGCGCTTTTAATTTTGCTTACGGGATTATCATTATTTGTATTTTTGTAGAAATTAGCCGAGCTGAACTGTTGTACCATACACTATTCTTCCCATATCTATTTTAAACCGAAACAAAGATAAAAATTGCTTTTTTTGGTATTTTTTTATAAAGTAAAGTTGAAAAAGTTAACAATTTATGAAATTTAAAAACATTCCCGAATCCTATATAAAAGTTATCTTAGACAGGTTGTTTCGCCTCAAACCCGCATATGAGAGATATGAGCGCGTATTTAGCGACATTATAAATAAATTTTTAATAAGGGAAAACGCGCAGGAAGTTAATATTTCCCGTATTGATATTGACGAAAAAATCAGCCTCGCCGTGCAAATTTTCAATCAAAGCGTTCAAAAAATCCATACCGGTTTTGACAATTTCCTTAACAACTATATCATGCAGGAAGAAGAACGCCTGTTTTACCCGAATCCTCTTTCAAAAAAATATCTCCGTGCAGGTCTGAATCTTGAAGCTGCATTTGAAATAATAAAAGACGAGCCGGATTTAAAAATCAACCTGAAGCAAATTCAAAGACTGCTGGCAAAAAAGACTGACCCGCACAAACTGAGATACGATGAATCGCTGCTCTACCCCGTTAAAAAAATTCTTCTGTGCGAGGGGGCGACGGAGGAAATACTTCTTGAAAATCTTTGCGCAATTTGTGGATATGATTTTAAAAAAGAGGGGGTATATGTGCTCGGGGCAGGCGGGAAAAATCAGGTGGCAAGAAAATATTACAGCATGATTGAAGAATTTAAAATACCCGTTTTTGTACTTCTGGACAATGATGCCGGCGCCACAAAAGAGCTGATACTGCCTAAACTAAGAGCGTATGACAGAATATATGTCATAAAAAGCGGCGAGTTTGAAGATATATTACCAAAAAAACTCATTATAAATGCTCTCAACCATCGCTATAACAGCTGCTATACATGCCTGGAAGAAGATTTTCATAAAAACTGTAAAACAGCAAAAGAACTATACGAAATCTTTAAACAAAAAGGGTTCGGCGACTTTAAAAAAGCCGATTTTGCAAAAACCATAAAAGATTACATAAAAACCTTTCCCCCGCAGGAAGAAGAGCTTACGGAAGAAATAAAACTTATCACACAGAGAATAAAAACCCTTTAATCAAGCAGTTTGTCGAGTGTTTTAGCATTTTCAAGCGCTTTTTTGGAATTTAAACTGTTTGTTTTTCTGATATAGCTGCGCAGGGCTTCTCTTACAAGCTCGGAGCGGGTTCTTCTTTCATTATCCGCAAGTTTATCGACAGATTTTAAAAAATCATCGGGCATAGAAACCAGAATCCTTGCCATATACTTTCCTCCAAAGTTTGAATTGATGTATAATACACATAAACATTATAACATATAACGGGGTAAAAATGAAAGAAACACGGGGAAATCGTCTGCATATAACTTTTCTGGGCAAAATGAACACAGGAAAATCAAGTCTTATAAACAGGCTTTTCGGACGTGAAATATCAATAGTTTCAGATTTTGCGGGAACTACCACGGATGTAAATCAAAAAGCAATGGAGCTCCTGCCTCTCGGCCCCGTAAGCTTGCTTGATACGGCAGGGTTAGATGATAAGGGTGAACTCGGCAGCAAAAGAGTGGAAAAGACTCTGCAAGCACTGGACAGGACTGACATTGCACTTGTTGTATTTGATAATGGCGGCATAAAAGACTGCGATATCGCACTTTTTAAAGAATTAAAAAGCAGAAAAATACCTGTAATTTCTATTGTAAATAAAACAGATATTGCCATGCCTGCACAAAAAGACATTGAAACAATAAAAAACAACTCCTCTCAAATCGTTTTTTTAAGTGCAAAAAACGATACCAATGTAATATCAAAATTAAAGCAGGCACTCATTTTAACTGCGGATGAAGAGTATATAAACACTCCTGAACTTCTTGAAGGCATTACAGAAAAAAACGACACCGCCGTGCTTGTTATTCCTATTGACAAAGAAGCTCCCAAGGGAAGGATAATTTTACCGCAGGTTCAGACAATACGCGACCTGTTAGACAATCGGGCGATAAGCGTGGTGTGCGGTGTTGAAAATCTTGACTATACAATAAAAAACCTTAAAACAGCTCCAAAAATTGTCATAACAGACTCTCAGGCATTTAAAGAAGTAAACGAAATTATTCCGCAAAACATCCTTTTGACCTCCTTTTCAATTATTTTTGCAAAACTTAAGGGCGATTTAAAAACTTTTGTCAAAGGCGCTGATGTACTTGATGAAATAAAAAACGAAGATAAAATTCTTATATGCGAAAGCTGCTCCCATCACCCTGTTGAAGACGACATAGGCAGAGTTAAAATCCCGAATCTTATAAAAAAATATACGGGTAAAAATTTAATATTTGAATATGCAAGCGGACATAACTTCCCTAAAAATATAGAAAAATACAAACTGATAGTTCATTGCGGCGCATGCATGACAAACAGGCGTGAGGTTTTAAGCAGAATAGAGATTGCAAACTCTAAAAACACGGCAATTACAAACTATGGTATAGTTATTGCAAAATGCCTGAAAATACTTCCCAGAGTGCTTAAACCCTTTAAACTTTAAAAATTGACCTTATTCAGCATAAAGACCTGAACTTCGTAAGGTTTCAGCTTAACAAGCATTTTCCCGCGTTTAACAAGAGGTGCTTCTTCCATCAAAACAGGCGACACAAAACTGGTTTCTTTTATATTCCTTATAAACACCTTGCCTTCAAGTTCATGTTCTTTATTCAAATTACCCATAACTATGACCGCATCGTCACCGTTTTTTCTGGCATAGGCAAATATAGAAGGGTTGTTTGTTTTAAGAGGAACAAATTTTCCTTCAACAAGAATGCTTTTAGCCCAGTATTTAAATTTCATTGCCTTTATGAATTTTTCTTCAAGCTCCTTGTAATTTCCGCCCGGGCGTCTTGAGAGATTGAAAATATCAAACTTTGCACGGTGCACAAAGTAATAATCATCATCGGTAAGGCTTCTTGAAGCTTTTTTATTTTCATAACGATAAATATAACTGTCTCCCGTTACATAACCGTCCAGAAAATAAGGGTTCACAGGAAGGGTGACATTGAGCCAGGTTATCATCTCCCACAGAGGAACACCGCCGCGCACAATGACACTCTGCTGATCATGTGTTGCAAAAGATGCCATGGTGGTTTTTTGGCTGTTAAACTGTTTAGAAATCTTCAGGTCGGATTTAATTCTTTTTGTAATATCTTTCGCCTTTGTAAAATCTTCAAAACCTGCCCAGTCGCCGTAATATCCGTCAAATCCGGCTTCAAGAAGTTTTTCAACAGGAGTATACGCACCCCACTGTTTAATCGGATTTGTCCAGACAGGGCAGGCTTCCGCAATAAAAAGAAACTGCGGGTCTTTCATTCTGGCATAATCTATTATCTCTTTCCAGAATTCATAAGGTTTTATGGCTGCAACATCCGCACGAATGCCATCTGCGCCTAAATCCTGAAGCATTTTTATCATGCTTTCATAATTTTCAACCAGTGTACGATTCAACTTTCCGTTTTCATCGTAAACTTTAAAAAGTCTTACATCGGTCCAATCAGCAGGAACGACAGCATTACCGTCTTTGTCTTTTATAAACAAATCCGGACGCTCAAGCGACATGTCATATGAGCCGCAGCTCGGAATGTCGACAATTACGCGAAGCCCCAATCTGTGTGCTTCATCTATAAACATTTTTGCTTCTTCTTCAACACTCAAAGGATTGTTTGTATCATCAAGCTGCGGATTCAGCCTGTCAAAGCTGTCCAGAGCATAAAGCGAACCTGCCGTGCCAAGTGCCTTAAGTTTGCCGGTCTTTGTAACGGGGAGAAGATATATGGTATTAATACCAAGTTTTGTAAGTTCTTTTAATCTCGGTATTGCATTTAAAAAAGTGCCCGCCTCATCACCAGCAGATGGCTCTATTATATCGTCATTATTTAAATCTTTCGCGCCGAAAGACCTTATATTAAGGGCATATATAACTGATTTATTGCCGATAAAAAGCGTTCTTAAATCATTACTCCACTCTTTTTCAAGAGCAAAAACCTGCGGCAAAAACGCAAAATACAATGCAAATAAAACAAAACCCCTGATAAATACTTTACTTTTCATGATATATAGTATATAACAAAAAAAATTATTGTATAATAATGTTACATTATATTTAGCGTGGTGAACATGGGAAAAATTGAAAAAATATTAAATAAAAACGGAACATTCCACTCTTTTGCATTCTTATCCGCACTGGCGTTTTTGACGGTTGCAGTTGTAATCACGGCAATACTTTCTTCAAGATACTATTTGTATCAAAACATTATAGAAAACGGGGTAAGCAAAAAACAAATTATTGCAAAAAGAAATATAGAAGTTGTGGACACACAGAAAACGGAACTTGTAAAACGCGAAGTTTCAAACAAAATCCGCCCCGTTGTAACACCCGTTGAAGACAACTATCTGAAAACCAGCCTTCAGGCGCTTCAAGATAATGTAAAAAGAATAAGAAACCAAAACTCAAAATACGACTCAAAGTTCAAAGAATTATGCGTGTATCTTGAAATTCAGGACAACCAGAAAGAAGAAGCCGTCGCAAACTACCTTTTAAATGCAACCCCGCAAACGCTTACGGCAACATTCGGCAATGCAAAATTCATACTGGACGAGCTTTTAAGCACAGGGATAAATGAAACCGATATCGATCTTCTGGCTTCGGATAACTATATCATCTCAAAACTCGGTCAAAACCTGAGAAGAAGCCAGATTAGACCAATTTCAGGCATACTTGAACATGTCATCATGCCTAATCTGATAGTCGATGAATATGCGACCGAAATTGCAAGAAAAAATGCCGTAAACTCGGTTAAACCATATATTGTGACATTCAAAAAAGGCGATAAAATTCTTGATATAGGCGAACAGCTTACACAGGTAAAAAGAGAGGCGCTTAAAAAATCGGGCTATAATGCCTTTGAACTCAATAAAGGCGGTATTTTAGGCGTGTTTTTCATGACCTGCCTCACAATTTTATTTCTTGTTTTATATACCAGAAAATATGAAAAAAAATTCTTTACACCGCAATATATGGCAATCATCGGCGCATTTTCAATAGTTTTAACATATATTTGCGTGCTGATTACCCCTCTTGACACTATACAAAATTACTACATGCCTTTCCCTGCATACACAATAATAATAGCTGTCTTTACCAATCCGATAGTAGCTTTTCTCTCATCCATACTGCTGCTTGCGCTATTATCGGTAACTCTGTTTTTAGATCCGCAAATCACGACCGTTTTTGTATTTTCGACCATTATGGCCGCCTATTCGGTTTCAAAAATATGCTATACAAAACGTTTTGACATTATAAAATGCGGGCTTGAAGTGGGCGCAGTAACATTTTTAGCCATAATGCTCGTTGCAATGTTTGAAGAACAATTTGAAATCTTTACAAATCTCTCATTCCTTTCAAATGCAACAGCAGGCTTTTTAAACGGTCTTTTCTCAAGCATTATAGCACTCGGCGTGCTGCCTATCATAGAAAATGTGTTTAAAATCGTAACCCCTTACGGGCTTATAGAGCTTGCCGACCACAATCAGGAGCTTCTTTCAAAACTGCAGTACAAAGCACCCGGTACTTATCACCACTCACTTATGGTTGCAAATTTATGCGAGGCTGCAGCGGAAGCAATCGGAGCAAACCCTATTCTCGCGCGCGTCGGAGCGTTTTACCATGATATAGGAAAACTCAAACGCCCTCTGTTCTTTATTGAAAACCAGTCGTACTTCGGTATCGAAAATCCTCACACAAAGCTCAATCCAAGACTTTCTAAAATGGTAATCACATCCCATACAAAAGACGGGGTCGAACTTGCAAAAGAATACGGTCTCCCGCAGGTAATAATTGACTTTATCCAGCAGCACCACGGCGAAGGACTTGCGGGGCATTTCTACAAGCAGGCGGTAGATCTTGAAGGTAAAGAAAACGTACAGGAAGAACAGTTCCGCTACCCCGGCCCAAAACCGCTCCTTAAAGAAACTGCCATACTTATGCTTGCAGACGCGGTTGAAAGCGCAGTCCGCTCTCTTAAAAACCCCTCCCAGGAGCAGATTGAAAATATGATTAACAAAATCATAACCGAACGCTTAAATGACGGTCAACTCTCGGACAGCCCGCTCACACTTAAAGACATTAAACTTATTGCAAATACATTTAACCGCATCCTGCGCGGAATGCAGCACGACAGAATTAAATATCAGGAAAATATTTTAAGTGAGTTTGAAGATAAAAACAAAATTAAACTTCAGCCCACAAAAGAAGAAAAACTCGAAAAAAGAATTCAGGAAAAAATAATCCAGAAAAAACAGGAACAGCGCGACAGCAGTGAAAACAATCCAAAAAATGATGAACAGCAAAATTGAAATCAATACTCTGGATAAATTAAGACTCCCTTTTAAAAAATGGGATATAAAAAAAACCGCACAAAAAATACTGTCCCTGCTTGTTTTAATGCCGCAGATATCATCCTGCAAAACACTCTCGCGGCAGGATTTTCAAATAATATCTTTTGAAATTTCTTTCTGCACCGACCGGCTTATCCGCGAAATCAACCGCGATTACCGCAGCAAAGACAAAGCTACCGATGTTATAACATTCGCGCTTTTTGCCGACGATGAAAACTCAATCATCCAGAATGACACCCTTGAATTGGGAGAAATAATAATAAGTATAGATACACTCATCTCACAGGCACAGGAAAACGGCAATACGATTGAAAAAGAGCTATACACCCTTATAACCCATGGCATTTTACACCTGCTCGGGTTTGACCATTTAACACAAAAAGATTATGATTTTGTTGTGGGGATTCAAGAGGCAATAGTTAATAATTTATGAAAAAATTCCAATCCAGAAGCTTTATGCGAAGCGCATTATACGCACTAAACGGTCTGAGGCTTGCCTTTAAGTCGGAAAGAAACTTTAGAAAACATCTGGTCATAGCCTTTGTTATTCTGTCTGCCGCACTGTTTTTGCGCGTAAATGTTACGGAATTTTGCCTTTTAATTTTTGCAAATGCCCAGGTGCTTGTGTGCGAACTTTTTAACTCAGTTTTTGAATACATTGTTGACGCCTACTACAAAGGCCGCTGGGCAAAGCTTGCCAAACTTGCAAAAGACATAGCGGCAGGTGCTGTGCTCTTTTGTGCGATAATTTCCGTCCTTATCGCCTCGCTTATCTTTGCGCAAAAGTTTTATATCATATATTGCAACAATTTTTCTTTTTGAGTATTATATATTTGACTCACTAATCCTCTGCAGAAAAACATCAGTTTATTATGCGAAAGGGAAAAAACAATGGCAAATATCAAATCTGCAAAAAAAAGAGTACTTGTTGCTAAAAGAAACACCGAAAGAAATGTTGCTTTTAAATCATCAATCAAAACTGCTGTTAAAAAAGCGCTTTCTCTCGTAAAAGGCGACGAAAAAGAACTCTCTGCGGCAATTTCAAAAGTCTACCAGCTCTGCGATAAGGCAGTAGGTAAAGGTATTCTTCACAAAAACACCGCAGCGAGAAAAAAATCCCGCCTGACAAAAGCAATCAACAAATTAACTCAAAACTAATTTGCAAACCATTACAAAAGCGCTCCGCCTCATTAACGGAGCGCTTTTGGTTTTTGAGAAACATAATAATTATACAAATCAAGCGCCAGAATATCGCTTTCGTTAATCAAACTTATCAGCTCTTTTCTAATCTCATCAATCGGCGAAACCCTCTCAAACAAATAAAGTTCATAGGGCTGAACCTTCAGCGCATTTGCAATCTTTTGCAGCGTTTCAATAGACGGTGCGAACTTTCCGCGTTCAATGTTGCTCAGGCTTTGCGGCTCTATATCTATCCTCTCGGCAAACAGCTCCTGAGTATAGTTTTTTGCTTTTCTTAAAAATTTTATTCTGTCCCCGAGCCTTTTTTTAATGTCAAAATTCTCACTCATGTCTACTATTTTTATCTATTTGCATACAAAATACACAATGTATAACATTAAATTTTCTTGATTTATATTGCACAACATTGTATATTTAAATTAACACATTAAAATTCAAGATTTTTTAATGTTACACAACATGAGAATTAAGATATGAAAGGAGAGTCATCCATGGCTCGAAATGCCGCACGCAAAACCGCACCCCGCGGTCTTTTTAAGGTGCAGACAAAAAATTTCAAACACAACAAAAGTGTAATAAAAGACACTAAAAAATGTAAACTTGTTCCCGAAAATAATTACAAACACCACCCCCGGCATGCCGCCTTCACTCTTGCCGAACTCTTAACCGCGGTTCTTGTAATCTCGGTAATCATGGTGGCCTTAGCCCCTGTCATCACAAAAAGGATGAAAGATAATGTATCTGTTACAACAGATAATAAAAAAGGTCTGGAA
>ERZ1090881.1217-NODE-1227-length-11222-cov-11.253694_pt1 | contig 11222 bp, 5 predicted proteins | sample MGYA00478470_ERZ1090881 | MGnify/ENA primary metagenome ERZ1090881 (study PRJEB33644, sample SAMEA5815736) | chicken gut metagenome | biome: Chicken; feature: Gastrointestinal Tract; material: Caecum | place: Ireland | collected 2019-01-01 | study: A study of...
AGGAAACAATAGCAAACGGTTCGGAAGGAATCTTGCTTGAATCGGTTTTGGAAGGGTAGAATAACAAAAATGGACAGTCTATAAAAACACAAATAGCAGTCTAAATTTAAAGAAAAACGACCTCTGGAGTTAAGAGATCGTATTTTACCATAGTCTTAACATATTTTTGTTCATTCAGCAAAAACTCAAAACAAATTATAAGATTTGTGACAATATTTTTCTTCGTAAACTCATTTGATAGAACTTGATTTAATTAATACAACAAAGCCGTTTTATCTCTACTTTACATACGACAAATAATGCCAGACTGAACTCCGTGAATGAGTTTATCTCCAACAATCAATGAGGCGAAAAGCTGCTAATAACGCATTATGTACTTTGTTTTTATCAATGTCAAAAATGATATCAAGGTTTATTATTCATAAATTAACGTCTCTTTATTCTATATGAAATTATTGTTTGTATATTATTTTACCATATTAAATACGAATTTGAAATAGAAATGTATGTGTAATAACAATAAACGGCTATTTATTCCACGTTCCGATTGACGCGGATCGCTCAGGAACGTGTATTGAGGCAAATAAGGGCGAAACACAACAACCCGACTGAAATCAATCAGTTGTATTATTAATAAAGTAATCATCATACTCATTAAACATAGACCTCACCCCTATCTTATATGAATAGATAACTTTTTTTGGTATTTATCGCAATATGAGATTATTTGTTCTGCTGGATATATACCGTTATTGCAAACGATGTTGCAACCCTTACATTCTCAAAGAAGATACCCACCCTTGTCCTTTTCCCTATATACAAACGCAAAGCCGGGAATCCTGTTACGAATTCTCGGCTTTTTTCATGTTAAGCATAGTTTGCTAACAAACCTAATTATCATATATAAAATATGCAAGTTTTTTTCTTCTATGATTTATTTAACTTTATCTTAGTAACTCTTCTAATTTTTCTTTAAAAGAACATTCGTTACATCGAAAGTCTTTATAAAGCGGTATAATCTGCCTCTGTCCCATTTTCCCTTCACTCATCCATGGAGTTTTAACCTGTAAGACAAGCTCTTCATCTTTTATTTCATCTTCGCAATATTTGAACGATATTAGTTTATGATTAGAATTTCCTCTCAACCAATCTGCAATAATCGCATTTATATGATTATCGTCATTATTAAAATTATAACCTATAACAATTAATTTATTACATTTCGTTAAGTTTTTCATAAAGTTATGATATTGCTTAATTTGTATAGGCGCTACAATTGGTTTTACTCCGCTTGGCAACATAATAAACGGAAAACAATTTTTTATTATTCTATTTTGTTTATCAAATAAATCAATTATTTTCAGCATGGTACTATCAAAACCATCATATTCATACACCTGTAACGTTTGAGGATTCTCAAACCACGTTACCTTGCCATTCAAAAAACTAATGTTTTTTGAAGAAAAGAAATTTTCAATCAATGTTGTATAATTCGTTGTAGCATAATAAGCATTAGAGACTTTGGAGCTCAATAGATTCTGAATTATCGAATAATACGATTCTTCTCCTAGATGTTGCCCTGTCTTAACCCAAAACGACAGCAACAAATCTTCACTTGAATTAATATTTTTCCCCTCATTCATTGCTTTTACAATACAGTAATGAATATATCGATATGTATTTATCACTTGGTTTGCTCGATTATCAAATTTTTCCAATCTCAATGAATTAAACTTTTCATCTAGCGCTTGACAAACTTTCAAATTATGCTTCAAAAAATTAGTTAGTGCACTATCTTGTAACAATTTATCTTCTTTGCTCAATCCTAGTGATTTTTTACATACTTCTACAAAACGATTAAAAATATTTTTGTCTTTTTCAGAAATATCTCCATTTAAAACTTTATTCATACAGGCTGTATAAATTGCATCTGATACGTTTGTTGTTTCATCTATTATCGCCTTATAATTTTCAAGAATCAAGTTCAGTTTTTTAAATTCTTTTTCATTTTCATAGACTGTTTGCGCATAAATTAACTTATTTTTCCCTGTAATTAAATCAATTTTTACGGGGATATCATCTGTCTCACAGTAAATTTTACTCAATACATCCAATACTTCTTTCTCTTGCTTTAAAAATAAATCAAAAAACTTTTCTCCACATGGCATTCCTAACGGAACTTCTGCACCTGCTCCGAATAAAAACATTACCCCATTAGATTTTGACATTATTTTTAATTTCTCCTCATTTGTATACAAGCAGGTGTTAAAACCACACCTGCTTGTATTGCTTCTATTATTTTAATTTTGGCAATTCACCACCAAAGTCCCACACAGCATTATCCCAACTCGTTTCACAGAAAGCTAAGATATCCGCTTTGGACGCCACAATACCTTCATTACAATACGCGCTGCCTATCGTGGTATATTTCGTTAAAACCTGCCCGTCATCACGGTAACATTCTTCTAAGGTCCCGCCATTTACTGCGATAAACCCACCGTTACGGCTATATGCTTCTGACGCACCTTTTGCCGTAACATTACCACAAGCAAATACTCCGTGAATCAACGATTTGTTTTCGCCGACAAATCCACCCGCATATGCCATAAAATTTTTACTTGTTACAACAACATCTCCGGCAGCATAACAATCTGTAATTGTTCCATTGTTCTGTCCGACAAATCCACCCGCATACATCGAATAATTCCCCGTAGCATTGACCGTCACATCGGCATAGCTATTCAATATCACACCGTTGTTATTGCCAACAAGTCCTCCTGCAAATGTATTTGTATTTCCGCTTGCCGAAACCTTCAACAATCCTTGTACAGAACAATTTTCGACCGTTCCCGTTAAATATCCAACCAACAGTCCGTTGAAAGAAGCGTTATCGACAGTCGCTGTCAAGGTGCAGTTTTCAATACAAATGTTTTTCAAATTTCCTTTACAATAACCAAACAAACCGTTATTCGTTCCACTTGCTGTTAACGTAAAGTTTTTAATCTTATACCCCTTCCCGTCAAATATTCCGGCAAAAGCAGTCGTTTCATTTGCACCAATCACAAAAAATTCTTTTCCATTCAAATTAATATTGGAGCCAAGTTCAAAATACACGCCTTGATAATCAATACCGGAATTAACTTGCTGTGCAAAATAAGCCAACTGTGAACCGTCAAAAATTACATAAGGCGATTCCATAGTACCGTTACCGCTATGATACTTATCCGAAATCTTAACCCCGTCCCAAGGAACACTAACTTGTGGAATATAAGAATAAGAGATGCTTGCGTTGCAATTTTGGAAAGCATATTCCCCAATGCTTCCATGCGTTTCTACCGTATAAGGTAATATAATGCTTTCAACAAGCGAACAATTATTAAACGCAGCGATAGGAATATCCGTTTGCACTGTTATTGTTACATTCTTTATTGTGGTAGGAATGTAGTAATGGTAACTCTTTAGTCTATAATTTGCCTTACCACTATATTGCCATGTAGTATCAGTTGGAATTGGGATATAATGGGCATTTATAAACGCATTTGATGTTTCTGGCCTAAAATCATAATGATCATCCCCATCACTTGATTCAGAATCCTCTCGCACTTGCTTACTTACATATCCAAAGATATACCCAAATACAGCATCATGATATTGTGCCGTTAAACTATTTCCTACAAACGGCAATGTTATATCTTCTATCGCCACACAACCCTTAAACGCACCAAGCCCGATACTTGTTACACTTTCAGGCACTACCACCTTCGTTACAAGCAATACATTTTGGAACGCATACCGATCTATTATTTCCACTCCGTTCGGAATAATCAGTTCCTTCGCCGTATCGCTATTGAACTTAGACAACAGACTGCATCCGCTAAATGCATACGAACCAATGCTTGTTACATTATTCCCAAGTACCAAATCTTCCAGCAATACACAATTTCTGAAAGTATATCCTCCTATCTCCGTTACTCCGACTGGAATATTATATAATCCATCTGTTTCACTATTTAACCGTTTTAATACGCTACAATTCTGGAATGCATATGCTCCGATACTTTTTGTTTCGTCTGGTAAATCAATAGTTTGAAGAAAATCACAACCATTAAATGCTGCTAACGGAATATCCGTTTGCACTGTTATTGTTACATTCTTTATTGTGGTAGGAATGTAGTAATGGTAACTCTTTAGTCTATAATTTGCCTTACCACTATATTGCCATGTAGTATCAGTTGGAATTGGGATATAATGGGCATTTATAAACGCATTTGATGTTTCTGGCCTAAAATCATAATGATCATCCCCATCACTTGATTCAGAATCCTCTCGCACTTGCTTACTTACATATCCAAAGATATACCCAAATACAGCATCATGATATTGTGCCGTTAAACTATTTCCTACAAACGGCAATGTTATATCTTCTATCGCCACACAACCCTTAAATGCGCCAAGCCCAATACTCGTCACGCTTTCGGGTACTACTACTTTCGTAATCGTATCACAGTTATAGAAAGCATTTTGCGCAATAGTTGTATCATCTGTTATAACGACACTTTTTAACGTCTCGGGAACAGCCGCTTGATTCCCACTATAAGAAGTTGCACCGAAAATATAGCCAAAGAATGTATTGCTTGAACCACCTCGCTGAGTTCCCACAAACGGCAAGGTGATATTTTCCAATGCTACATATTCTTGAAATGCCCCAAAAGAAATTTCAACAATATGATTTGAGAGAATTAAATTCTTTACGCTCGCCTGCCGTTCAAACTGCAAAGAGTTAATTACAATATTGCTTATACCCTCAATAGAATCGGGAACTTGCAATGTAGTTACATCATCTGTATATTGACTGTTGATACCGGTTATTATTACCTTATCGGCAGTTTTTTCATAAACAAATTTAGTATTAGTGGATGTAATTACTTTTGTTTCTATATGTACTCCGGCACTGTCTGAAAGATCATAAGCATAATGTACAACTATATCGAACACATTATCGGCATTAAGTCCATTCAAAGCTAATGCGTTAAAGTCTGTAAATTCAGTAATAGTTGAAACAACATTGTTGTTTACCATCAATTCTATTTTGGTTATCGTTGCCGTAGAATCCGAATCGGTAAGCACAACATCAAATGTCACGTCGTCATCATTAAAACTCTTTACAAAAACATCAACAGACGGTATTAGCTTCGTATAGGTATGCACATATTTTTCATCCGTTACATATTGCATACCTTTACCGTCATTTTTATTATAACAATATTCAACAACCAACCGATAATTATTACCGAATAAAAGGCTGTTAAATACCTTCTCGTCCGTCTCACCCAATTCGGCTACTAAATCATCATTCAAATACAATTTCAAACTTGAAAATTCAGCCAAATTATCCAAATCGGTTAAAGTTGTATCAAACGTAAATTCATTTTGATTCACAACTATATTGTTTATTTCAATGTTTGGCGTTATATAAGTTTTGGTTCGTACCGTAAATGAATATACTTCCGATTGTTCGCCTAATCCATTTTGTAAATTAAAGGCATAATAAACTTTTACCGTATACTCTGTATCGGAAAACAAATCGGAAACCATATCGGAGATACTCTGCCCCGTAAACACAACACTATTATCTTGCCATACTTCTACTTTGGTCAATGAATAATTCACTTCCGGAACAGCGGTCGGAATCACATTGTATTCTATTGAATCATAAGAAGTTGTAGCCGTATGCTGAAAGGTGGGTGCAGCATATCCGCGGGTTTCAAAAATTTCACTATATACTTTTGTTTGTGTCCCGTATCCATCATTTTTATCGAACGTACACGTTATCCGTAAAAGATATTCGTTTCCGGCAAGCAAATCTGAAATATGTCCATTATGATTTGTTCCCAAATCTTTAATGAACGTGCTTCCTTTATACAATTCAACCTTGATAATGGAAAAATCGAGATTTGCAGTATTAGATGTCGTAATGGAATAGTCCACATCGGTATAATTGCTGTCAACAACAAGATTTACAGTAGGATCTGTATATTCTTGTGTTGATACCGTTATAACTTTCGTTTTGGTCTGTAATCCATTACCGTCATTCAAATCATATGTATAGGTTATTTCGGCAGTATAAACAGTATTTGACAACAAATTTCCGGCTTTCCACATTCCAGCCTCTGCCGTCATATCCATAACAAAAACCGAGTTTTTGTATAATTTTATACTTGAAACACGATACTGCGTTGAATTTTGATTAGACAACCTGATTGACACAGAAGATGTTGTTGTCGATACATCAACAGTAAATTCCGGATTGGGTATTACGTCGGTACGGAAAGAAAAACTTTCCTCTATAAATCGCTCGCCTAATCCATCATTTTTATTATATCCACACCTTACTTTTAGCACATAAGACGTGTTGGAAAGCAAACCGGAAATAATACCGCTACTGCAAAAATCAACGGTACAGTCTTTGACTAAAACACCGTTTTTATAGATTTCCGCCGAAGTAATATGCTCATTGAAATAGTTTGTCGATATATAAGAAAACTTTGCCGAATCATTTGAAATATTCTCATTCGTTAACGACAAAGACGGCGTTTTATTTATATCGAAATATGCATTTGCATTTTTAGCGAGAATCATTTTCAAGCCATTTAAGCATATATTTCCGCTTGTTTTCATATTCGCTAAGTAACGAAGGCTATCAATCGGCTGTAATCCCTTACTAAACTCTGTAGGTTTATAAGAACAATCATAAATTTCCCCATCAGAATTGAGTTCAAAGTCTAAAGTCGTAGTCATATCATATTTAGTCGTACCGGTCTCTGTACATACTGAATATGTACCAACGCTTTTTGAAAACTCATCTGCAATATTTTGAGCATCTTTATTCAACGGTAATGCCAGACTATACGCTACAACATCAAGTTTTTCATATGACCGTTGGTTTGAGAAATAATTGATCATATACAGGCGCTCACCTGAATCCAAATCGAAATATGACACTTCAAAAAACGCCGTTCCTTTTGCAACAGCCGAAATAGGTTTTCCGTTTAAATCAAATCTTTTTCCATCATTGTTTTCAAAAAATTCACTGGCATAATCCACATTGTTTTTTTCTTTCACAACAACCGTATACTCTTTCTTGTGCGTACCTGCCTTCAAAATTACAGTTGCAGTTCCCTTTCCGACACCGGTAATCAAGCCGTCCTCAACAACCGTCAAAACGGCATTATTGGATGAAGTAACTTCTACCTTATCCGCCACAAAATAAGGATAAATCACATAAGATAACCGATGTCTTTCCCCGACCTTCAAACTAAAACTTTTTTCCTCAAAATCTATAATTTTTAGAACAGGAGAAAATTTCGTTTCCTCGCCAATCTTATCAAAGGTAAAATCCTTCAATGCGATACTCAATTCATCATCCAAAAACATGTTTACCGTTTCTAAAAAATACGATAACTCTTGTGTTGCATAGCGTTCATCAACCATCATATTATTGATGGCGACTTCCGATTCGGAATCAACTTCAAATCCATAATATTCTTCATTGAAATTATAATCCGTGAACATAATATTTGTATTTTTATAAACTTTTTGAGGTTCAATATAGAATACACCTATATTCCCCGTTATCCCACTCGTCCATTCTACTTTTACAGATTGAGACTTCTGTTCTGAAATAGACATAGATAGTGTATCGGTACCCACCAATTTGTTTACCGACCATTCAAAGTTAATAGCATCTAAGCTATTAAACATCTCCATATAAATTAAATTCAGCGAATATTCTCGTAATAATTCTTCCGAATTAGTATAAGCATTTATAAAAGAATAGCCGTGACCATTCTCAAACGTTTGATCCAACTGAGAATTGGTTTTTATATATTGTGAAAGTATATCAAAAGATTTTTCATATACTTCTTCTACAGTCGGTTCTCCCGTTCCCGGTTGATCGGGATTTGACGGCTCCGTAGGCTTATCACTACATGCAGATACCATAGCCGTCAATAAAAATACCAATAATACTGACAAAACAACACAAACTCTTTTAATTCCGAAAGACCTTTTCATATCAACATCCTCCTCAATGCTATTTTTATGAAAATCCATCTTGCATATCAATGCACAAAGCAATTTCTAAATGTACACCGAATATTATGATTGATGCACTTTTTCATTATCATTATAGCAAAATTATCTGCTAAAATCAATCCTTTCAACAAGCCCGACGATAAAAAGAAAACATTTTACGAAATTTCAGATAATCTTTTGCGATTCTACTATACCTATGTTTACAAAAATAAAAGCGCGTTGCAAATGCTGGGCGCATCCACATTTTATGACACTTATATTGCCCCTTCCATCACCACCTTTATTTCTCATCGCTTTGAAGATATTTGCCGCTCATATTTTTCATTATCGGTACAAAATGGAAACTTAAAGGGTGTTTACAATATCGGAACTCTTTACTATGATGACAGCATCAATAAGACAAACGGCGAATTCGATGTGGCTTTACAAAAAAAGGATTGTTACGATATTTACGAAGTAAAATACCTTTCCGTTCCTCTTGATATGAAGTCTATGGAACAGGAAGAAAAACAAATTTCAGTAATCAACGGATTGAAAATCGGCACAATCGGCTTTATCTCGGTTAGTGGATTTGAAACCATCCCCTCGAAATACACATGCATCTCAGGCAATGAATTATACGAGATTTGAAATATTGGCTCATAACATTTTTCCGAGTTTATTCATCATTTCGGACTTATGTTCCCACAGCGAATGCGCATAGCGATTCAGCGTAATCACGGCATTTTTATGACCGAGTATCTCCGAAAGAGATTTTACGTCCATTCCGCACTCTATCGCGCGGGTGGCAAACGTATGCCGTAGCGCGTGAAATCCTTTATGCGGAATTTGCAATTTTTTTAATAATAATTCAAATATCCGCTGGTAACTCCGCACAAACACTTGCCGAGTCTTGTTTTCAATGACAAAGCCGCTCTGCGAGTGTTTTTTCATTTCTTTCAACATTGCCGCAATCGGCTTTGACAGCGGAATACACCGACGTGAATTTTCTGTTTTCGGCGTATCGTTGATCACGCAATGTACGCCGTTCACATTCCCGTCATGGCAGGTTTTTATAACAGACAACGTTCCTTTCAAAAAGTCTATATCATTCCATTGCAGAGCAAGCAATTCCCCTATCCGCAATCCCGTATAAAGGCAAAGGATAATACCTTTGAGACGATCCTTGTTCTTCTCCAGAACGTACTGCTCTATTTTCCTTTGTTCGGCTATGGTAAAGCACTCCACCTGTTTCTCCACGATTTTCGGGCGCTTTATTTTATCCGCAGTATATTCGGCTGTCAGTCCTAAAATATGTGCCGTTTTCAATGAGTTCTGAATAACCGAAACAACGCTTTTCATAAAATTCGGCGACAAGCCTTTTCCTGTACGTTGATTGCCGGACTGCATCATCTCGGTCATATACTTTTGCAATAGTAACGGCGTGATAGCATCCAACTCATATTCACCAAGATATGGCAGGATATGTAGAGCAACGAGACTCCGATACCGCTCGTATGTACGTTCTTTCACCGTATGTTTTACATAATTTTCCAGCCATTCCATAAGCCAATCTTTGTATTTCATTTGATTCTCTCCTTGAATTTCATTTGTAATTTTATCTGTATTTTTACCTCTCTAAAACCATATTTGGCACCGTAGCGTGTGCTTGTTGCGACACAATTTTATGGACACTCATTGAAGAAAGACATCAACGGAAGAAAATAAGCGTATGAGTTCAGATAACCCATACGCTTATCGTTATTTATTGAGTTTGTGCCGTAAGACGGACGCTATATCGACTTTGTATACGATATCTATCTCGCGCTCTTTTCCTGTCGTCTTCGGAGATCCTCCGATGATAATTCTATCAATCAGTTCATAGCACATCTCTCTGCTAAGCTCGGGCGCTTCGAGGTATTTTTTGATGTTCCGTATAAACTCATCAGCGCTTTGCATTGTATTTGCTGTTTCGGTGAGCCGTTCTTCTAATTCCGTTATTTCAGTTTCCAGTTTCTTCTGCTCGTCGGAGTATTTCTGTATAAAGCCGATGCAGATATCTTCGGGCATTTTGCCTCTCACCCTGTCTTCGTAAGCGACTTGCATAAGTCGGGATAATTCTTCCGTGCGTTTACGTTTTGCCTGCAATTCTTTCTTGGCGGACTTAATCGCCTGATCCGCAAGTTCGGCGTTATGCCGTATAAAGTCCTCACGGACAGCTTTCTCGTCAAGGACGATCCTTTGCGCCATTTCCCGTATATCGCCGAGAACGATTTCTTCTACGACTTTTGCCGATATGAAATGCGAAAAACAATATGCCTTCCCGTATCGGATGTGATGACCGCAATCGAAGTGGTATAATCTGGTTCCTTTACGGCTAATCGATGTGCAAAGTTTCATCTTGTTTCCGCAGTCGGCGCAGAAGAGAAATCCGGATAGCGGATGCGTGTAGCCTATTTTTGTTTTTCTGCCTTGTGCAACAGACTTTTTGCGTTCTTTTACTTTGTCCCAAAGTTCCTGTGAAATGATGGGCTCATGGTTGTTGTAAACGACAGCCCATTCGCTTTCATCTTTTCTAAATCGCTTATGATTTTTATAGGACGGTGAAGTCCAGCGCAACTGTGCCATATGTCCGATGTATATGATATTATTCAGCATATCTCTTATCGTACTGGCTAACCACAATCCTATCCCGTATGGTCTGGGCTTTTGTCCGAGAACAGTATGCGCATATACTGCCGGCGACATTACTCCTTCAAGATTCAGTGTTTCCGAGATTTTCAACGGACTCATCCCCGAAGCGTACATCTCAAAGATACGTTTTACTATCGGCGCGGTTTCTTCGTCTATGACGGGCGTCCGTCTTTTATCCGCACCTATTTTATATCCGTAAGCAGCTTTCTTAGCTGTATAGATCCCTTCTTTTGCATGAGCTTTCTTTACCGCGCGAATTTTCTTGCTCGTATTAGCCGCGTGCCACTCGTTAAAGACGTTCATGATAGGCATCATCTCCATTGCGCCGCTGTCACGATTTTCCGTGTCCACGTTGTCTTGTATGGCAATAAAGCGAATACCGAACGCGGGGAATACATAATCCACATATTGCCCGACTTCAATGTAGTTTCGTCCGAATCTTGAAAGGTCTTTGA
>ERZ1090881.1219-NODE-1229-length-11213-cov-4.566051_pt1 | contig 11213 bp, 13 predicted proteins | sample MGYA00478470_ERZ1090881 | MGnify/ENA primary metagenome ERZ1090881 (study PRJEB33644, sample SAMEA5815736) | chicken gut metagenome | biome: Chicken; feature: Gastrointestinal Tract; material: Caecum | place: Ireland | collected 2019-01-01 | study: A study of...
ACATTGAACGGCGCGACTGCCCGGGTAAGATAGGGGAGCTTTCCCATATCGACGGTTTCCTGGGTGACAGCGCTTCGCAGGGCGGCCTCCGCTTCCGGAATTACCGGACGTTCCGGATTTTCCAGATCTTTTGGCAGAGCTTCCCGGGCAAGGAGCATGGACAGGAGATAATTGGAGGAAGAGGCCTCGTCCTGAGCGTCTGAAGCCAGGCGGAGAGCTTCTGTTTCATAAAGCTTCTGCTGCCGTTCTGTGATCTGATCCAGCATATACATACTGTACGCGGAAAAAACCAGGGAACAACAGATGATTACCGCAGACGCTGTTACGATCTGTCTCCGCCTTGTGCGCTGGGCTCTCCGGTACAGATCATCAAACCGGCATCCGAGGATGGGAGCGGCAATACGGTAATATTCCGTTTTCAATCTGTGCAGCCTCTTTCTTTCTGTGTTTGCACGGATATCTGCGCCCAGCGGTTCTATTTCCACACGGGAAAAGGATTCCATTCCGTCTTTACTGATCACCCGTCTGCTTTCCCAGCGGATTTCCTCCGGGAAAGCGTCGTCCGGTTCTCCTTCTACCAGAAGAGGGAGGATCCGGCTGTTGCTGTCGTTCCACAGATGTTTAAAATAGACGATCTCTTCCATACACCATCTGGACTCTTTCAGATCCGGGGAGCAGACAACGATCAGGTACCTGGATTCCCGCAGCGCCTCGCGGATGTCTTCTCCCAGGTTTCCGCTGGTGGGAAGCTCTGTCTGATCCCGGAAAATATGCAGTTTTCTTTTGGATTTGCCGCCGTCTGAGACGGCAGGGAGTCTGTGTTTTTCCAGAAGCTTCTGAAGCGCTTCCGCAGCTGCCATATCTCTGGGGATATGGCGGTAGGAAATGAAGGCGTCATAACGGTAATCGCTGATATTCTTCTCCATATTCAGATATCTCCTTCCACAATTACATCAAAGGCAGGCTTCGTGTCAGTGTCCCCCTGCCTGGTTACAGCTTTTCTATTTTATAACCGAGAGAAAACAGCATGGATATTACCCGTCTGACAGTCTGCCTGTCAAGCTCTTTTTCTTCTTCATTCAGATTATCATAGGGGATCATGGACTCATGTGTTTTCTGATCGCGGTCTGTTATTGATCCATATATCCAGCCCTGGCGCCTTCGTTCCTGCTGCCAGGCGTCGTGGACGCTTCTGGAGATCAGCTCAATGTCCGTTTCCGGAATGTTCAGGGACAGAGGGTTCTCCGGAATACTGGCTTTTTCATTTTTATCTTTGCGTTCGGATATATTCATAGTTGGTCTCCTTAAAAAAATATGGATGCAGGCTTATGATATTTCCACAGACTCTGCTGCGCCAAAGTCTGCGGATTATTTTCTAACTGTTATGGCTTATTGTACCATATCTGCTGTCTGCTTGTCAGGAAGTGCCAGAGAATTCCCAAAAACCTTGGGAACAAGAGGGATAAAAAACATGGTATACTCTAATATAGTTGAATATTCCAACAATTTGCAGTGAAAATAGTGAAAGATAAGAGGAGAAGATTATGAATTCCGTTATAATTGGGATTTTTACCTGGATACTCTGTATTGGATTGATGTTTTTCTGCGTATACATAATATCCAGATATGCAGGGTGGTTTGAAAAGCATTCGCTGAAACTTCTGATCTTATCTCTGATCCTGGGGCTGGGACTTTACTTTTTTGGATATTACTTCCGGGACAGTATCCTTTTTGGCGGAAATAGTGAAGGGGATTTTTCACTGGCGGAGCTGGCTGCCTCTGCACTGCTTTCTTTTGTCAGCATGAGCCGTATGCTGGTCATGGAGCTGGATATCGGTGAACTTGGCGTTGTGGGAGAGATCCCTCTGTTCAGGGTTCTGTATGGCCTTGTCCTGCTTTCTGCGATCTGTTTCCTGGCAACTGCGGTTCTTTCCATGCTCGGCGGCGCGATTTTAAGCAGAATACGGATTTTCTTTCTGACCCGTTTTGGAAGCAGGCAGAGAATCTATATCATTTACGGGTTCCGGCCGGAAATGAGTCATTTTATAGAAGATATTAGAAAACGTCATCCGAGAAGCCAGATATTGATTTTTTTTCAGAAGGAACTGGAAGAAGGGGAAAAAGAACTTGTTAAAGAGATGATAAATCTGGGATGCATTAAAGGATGTGTCTCAGAGCAGCCGGGAAAGATAAAGGATTTCGCGATCCCTGAGAGAGGAACAGGGAACGGTATCATTTTTATTTCTTCTTTTCCGGATACGGAAAGAAATCTGCAGACAATCACTACTTTGTGCGGTTTGCTTAAGAAAGAAAAGAAGAATGAGATTCCCATCCGCATCTATGGGCTTGTTTCCTATGAGATCTGTGGTGAGATCCCGCTTCAGCCCAGATACGACGGGTTTTCTGTCCACTGGACGGACATTGATCAGCTGAGTGTGCGGCAGGTATTTACCGCCCATCCTTTGACGGACAGCATACCAGGTAATCTGTTTGAGGGAGGCTGTCTGAATCAGAAAATAGAAATTGCTGTGTTGGGATACTCTGAAGAAGCCCCCTATCTGTACAGAAGTCTTCTGGAGGAGATTCAGTTTAAAGGCGTGTCGTTCCGCCTTATTCTTATCGGACAGGGGATTTCAGATCAGACGGCTGATTTTCGCCATATGAATCCGGGAATATCCCGACTGGCGGAGATAGAGTGTATGGATCTGCCTCTGATGAGCGATGTGTTTTTTGAATGGCTGAAGTTAAATGGAAGCAGGATCCTCAGATTTTACTGTATGTCGGAAGATGACAGAATGAACGTCCGTCTGCAGAGAACGTTGTGCGCCTCTCATATTACAGGAGAAAATCCGGAGGTGTATGTTCTGGCACACTGCAGATCTCCTTTGTGGGATGAAACGCAGGCAGTATATTTCGGCCTTTCTGAACAGATTTTTACGGAAGAGATGATCATACATGAAAAGCTTGATCGGATGGCCGCAGCGGTACACACATTTTATCAGATGTATTATGGAGAAAGCGAGGCCCGGGCAAAAGAAAGCTGGAATCAGACTTCGGTATTCAATAAAGAATCCAGCCGCAGTCTGGCTCTTCACCTGAGCTCAAAATTATACAGTATCGGATATCAGCTTACAGAAAAAGCGGGGACAGACGATTTTCAGGAGTATCTGGAATCCCATCCTCATGTGGTAGAGAATCTTGCTTTTGGAGAACATCTGAGATGGGAGATGTTTTTCTTTAACAGAGGATGGACGCCATTCAGCGGCAGACTGCCTGAAGGGACAAACAAAGATCTGAAGAAAAAATGTCATGCCTGTCTTGTTTCCTGGGAGGAACTGAAAACAGTGGGCGAAAGGTACGGAACAAATTATCAGTATCTGGATGAACATTTTATAAGAAATATGGACAAAATTGCAGGACTGACGGGATATGGCCTGATGAAGAAACAGAATCCGGACAGCCAGGCGGAACACAGATGAAGGAGGAAAAAGAAATGAACAGCGCAAATCCAAGAGACTATTACCATCCGCAGGACAGAGAAGCTCTGGAGGCATTAAAGCAGATTCCGGGATTTTCTGCGGCTCTGAAGGCGTTTATGAAAATTTTTAATGAAAATATGATCCGCGGACTGAATATGTCCAATAAAGTCAGGATTACGGATAAACAGCTGCCGCAGTTATACCGGCTGCTTCCGCCGATCTGCGAGAAACTCGGCATAGCCGAACCGGAATTGTATCTGGAAATGGATCCGACGCCAAACGCCTATACATACGGAGACAGTATCATCTCGATTACAGTTACTTCTGGACTTGTGGATCTGATGAATGAAGAAGAAATAAAAGTTGTACTTGCTCATGAATGCGGGCATATTGCCTGCCGTCATGTCCTGTATCATACAATGGCGAGGATGGTACTGGGAGCCGGCTCCGCTATTCCGGGCATGGATCTTCTAACGACTGCTCTTAAGTTCGCGCTGTTCCACTGGGAACGGTGCAGCGAATTTTCCTGCGACCGGGCAGCCGCGATCGTTATGGAAGATCCCGGACCGGTTGCCAGAGTGATGTCCCTTCTTGCTTCCGGAAGTGAAAAGATATCTTCTCAGATCAATATGGAATTATATATGGAGCAGGCGAAGGAATATCAGCATCTGCTGGATCGCTCCAACTGGGACAAAGCCCTGCAGTACCTGGCTTTGATGAATCAGAGTCATCCGTTTCTTTCTGTGCGGGCAGCGGAGATCAATAACTGGTGCAAAACCAGAGCGTACGAAAATATCATTGCTTACATACATGAAGAAGGAGGTGACAGATGTCCGGTATGCGGAACGGTTATTCAGGAGGAATGGATGTTCTGTAGGCAGTGTGGAACAAAACTAAAATAATCAACAGGAGGATCACAATGAAAAGATTATTTGATGAAGAAACAGGCTATCTGATTATCGACGAGCTTGCAATGAAGCGGGACAGTTATGCAAAGGTTCTGGCAGATAATGTAGTGACAGAAAAGGAAATTAAGGAACAGTCAGATCTGGTGCTCGATTATTTAAAATAACTGGACCAGAAACTTCATGAAGAAGAGCAGGATATGGTTATAGATCTGATATGTGAAATGGCTGTTCTGTATGAGATCAGCCGCCTGGCAGATTTATAGGAGGGAAGAGAATGGGTACTTTTAATACAACGAAATTTATTCCAACGGCGATGAGAGATTTTGATCCGGTCATTCTTCAGGCAGAAGAATATTTTCAGTCCCTCGGGTACGAGTTCAGCAGAGGGGACAGTGCTTCGGGCAATTATTTCAGTATAAGCAAAGGCGGGATTTTCAAAGCCGTTCTGGGAATGAAAACAGCGCTGAATGTAGATCTTGTTCCAATGACCGGCGGTGTTACAGTAACGGCAAAAGTGGGAATTTTCGGCCAGCAGGTTATTCCTTCCATTATCTCTGCTTTTTTTCTGTGGCCGGTACTTCTGACCCAGATCAGCGGAATGATCCAGCAGTCGAAACTGGATGACCAGGTTGTGCAGTTCCTTGAACAGACGATACGGCAGATTGAAGTTACGCAGGGGGCGGATACGGGATCGAGCAGTCCGCAGACAGCCGGGGAATCCGGACAGTTCTGCACGAACTGCGGTACGGCAAATCCGGCAGGAGCCAAATTCTGCTGCGGGTGCGGTACAAAAATAGAATAATCAATTATATGTATTAAAAAACCATCCTTATTCCTGTATAATGAAAGCGTGCAGAAAAGGATGGTTTTTCCGGGGGATGACAGCTATGATTCGGGTAGTGATCGTCGAGGATGACAGAGATTTTATCTATTTGATCGAAACAATGCTGGGGAAGGAAGAAGATATTGACGTGATCGGAAGCTATGATAAAGAAATTTCCGGCGAACTTCCAGCAGATTTTCTGCGGGCAGATCTGGTTATTATGGATCTCAATCTGTCCAACGACAGAGAAGGAAAAGAATCCGGCATGCGGATGGCCCGGAAGATACGGAGTCGGACGGATGCCCGGATCCTGATTCTTACAGGATATGAGGATCCGGAGACAATTCTTAACGCCAGTCAGAAGACATTTGCTTCAGGGTATCTTCTGAAAAAAAACTATCAGGGACTCTCTTATATAATACGGAGTATCATGTCTGGAAATGCCCCTGAAGAAATATACATCTGTTCCGCACTGATAAGAAAGCTGAGTCATGCAGAGCGTTATGTACTTATGGAGTATCTGGGCTATAAAGTACAGATTAATTCCTCATCAAAAACAAAGTCAAATCAGATGTCGTCGGTAGTCCAGAAATTTAAACTTGATAAACCGTCAGATTTATATAAGATTTTTGCTAATTATCCGGATTTATCAAGACTATGTGACGATCTGTGACGGAAAAGGCGGAGAATACTATGGTTTTTACGCTTTTATTATGGTGTACAGCGGCGGTGATTTATTTTTCAGGCCGGGAAAACAAAGTGAACCAGTGGTGTGTTGCCGGTTTTCTGATCGCGTCGCTGGGCACACTGAAAGAGTTTTTGATGGAATCTGCCGTGCCGATGCTGCTGGAAGTGTTTCCTCTGATATCCCTGGATTTTTATATGACATTAAACAGCTGGATGACAGCCGTTCTGTATCTTGGGATTCCGTTCTGTTTTATCACTCTTGCTATGTGTTTTAATGAAACGGATGAAAGAAGACCGGCAGTATTTTGCAGTGTGCAGATCTTTACAGCTATTCTTATAGCTGTTTTGATGATAATCTTCCTACCATGGAAATTTAAACTGTATCAGCAGACCAGCCCTGCTTTCTGGTACAGTATGTCAGTCCTGAATCTTGGATACGGACTGGCGGGAACAGTTATGATGGTGCGCGCAGTCAGAAACGAAAGACGGGAACAGGAGCGAAGAAGAAAAAAACTTTTGACAGAGATCCTGCTGCCGCCTTACTGCTGGTGGCTGACTACAATTTTTGTGATCCATACGCTTCGTATGTACACATTTATGAAAGCATGGAAGGCCAACATATATGTTGCACTTATCCTGTTTATTTATTATCTTTATATTGTGCTGCGTGAGGGAATGATGGGAATCCGATTCGGTATAGTGATAACTCCCTGGGATTCGGATATTCAGGCAGTGGATAAAAGCACGCATTATATTAATCATATGATAAAACATCAGACAGTGAAAATTGACTGGTGTGTGAACAATCTTCGTGAAAAGCAGACAGACGGGAAGGAAGAAAGGGAACTGGATATCATAGAGAGATCTTCCCGTCAACTGAGAGAGTTTTCTGAGAGAACAACAAGGTTTCTGAATACAGAAGTGAATGATTCAGAAAGTGTGCAGTTGTCTGTACTGGCAGGAGAAGTGGTGGAAGATTGCCGGACACTGTGGAAAAATATAATTATTGATATGGAATTCCGTCCGGATGTTATCTTATATTGTGACGTTGTAAATATGAAAGAGGTTTTGCTGAACCTTCTGGAAAATTCCAGGGACGCCATGGAGAGAACAGGAAAAATTCAGATAACAGGATATTTTGAACGGCTGCGGAGAGTTTACTGTATTAAGGTAACAGACACCGGAAGAGGAATGAGCGATAAAACAAAAGCAGAAGCATTCGCTCCTTATTTTACCACGAAACAAAAGGGAATCCACTATGGACTCGGGCTGGCATTCTGTAAAAGTATTTTGCAGGCGCACGGCGGAAAAATAAAGATTGAAAGCGTTGAAGGCCAGGGAACGAAAATTATTCTGTGCTTTCCACGGCGAAGGGTGAAAAAAACATTATAAACATCTGGCAGACGAGAGTTCGTCTGCCGGTTTTATTTGTGAGGGCAGGGTTCTGTTTTCATTTATAAAATATTTTGGTTTATGATTGCGCGTCAGTCATGTTATAATGAGTGAAGGATATCGGTACTTCAGAAAGGGGCTGGATAATTGATAAGGATTAACAAAGAAAAAAAGCGTATGCCCTGTGAAAAAGAATGGGTGGTTTTACTGAAAACGGACCAGCGTCTTGTGGAAACGAGAAACGCGAAAAAAGAGACGGCCTTCAACCGTCTGCTGGCGGAAAAGGTGCCGGAAAAACTGCAGCATACGCTGGATATAGCTTTTGAGAAAGCTTTTCATCTGATCTTTGAAAAAGGAACCGGGATTATTGAAAAGACATATCAGAAGGACAAACTGGAAAAAGAGTTTAAAGTCAATCTGTATGCGGACCAGATTTACGGTACCAGGAAAACCCTTCGAAAATTTTCCCAAAAAGCAGGACAGGCAGGCGCCAGAAACCTGGCGGCTTCAGGTGTTGCCGGTGTGGGAATGGGGCTTTTGGGTATTGGGCTTCCGGATATTCCCATATTTACCGGGATGATTTTAAGGTGTATTTATGAAATTGCTATAAATTACGGATTCAATTATAAATCTGAATCAGAGAAATACTTTATCCTGCTCTTAATCGAAGGCGCAGTGTCTTACGGTGGGCATCTGGAAGAGGTAGAGCATAAAATCGAAGGCTTCATGAATAATTCTTCTTTTCCGGCAGACTATGTTCCTGAGGAGCAGATTTCCCGTACCAGTCGCATGCTTTCCCGGGAACTTCTTTACATGAAATTCCTGCAGGGAATACCTGTGGTGGGAGCGGTAGGCGGCGCTTATGACGCCATATATATGAAACAGATTGCGGTGTACGCAAAACTAAAATATCAGAAACGGTTTTTGATAAAATATCGGAAATAAAGAGGGAGAAAAACATGAATTTATCTCAAATACATCATATCGCGATCATCGTATCGGATTATGAAGCGTCAAAGGATTTTTATGTGAATAAGCTGGGATTTCAGATCGTCCGGGAAAATTATCGCCCGGAACGGAACGACTGGAAGCTGGATCTGAAAGTAAACGAGACCACAGAACTTGAGATTTTCGGAGTGAAAAATCCTCCGGCGCGTGTGACCAGGCCGGAAGCGGCGGGCCTTCGTCATCTGGCTTTTTTACGGATAATATTGAGGAAACAGTGGCGGAACTGAAAGAGAAAGGGATCGTAACGGAACCAATCCGCGTTGATGAGTTCTCGGGGAAAAAGTTTACTTTTTTCGCAGATCCCGACGGACTGCCCATCGAGCTTCATGAATAGGGGAATCGCAACGGAAGAGAATAAAGGATGGAAATTATATGGCATTATACGCGCTCGGCGACCTGCATCTCAGCTTCCAGGCTGACAAGGCCATGGATGTTTTCGGGAGAGTCTGGAGACACCATGAAAGAAAGATTGAAAAGTATGTAAACAAAATCGTAAAGCCAGAGGATACTCTTGTGCTTACCGGCGATCACTCCTGGGGAAGAAAACTGGAAGAATGTCGGGAAGATCTTGCGTTCATCGAGAACCTTCCGGGGAGAAAGATCCTGCTCAGGGGAAATCATGACATGTTCTGGGACGCGAAAAAAACAAAACAGCTGAATGAAGAATACAGGGACAGGCTGTTTTTCCTCCAGAATAATTTTGCCGTCTATGAGGAGTACGCCCTTGTGGGAACGAAGGGATTTACATTTGAAGGTCCGTTTTATCTGAACAGAAGAGGAGAGATCATCGGCTGGGATGAGGAGAGAGAAGCCCATGCCCGTAAACTTGTGGCAAGGGAAACGGAACGGCTGCGGGACTCTTTCGATCAGGCGGAGAAAGCCGGTTTCCGTAAATTCATCATGTTTCTCCATTATCCGCCAACCAGTATACTGGAAGAAACCTCGCCATTTACAGAAATTGCGAAAGAATACGGCGCCAAAGCAGTGGTATATTCCCACTGCCACGGGGAAAGCCGTTTCGGCGACAGCATCCGGGGCGATTTTCAGGGGATCAGATACATGCTGGTATCGGGAGATTATCTGAATTTCCGCTCCGCGCTGGTGATGGAATAGAATATGAAACGAAGAAAGACCGGGTGATGATATGTTTTCTGTATTCAAAAGGAAAAGAAAGAATGAAGAGCGGTTCAGACAGCAGTATGGAATTGCGGAAATAACAAAAATATATTAGAATATTAGCGTAGTGTACAAGAGGGTATGGATCCTTGCACATTACTCTAATTAAATACGATATCGGAGGAATCAGATAATGAAAATCGCAGTAACTTATGACAACGGAAACATCTTTCAGCATTTTGGAAAGACAGAGTATTTCAAGGTGTATGAGGTTGAGGATAATAAAGTGGTTTCCAGTGAAGTGATCGGATCCGACGGCACGGGACACGGGGCGCTGGCAGGACTTCTTGCAGACCAGTCTGTGGACGTGCTGATCTGCGGAGGTATCGGCGGAGGAGCTCAGAGCGCCCTTGCGGAAGCCGGCGTTGAGCTTTGTTCCGGTGCGCAGGGTGACGCTGATCAGGCAGTGGAAGCATATTTAAAAGGCGAACTGGTGTCAACAGGGGTAAACTGTGATCATCACCATGAAGAAGGACACTCCTGCGGAGATCATGGAGACGGACATTCCTGCGGCGGCAACTGCGGAGGAGGATGCGGAGCGGCTCCGGCCCTCAAGGGACGCAATGTAGGAAAAACCTGCCGCACACATTACAGAGGCACCTTTAATGACGGAACACAGTTCGATTCTTCCTATGACCGTGGCGAACCGCTGGAGTTTATCTGCGGCGCAGGCATGATGATCAGAGGATTTGACGCGGCAGTGGCAGATATGGAAGTGGGCCAGATCGTGGATATCCATCTGACCCCGGAAGAGGCGTATGGCCAGCCGGATCCAAACGCCATTTTTACGATTGAAACCGCGCAGCTTCCCGGTTCCGAGGATCTGGAAGTGGGCCAGCAGGTATATCTTTCCAATCAGATGGGACAGCCTTTCCCGGTTAAAGTCACAGCAAAAGAGGGAAGCACCATCACATTTGACGCCAACCATGAAATGGCGGGCAAGGAACTGAACTTCAGAATCGAACTGGTTGAAGTGAAATAATTATTCAAATTCATCTTTTGCCGTTTCTGTATCAAACGTCATTCAGAGAAAGGATTTTTTATGAAAAGGATGTTTTATACGGAAACGGCATATTTTATTGGACTGGTTACTCTTGCATTGGGCACGGCGTTAATGGAACGGGCGGATTTCGGAATGTCGATGGTGGTTGCGCCGGCATATCTTGTCTATTTGAAAGTCTCAGAGTATCTGAACTGGTTTTCTTTCGGGATGGCAGAATACTGTTTTCAGGCGTTTCTTATCATTGTACTGGCGGTGGTTTTAGGAAGTTTTAAGCGAAGATACCTGTTTTCATTTATAACAGCTTTTATCTACGGAAACGTGCTTGATATTATGATGAAAGTGGTTGGCCTGGTTCCGGGAACCGGGATTTTCCCAGGAACAGTGTGTTACGTTACGGGGCTCATAACCTGCGCAATTGGGGTATCTTTTTTGTTTCATACATATATTTCACCTGAGGCGTACGAATTATTTGTAAAAGAAATATCCGCAAGATTTAATCTTGATATCAACAAAACAAAGACGGTATATGATTGCCTCAGCTGCGCTGTCGCAATTGTCATGTCGTTTCTTTTTATCGGTTTCGGGCGCTTCGAAGGAGTTAAACTGGGAACAGTTCTGTGCGCGCTGATAAACGGCCGGCTCATTGGAAAATGCAGCAGATTTTTTGAGAAACACTTTGATTTCGTAGATGGATTGAGGTTAAGGAAGTTTTTCTGAGGGTAATTGCGCAGCTTATG
>ERZ1090881.1221-NODE-1231-length-11210-cov-33.779919_pt1 | contig 11210 bp, 7 predicted proteins | sample MGYA00478470_ERZ1090881 | MGnify/ENA primary metagenome ERZ1090881 (study PRJEB33644, sample SAMEA5815736) | chicken gut metagenome | biome: Chicken; feature: Gastrointestinal Tract; material: Caecum | place: Ireland | collected 2019-01-01 | study: A study of...
AAGGGCGCAATTATACACCGTTCCGGTGCAATTGCGGTCTTGCAGACGGCTTGATGAAACCGGGCTGGCGTTCCGTTCGCCATCCCGGTTCCATCCCAAGGAAAACTGCATTTTCCTTGCGCTGCTTCGCAGCTATCCTTTTGCAGCTCTCGCCCAGGGCCGAAGCGCACTTCGCTCCATCCCTGGACAGAGAGCACAACTGAATATGATTCCAGACCGTTCATCAAAAGAACGGTCTTTTTGTTTAGGAGGTGATACCCATTCCGTGCCCGCATATTCAAATAACAATTACCCAGCGCAGCAAGGGCCAGTCGGCTGTCGCGGGCGCCGCCTACCAGAGCGGCGAGAAGTTGTTTTCGGAATATGACCAGAAAACCAAAAACTACTCCGGCAAGCGCGGCATCCTGTATACGGAAATTATGCTGCCCGCTCATGCTCCACCGGAATACGCTAACCGGGAAACCCTCTGGAACTCGGTGGAGGCCGCCGAGAAACAGTGGAACGCCCAGCTGGCCCGGCGCTTTGTGCTGGCTCTGCCCAAAGAAGTTCCGCCGGAACAGTACCCGCAAATGGTCCGAGACTACTGCGAGAAACATTTTGTTTCCAAGGGGATGATTGCTGACTTTGCCATCCATGACCCGAATCCACCCGGACACAATGTTCACTGCCATGTAATGCTATCCATGCGGGCGATGGATGAACATGGCATGTGGCTTCCCAAGAGCCGGAAGGTGTATGACCTGGACGAGAACGGTGAACGCATCCGTTTGCCCTCCGGCAACTGGAAAAGCCACAAGGAAGATACCATGGACTGGAATGACCAGAAGTATGCAGAGATTTGGCGGCAGGGATGGGCCGATACGCTCAACCGCTACTTGGAAGCAGCAGGTCGACCAGAACGATTGGATCTGCGCTCCTATGAGCGGCAGGGCCTGGATGTGATTCCCACCGTTCACATGGGGCCTGCGGTGGTTCAGATGGAGCGACGCGGTATCCAGACCAACATCGGCAATCTGAACCGAGACATTAAAGCAGCCAATCAGATGCTGTCCGCCATCCGTAAAACCATTCGGAGTTTACTGGACTGGATTGAAGAACTGGTTCAGGCAGAAAAAGAACTGCTGAAAGAGGAAGCAGGCGCCACAGACCTTGGAGTGCTTCTCAATGATTACCTGAACCAACGGAAAGCAGAACGAAGTGATTGGTCCTGGTCAGGGCAGCAGAAAGGCGATCTTAAGGATTTGAAGGATGTATCCAGGGCGATTGTCTATCTCCAGCACCATAAGATCATGACCTTGGAGCAGCTGAATACTGTTTTGTCTGGCATGAAGCAGAAAGCCAGCCAGGCCCGTACCGGTATGAGAAAGGCCGAAAAGCGGATGAAAGACATTGCCGGGATTCAGAACGCCGTTGCAGTCTGCCGGGAACAGAAGCCCGTCCATGACAAGTATCTGAAGATCGGCTGGAAGAAGCGGCAGGTAGCCTTTGCTGAGAACCACCAGGAAGAACTGAAAGCCTACAACAAAGCCTACCGCTATTTGAAAGCGCAGCACGTTGACCTGAACGTGAATCTGGATGCCCTGGAAGCTGAGTACACTAAGCTGCGAGCCGATCACGCAGCCTTTACCCGGCAGCTGGAACAGGTGCAGGCGGAGCTGAAGCCGCTGAACGAAGTCCGCTACTGGGTCAGCCAGGTTTTTGGGGCAGAACAGGCGGAGATCGAAAATCTGCCAGAAAAGAAGGTTTCTGTTCTCAATCAGATTAAGGATTCTCAAAAGGGATTCCCAAAAACAGATGCGCTGTATCAGCAGGAACAGGATGTAGAGCGATAACGGTCATCTAATTTAAAAAATCGTATAGTATTTTTACTTTGAAGCACATTTTCTGTGTGTTTGGGAGTTAGATTAAAGCTTGGATAGAAATAGAGAGGTAGCAGGGTTAACTGCTACCTCTCTAAATAATGTTCTTAGATGTGCATCAAATGCAAAGTGGCTCTATTGCTAGATTGGACGTACCTTTCCGGAATCAGATTCAACTACGATTGGCAGTAAAAAGTGTTTAGTGTGAGGATTTGAAGTGTCCTCATCCTGTAGCCGATATTTCCTGGTGTACAACAATGTTACGTGTGCCTGATCAAACTCAATGATAACATCTTCGTTTGATGCAATGTAATGTGCGGTGTAAGCTCCTTCGGCGGCGGTTCCACCCAATTTGATTTGCATTCCGGATAGGAGTTCTTGTGTTCGTTCTGCTACACTTACAAGTCCTTCTGCATACTCAAACTCTTTTGTGTATTCATCAAATCTTACATGGATAGGAAAGCCTCCGACGGTTTCGTCCCCACAGTGGCGAAGTGCGTGCGTAAAGGCATAGAAGTAGGAATTCGATAATGCTGGATTATCGAATCGATATTTTTGTAAAGCTTTAAAAGCATCATACGAACCGATCCAAGCAATCAAACAGTTCCTTTCAATATTGCCTTCTTTGATGCAGATGATTTCTGTCTCCCCATCTTCATTGGCTAGACAGATGATAAATTCCACATCGTCTGGATCATGCTCAGAGTGAATTTTGAAAGCGTGATGAAGAAGTTCTTCCTCACTGAATTTCTTCAACTCATGTAAAGTTTCAAGCAACTGATGTGCAAGGGCAATATTGTTACCTGCAAAGGAAATACAACAGGTTGGACTTATAATGATGCTTTTGATCAAACCATATCGTTCTACAGAACGCCGTGTCATATCCCCCCAGTTTGCTTTGATGGCACCAAAAAGCGAAATTTTGGTATCGCTATATATATGGGTGAGTTGATGTGTTTGTCCGTCGAATTCAATGGGGGACTTTACTGCATATACAAAACTCATAACTGCTTCACATCGCTTTCGAATATTCGCTCTGGTTTATTTTTCAAAACTTGCCTCGCCAATTCCGAAGAATCGATCAAAAAAGCCTTTCAGTTTCTCAATCACAGTCTGCTTCTTTTTAGCTCTGGCACCACCACCGCCAAAACGGGATACCGGCGGCATCAGTTTGTCAATGTCCGTGCCGGTAGTTTTAACCTCGCCGTCGCGGAATGCGTTTTCCAAAAACTTTCTGGTCTCCGGTTCCTTAAGCTTTTCGTCCTGAATGATCTGGGCCAGTTCCTTTTCTCTTTCTTCTGCAACAAAACTATGCCACTCAGCCATCACGTCATCCACATCATTGATCCCGGCGATAAAGGTTTCGATGAGCTGTTTTTTGCTGCGCAGTTCGGGGCTGGCGTCCACTGCTTTCTGGATGGTGACAAGGATTTCTTTGTCACCACAGTTGGAATCGTGGTACTTCTTCACCAGCATCAGGATGTAATCAATATTGATTTCGATTTGGCGAATCAGTTCGATTTCAAAGACGATATCGTCGGTAATATCCTCTTTTTCACTTTTCGCACGGTTTACCCACTCGTCCCGCAGATCCTGATAGCGCCCCAGGTAATCTTGGAGGTCCCGTTCCGAAATCAGTTCCTGTCCTTTGAAATCATCAAAGGACAGCAGCAGGTTGCGCATCCGGAGAATGGCACCAAAAAGTGTAATGAACTCTTTTTGATTTCGTTCTCCCTCAATCCGGGGCTCAGATAGCGGAAACTTCTCTGTCAGGTCGCCAATCATGTCCACATAGCCCGGCTTGGTCTTTCCATCCTGGGTGGTATAGCCGTAGTAGTAATCAGCAAACTTATGCAGCAGAACAATGCCGCCGGCCTCTTTGTCGCCGAACAGCGCAATCGCTGCATCCACCCGTTTTTGCAGGTTTCGGAAACAGACAATGTTTCCGAACGTCTTGATAGAATTCAAAATACGGTTGGTGCGGCTGAAGGCTTGAATGAGGCCGTGCATCTTCAAGTTTTTGTCTACCCAGAGGGTGTTCAGGGTGGTAGCATCGAAGCCGGTGAGGAACATATTCACCACAATCAACAAATCCAGTTCCTTGTTCTTCATCCGCAGGGAAACATCCTTATAGTAGTTCTGGAACTTGTCGCCGTCGGTGGAATAATTAGTGTGGAACATTTCATTGTAGTCCCGGATGGCAGCATCCAGGAAGTCCCGGCTGCTTTGATCCAGGGCACTGGTGTCCTCGCTGTTCTCCTCGTCCAGAATTCCGTCCGCCTCTTCCTCATTGGCACCATAGCTGTAAATCAGAGCAACCCGCAGCTTTTTGGATGGATCGGCAGCCATCTGCTTTTGGAACTCCTGATAGTAGAGCTTGGCCATGGGCACCGAGGCAACGGCGAAAATAGAGTTGAATCCGCTGATCCGCTGTTTCTGCTTGATCTCGTCCACCGCACCATTTTTGCCGGATGCTACCTCTGCAATATTGGTTAGGGTGTTGAACAGGTAGGTTTTGTCGCCCCGATAGGTTTTCTGATCGAAATGTTCCAGAATATACCGGGTCACCAGTTCGATCCGCTGCGGCGCCATGTAGGCCTTCTCACGGTCAATGTCCCAGACGCTCTTGTCATCAATGTCCGGTTCGGCGTCCATAGTCTTGATGTAGTCCACACGGAAGGGGAGAACATTCTTGTCATTGATAGCGTCCACAATGGTATAGGTGTGGAGCTGATCGCCGAAAGTCTGGGCTGTAGTGAAGAATTGCGCTCCGCTGGCGGCCCGGGCATTGGCCGCAAAGATAGGCGTGCCAGTAAAGCCAAACAGGTGATACTTCTTGAAGTTTTTGACGATAGCGGTATGCATATCGCCGAACTGGCTGCGGTGGCACTCATCGAAGATGATGACCACCCGCTTTTCATAGACCGGATGGGATTTCTCCTTTTTAATGAAGGTGGACAGCTTCTGGATGGTGGTGATGATGATATGAGCGTTGTCATCCTCCAGTTGCTTTTTTAGAACAGCGGTGGAGGTATTGCTGTTGGCTGCACCCTTTTCGAAGCGGTCGTACTCTTTCATGGTTTGGTAGTCCAGGTCTTTTCGGTCTACCACAAAGAGAACCTTGTCAATGTAGGGGAGCTGGGAAGCCAGCCGCGCCGTTTTAAAGGAGGTCAGCGTCTTGCCGCTGCCGGTGGTGTGCCAGATGTAGCCGCCGCCTTCAATGGTGCCATACTTTTTATAGTTGTTGGCGATTTCAATACGGTTCAGGATTCGCTCGGTGGCGGTGATCTGGTAAGGCCGCATGACCATCAGCATATTTTCCGAGGTAAATATGCAGTACCGGGTCAGCACATTCAGGATGGTATGTTTGGCAAAGAAGGTGCGTGTGAAATCAATGAGATCGGGGATCACCTTGTTGTTGGCATCTGCCCAGAAAGAGGTAAACTCAAAACTGTTGCTGGTTTTTTGTTTTCTGATTTTACCAGATGCCTCCCGAATGGCATTGAACCGGGTGCTGTTAGAGTAATATTTGGTGTTGGTGCCGTTGGAAATAACAAAGATCTGCACATACTCGAACAGACCGCACCCCGCCCAGAAGGAGTCTCTCTGGTACCGGTTGATCTGGTTAAACGCCTCCCGGATGGCCACACCCCGGCGCTTGAGCTCGATATGCACCAACGGCAGGCCGTTGACCAGTATGGTTACATCATAGCGGTTGTCATGCCGGGCCCCCTGGCCCTGGCTTACTTCATACTGATTGATGACCTGGAGGCGATTGTTGTGGATGTTTTTCTTGTCAATGAGGGAAATATTCTTGGAAGTACCGTCGTCCCGGCGGAGCACTTGCACGAAGTCTTCCTGAATCTTCCGGTTTTTTTCCGCGATATGCTCGTTTGGGTTAACAATGGCGTTGTTAAAGAATTGCTCCCACTCGCTGTCGCTGAACTGATAGCTGTTCAGTTCTTCCAGCTGGCGGCGCAGATTGGCGATAAGGTCAGCTTCCTGATGAATTGACAGGTACTCATAGCCCTGCTGAGTGAGCAGTTGGATAAACTCCTGTTCCAACGCTGCCTCGCTCTGGTAGTTGTCCGAGCGATTTTTTACAGACTCGTAGGAGGTTACAACGGTGTTTTCTGTGGTAGCAGCAACAATGTTAAAATACGGCATAAAAATAACCTCTGCACTTTATTTTTTTTTGAAACTCAATAGCCTATCCCGATAATATTCATATTGCTTTTGCCGTGCTTTAATTTCCGCAGGAAGCCCGTTAGTCGGATCATTGCAGAGGGTATCAAATTGGCGTATAAAGCGGACAATCCTCTCTTGTTCCTTTAAGCTGGGAACGGGGATTTTTACACCAAGTAAATCCTGTACCTTAAGATGAGGAACTGAGCCTTTAGATATCTTTGGCACAAATTGATTTTTTGCACTTTGTGTATATAATGAATACATCAAATAATATGGATTGATAATGTCGAGTTTTGGCTTTAAACAAAATATAGTTTCGCTAACGGCCCATGAATTATCATAATAATCAATCACAGCCATTCTTCCAACAGTTCCAGTACCTGTGCTAGCGAAAAGAACATCATTGGTTGCTAAATAAGCTCTGCGGTTAATAAGAATAACATCATCATTTGTAATGAGATCGGTCTTATCAGTAACATTGATGGAATTGTTGTATATATCTTTACCCGTAATATATGGATTTTGACCGCCTATATTGAGCTTAAAATTCTGTCGGGGATTAAGACCAGTTTTCAGAGAAAGAACTGTTTCTCCAACAGTCATCCATTTCTCCAAGGGAATGTCAGAGATAAACAATCGATTTACATAATATTCATACTGCTTTTTTCTTGCTGTTAGCTCTGCTGTTAGTTCTGCTGTTAGTTCTGTAAACAGATCCAGAATGTGTACAATTTTTTGCTGGACTTCTAATGGAGGAACTGGCATCATAAAATCCTCTGTTACTTTTAAAGAAATCTGGGGAAGTGAACCTGTGCCAGAAGCGGCTTCTCTAAACTTTTCTATATTGCTCTTTAATACATAATAGAGGAATTTTATTGCAGTCTTACTTTCGTGTGTATATGCCCACATTTCATTTTTGAATGTAAATGGCTTGTCATAGTAGACGACATCAATTACACCACGGGATTGAACAAGAACAGCTGGAACTCTTGTTATATTGGCGTTTGGAATATCCTTCTCGTAGGCATTGATAACGGTTTTACCACCTGCAAAGATCCGAATATCACCATTTGGAGATTCAATTTCTTTCATTTTCGCTGCGGTAATAGGGGTGCCTTTTAATCTCTGATATTCGTCTTTCACCAGCTTGAATTCCACCCCATCCGGACAAAGCTGCTGAAGCATATGATCTAATCGGTTCATTCTGCACCACCTTTATTATCCCATCCCAAAGACTCGATAGCCTCTAAAAGTTCTTTCTTGTTACGGATGTTTTCAAGAATTCCAACTGTCAGTCGATATAAGGCATCAAATTTCTTCAGCCCTAATTCTTCATCAAAATCGCCATGTACAACATTACTCAGTTCTTTAAAAAGTTTATGTCCGTTTGCCGCGAATTCTTTGGGAATGATTTCACACTGTGCATCTACTCTCTGCAAAAGATCAGTAAAATTTTTGGGGTTTCCACCTTCATATTTCTTGTATTCAATTCCAACAGCATTTGCTGCTTGGACTGTAGCAATCTCAAAAATTTTCCGTAAATACACAATGGAGCCTGCACCCAACTGATCGTGGTAGGCTCTATTTGCTTTCTCCAGCAAATCAGAGAAGCCCTCATAAGGACCACGGCTCAAAGATACCATGTCCGATAACTTTTCGGACTTCTTTAAAATTCGCACTTCAGGAGCGACACCGTGGATGTCTTCTCTGCTTTCAACTAAGAACCAAACTGGGACAGGAGTTCCACATCGAGGACATTTCAGTACGCAATCTATACTGATCAGTCGCTCGTGTATACCAATGCAATAGAGCTCATCACCTGAAATAAATGTAATATCAGACTGACAGTTTTCGCAGTAATATGTCAGCCAGACAGGACCAACTGAAATTTTCTTCTGTTTCCCGCACTTCAATTTTGAATTGTTCAAAAAACCTTGAACCTGTTCAAATCTGCTGGTAGGAGTTTTTGAAAGTACCTCTGAAAGTCTCATGTGTGACTCCCTTCAATCTCCTTTACAATTAGATCGATGGCTTCCCGAAGTTTTTGCTCCCGGGCCACAATTTGGGCAATCTCAGCGTTAAGCTGTGCAATATCAATTTCCTCACGGGTATCCTCGGCTTCTACATAGGTGGAGACGGAGAGGTTATACTCCTGCTTCTCAATTTCCTCATAACTGGCCAAATGAGAGAAATGAGCCTTTTCGGTGCGGTTTGCAAAGGCGTCTACAATGTTATCGAGGTTCTCCGGTGTTAACTTATTGTTGGTGGCCACCTTGATGCACTCTTTGGTGGCGTCGATAAAGAGGGTCTTGTTGTCCGTCTTATTTTTTTTCAGCACCATAATGCAGGTAGCAATGCTGGTGCCGAAAAACAGGTTGCTGGGCAGCTGGATCACACAGTCGATAAAGTTATTGTCGATAAGATATTGGCGGATTTTCTTCTCTGCTCCACCTCTGTACAGGACACCAGGGAAACAGACGATAGCAGCAGTACCGTTTGCCGCCAACCAGGAAAGACTGTGCATGATGAAGGCCAGATCGGCCTTGCTCTTGGGGGCCAGCACACCGGCCGGGGCAAAGCGAGGATCGTTGATGAGCAGAGGGTTATCGTCTCCCGCCCACTTGATGGAGTAGGGAGGATTGGAGACAATCAACTCAAAGGGCTCGTCGTCCCAGTGCTTGGGGGCAGTCAGAGTATCTTCACAGGCAATGTTGAACTTGTCAAAGCCAATGTCGTGGAGGAACATATTGATGCGACACAGGTTGTAGGTGGTGATATTGATCTCCTGGCCATAGAATCCATTGCGGACGGCATCATGGCCCAGTACCTTCACCGCTTTCAGCAGCAGGGAGCCAGAACCGCAGGCGGGGTCGTACACTTTGTTGACCTCAGTTTTACCGACGGTACCAAGCCGGGTCAGCAGCTCGGACACATCCGCCGGAGTGAAGAACTCGCCGCCGGACTTGCCAGCATTGCTGGCATACATGGTCATGAGATATTCGTAGGCGTCGCCGAAAGCATCGATATCGTGATCTTTCACGTTCCCCAGATTCATGTCGGCCACACCATCGAGAAGCTTCACCAGCTTTTCGTTGCGCTTGGCCACGGTGGCCCCCAGCTTGTTACTGTTCACATCGAAATCATCAAACAGGCCTTCAAAATTACCCTCGGACTCGCTGCCCTTGGCCGATTCCTCGATGTGACGAAAGACAGACTCCAGCGTCTCGTTCAGGTTCTCATTCTCGGAAGCTTTTGCCCGAACATTGCAAAATAGTTCACTGGGGAGGATAAAGAAGCCCTTTTCCTGAACCAGCCCCTCCCGGGCCTCCTCGGCTTCTTCGTCCGTCATTTTGGCATAGTCAAAGTCGGTGTTGCCTGCTTCGTGCTCACCGCTGTTAATGTAATTGCGGATGTTTTCCGAAATATAGCGATAAAACATCGTGCCCAGCACATAGTTCTTAAAATCCCAGCCGTCCACTGCACCCCGCAATTCGTCGGCGATGGCCCAGATGGCACGGTGCAGCTCGTCCCGCTCCTGCTCTTTCTTCATATCTGTCACAGTTATTTCCTCCTGATTTGTGGGTATGATAGTGAAGAGTACTTGTTTCGAGTTTTCCCGTACAAATACATCCTGAATTTCTATGAAATAATTATATTCTGTTTTGGGAAGATGCACAAGAGATATTATCTTTTGTGCTCAGAACATAAATGACAAAAGGCACCCTGTTCTAAAACAAATCGGGTGCCTTTTGTTTGAACTCTTTAAAAGAGGAAAGGAGGGTAAAGTTCAAAATTTACAACACTTAAACCAAAATCTCTCCTAACTGCCGCTGCACAATTTCAGTCAAACGGTCCAGCCGTTCCTGCGGTGCCGGGATATTCGGATGCTGTTCAAAATAAAAGTTTTGCAGATTCTCTAGGTCACTGCGGATGGCATCGGTCATCAGGCCTCTGGCTGTAGCAACAAAATCAACGCCCAGCCGAGGAGAACAATGTTGGATGCACCATTCGGTATTTTTCAATTGATCATCGTCTAGATCGAACAGCAAACTTCGGTTGTTGTCAAACACCGGGGCCATTTTCTGAACTTGCATGGTATCGTTCTGGTAGAGAACGCCAAAATTGCCGCTGTGGCGGTCAGTGTTCAGGATCAGAGTATCCAGAATGCACATCCGGCGGAAGGCATCACCGCTGCCAATGCTCTCAAAATATTTCAGAAAGCCGGAAACAGTCCGATCTTTGGTTAGAACGGCCGCCTTGGCAAGGCCAAACGTCTCGCTGGTGAAAAGCGGGCATTTGGAAATCGGTGCACCATGATAGAATCCCAGGTCATAGTTTACAGCATCCGGGCAGAGGCAGGCTGCCAGCTGGGATGCCAGATATTCGGAAAGCGGCTCCATACCAAAGACGCCGCCGGTTTTGTAGAGCCAGATGGTGTCACCTTCCCGCATCCAGCACTTGGCATACTGACCATCGGTGCTGAACTCCGGCGAGGTGGAGGAAAAGGTGGAACTGCTCAGAGAACCATCAAACGCTGCCTCCGAAATCACTTCATTGAACGGGTTACGGTAAAGGGAGACATCATTCCATTTCAGAAAAGAATCTGCACGCTTGACCCAGAAAGTGTCATTCAGGGAAAGAGCATGGGTCACATCTAGGTAACCGTCCAGCTCCTGACATCCATATTGCCGGAGCAACTCAGCGATGTGGGCTCGATGCTTAGGGGCTTTCCGGCGTTCCAGAAAATCGGTCAGGTTGGTATAGCCAAAAGGCCGCTGCCCTGTGTGCCACACTTCTTCCCGGGCGGTGACTTCCAGGTATTCATTTCGTTCGCACCGGAACTCCAGCCAGATGGCATCCTTATTAAGAAGAAGATAGCGCATCCAGAGCACTCCTTTCATCTAGGGAAAATCTTTATAAAAATATTATAGCATAACGAAAGCCCTTTCTGCCAAGGAAAAGGGCTTTTTTGTTTGGACTTTTTTAAGGAGGAATGCAGACATGGAACAGACAACACAGACTTTGACCACACCGGAGATGAAACCCGCAGGCACTTTCAGCGTGAAGATTGAAAACACCACCTATGTGGTAGGTGTTCACTTCAGCAAGACCGCAAAAGACACTTTGGAGGACAAAATGAAGCGTTTGATGCTGGATGATGTT
>ERZ1090881.1223-NODE-1233-length-11189-cov-11.255164_pt1 | contig 11189 bp, 6 predicted proteins | sample MGYA00478470_ERZ1090881 | MGnify/ENA primary metagenome ERZ1090881 (study PRJEB33644, sample SAMEA5815736) | chicken gut metagenome | biome: Chicken; feature: Gastrointestinal Tract; material: Caecum | place: Ireland | collected 2019-01-01 | study: A study of...
GCTTTTATCACCAGCTCATCCCCATCCGCTTCTACCTGAAGTTTGGGATCCACATAACGGAAATATTTGGGGTAGGAGAAGATCACGGTTCCGGAAGAAAGTACTTCTCCCTTTTCTTCCACCTGATAGCTCACATACTCCTCAAAGAGATCTGCATCGGGAAGGAGCACCTTATCCAGCCAGCAGGCAGAGAGAGGAGCTACAGTGATTTCTATGGATTCTTCCCGGATCACAGAAGCGTCCGCCTTTCGCAGAGCCCATCTTACAGTGAGCTGTTTTTCTTCCATAGTTTCATTGGCTACATTTAAGCGGATAGATTTTTCAAAGGCAAAGTGCTGCCGGTTCATATCTGCAGAGGCGGTCATCCAGTTCTGCTCTTCACAGGAGATCATCACCGGTGCAAAGAAACGTTTTGCGTAATAGTGGAGAGCTTTCCACCTTCCGTAATAATCAATAGAAGACCAGGAAGTTACCGGCCAGCAGTCATTTAACTGCCAGTAAACAGCCCCCATACATCTTCCCCGGTTTCTGCGGAAATGTTCTACGCCGTAACGGATACCGTCAGCCTGAAGGAGCTGGGAAGCATATACCAGGGAGGAAAAATCGTAAGGGTACTTGTAGGTCTGCTGGAGGTAATACAGGATTTTTCCGTTGGCAGCGTCATTTCTCTGATGCTTTTCCATTACATAGGAGAAGATGTTCCAGTCCTGAGGATCATCGCTGATTCCCTCCTCCACTGTTTTGACCGAAGGGAAGGCCTGGAATCCGAACTCGGAAAGATAGCGGAAACCGTACTTTCTATATTCGGAGAACGGTTTGTTTCCGTGCCATACCTGCCAGAAATGCACGTCTCCCCGGTTGGGGTCCTGGGGATCGTCGAAGGAGCCCCCTGAAGAAGGGCTGGAGGGCCAGTAAAAGGTTTCCGGGTCGTATTTCTGCAGAACTTTGGGGATGATGCGCTCAAACATGAAAAGATAATCCCGGACCTCGGATGGTTTAGAAACCCACCGTCCGTCTTTGACAAAGGACTCCATTTCATTATTGCCGCACCACAGGCCCAGACTGGCATGATGGCGGAGGCGTTTGATATTGTCTATAAATTCCCGAGTGATATTTTCTTCAAATTCGGCTGTAAGCTCATAAACGGAGCAGGCAAACATAAAGTCTTCCCAGACTACCAGACCCAGCTCATCGCAAAGGTCAAAGAATTCGTCGTCGGGATAGTAGCCGCCGCCCCATACACGGATACTGTTGAAGTTGGCCAGTCTGGCATCCTCCAGGAGCCGGCGGCGCTTCTGGGAGCTGAGCCTTCCAAGAAGGTGTTCTTCAGGAATGTAATCTCCGCCCATGGCAAAGTATTTTACGCCATTTACCATGTGGGCAAAAGATTCTCCCCACTGGTCTTTTTCTACACACATGGTCATAGTCCGAAGACCGATTCTCCGGCTCCAGGTATCCAGTACTTCTCCTTTATACAGCAGGTCAAGGGTTACCTGGTACAGGGGCTGGTCTCCCAGGCCGTTGGGCCACCAGAGTTCCGGCTCCGAAATCAGGGCAGATTCCGGGTTGTTTTCCAGAGTAAAGGAAGCCCCGTCAGGGGCAGTTACAGTTACCTGATAACCATAGAAGGCCCCTTCTTCTGTGTCGCACAGCTCTTGGAAGGTCTGCTCCTTTTTCCACTCTCTGGCGCTGTAAAAAGAAGGCGCAAAATGAAGAGTCACTTTTCCGTCTTTGTGCTCCTGGGTTACGTATACAGAGTCAATCCGGGCTTTGGAAATCCCCAGCAGGGCGACGCTGCGGAAAATTCCTGCATCAGGGAGATGAGCACCCCAATCCCAGCCGTACATATAGTGGGCCTTGCGAATATGGCTGAATCCTTCCCAGGCGTCTTCGCCGCCTCTGGTGGGGCATTCTGCGAAGGCCTTTGTGGCAGCTTCGAAGGGAGAGTGGAGCACTGCCTCCAGAGTATTCCCTTCAGGCTTTAAGATGCCGCCCACAGGGAATTCCCAGATCCGGTGCATATTGAAAGCATGACCCAGCAAAATGCCGTTTAAGTAAATATCAGCCATGGTATCGATCCCCTCAAAGCGGAGGAGCGTCTGCTCCTGGTCCAGAAGTCCGGGAGCAGCATCGAAAGTACAGCTGTAAATAAAGTCATGATTGATCTCGTCCCGGACAAGATCTTCGTTTCCCTTCCAGTAAGGTTCGGGGATTTTGTTGTTTTCGGCCAGAACAGTATAGACACTGGTAGGAATGGATGTAGGGAAAGATTCTTGAGAGTCTGCTCTCCTGAGGCGCCAGCCTGTATCCAGAATTTGCTTGATCATGTTCTTTTACCTCCTGATATATAAAGCTTTATAGATTATCCCATGATTACTTTTACTTCTACCTGATCTTTTTCTTTAGAGAAGGGAATCAGATTACCCTTTACCGCAGTACCGTCTACGGTCATGGAAGCCACGCCTTTTTCCACATGGTCAGGATTTGATACCTGGATGTGATAGGTTACGCCCCTGTATTTTCTGGTTACGGTGAAATCCCCGAAATCACCTGGAATACAAGGATCTATTTTCAGTCCCTGAAGAGTGGGCTGAATTCCCAGGATATACTGGGAGATATTGACAAAAGTCCAGGCTGCTGTACCGGTAAGCCAGCTGTTTTTGGCTTCACCAAAATTAGGCGCATCCTTGCCGGCCACCATCTGAGAGTATACATAAGGCTCTGTTCGATGAACCTCACTGATTTCTTCTAAGAAGGCCGGGCAGATTTTCCGGTAGACTTCAAAGGCTCTTTCTCCTCTGCCTACAATGGCTTCTGAAATGGAAACCCATGGATTGTTATGGCAGAAAATACCTCCGTTTTCCTTATATCCCGGCGGATAGGAGGAAATTTCTCCCAGGTTCAGATAGTAGTGGGTATAAGGAGGCTGCAGGATGGTAATGCCGTATTTTGTGTCCAGGATTTCTTTTACAGAGTCAAGGGCCTGGACGGCAAGTCCTTCTTCGATACCTACTCCTGAGAGGGGAAGGAATCCCTGAGGCTCAATATAGATTTTTCCTTCTTCACATTCATGAGAGCCTACCTTGTCAGAATTGGCGTCATAGGCCCGAAGGAACCATTTTCCATCCCAGCCGTCTTTCAAAATTGCCTGATAGACTTTATCTACTTCTTCAAGAGCATAGTCTGCTTCTTTGTCCATGTTAACGAGTTTACATAAATCTGCATATTCTCTTCCGTATTTTACAAACATGCCGGCGATAAATACAGACTCTGCCACAGGTCCTTCGCTGGGGCCGAAGGTCTGGAAAGATTCTCCCGGATGTTCAGAATAGCAGTTCAGGTTCAGACAGTCGTTCCAGTCGGCTCTTCCGATAAGAGGAAGGCCGTGAGGTCCTTTATGGGCAGCGATAAAATCAAAGGAACGTTTCAGGTGTTCCATAAGGGGAACTGCTGTGGACATATCGTTGTCAAAAGGCACCTGTTCTTCCAGAATCGAAAGATCTCCGGTTTCACGGATATAGGCGTTTACTGCAGCGATAAGCCACAGAGGATCGTCGTTGAATCCGCTTCCGATATCGGAATTTCCCTTTTTGGTCAGGGGCTGATACTGGTGGTAAGCGCTGCCGTCTGGAAACTGTGTGGAAGCAATGTCAATGATACGGTCTCTTGCCCGCTCTGGAATAAGATGGAGGAATCCCAGAAGGTCCTGGCAGGAATCACGGAATCCCATGCCTCTGCCGATGCCGGATTCATAATAAGAAGCAGACCGGGACATATTAAAGGTTACCATACACTGATACTGGTTCCAGATATTCACCATGCGGTTTACCTTATCATCAGAAGATGCTGCCTGGAAATTGGATAAGAGTTCTTTCCAATAACGGCACAGTTCTTCAAAGGCCTGATCTACGGTCTTTTCGTCTCCATATTTTTCCAGAAGCTTTCTGGCTTTGGCTTTATTTACAACGTTTGGAGCTTCCCATTTTTCTTCCTGAGGATTTTCTGCGTAGCCCAGGACAAAAATGAAAGTTTTCCTTTCTCCCGGTTCCAGACAAAGGTCCAGCTGATGGGCAGCGATGGGATACCAGCCGCTGGCTACAGAATCTGTCAGTGCTCCTGCCAGAACTGCTTTGGGAGCTTCCGGTCCCTGGTAAACGCCCAGGAATGCGTCTCTGCTGGTGTCGAAATGGCTTACAGGAGCATTGACACTGTAGAAAGCATAGTGATTCCGGCGTTCTCTGTATTCTGTTTTATGGTAGATGGCAGAACCTTCGATTTCTACTTCTCCGGTGCTTAAGTTCCGCTGGAAGTTTCTGGAGTCGTCGTCTGCATTCCAGAGACACCATTCTACATAGGAGAAAAGCTGAAAATTTTTCTTTTCAGAAGAACGGTTGGTCAGGGTAACCTTCTGGATCTGGCAGGGATCCTCTGTAGGAACAAAGCACAGCACCTGAGCCTGAAGATCATCCTTTTCCCCGGTAAAACGGCTGTAGCCAAGGCCGTGACGGCATTCATAAAAGTCCAGAGGGGTCTTTGTGGGCTGCCAGCCGGGATTCCAGACAGAATCTCCCTCTTTAATATAAAAATAATGGCCATTGTTATCATAGGGAACATTGTTGTACCGATAACGGGTGATACGCAGAAGTTTTGCATCCTTATAGAAGCAGTAGCCGCCGCCGGTATTGGAAATAAGACGGAAAAAGCCATTGGTTCCCAGATAATTGATCCACGGCAGGGGAGTATCCGGGCGCTCAATCACATATTCCATAGAAGCGTCATCAAAAAATCCATATTTCATAGTGAAAATCCTCCTGATTATCTTATCAAATAAATTTCGAAAACGATTTAGAAATAATGGCAGAAAATAATCAGTCACTATGTATAAAACCTATCAGTCATTAAACTGCAAGACGATTATAACAAAAGGAACAGGGAAATACAAGGCAAAAGTAAGAAAAATGAATATAATTTATCAGGGCTCGAAAACAAAATTGCGAAATGTTTTCGTAAGAGAAAAGAAAAATAAACAGGAGTTTTTGAAAAAAACACCAGAAAACAGTGCCATATCCATGATAAAAATGTTATATTATTGTTTAACTGTATGAAAAAACTTGAATTTACGAAATGCCATTGCGAAAATTAAGGAGGATATCTAAAATCGGATGCAGGAAAACGATTTAGTAAAAGTGGAGAAGTTGTCAGTGAATAAGGAGGTGGAGACAGATATATGGGAGAGAGCGTATCACTGAAAGATATTGCAAAAGCTTGTAATGTTTCTGTTTCCACAGTCAGTAAGGCAATGAATGACAGGGCTGATGTAAGCAGCGCAAAGAAAGAAGAAATCCGCAGGGTTGCCAGAGAAATGAATTATGTCCCCAATTATATGGCTTCTGCCCTGAAAAACCAGTATACCAGAAATATTGGCGTGATCCTTGCAGAAGAAGCCGGAGAGGGTTTGACTCATGAGCATTTCGCCAAGATACTGAACAGCTTTAAGGACACGGTGGAAGAAAGAGGATATGTGATCACTTTTTTAAATACCAGTAATTCACCCAGCCGGTTTTCCTATATGAAACAATGTCAATATATGAAGTATGACGGGGTGCTTGTGGTCTGCGCAGACTTTCATCAGAAGGAGCTGGATGAGCTTCTTTCATCCAATATACCCGTGGTGGTCATTGACCATACGTTAAAGAAACATGTGAATATTGCGTCTAATCAATATGGAGATATGCGCAGACTGATGCAGTTTGTCTTTGACAGGGGACATCGGAAAATCGCATATATTCATGGGAAAAACAGCGAAGTGACAAGAGGACGGTTATCTGCGTATCTGGATTTTATGAATGAGCATCATCTTCAGGTTCCGAAAGAATATGTGTATACCTGTCCTTACAGAGATGTGGAGAGGGCCAATGCTCTGACCAAGGCAGTGCTGGCCCTGCCCAATCGCCCTACCTGTATCCTTTATCCCGATGACCTGACGGCTATCAGCGGGCTGGGGGTGATGCAGGAGATGGGAATCAGGGTTCCTGAAGACATTTCTATTGCCGGCTATGACGGGATCAGTATTGCGGGAATTGTAAGACCAAGGCTTACCACTATCCGTCAGGATACGGTTTCTATAGGGATCCAGGCGGGAAATAAGCTGATCAACAGAATTGAATTTCCCGGCATAGGGATAGATGGAGAAACGGTTACCGTGGATAGTATGGTAGAGCCGGGAGAAAGCGTAGGCGTTGTGAAAAAATAATGTAAGAATGCGGACTGAGGGAGGTACATGATGACAGAAGAAAAATTATTGGAACTTTTAAAGGATATGTCCTTAAAAGAAAAAATCGGGCAGATGATGCAGCTGGATGTAAGCTGCTTTAAAGATGAAGGACCAGTGACAGGAAGCGCTGTGGAACAGGGAATTGCCGGCGAAGAGCTGACTCTGGCAGGAAGTATCCTGGGAGCTGTTGGGGCAGAGGAAATCCAGAGGCTTCAGAAAAGGTGTATGGAAAAACAGCCCCACCATATTCCGGTAGTTTTTATGGCAGATATTATCAACGGATACAAAACGATTTTCCCCATTCCTCTTGCTCTGGGCTGTACTTTTTCCCAGGAAGCTGTACAGACCGCAGGGGATGTAATGGCCAGAGAGTCTGCGGCAGATGGACTTCACGTAACCTTTGCGCCTATGGTGGATCTGGTAAGGGATGCCAGATGGGGACGGGTTATGGAGTCTACGGGAGAAGACCCCTATCTGAATTGCCGAATGGCAGAGGCCATGGTCCGGGGCATTCAGGGTCAGGGAGAGAATTATGAAGACCATCTGGGGGCATGCACAAAGCATTTTGCCGCTTACGGCGCTCCCACAGCAGGAAGAGAATATAATAACGTAGAATTGTCGGAAAGAACTTTAAGGGAAGACTATCTTCCGGCATATCAGGCTGCCATAGATGCAGGTTCTGCCATGATGATGACATCTTTTAACACCCTGGACAGGATTCCGGCTACAGGGAATCAGTGGCTCATGAGGAATATCCTCAGAGAAGAAATGGGCTTTGAGGGGGTATTAGTTTCAGACTATAACGCTGTTGGCGAGCTGATCACCCATGGAGTGGCAGAAGATAAGAAAGAAGCCGCAAGACAGGCCCTGGAGGCAGGTGTGGATCTGGATATGATGGGAGGCTGTTATATCAACGGACTGGAAGAACTGGTGAAAGAAGGAAAAGTTCAGGAAGAACTTATTGACCAGGCAGTACTCCGTATTCTGAAGCTGAAAAATAAACTGGGACTTTTTGAAAATCCCTACCGGGGACTGGGCGAAGAAGACCAGCAGAGGATTTTTACAGAGGAAAACAGAGAAAAAGCCAGAAAAGTAGCTGCAGACAGCATGGTACTCCTGGAGAATCAGGAAGGATTTCTTCCTCTTAAAAAAGAAGAAAAAGTAGCCTTTATCGGCCCCTATACGGAGGACAAACACATTCTGGGAGCCTGGTCATTCTTTGGAGATATAGAGCAGGCGGTAACCTGCCGCCAGGGCATTGAGGAAAAAGGCGCTTCTGCTGTTTTCGAAAAGGGCTGCGGCATTCTGAATCCCGGTCAGACCCTTTATGGTTTCCGCTACAATATGATCAATGGGGATACCCAGGAAGAGACAGAAGCCCTTATAGAGAAGGCGGCAGAGGCAGCGGCTCATTGTGACAAGGTGGTACTTCTTCTGGGAGAAGCGCCGATTCAGACAGGAGAAGGTTCCAGCAGAGGCGATATTACGATTCCCCAGATACAGAAAAAACTGCTGGAAGCAGTGACAGAAGCAAATAAGAATACAGCGGCAGTAATCTTTGCAGGAAGGCCTCTGGATCTTCGGGAAGTCAAGGAGAAGACAAAAGCAATCCTTTACGCCTGGATGCCGGGAACAGAAGGCGGAAGAGCTGTGGCTGATATTCTCTACGGAGATGTGAACCCTCAGGGAAGACTGGCTATGTCTATGCCCTGGAGTGTGGGACAGGTGCCTGTGTTCTATGGGGAATTTTCCACAGGACGCCATGTTGAGGACGGAGAATGGCCGGAAAACCGTTTCCTTTCCAGATACAGCGATATACCCAACCAGCCTTTGTATCCTTTCGGATATGGCCTGAGCTATACAGAATTTACTTATTCGGAAGTAAAGTTGGACAAAGAAGCAATCTCTATGGGAGAGCCGCTGAAGATTTCAGTGACTGTAAAAAACACAGGAAGCTGTGCAGGTACAGAAACGGTACAGCTTTATGTGACAGATAAATTCGGCAGTGTGGCCAGACCTGTCCGTGAACTGAAAGGATTTTCTAAAGTGACTTTAGAACCGGGAGAAGAACAGGAAGTGTCATTTACCCTGACTTCAGAAGATCTGAAGTTTTATAACCGGTCCATGGAGTATGAGGCAGAGCCAGGAGACTTTGTTGCCTGGGCAGGAGGAGATTCCAGGACTAAAAACGGGAAAGAGTTCCGGCTGATCTAGCAGATTATTTGATATATGAGAAGGAGAGAGACCGCAGGCTCATTGCCGATTCAGGTCTCTGATACCTAAAGTAAGCTTATCCTGTAAAATCCAGATTTTTAACCTGGGATCTTTTTACAGGATAAGCTTATTTTTTAATTGTCCCTATTATTTACAAAGGATTGGAAATCTACAGTCTTTAACATCTGCCGGTCAATTCCCGTACAAGTGCCAAAATCCAAAATATGTTCTTTAAGGCATGAATAGTTTCCAGGATAATCAGCTTTTCACGATAATCTTTAATCCTTTTTCCGATTTCTGAATAGTCCATTCTGTGCGCTCCCGAAATTTTTTATATTATATACATAAATCCTGCATATAATGAATGAAGAAAAAAAGAAATTATCTATATAATTTAAATGTTGATGAAAAATATATACTTTGATCAATATACGGGACAGAAGTCAGCATATCTACAGGGTTGTTTCATGAATGATTTTTAAAAGTATAAGAAGTTCAGATTTTATCGAGGGTTATGCGTGTTATACAAATACATGTATAACCCTCGACTTTTTGTTTCTGTATAGGTATAATATCTATATAGTATAGGTATACTCCACCTATACGGAAAGGAGGATATTATGCCAGTAACTGAAAAAAAGTATCCGGATTGGGTCCAAAAGTATCGGTCAAAGGGAACTACTGTGAAGAAAAAAGGGGATTCGTATTATCTCTATAAAAGGACATCCCGACGCATAAAAGGGAAAAAGTATCCGCAGCCAGTCGATACTTATATCGGCGTGATCACTCCGGAAGGAGTCATACAAAGCAATAAAAGAAAAGTATCTTTAACCAATGCGGAGGTGTGGGAATACGGATTTTCAAAAGCCGTCTGGGAGCTATGCCCGGATGACTGGAAAAAACCATTGGGGAATGATTGGCAGGATGTGCTTTCCATCATTCTTTTAAAACAGTCTCCAACTTCTTATATCCAGAAAACACGGACGGTGAAAAAGGAATCGGATTTCCGATATCAGTTTGCAGCTCAGTCATCATCCCTGTCCCGCAGGATCTATAAAAAATGGGGTGTTGGTATGGCAGAACTGCACAGACTGGAAACGATCTATTTAGTATGCCTGGATAAAAATGAAATCATTTCAAAAGTGAATAAAGAACAGCAGGAGCTTCTGAAGAAGATCCAGGTGTCCTTGGAAATGTGCTGAAAGAACATTTCTGACAGAAAAGCTGATCCATTATTTCAGGCAGATCCCGGATTATCGATGCGGCAGAGAAAAAAAACACGATCTTGCAGAAATGCTGGTATGTGTCACCCTTGGATTCCTTTGCGGCCGGACAACAATCCGCAGGAGCCTTAAATGGTGCAAAAACCATCTGGAAGAGCTGCAGAAACATATGGAATTAAAACACGGGATCGCTTCGCCTTCTACCATTACACGAATGCTGTGCGGCATTGATGAGGAATTAGCCTTGTATGCTTTTATGGAATGGATCGGCGAGATCGTGGACTCGAAGAATACGCATCTGGCTATTGATGGGAAAGGACTGCGCGGCGCAACGGAGAAGACGAAAGGTGCGGCAACCCCGATGCTGCTGAATGTGGTGGAAACGGTCCGGGGATTGATACTTGCACAGCTTCCGGTAGATGCAAAGACGAATGAGATTGCGGTGATTCCCGAATTATTAAAGCTTCTGGATATCAAGGGAAGCACCGTAACGATTGATGCGATTGGGACACAGACGGCGATCATGGAACAGATCCATGAACAGGGAGGGCATTTTGTGATGGCAGTAAAGAAAAACCAGCCAGAGGCTTATGAGGAGATCCATACGTTCATGGATAAACTGGAAGGGGAAAACATCAAAAAGAAAAAAGGTGGAACTTTAGATCCTGTAATGGGGGAATTCCTTAAAAAATATGAAGAGGTCATCCAGGTGGAAAGGAATCGGGACAGAGATGAATATAGGAGATGCCAAATATGTAAGGATGCCTCAAATCTGACCAAAAGCCAAAAAGAATGGCCGCACGTTCAAAGTATTGGTCGGATCAAGCAGGTGAGGATCCCCGTTGAAAGAGACAGCCAGGGGAATGATATTACTCCGTCAAAGGAAGCGTTTTTGAAAAGAGGCTCCAGAAGAGTCCCAGTTCCTTGTGCCGAAGAAGGAGCTGGGAAAGATGTGCAGTGTATGGCACTGATATCAGACCTTATCCTTAGTGCAGAGGAACTGGGAAACATAAAAAGAATGCACTGGTCAATAGAGAACCGGCTTCATCATGTACTGGACGACACATTCAGGGAAGATCGATCGCCAGCCAAAAAGTCCCGAAACAATCTATCTCTCATCAGAAAATATGCATACAATATCTTACGCCTGGCAATGTATGAAACAGGCCTGACAAATATAATGACAGAAATGATGGACTGCTTTTGTGACAATGCCGCCTTGCGGGAACAGTATGTGTTTCAGGGCATAGCCAGTCTGTATTGACTATATATAAAGAATACCTCTGGAAAAAAGCGTTGTAAAGGGATAGGGAGATAGTTTACGCTTTTTTACGTAACCAGCTTACCAGAAACGATATGAGAGATGTAATAACAAGATTGTAAAAGGTAGTACTGCTCATGGATAGTTCATGAAACAACCCTGGATTTTTTCTCCGCACCTCTTGCAAAACAGAAAAAAGCGCGGTATAATATGACCA
>ERZ1090881.1225-NODE-1235-length-11185-cov-6.065768_pt1 | contig 11185 bp, 11 predicted proteins | sample MGYA00478470_ERZ1090881 | MGnify/ENA primary metagenome ERZ1090881 (study PRJEB33644, sample SAMEA5815736) | chicken gut metagenome | biome: Chicken; feature: Gastrointestinal Tract; material: Caecum | place: Ireland | collected 2019-01-01 | study: A study of...
AATGCGATAAGCTCCTTTTTACGCGGAAAAGCTACGCGCGGAAAGGGAGCTTTATTGCTTTTCTCCCGTATTTTCGTTAAAATCGCTTTTGACCCGCGCCCGTGATAAACTTCCGTTCATATGTTATTTTGCCGTACCCCCTTGACAAAGCGCATGCCGAAATGGTATTATATATAATATAATAATGCCAAAGGCATATAGTAAGGAGGATACGGTATGAGAAAGATTGCGGCTGCGCTGCTTTGCGCGGTCATTGCGGCGACGGCGGTATTCGCTGTCGGTTGCGGAGGCGTGGACATTTCCCCTCTTTACGGGAAGACGTACACGTTTACGGGAAAGACCGCGGACATCGATTGGGACGGGCAGACGAGCGCGGGTTTCGTCCCCGGCGAAGAGAAAAAGAGTGTGGGCGATCTGCTCGAAAAGTATTTCGACAGGATAAACTGGGATTACACCGCAAGTTCGGACGAAATAGGCGTGCTTGCCAACCTGACGGACGCGGATAAGGCGAGCGCGGACGCGTTCAAGGCGTATATGGACAAGAGCGCGGACGGCATATACTCGGCGATCGAGGGATGGAAGGTAGTCATAGGCGAAGCGGGCGACACCGTCAAGGTCACCGTCACATTAAACGGCACCACGCTGGCGTTTGACTGCCGCGACAACTCACCCGACGGCAACGGAACGGGCCTAGTGAGCGAACAGATAACCACCGACAATTATCAGGGGAATGCGTCTTTTGCCAACGCATGGAACGGCACTCGCGAGTATTTCTGCATGAATGTCCCCGTGATGTCCGAGGATATGATGTTGTCCGTTTCGGTGCCCGTGTCGGTAGTGCTGTATGCGGGGGAGAACGAACCTCTCGTGACCATAATGCTCATTGCGGAGACGACGGTGTCTTAAAGTACAACGCCGCGGACAGCAAAAAGCAGCCGAAAGAGCCGCAGTGCGGCTAAGCAAAAGCGGCTGTGTGGCTGCGGCAACGGGTAAAATAAAAGACGACCCGCCGCCCATGTTAAAAAGGGGCGGCGGGTTTGTCTGTCGCTTGGCAAAATCCGCGCGCAGGCTTTTTATACCGTTAAGCCCCGCGCCGCTTTTTGTCATACCGCCGCGCCGCTGATCGCGGTCTTTCGGCAGATTCGCGGTTTTTCCGTCATCTTGAAAAACGACACGTTTACACAATTTACGCCGCGCGTTTTTTGGCAATAAAGCCGTGCGGTGCGCGTTTATTTTTCTTTAAGCTCCGCGACGACGTGTTTGACGTCGAGCAGCCACGCGGCATAGCGCGCGGAGTGGGCGAGGCGGATCTTGTCCAGTCGCACTTTGAAAATTATGAACGCGAGAAGGGACAGAAAAGTCATGCCCATCATCACCAGCATGGGAATGTCTATGCCGCTGACGAAATACAGCACGACGGACGCTATGACGAACGCGATGACGACTGCGGCAAACGCTATGGGCGCGATGCGCAGCGTGCGCGAGAGCCGCTTTTCGTCGGGATACGCTTTGAGAAACTCCTCGTAAAGGGCTTTGCGCTTGTCTTCCGACAGGTCGGTATAGTCGATGTAATTGCCGCGTCCGTTGTCTTCATTATCGTAACCGTTCATTTTTCCCCCTTTGTCACTTTACGTTTTCGAGAGTGAGCTCGTCGAAGTCGACGTGTTCGACGAAATCGGACGCCTTGAACCGCGTTATGTTGTACTGCGAAAAGTTGCGCGCGTTGGAGCTGAGAACTACGGGCGTGGGCAGGTCCGTTTCGTGGCAGGCGATACGGACATACTCGTCGAAGCGATCCTCGTTGTATTTTCCCTCATAGTAGATGATCTCGTTTACGGATATTTTCTTATCCTTTATCGTTTTCAGCCATATCTTGAACATACGCATAGTATACCCCAAACAAACGCAAAACGCAAGCGGCAAACGATTGACTTTGACGGGAAATTTCATTATAATAGACAAAGCGGAAGGTGCATCATCCGCTTTTCTTGCCTTGCGGATAACGCAGGGCATAATCCGACACCGAGAGGGCAGACACTTTATGAATCTCACTCAGAAACTGATAAAAGACCATCTCGTTTCGGGGAACATGATCCCCGGCGAGGAGATAGCGATCCGCATAGATCAAACGCTCACTCAGGATTCGACGGGTACCATGGCGTACCTGCAATTCGAGGCGATAGGCACGGACAAGGTAAAGACGGAGCGCAGCGTGGCGTATATCGACCACAACATGCTCCAATCCAGCCAGCTCAACGCGGACGACCACGCATATATACAGTCAGTCGCGCTCTCGCACGGGATATACGTTTCCAAACCGGGCAACGGCATATGCCATCAGGTACACCTCGAACGGTTCGGCAAGCCGGGAAAGACCCTTCTCGGATCGGACTCGCACACGCCGACGGGCGGCGGCATAGGCATGCTTGCGATAGGCGCGGGCGGTCTGGACGTCGCACTCGCCATGGGCGGCGCGCCTTTTTACCTCATAATGCCCCGCGTGGTGAACGTGGAGCTTAAAGGCACGCTCCGCGCGGGCGTCACCGCAAAGGACGTCATACTCAAAGTGCTCGAAGTGCTCACCACTTCGGGCGGCGTGGGCAAGGTGATGGAATACACGGGCGACGGCGTCAGGTATCTCACCGTTCCCGAGCGCGCGACCATAACCAACATGGGCGCGGAGCTGGGCGCGACGACTTCCGTATTCCCCTCGGACGACACGACGAAGGCGTTCCTCGAAGCTCAGGGCAGGGGAAGCGATTTCGTTCCGCTTGCCGCGGATAAGGATGCGGAGTACGACGAGCACATAGTCATAGATCTCGGCGAGCTTGCTCCGCTTGCGGCATGCCCGCACTCTCCCGGCAACGTCAAACCCGTTTCCGAGCTTGCGGGAAAGAAAGTCGATCAGGTGTGCGTGGGCTCCTGCACGAACTCGTCCTATCTCGATCTGATGAAAGTCGCCGCCATTCTCAAAGGCAAGCGCATACATCCCGACGTGTCGTTCACGGTCTCTCCCGGATCCCGTCAGGTGCTTATGATGCTTGCGGAAAACGGCGCGCTTGCGGATATACTCGGCGCGGGCGCGAGAGTGCTCGAATGCGCGTGCGGTCCGTGCATAGGCAACGGTCAGAGCCCCAAGGCGAACGCCGTATCCCTGCGCACGTTCAACCGTAACTTCTATAACCGCAGCGGCACACCCAGCGCGGACGTATACCTCGTTTCTCCCGAGACGGCGGCTGTCAGCGCGCTTGCGGGCGTCATAACCAGTCCCGAGGGCATCAGTCTGCCGCGCATAGAGATGCCCGCGAAGTTCCTCATAAACGACAACCTCATACTCCGCCCCGAGGAGTTCAAGGACGTCAAGGTCGTGCGCGGGGACAACATCAAGCCCTTCCCCAAGACGCACCCTCTGCCCTCCACTCTCAAAGGCGAAGTGCTCATAAAGCTGGGCGACGACATCACGACGGATCACATCATGCCGTCCAACGCCGCACTGCTTGCGTACCGCTCCAACATACCCTATCTGTCCGACTACTGCCTCACCAACTGCGACAAGGAGTTCCCCAAGCGCGCAAAGGAAAAGAACGGCGGTTTCATAGTCGCGGGCAGTAACTACGGGCAGGGAAGCAGCCGCGAACACGCCGCGCTCGTTCCTCTTCAACTGGGGATAAAGGCGGTAGTGGCGAAGAGCTTCGCGCGCATACACAAGGACAACCTGATGAACAACGGCATACTTCCGCTCGTGTTCGCCGATCCCGCCGATTACGACAAGCTCGAACAGGGCGACACCGTGGCGATATACGACGCGCCCGACAGCGTTAAGTGCCGTAAGTTCACCCTCGTCGTGGAGAACAAGAACACGGATATTCCGCTCCGCCTCGAATGCGGCGAACGTCAGCAGAATATGCTGCTCTGCGGCGGCTCGCTGCGCATGGCGTCGGGTAATGACTGATCGCGCGAACAGCCGCGCATACGGAGGTAATATAATGGATAAACTTCGTGAAGACATACTCGGACTGCTCGGAGAGGACTCTCGTCTGGGCGCCGCGCGCATAGCAAAGATGCTGGGTGCGGAAGAAAAGGAAGTCGCCGCGGCGATCAAGGATATGGAGGACAGCGGCGTCATCATCAAGTACACCGTCGTAACGGATGACGAGCTTGCGGATAAGGACACCGTCGAGGCTCTCATCGAAGTCAAAGTCTCGCCCATGTACAAGCACGGGTTCGACGCGATCGCGGAGGAGATATACCAGTTCGACGAGGTGCGGGCGCTGTATCTTATGAGCGGCGCGTATGACTTTGCCGTCATAATAGAGGGAAAGAGCCTCAAAGACGTGTCAAGGTTCGTCAGCGAAAAGCTGTCGGTAATGGATAAAGTGCTGTCGACGGCGACGCACTTCATACTCAAAAAATACAAAGTGGGCGGCGTATGCACCAAGTCGTGCGACGTCGTCAGACAGGCAGTGCACGCCTGAAAAAAGTCATGAGACTGAACAGTACGATACAACGGATCAAGCCGTCCGGCATACGCGAATTTTTCGACATAGTTTCCACCATGCCCGACGCGCTCTCCCTGGGCGTGGGCGAACCCGATTTCGTCACGCCGTGGTATATACGCGACGCCGCCATTAAGAGCATACAGCGCGGCTACACGGCATATACGTCCAACAAGGGACTGCCCGCGCTGTGCGAGGAAATAGCCGCATATCTTTCCCGCCGATTCGGGACGGATTACGACCCCAAGAGCGAGATCCTCGTGACCATGGGCGCAAGCGAAGCGATAGACCTCGCTCTGCGCGTTCTGATAGAACCGGGCGACGGAGTGCTCATCCCGTCGCCGAGCTATGTCTCATACCTGCCCATAACAATGCTTTGCGGAGGTCATCCCGTACCCGTGGACTGCACCCTCCGTGCGGACTTCAAACTCACGCCCGAAGCCCTCGAACAGGCGGCGGCGGACGGGAAGAGCAAGGTGCTCATCATGCCGTATCCCAATAACCCGACGGGTGCGGTCATGACGGCGGAAGACCTCGCCGCGCTCATTCCCGTGATAGAGAAGTATGACCTTTCCGTCGTAAGCGACGAGATATACGCGGAACTTACGTATGACGGCAAGCACGTTTCGCCCGCGTCGATAAACGGTTACCGCGACCGCACGATAGTCATCAACGGCTTTTCCAAGGCGTTTGCGATGACGGGCTGGCGGCTGGGCTATATAGCCGCACCCGCGGACGCGCTTTCGGCGATGCTCAAAGTGCATCAGTACACCGCGCTCTGCGCGCCCACGCCCTCGCAGTATGCGGGCATAGCCGCGCTTAAAGACGGACGTTACGACGGCTACAAGGCAGTCGAGGACATGCGCGAGGAGTACGACAGACGGCGGCGTTTCATAGTGGACGAGCTGAACTCCATGGGGCTGACCTGCCGACTTCCGGGCGGCGCGTTCTACGCTCTCGCGGACGTTTCGTCCACGGGCATGGACGGCCAGCGTTTCGCGCGTCGGCTGCTTGCGGACGAGAAAGTGGCGGTAGTGCCCGGCGACGCGTTCGGCGACGCGGGCAAGAACTACATACGCGTGTCTTATGCGACCTCGCTGCGCACGCTCATGCAGGCGGCGGAGCGCATGAACAGATTCGTTGCGCGCTGCGCCGAGGAAAGGCGCACGGGCGCGGAGTAAAGAAATATATCCATACGGATAAGGAGTGAATATAATGGCAGACCAAGTATTGCTTACCGTCGAATCCAAGGCGGAGCTGGAAAAGAGGCTGGAAGAGCTTAAAGGCAAGGGAAGAGCGGAAATGGCGGCAAAGATCGCCGAGGCGCGTTCGTTTGGCGACCTTTCCGAGAACGCGGAGTACGACCTCGCCCGCGACGAGCAGGCAAAGATGGAGCGCGAGATAAGCGATCTCGAAAACATGCTCCATAACGCCAAGATAATAGAGAACGTCCGCACGGACACCGTGGGCGTGGGCAGTACCGTCAGTTTCGCAATGGACGGCACGGAGTACACCTATCAGATAGTGGGCTCTCAGGACAGCGACCCGATGAACGGCAAGATATCCAACGATTCCCCGATAGGTAAGGCGCTCATAGGCCACAGAAAGGGCGACGCTTTCGCCGCCGACATAAAAGTGGGCGCGCACGTCCGCAAGAGACAGTTTAAGATCACCGAGATACATTGATGAACGAACAGGAAAACATAACGAACAGCGTGGCGGAAGAAACGCCCGAGCAGGACGTATTCGAGGTAAAAAAAGTACGTCTGGAAAAACTCAACGCTCTCCGCGCCGCGGGTAAAGACCCCTATGCCGTCACGAGCTATGCGCGCGACTGCAACGCAGGCACGATAAAGGACGAATTCGACAGGCTGGAAAACACCGAAGTGCGCATAGCGGGGCGCATGATGAGCCGTCGCGACATGGGCAAAGCCAACTTTATCGACGTTGCCGACGGCAGCGGGCGCATACAGGTATATATCCGCGTCAACGACATAGGCGAGGACGCTTTTGCCGAATATAAGAAGTGGGACATAGGGGACATCATAGGCGTCGAAGGCACGGTGTTCCGTACCCGCCGCGGCGAGATAAGCATACACGCGCACAAAGTGGAGCTGCTCTCGAAGAGCCTCCTTCCTCTGCCCGAAAAATTCCACGGGCTTGTGGACAAGGAACTGCGCTACCGTCGCCGCTATGTGGACCTCATAATGAACCCCGAGGTAAAGGACACCTTTTACAAGCGTAGCCGCATAATAAGCGAAGTGCGCCGCTACCTCGACGGCAGGGGATACCTGGAAGTGGATACTCCCGTTCTTCATACCTTGGAGATAGGCGCGGCGGCACGCCCGTTCATCACTCACCACAACGCGCTGGATATAGACATGTATCTGCGTATCGAAACGGAGCTTTACCTCAAACGCCTTATAGTGGGCGGCTTCGACAAGGTGTACGAAGTGGGCAGGATATTCCGTAACGAGGGCATGGATTCCACGCACAACCCCGAGTTCACCACCGTGGAAATGTACGAGGCGTATGCCGACTATATGGACATGATGGAGCTTATAGAGGATCTTTACCGCACCGTCGCGCGCAACGTGTGCGGAAGCGCGAAAGTCATGTATCAGGGAACGGAAATAGACATGGAGTCGCCCTGGAAGCGCATGAACATGACGGAAGCCGTCAAGGAGTACTGCGGCGCGGACTATTACGCGTGGCAGTCGGATGAGGACGCGCGCGCCGAGGCGAAAAAGCTGGGCGTTCAGCTCGAAGACCCCGAAGCGACCAAAGGGCTCGTTCTTGCGGCTCTGTTCGACGCGTTCGTGGAAGAACACCTCGTTCAGCCCACGTTCATATACGACTATCCCGTGGAGAATTCGCCGCTTGCAAAGCGCAAGGCGTCCGATCCCATGTTCACCGAAAGGTTTGAGTATTTCATTACGGGTCACGAGATGGGCAACGCGTTCAGCGAGCTCAACGATCCCGTCGATCAGCGCCGCCGCTTTGAAAAGCAGGTGGAACAGCGCCGCAAAGAGGGCGCTCACGCGGAAGTGGATGAGGACTTCATTATGGCTCTCGAATACGGCATGCCCCCCACGGGCGGACTCGGCTTCGGCATGGACAGACTGGTCATGCTCCTTACCGACAGCCCGTCCATACGCGACGTTCTCCTCTTCCCGACGATGAAACCCTTAAAATAACGGCTGTCCACTTCCACGGAAGCGGAAAAGCACAAAAAGCGGTATATGCGCGGCGCGTAAGCTCCTTAGAGCAATGCAAAAGCGCGCACGAAAGGAAAACGGAATATGAGCTCCCGCATTGCCTTAACGGCAATGCGGGAGCTTTCCTTTTTTGCCGAAGGCGCACGTTGCGTATATCCGCTTCCCGTACGCTCTGTCCGTCGCGGGTCAAGTGCGCCCGCCGCGCGGGAAAAACGCCTTTGCCGCGCCGCTTTAACGCTTGCAAAAAAGCGCGTGCGCTGGTATAATGGGAGCATGAACATGCAGCAGTTATTGTCGCCGCTGAGGCGCGCGGTAGAGGATTTCGGCATGATAAGCGAGGGGGATCGCATAGCCGTGGGGCTGTCGGGCGGAAAGGACTCGACGGCGCTTGTGGCTGCTCTGGCGGCGTTTTCCCGCTTTTCGCCCAACCCGTTCGAGCTTTGCGCCGTGACGATAGACGCGGGCGCGGGTGCGGACTATACGCCGCTTACGGCGTTCTGCGAAAGCCTCGGCGTAAAGCACATAATAGAAAAGACGGATATTTACGAGATAGTGTTCAACGTCAGAAAGGAGAGCAACCCCTGTTCGCTTTGCGCCAAGATGAGACGGGGCGCGCTCGCCTCCGTCATGGGGCGGGAGGGCTGCAACAAACTCGCGCTCGGGCATCACGCGGACGACGTCGCGGAGACTCTCGTTATGAGCATGATCTACGAAGGGCGGCTGAACACGTTCAAGCCGGTAAGCTATATGTCGCGCACGGGAGTGACGGTCATTCGTCCGTTCGTGTACGCCGACGAAAAGGACATAGCCGCGCTCGTCAAAGAGCAGGGAATGCCCGTCGTGAAAAACCCCTGCCCGGCGGACAGCGACTCGCGTCGCAGCTATATAAAACAGCTTCTGCGCACGCTTGACCGCGAGAACGGATTCATAGCTTCGGGGAACATAAAGCGCGCGATCTTTCATCCCGAGCGCAATTCGCTTTGGAGCGTTCCGAGCCGAAACGATGGCGAAGAGAAAAAGAGAGAATAGTGGAAAAATGCCGATTCATCCCTCCGAAATTTCTTTCGGAGGGCTTTTTTATTGTAAAATTGTGACGTTTATGTGAACAAATGTGTCCAATACGGTTTATTTGTTTTCGGCGGGGTCTTCGGATTGACATATAATTCGGCGTTATGTTATATTGTGTAAAGTCAAAAGGAAACAGGGGGCATCCTTGCCACGGGAAAAAGGTGAGGGAATAAGCGCGCCGTGAAGGTGAACGGCAATAAGCGCATTGTAACGGAGAAGAAAGTGGCAATAACGACTAACAAAACGGAATACGTGCGTTACGAAGTATCGTCGTCGGTAGTGACGGATTACAGAGCAACGGACGGTTATAAGGACATGGCATTGCGCTCGGCTACGGGCGGAAGAGTGGTCGGCGGAGTAGAGTGGGACGCAGGTTCCGCACCCGCGGCTTTTTACGCGCCCAAGAAAAAGAGCGCGTTTTCGCGCGGACTTTACGCATTCGCAAAGAGGGCGTTCGACATAGTGTCGTCGCTCGTCTTTCTCGTTGCCTTTTCGTGGCTTTACCTTATCCTCGCGCTCGTCGTCAAGCTGGGCGACGGCGGCAAGGTATTCTATTTCCACGAGAGAGTGGGCAAGAACGGCAAGACGATAAGGATACCCAAGTTCCGCACGATGAAAAAGAATGCGGACAAACTCGCGGATATGCTCACGCCCGAACAGCTCGAACAGTACAAGCGCGAGTATAAGATAGACAACGATCCCCGCATAACCAAAGTGGGCAAATTCCTGCGCCGCACGAGCCTCGACGAGCTCCCTCAGATATGGTCCATATTCATAGGGCAGCTTTCCGTCGTCGGACCTCGTCCGCTCATGCGCGACGAGCTTGACGAAAAGTACGGCAAGGATGCGGACAAACTGCTTTCCGTTAAACCCGGACTTATAGGCTACTGGGCGTCGCACGGCAGGAGCAACTGCACCTACGAGAGCGGCGAGCGCCAGAAGATGGAGCTTTACTACGTCGACAACCGCTCCGCATGGATGGACACCAAGATCATATTCAAGACCATAGCGGGAGTCATCAGACGGGACGGCGCGATGTAAACGGGCGGAGCAACTGCTGTGCGTGACATAAAAATAATCGTAGCTACCCATAAAAGTTACAGAATGCCCGACGATCCGATGTATGTTCCGCTCCTCGTCGGGGCGGATAAAAACAGCGCGGAGGAAGATTACGCAAGGGATAACGACGGCGACAATATATCGGCGGACAATTACTCCTTCTGCGAGCTTACAGGGCTGTACTGGGCGTGGAAGAACTTAAAAGCGGAATACATAGGCTTAGTCCATTACAGAAGGCACTTCAAGGGCAAGGGAAAGGGCGATAAATTCGCAAAGATACTTAACCGTGAGGAGATCGAAAAGTATCTGGATAAAAGCGACGTACTTCTTCCCGCAAAGCGTCATTACTATATCGAAACGAACAGAAGTCAATACCTGCACGCACATCATGCGGAGGGTTTGACCGTTACAGAAGAGGTGATACGCTCGCGTTGTCCGGAATACGCGGCGGCATGGGAAACGGTCATGAAACGCCGTAGCGGGCATAGGTTCAATATGCTTATAATGCGGTACGATCTGTTCCGCGCATACTGCGAATGGCTGTTCGGCATATTGTTTGCGGTAAAGGAGCGCTTGGACATATCTGAGTGGACGCCGTCCGAACAGCGCGTTTACGGCTATCTCGGAGAGCGGCTTCTGGACGTCTGGCTGACTCATAATTCCGTGAAATATATAGATATACCGTATATGTTCATGGAAAAACAGCACTGGATAAAGAAGATAGGCAATTTTATTATGAGAAAGATTAAGCATGCTTAAATTTTTTAGTGTAAAAAGTGCCGAAAGCATGTCGGTGTCGAAAAATATTATATGGTGCAAGCGCATATCTGTATTGTTATGCGCTTCTTACTGTTTTATAGAAGCACTTAACAGTACGCAATTAAACGAGCTTATATCGGAAAATATACTATCTCTTGTTAAATATGCGGTAGCTATAATAAGCGTAGGTTTCTTAATAGTAAGTCAGCGCGATAAAATATTCGAAAGGCACCCCTGTGTAGTGTTTTTTGCTCTTGTAGTAGCTGCGGGAACGCTCATATGCGCCCGTACGACGCAAATAACAATGTTGGTTGTTTATATCCTGTTATTGCGCGACTACAATTTCAAGGAAATACTTTACGTCTTATATCTGACCTTATGGATGTTGTTTATCGTAACGGTCTTTTTATATGTGATAAACATATATCCGCATGATGTATACATGCGAGGGGAGGAGTTCCGTTATTCACTCGGTTTCGGAACGCCCACGCTGGGACAAAGTGTAATATTATTTTTATTTCTAAGTAAGTTTTATCTTAAAAACAACAAACTTTCTTATTTTAGCATAGCATTTTATACTGTGCT
>ERZ1090881.1229-NODE-1239-length-11138-cov-5.128846_pt1 | contig 11138 bp, 7 predicted proteins | sample MGYA00478470_ERZ1090881 | MGnify/ENA primary metagenome ERZ1090881 (study PRJEB33644, sample SAMEA5815736) | chicken gut metagenome | biome: Chicken; feature: Gastrointestinal Tract; material: Caecum | place: Ireland | collected 2019-01-01 | study: A study of the...
CAACCGACACAATGGCAACGTATGGACGGTGATCCTGTCGCTGCGCAGGGAGGATGCGGAGCGGCTCGGTTTCGCGGAAGGGAAACGCTGGCGGGATATGCTCCGTTCGCATACGGATGAACTGGCAAAAAACTTCAAGATCCCTATTGAACATCTGCATTGGTATGCGGCGTTCCATAACGAAAGCCATCATCCGCATGTGCATCTCATCGTGTATTCGGACATGGAAAACGAAGGGTATCTCACGGAACGCGGCGTACAAAATCTGCGTTCAGCTTTCGCGCGGGATATCTTTGCGCAGGATCTTTTGAGTGTGTATGAAGAGCAGACAAAGAACAGGGACAAGCTGAAAAAGGAAAGCGGGGAGCGGATCGATGAGATCGTGCGGCAGATCAACAAGGAAGGCTGTAACGATCCGTACCTCGAAGAGATCCTTGTACGGCTCGCAGACCGTCTGTCGAAAACAAAAGGGAAAAAGATTTACGGGTATCTGAAATCGGACGTAAAGGCGCTCGTGCGTTCTGCGGTGGACGAGATCGCAAAGGACGCGCGCATAGCCGAACTGTACAATTTATGGTACGGGCAGCGGGAATCGATCATCCGCACTTATACGGAAACGCTGCCGCCGCGCGTACTGCTGTCGGAGAACGACGCGTTCAAGTCGGTGCGAGGCATGGTCATACAGGCGGCGATGGATATCGTCCGCGGCGATACGGACGTCGGCACAGACTTGGAAGATGACTTGCCCGACGAAGAGCCGACTGACGGGGAGACGGAGCAAAGGTATCTCCCGAATTTCAAAACGACATGGGAACTGTATTTCTGGGCAAAGGACCTGCTTGATAAATGCGGTGAAAATTATGATCCGCACAGAGCGGTTCGCCTATTGGAAACCTGCGCAAAGCGCGGAAATATGGTCGCAAAATACAGGCTCGGGAAGATGTATCTCAAAGGCGACGGGGTGGAACAGGATATAGCGTCCGCGCTCCGTTTTCTTACCGAAGCGGCGGAAGAAGGGAACGAGTACGCGGAATATCTTCTCGGCAAAATGTATCTGAAAGGCGAGGGAATCGGGCGGGATCTCATAAAAGCGGAAGAATATCTCCGCCGCTCGGCGGGAAGAGGAAATAAGTACGCCGCATACAGGCTCGGGAAAGCGTTACAAGACGGAGAACTTGTTCCGAGAGATGTCGGGGAGGCGGAACGATTCTTGAAAGCGTCGGCCGAGCAGGGTTTCGCGCCTGCGCAAAACGTTCTCGGAAAAGCGTATTACAGGGGCGATATGACGGAGCGGGATCTGAAAAAAGCGCTCGGGTACTTGGAAAGGGTTGCGGAGAAATATCCGAATGCCGCTTATCTGGTCGGAATGATCTATCTCTCGGAAGAAGAATCGGATCCCGAAAAAGCGGTGCGGTATTTCCGATCCGCCGCAGAAAAAGGGAACGCTTTCGCGGAATATCAGTTGGGCAGGCTGTACTTTTTCGGGAAAGGCGTTCCGCGCGACGAGGACGCGGGCATGGCGTACCTGAAGAGCGCGGCCGCACGCGGGAACGAACGGGCGGAAAGACTGATTATAAGCATTCAAAGCAACAGAAACTACATGGCGGCAGTGGGAGCGGCGAGGCTGTTCCAAAGCATAGCATATCTGCTGCAAAGCCGATCGGAACATGACCGGCAAAACGGCATTGGCAGGGCTGATAAAAAGCTTCGCCGCGCGATCGAGGAAAAGAAACAGGCGCACGGGCTGAAACAGGAATAAAAAAATGGCTGATCTAACATTCAATGTTAAATCAGCCGAAACTTTCTGAAAAGAACAATAACTCAAAGCAACATTGCCATAAAATCACGAAAAGGCAAGCAATGCAGATGATATTTTACATGAAAAGGCAGATATAAAATTTTAAAATTTGCACGAAAAAGCAAGAAAAGCAAAAACGGAGGGAAGAGAGATGTCGGAATATGTGCATTTTACGGCAGAGCAGAAAAAGGCGGCGAGGGAAACGGACCTCGTCGCATTTTTAGAACGGCAGGGCGAGAAAGTCAAACGCGCGGGTTCGCAATACGAATGGATGGACGGAGACGCAAAGGTCTCGATCCGCGGAAATCTTTGGTTTCATCAATATGACCGAGAGGGAGGCGATGCCATCGATTTTGTAAAGCGGTTCTATGAAAAGAACTATCCGCAAGCGCTCGAACTTCTGCTCGGGCAGGGAGGGGAGCGTATCAGGAGCGCGCCGCCGCAGCCGAAAAAGGAAAATACGGGCGAATTTATCCTTCCGGAGCAGAACGGGAGCATGCGTCGGGTGTATTCGTATCTTTTAAAGACGCGCGGCTTGGATAAGGAAGTTGTCACAGAGTTTGTCAAAAGGAATATGCTCTACGAATCGAAGCCGTATCATAACGCCGTATTCGTGGGCTATGATGCCGAGGGCAAAGCCAGACACGCGAGTCTTCGCGGCACCTATGCGAAACCGTTCAAGGGCAATGTACCGAACAGTTCGCCCGAATACAGTTTTCACCTGCACGGAACGAGCGCCGAGCTGTTCGTGTTCGAGGCGCCGATCGATATGCTTTCCTTTATTTCCATGCACAAAAACGGCTGGCAGGAGCATAGCTATGCCGCATGCTGCGGGGTTTCGGATCAGGTTCTTTTTCGGATGATGAAGGACAATCCGTGCATCAAGCGCGTGAATCTGTGTCTCGACAACGATAAGGGCGGGAAGACGGCCAATCGCCGCATCGCGGACAAGCTGTTCGTCCGCGAGATACCGAGCAGGACGCTCATACCCAAGCATAAAGATTGGAACGAAGACCTGCTTGCCCGCCGTTCGGATCATCAGATGCAGACGCAGGGAAAAGAAGTCAAAGCGGCTCCCTCGACGACGGAAGAAGAAATCTCGCGGTCGGGGGATGCGTCTGCCGAAGGAGAACGATCGGAGGAAGAGCAATGTCCGGTATTGGCACAATCGTGATCGTAGCGGCGGTTATGGGATGCGTACTCGGCGGGATCACGTTGCTCGCGCATATCTATGATCTTAACGGGATTAAGAGCAAGACGGTCGGGGACGGTCAGCACGGCACCGCGCGCTGGGCAACGTCGTCAGAGATCAGAAAGACCTACCGTCATATCCCGTTCACGCCGCAAAAATGGCGCAAGCAGGCACTGCGCGGCGAAACGCCTACGGTAACGCCGAAAAAGAAGGGCGGAAAAGAAAAGCCCGTGCCGCAGGGGATCGTGGTCGGGTGCAGGGGCGGAAAAGATAAGACGGTGGCAATGGTGGATACGGGCGACGTGCATGCGCTGATGATCGGCGCGGCGGGCGTGGGCAAAACGGCGTATTGGCTGTACCCGTGTATCGAATACGCCTGCGCGAGCGGGATGTCCTTCCTGTCTACGGATACGAAAGGCGACGTCATGCGCAATTACGGGACCATCGCAAAGCAATACGGTTATAACGTATCCGTCATCGACCTGCGCAACCCGACGCGTTCGAACGGCAACAATCTTCTGCATCTGGTGAACAAGTATATGGATCTGTACGGAAAGACCGGTCAGCTCGCGCACAAAGCGAAGGCGGAAAAATATGCGAAGATCATCTCGAAAACGATCATCCTTTCGGGCATGGACTCGGCGTCGTTCGGGCAGAACGCCTATTTCTACGACGCCGCGGAGGGCATCCTTACGGCGACGATCCTGCTTGTGGCGGAGTTCTGCGCGCCGAAAAAGCGGCACATCGTTTCGGTGTTCAAGATCATACAGGAACTGCTCGCGCCGTCCAACCGCAAGGGAAAGAATCAGTTTCAGCAGCTCGTCGATCTGCTGCCCAACGACCATAAAGCGAAATGGTTCGCGGGCGCGGCGCTCAATACGGCGGAGCAATCGATGGCGAGTGTCATGTCCACGGCGCTTTCTCGTCTGAACGCGTTTCTCGATTCCGAACTCGAACAGCTCCTGTGTTTCGATACGGAGATCGACGCGGAAAAATTCTGCGCGGAAAAATCGGCGGTGTTTATCATCATGCCCGAAGAAAACCCGAATACCTTCTTTATGATCTCGCTCATCATACAGCAGATGTACAGGGAGATATTGGCCGTGGCAGACGAGAACGGCGGGAAGCTGGAAAACCGCTGCGTGTTCTTCTGCGACGAGTTCGGCACGCTCCCGAAGATACAGGACGCGGAGATGATATTCTCGGCCGCGCGCTCGCGCAGGCTTCAGATCGTGCCGATCATCCAATCGTTCAGCCAATTGGAGAAGAACTACGGGAAAGAGGGCGGGGAGATCATCGTGGACAATACGCAGCTGACGATCTTCGGCGGTTTTGCGCCGAACAGCACGTCTGCGGAAACACTCTCAAAAGCGCTCGGCAGCCGCACGGTGCTGTCCGGCTCGGTGAGCAAGGGAAAGAACGATCCGTCCGAAAGCCTGCAGATGATCGAGCGGCCGCTGATGACGGCGGACGAACTCAAGTCCATGCCCAAGGGCAGATTCGTGGTGATGAAAACGGGCGCGCATCCCATGAAGGTAAAGCTGAAGCTCTTCTTCAAGTGGGGTATCACGTTCGACGCGGAGCATCCGTACACGGTACGGGAAAACGCGGAACGCAAAGTAGAGTATGCGGAAAAGAAAGAACTCGTGGACGGGATCGTGCAAAAATACCGCCCCGATCTCATGGAAGAGGAATCTTCTGCGGAGCGAAGGGAAGCGTCGGGCGGGATGGCGCAGGCAGAAAGCAGGATACACGAGCCGTATAAGCGGAGCGAAAAGGCAGCGCCGATCCGCACCGTTCCGCCGAGCCGGAGGACAAGCGATTGAGCCGTCTGGATTTCCTGTATGCGGCAAATATCCCGCACAGGGCGGTTGCGGTGTACCTGTATTTATTTGACCGCGCGAATAAACAGGGCGAATGTTGGCCCGCGATCCCTACGATCGCCGAAGAACTCAAACTATCCGAATCGACGGTGCGCCGCGCCGTCCGTGACCTGAAAAAGGCAAAACTGCTCGGAACCGAACAAAGATACAGAAAAAACGGGGGCAAGAGCAGTTTATGCTTCAGGCTTTACAAGATCAGACCGCCGTAACGGGCGGTCTTTTCCATTGCAGATCAAGGAGGAAAGTGCCATGTAAAAGAATTGACGGAAAAACCCATAAGCAAATCAGAAACGAAAATCAAGGAGAAAAAGGGATCATGGTAACAAAAAAGAGAATGCTGCTCATTGCCTCGTTCTTCGCCGTCCTGCTTTTGGTGTTGGGGCTGTGCCTGTTCGGAATGAATATGCGGGAAGCCTCGGCATTGACCTACACGACGCCGAAGTATCTGACGCAGGGCAGGACGACGAACGAGACGTCGGTCAAAACGGGCTGTCCGAGCAACTTCAAAGTCTATATGTACGGATCGAGTACGAGCGGAACGGGCACGCTCTCGCAGGGCACGGTGATCGACTGGTCAAAAGTCACGATCACGGTAGAGCCGAGTGCGGTGAGCAGCCACATGACGTTCACGCTGCTGCGGAACGGAAGCACGTACACGACAAAAAGTCTGTCGGGCAACGGGAATATCACGCTGTATTCGGGGAGCCTTTCCAACGGCTCTTATGAGCTGCAGTATTCCTGCCGCTATGCACCGAATTTCCTCATCGATTACACCTACTTCTTCTATACGTTCCAATTCGAAGTGGATAAGACCGCTCCGAGTTATACGCTGCAGGCAGGCGGATCGACGATATCGAGCGGAAGTTATACCAATAAGCAGATCGTATATTCTGCATCGGACGATCATTTCTCGTCTATCAAATACAAAAAACCGGGTTCGGGTAGTTACTCGACGTATTATTCGGGAGCATACACGGTTGCGGCGACGGACGCAAACAACGGCTGGTGGTATTTCTATGCGACCGATACCAAAGGACAGACGTCCTCCACGGTAAGCGTGTATCTCGATACGGTCAAGCCCGTCGGGAAAGTGACCAATGCGAGCGGCACAACGATCGCAAACGGCGGCTATACGAACAGCGCGGTCAAGTATACCGCAACGGATACGGGCGGAGTATCGAAATACGAGGTCAAAAAGCCCGGATCATCTGCATGGACAAGCTATACCTCGGGAACGAGCCTGTCGGGAACGAACGGTTGGTACTGTTTCAGGGCGACGGTTAAAGCGGGGTATGTATCGGACGAGTATGAGGTCTACTATGACGCGTCCGTGCCGACCGGCAGCCTGTATGGCGGAACTTCTCTCAAGTCGAGCGGCGGATATACGAATGCGCAGTATGTAAAGTATGTAGCTTCCGACAGCGGTTCGGGGATCGCATACTGCTATGTGAGGATGCCGGGCAGTTCCGTGTACACGGCATACGCGAGCGGCACGCAGCTCGCCACGGAGGGAACGTATTATTTTTACTGCAAAGATCACAGCGGTAATGCGTCCTCGGCCGTTTCGATCACGCTCGATAAGACCAAGCCTGCGGGAACGCTGTACGGCGGAGCGGATACGGTGCAATCGGGCGGCTCTACGAACGCGGCATATATCAAGTTCGTGGCTTACGATGCGATCGGGATCTCTTCGGTTTATGTGAAGAAGCCCGGCGCGAGCGCGTATACGGCGTATACCTCCGGGACGCAGCTGACGCAAGAAGGGACGTACAGTTTTTATGCGGTCGATAAGGCGTCGAACGTTTCCGAAACGTATACGGTCACGCTGGACAGGAAGATCCCCGCGGCACAGTTGTATGCGGATAACGACGCGATCGCAAGCGGCGGCTATACCAACGCCGAGCATATCCGTTTCGAGAGCGCGGGCGAATGTTTCGTCAAACGGCCGGGCAGCGATTCGTTCGAGGCGTATATCTCCGGGGTGGAATACTATCAGCCGGGTAAATACACGTTCTACGCGGAAACGGAGTCGGGTACCGTCACAGAGCATTACACCGTCGTCATCGACAGGACGGAAAAGCCGCTCATGCTCGATAACGTAACGGACGGAAAGACGGACGGCGACGTAACGCTTAGTTGGACGGACGGGGATGCCGAATTGTATGCCCCGATCGTAAGCGTGACCGTGAACGGGAAAGCTTATACGAAAGGCTCCGTGATCTATACCATTGACACGGGTGTTTACGAGATCGTCTGCACCGATGCGGCGGGGAATATCTGGACCACGGAATTCGCATCCCGCAAGCAAAACGTGCTGACGAAAACTTTGCAGAAAGAGTATTGGGAAGCTTGCAGCGCGGAAGGCGAAGCCTTCTCGTTTGCGACCTATGACGCAGCGTTCAAGTTTGCGGCGGAGCGGGAATATTCGTTCGTGCGCACGGGTGAGTGGAACAGAGAAACGTGGGACGCGGGCATCGCCATGGACGCAAAGGACAGCGTGAACGCGGCGAACGGAAAGTATTTCATCTACAAGAAATCGGGAAATCCCGAAGAAGAGGTCGCGTATTTCACCGAAGAGCGGCTGTACGAGGTCATTTCGGAATATGCGGCAACCGGTATCGAGAGTTACTATTATTGGGAGAAAACGCCCGCTGCGATCTCGGACGGTGAGAACCTGTATTCCTATTCGGACGGAAAGAAAGTGCTTGCAAATTATGTACAGCTCGGCGGGAATATCGTCTGCTATCTGAACGGTGAGCCGTTTACGGGAACGCTTATTGAAGCGGAAGGCGAGAGCGTTCTGACGGTCGCGGACGAGTGGGGGAATACGTGCGAGTATGAACTCATCGTCGTCCGTACCGCGCCCGCGATTTTATATACGGCGGGAACGGGCAGCGCGAATACGGTAACGTTCGACAGAACGTATTATTTCAAAGACGCGGTCACGGTCTCTATCTCGGATCCGTATGACGAAATGGCGATGTTCTGCGTTTACGGCAAAGACGGAACGCTCATCGGAAAGTTCAGCCTTGGCGAGACGTACACGATCACAGGCAGCGGCAGTTATACTGTAGAAGCGGTGAACCACGCGGGCAAGTCGCAGACGTTCGCGCTTGTTGTTTCCCGCAATGCGCCGAGCGTGGAAATGACGGAGAACGGGAAAGACAAGACGCTCGAAATCACGATCACGGAGAGCGAAGACAAAGAGTCGAACATTCAGACCTTGGAGATCTATAAATCGCTCGACGGCGGTGAGACTTGGGAATTGCTTACGCATGACGACTACGGCAAAGCGGTCGCGGTCGGCACATGGAAGTATTCTTTTCGCACGTCGGGGCTGTACCGTGTTGCGGTAACGGACGAATTCCGCACGGGTATCGATGCGGTCACGGCGGAAAAAGAATACAGGCAGCCTGCGCCCGAAGGGATCCTCTCCGGCGTTGAGAACGGTGGCTATACCAACGGCACGGTCAAGTTCGAGTGGAAGGACGAGGCGGCCGTTACGGTAAAAAAAGACGGACAGCAGATCGAATACGTTTCCGGTAAAAGGCTGACCGAGGACGGCGTATACGAAATCACTTTTGCCAATTTCGACGGACACAGTGTAACCTATACGTTTACCATCGATACAAAAGCGCCTGCCGTTTCTCTGAGCGGCGCGAAAGAGGGTGAAACGGTGAGCGGAGACGTTGCGGCGGTGTTTGACGGCGAAGGCGTTACGGCGGAGCTGTTCAGGGGCGGGAACTCGCTCGGCGCGTATGTATCGGGCACGCCCGTTACGGAAAGCGGGGAATATCGTCTGACGGTCACGGACCTCGCGCAAAACAGAACGACGGTGTCCTTCACAATCGATAAGTCCGTCGATTTTGCCGTCAACGTAAACGATAAGGGCCTTTCGAATTCCGTAACGATCACGGCGAACGAAGAGGTTACGATCGTATTCACGAAGAACGGAGAAGCAGCGGAATATGAACTTGGCGATGTGATCACAGAACCGGCACTGTACACGATTACTCTTACGGATGCGCTCGGCAACAAAGCCGAACTGACCTTCACGATCGTCGAGCCGCTCGTGCAGAAATTCGAGCACAACTTCGACGATACGCCCGGCTTTGAAAAGGTACTCGTCGGCGGAGAAGAGAAACGGCTCAACTACGGCACGCTCGAACTGTTTGAGGACGGAACGTACGAAGTCGGCGTGGTGGTCTCGGGTAAAACGTATTCCTTTACCGTAACGGTGGACGGCACCGCGCCTACGCTTAAACTCAACGGCGTAGAAAGCGGCGGCTCGACGGCGGGCAGCGTAGCGCTTACAGAGCCTTCCGAAACGGCAGAGGTAAAGGTATTACGCGGCGAGCAGGAGATCGAATACAAGCTCGGTGAAACGATCACGGAAGAGGGTAATTACCGCGTAACGGTAACGGACGAGTGCGGGAACAGTACCGTCTATACGTTCACCATCGAGGCGGGAACAAACTGGACGCTCATTGTACTCGGTATCGTGTTCGGCTTGCTGATCGCGGGCGGCATTGTGTTCTTCATCGTCAGGAGAAGAAAAGTATCCGATCAGGATGAAGACTAAGGTATGAAACAGGGCGGGAGGGCATACGCTCTCCCGCCTGCATACTTTTTTGAAAATTATTTGTCCTTACAAGGGAGCATTCTGCCCGAACGCTGACAGGTGGTACCTGTCATGGTGGAAGGAGAATGTGAACGGCCCAGTGGAAAAAATTACCACGGCAGAAAAGAAAGAAGGATGTTCTCTCAACGGTTTGATTTATTTCACGCAAGTGCTATAATAGATTCCGCAACAAGATGAAATCGGAGGGTACACATGAGCGAAACGAAAATATGCCCGCACTGCGGTGCGGTAAACGAAGGGCTGGATTTAACGGAAACAAACGGGTTGTATGTCTGCTGTAACTGCAACGAAACGGTGGATACGAAAACAGAAAAAGAGATCGAATTGAATTCTCAATCCGATTGACAGAATAAAGCCAATTATCTATCAATTTTTGGTACAGCGTTTGAGATAGTAAAAGAAGGTGGAGGGTTTCATTTGAGAAAGCTCCATAGCCTCGGAACAGGAGATCTGCTTATTTTTGTAAGCCTGCACGATGCGCGGGAAGTCGGGCGGGCAGGCGGTAAGCGGCCGCCCGAATTTAGTGCCGCGCCTTTTGGCGGCTGCGATGCCTTCCGCCTGACGTTGGCGGATATTGTCCCGCTCGTTTTCCGCGACGAAGGAAAGTAATTGCAAAACAATATCGGAAATGAATCTGCCGACGAGATTGGTGTCGGAAACGCGGGTATCGAGCAAAGGCGTATCGAGGACGAGGATATCCGCGCGGATGACCTTGGTAATGCGTCTCCATTCGTCAAGGATCATGTTATAATTGCGGCCGAGCCGGTCGATGTGCTTGATGACAAGCAGATCGCCGGCTCGTATTTTTTTGATCATGCGGTCGTATTCGCGCCGTTCAAAGTCTTTACCGCTCTTTTTATCGGTGAAAATGCGGTCGAAGCGGATGCCGCAGCGCTGAAAAGCGTCCAACTGTCTTTCGAGTTTCTGGTCTTTCGCGGAAACGCGTCCGTAAGCGTAATTCATTTTTTTACCACCTTTTTCTGTATAAGATACCTTTCATAATACGCAAAACAGGCAGCTTTGCAAGGCATTGAAAGGCGGCAAAAGAAAAAAACTCTAAAAAAGTACACTTTTTTAGAGCGGTGAAACAGTGCGGGAATTTTACAAAAAATGTATACCATTCCCAATTTAAGTTCATGTATAGTATAACACAAGAAGAAAAGCTTGTCAATAGGAATTCTACAAAAAAGTGTACGATATTAGAGCGCGGAACAAAACGAATATCTATAGAAAAGCAAAAAATTGAATTCACGAAATTGAAGGAAACGCCGCTGAATCAAAAGAGTTCCTTCGCATTTCGTGATTAAATTTTTAAGTTTTAGTTAAACAATTAACCTAAAATAAAAAGGAGGTAAATGGATGAGGAAGGCATTAAAACCACTTTGTTTGCTTTTGGCGTTCACATTGTTATTTTCGCTGATCAGCGGATGCGCGCCGAAAGACGAACCGAAACCTGAGCCGGGAATGCAATCGTCCTATACGGTTACATTCGATATCGGGGATGAGGCAGAAGCCGCAGGGGTGAATATACCGGCGGCTAAAACCGTTATGCGAGGCTCCAAGGAGGTAGAGCCGACGGTCGACTATTGGGAAGGAAATTAACTGAACGGTTGGAATAACGGA
>ERZ1090881.1230-NODE-1240-length-11137-cov-33.299495_pt1 | contig 11137 bp, 9 predicted proteins | sample MGYA00478470_ERZ1090881 | MGnify/ENA primary metagenome ERZ1090881 (study PRJEB33644, sample SAMEA5815736) | chicken gut metagenome | biome: Chicken; feature: Gastrointestinal Tract; material: Caecum | place: Ireland | collected 2019-01-01 | study: A study of...
CCCCGGGCCAGCCTGCCCCCCTCCGCCGCAGAAGGCGCGGACCTGTGAGAGAAACCCGCGCCCCCCGGGGCGAAAAGGATATTGCTTTTTCCCTATGAATATGGTATGATATAACGCGGCCCGGGACCGGGGGCCGGCGCAGCAGCCGGACGCCCCGGGGACCCTGCTGTAAGACCCCTGCCATAGGTTGAATGATAGAAAAGGAAAATGAAGAGCGTGCAAGAGAAAGGACTGTCTGCCATGAACGTCTATACCACCAACGTCACTGATTCCATCCTGGGCATCAGCGTCAACGACACCACCATCGACCTGTTCGAGAGCCAGTACCCCGTGCCCGGCGGCGTCAGCTACAATACCTACCTGATCCGGGACGAAAAGACCGCCGTCATGGACACGGTGGACGCCCGCGCCACCGACGCATGGATGCAGGCGCTGGAGCAGGCGCTGGGCGATCAGGCCCCCGACTACCTGGTGGTCTCCCATGTGGAGCCCGACCACTCGGCCAACGTGGCCCGGCTGGCGGCCCGGTATCCCTCCATGCAGGTGGTGGGCAACGCCAAGACCTTTGCCTATCTCGAGAACTTCTTCCCCGGGGCCATTGCGGCCGGCCGCCGCGTCACCGTCAAGGACGGCGACACCCTCAGCCTGGGCAGCCACACCCTCCACTTTGTCTTTGCCCCCATGGTCCACTGGCCCGAGGTCATGGTCAGCTACGAGGACAGCGAGAAGGTGCTCTTCTCCGCCGACGGCTTCGGCCGGTTCGGGGTGGTGGCCGAGGGCGACAGCCTGGCCAACTGGACCGGCGACGCCCGCCGCTACTTCCTGAACATCGTGGGCAAGTACGGCCCCCAGGTCCAGGCCCTGCTCAAGAAGGCCGCCGGGCTGGACATCGCCCGGATCTGCCCCCTCCACGGCCCGGTGCTGGAAGGCGACCTGGCCCCCTACCTGAGCCTGTACGACACCTGGTCCAGCTATAAGCCCGAGGCCCCCGCCGAGGTGCTGGTGGCCTCCGCCTCCATCCATGGCCACACCCGCCAGGCCGCCCACCAGATGGCCGAAAAGCTGCGGGCCGCCGGCGCCGCCGTCACCGAGATGGACCTGACCCGCACCGATGTCTCCTACGCGGTGGCCGAGGCCTTCCGCTGCGGCAAGATGGTGCTGGCCTGCGCCACCTACGACGGGTTCCTGTTCCCGCCGATGGAGGCTTTCCTGACCCACCTCAAGACCAAGAACTTCCAGGGCCGCACCGTCGGCCTGATGGAAAACGGCATGTGGGCCCCCATGGCCAACAAGCTGATGACCGCCGCCCTGGCCGGGATGAAGAACATCACCGTCTGCGAGCACACCGTCAGCATCCGCGGCGCCGCCCACCCCTGCGACGACGCCCAGATGGACGCCCTGGCCAGCGAAGTGATCGCCCGGTGACAGCCCCGCTGAAACCCTGAGAAAAACGCGAAGCCGGACCTCTATGTCGGAGGTCCGGCTTTTGGTTTCGCGGTTCAGTTCAGGTCGTCCAGGATGTCGGGCCAGAGGGCCTGCTCCTGGCGCAGGGCGTCGAAACAGCAGTCTAAGTAGATCTTGTTGGCGGCGGGGATGACGCTGCACCGCAGCAGGAACTGGTCGTCGCTGAGGGAGCTGTCCGGCCGCAGGGTGGACGCCTGCAGCCCAAACACCGACCCGATGGCGGCCTCCAGCTCGGCGCAGAATGCGTCGTAGGCCGCCTTGGCGGTAAAACGTTCCTGCTGGATGGCAAAGAGGAACTGGATGTTCTCCATGGACAGGACGTTTTTGACCACCACAATGTAGATCAGGTAGCCGATTTGGTCCCGGGTGTATTTTTTGCGCACCGGGTGTGTGATAAGCCCTTTTTTGACGTAGTTGCTGACCATCGAGCCCGTCAGCTCCATCCCCGGGAAATTGCGGAAATGACTGTTGACATATTGCACGGTCTGATCGAGGTACAACCCCACGCCAGGCAATTCGTCATACCGGGGCAGGGCAAAGCCCACGGCAGAAGCCGCGATGCGGCGTTTCGTTTCAGCATTCATAGCCTAAGTATACATCAAACCGTCCAAAAGTCAATAGAACTGAAAATCTTTTGTTAAGATTTTTGCATATGGTTGACAAGTTATTGAAAAACTGCTATGATGGGGACAGAATATGGAATGGATCAGTTGGCGCCAGCCGGCTGCGGATTGGAGAGATGTCATTTATGAAACGGAAAATTGTGCTGGATTCCTCATCGAATCTGTGGCAGCTGCCGGGGGTGGACTACGCCTGTGTGCCGCTGAAGATCATTACCGACGAGCAGGAATATGTGGACGACCCCGGCACCGATGCCTTTGCCATGGCCCACACCCTGCGCACTTATAAAGGCAAAAGCTCGACCTCCTGCCCCAACGTGGGGGATTTCCTGGCGGCTTACGCCGGGGCGGACGAGGTCTTTGTGGTGACCATCACCGGCACCCTGTCCGGCTGCAACAACGCCGCCCGGATGGCCGCCGAAGAATACCAGGACGAGAACCCCGGCGCCAAGGTGTTTGTGCTGGACAGCCTTTCCACCGGGCCCGAGATGTGCCTGCTGGCCGGCCGCCTGGCGGCCCTGGCGCCCACCGAGGCCACCTTTGAGGAGATCTGCGATGCCGTGACCGCCTATGCCGGGCACACCCACCTGCTGTTCTCGCTGGAGTCTTTGAACAACCTGGCCCGCAACGGCCGCGTCAAGCTGACCGCCGCGGTGGTGGCCCGCGCCCTGGGCATCCGGGTGCTGGGCCAGGCCAGCCCCCAGGGCGAGCTGGACATCCTCTGCAAGACCCGGGGCGAGCACGGCGTGCTGGAGCGGATGATCCTGGAAATGCGGGACCGCGGCTTTGCCAACGGCAAAGTGCAGATCGCCCACTGCGACAACGAGAAAGCCGCCCGCCGCCTCAAGCTGATGATCGAGGCCATCTGGCCCGAGTCCGCCGTGGAGATCGTGGAGTGCGGCGCCCTGTGCAGCTTCTACGCGGAGCTGGGCGGCCTGCTGGTGGGCTACGAGGACGCCGCCGCGCCCAAGCTCTGAACCCCATACCGGTCCCGGCCGGCTGCCCCCAGGGGCGGGCCGGGGCCATGATCCCGCCGCTTTGCCGCAGCGCCGCGCCCGGCCCCCGAGGCCCCGCGCCCGCGCTGCGGCTTGTTTTATCCCGGTATCCGGCAAGGCTGAGACAAACGTCCCGGCCTTGTCTCTTTTTTGCCCCCGGCTTGCAAAACGGGGCCGGGGGCGGTATACTGTCAGAGACACGAGCATCCATCACAGAACAAAACGCTGGAAAGGAGAAGCCATGTTTAAACTGCCGGCCGTCAAAATCCTCAGCCGCTGTGTCAACAAGATCACCATCACCTTTTTGCTGATCCTGGTCCAGCTGGTGTGGATGGCGTCCCTCTACCTCCGGTTGACCGAATACGCCGCCTGGCTCAACGGCGTCATGACGGCGCTGAGCGTCCTCATCATCCTGTTCCTGGTCCGCAAAGACGAGAACCCCGCCTATACCATCGCCTGGATGGCCCTGATCGGCATCACGCCGGTGTTCGGCGGGCTGATGTATCTGTTCTGGGGCAACAAGCGCCCCTCCCGCCGGATGCGCCGCCGGATGGCTGCGGTGGACCGCCGCCACCGGGACCTGACCCGGCAGCCCCCCGGCCAGCTGGAAGATGTGGACCCCCGCACCCGGGCCCTGAGCGGCTACATCGCCCGGTACGGCCCCTGGCCCGCCTGGAAGGACACCGCGGTGGAATATTTTTCCAGCGGCGAGGCGATGTTCCCCCGCCTGCTGGAGGACCTGCGCCGGGCGAAAAAGTTCATCTTCCTCGAGACCTTCATCATCCGCCCCGGCAGGATGTGGAACGCCGTGGAGGACATCCTGCGGGAAAAAGCCGCCGCCGGGGTGGACGTGCGGGTCATCTACGACGATATGGGCTGCCTGACCACCGTGCCGTCGGGCTTTGTCATCCGGCTGGAGCAGGCCCACATCCGCTGCATCCCCTTCAACCCGGTGGTGCCCCTGGTCTCGCTGGTCATGAACCACCGCGACCACCGCAAGATCGTCTCCATCGACGGCAACGTGGCCTACAACGGGGGCACCAACTTTGCCGATGAATATATCAATGTGGAAGAGCGGTTCGGCTACTGGAAGGACGCCGCCGTCCGGCTGGAAGGGGCGGCGGTCTGGAATTTTACGGTGATGTTCCTCAATTTCTGGAACTCCTTCCGCCCCATGGAAGAGGACTACCGCCCCTTCCGGCCCACCGTCCAGGCCGCGCCGGACGGGGTGGTCCAGCCTTATTCCGACAGCCCCCTGGACGAGGAGCGCCTGGCCGAAAGCGTCTACCGGGACATCCTGGACCAGGCGCAGGACTACGTCTATATCTTCACCCCCTACCTCGCCATCGGGGAGGACCTGCTCAACTCCCTCAAGCTGGCGGCCAAGCGGGGGGTGGACGTCCGGCTGGTGCTGCCCGGCATCCCGGACAAAAAGATCGTGTTCCGGCTCAGCCGGTCCTATTATCTGCCCCTGCTGCGGGCGGGGGTCAAGGTGTATGAGTTCACCCCGGGGTTCATCCACTCCAAGTGCTACGTCAGCGACGACCGCATCGCGGTGGTGGGCAGCATCAACATGGACTACCGGAGCCTTTACCTCCACTTTGAATGCGGCACCCTGCTGATGGGGGGCAGCCAGGTGGCCGCCGTCCGGGCCGACGCGGAACAGACCTTTGGCCAGTGCCACCGCATCACCCTGGACGACTGCCGCACCAGCCTGCTGGGCACCCTGCTGGACGATGTGCTGCGCCTGGTCAGCCCGCTGCTGTAAAAAGACCGCTTTTCAAAAAGAACGCCGCCCCTGGCCGCATCCGCCGGCCGGGGGCGTTTTCTGTGTGCATAAAATGCGCCCCGGCGGGCACACTAGCCCAAAAGCCCCCGCGGGGGCCTGCAAAGGGAGCGAAGTTATGAAGGTACTGCGTACAAAACCGATCCGATCTCTGGCCGCGCTGGCTGCGGCGGCCCTGCTGCTGGCGGGCTGCGGGGAGCCGGCGGACAGCATGTCCGGCGCCTCCGGGTCCTCCGGGTCCACGGGGGCGTCCGGGGCGATGGGCGGCTCCTCCGGCGCGGACGGCGCCGCCGGGGACTGGAAGGCGGGCCTGGCCGTCCTGAGCGAGGGGGAGGCGCGGGACGCCGGCGGCGAGCTGAACACCATTGCCGCCGCCGTCCTGCTGGACGGCGAGGGGCGCATCCTCCATGCGGTGGTGGATGAGCTGGAGGCCCAGGTGACCGCGGACGAGGCCGGCGTGGCCCTGCCCGGCGACCTGCGCACCAAGCGCCAGAAAGGGGACGAGGATTACCCCCTGTCGGCGGTGTCCGGCATCGGCAAAAGCTGGGCCGAGCAGGCGGACGCCCTGGCCAAACACTTGGAGGGGATGACCGCCAGCGAGGTGGCCGCCCTTAAGACCGACAGCGAGGGCAAGGCCGAGGACCCCGACCTGCTGGCCGGGTGCACCATCGAGATCGAGGGCTACCGGGACGCCATCGCCAAGGCCTGCCGGGAGGCAAAGCCCATCGCCTGAGCGTGTTGTGAAAATAGATATTTTTTGCAGGCGGACCGGGGCGCGGATTGTCCAAAAACACGCTTGCAATTTGGCGCGTCCTGCACTATAATGTCACCGTTCTGAAAAGCGTCCTGCCCCCTTGCGGAGCAGGGCGCTTTTCACGGGAAAGTGACGTTGTATCCAATGGAGGGATCCGCTTATGACCAAAGACATGACCCAGGGCAAGCCGCTGCAGCTGATCCTGTTGTTCTCGGTGCCGCTGATGCTGGGCAGCCTGTTCCAGCAGTTTTACAACATGGCCGACACCATCATCGTGGGCCGCTTTGTCGGGGTGGAGGCGCTGGCTGCCGTGGGCAGCGTGGGCGGCCTGAGCTACCTGGTGCTGGGCTTTGTGAACGGCATCGCCTGCGGCTTTGCCATCCCGCTGGCCCGCTGCTTCGGCGCCCGGGACGGCGAGGGGATGCGCCGCTACACCGCCAACTCCGTCTGGCTGTCCCTGCTGTTCGGGGCGGTGCTGACGGTGGCGACGGTGGCCCTGACCCGGCCCATCCTGGTGCTGACCAACACCCCCGCCGACATCATCGACATGGCCGACGTGTACATCCGCACCATCTTTGCCGGCATCCCCTTCACCCTGCTGTACAACGTCACCAGCGCGTATATGCGGGCGCTGGGGGACAGCCGCCGCCCCCTTTACTTTTTGATCGTGGCCAGCGTGCTGAACATCTTCCTGGACATCTTTTTCATCCTGGCCTTTGACGCCGGGGTGTTCGGCGCGGCGCTGGCCACCGTCATCAGCCAGGCCGTGGCCGGGGTGTGGAGCCTTTTGTACATGGTGAAAAACTTCCGGATGCTGGGCTGGTCCCGGGAGGAGGGGCGGTTCAGCCCCTCCCACTGCGCCGACCTGTGCATGATGGGCCTGCCCATGGGCCTGCAGTGCAGCATCACGGCGGTGGGCAACATCGTGCTGCAGGCCGCGGTCAACGGCCTGGGCAGCGCGGCGGTGGCCGCCATGACCGCCGGCGGCAAGGCTGGGCAGATCCTGTCCGTCCCGCTGGAGAGCATCGGCACCGCCATGACCACCTACGTTGGCCAGAACCTGGGCGCGGGCAGCCTGCCCCGGGTGCGGCAGGGGGTGCGCACCGCCCTGGGCATCGGCTGTTTGTACAGCGTGGCCTCCTTCGTGATCCTGCACTTCACCGACACGCTGCTGATCGGGATGTTCCTGGACGCCAGCGAGGACGCGGGCGGGGCCATCATGGCCGACGCCCGGGCGTACCTGTTCTGGAACAGCGTCTTTTACATCCCCCTGGCGGTGCTCATCGTCTACCGCTACTCCATCCAGGGGCTGGGCTTCTCGGGGCTGGCCATGTTCGCCGGCGTGTTCGAGATGTTCGCCCGGGGGCTGGTGGGCTTCTACCTGGTGCCGGTGTTCGGCTACTGGGCCGGGTGCATCGCCAGCCCGGTGGCCTGGTTTGCGGCCTGCTTCTTCCTGATGCCGGCCTACCATCTGGCGCTGCGGCGCCTGAGCAGCGCCCGGGACGCCGGCCCCCTGCGCATGGCGCGGGCCAAAGGTTAACCTAAGCGTGTCGCAAAAGCGCCACGCTCCAGGGGGAACCCATTTCTGCCTGCTGCGCAGGACAGAAATTCCTTCCCCCTGGTATCCCCCTGGGGACAAAATTTGGTGCTGAACCGCGCACTCGGCCTTGCGGCCTCGCACACTCTCAGCGCCAAATTTCCCTGTATGTGTCCCGTCCATCCGCACATGTCGGCTGGACGGGACTTTTTTGACAATCTGGCTCTTGCATAAAATGCGCCGCGGCGGGCTTTTTGCGTGGATTGACGCCGCCCGCCGTTCGGGGTATACTTAATACTACATATCCTGCCGGAAAGGAGGGCCTGCCATGGAGGACCGGCAGCTGGAACAGATCGAGGGCACCATCGAGGACATCATCTTTGAAAACAGCGACAGCGGCTATGTGGTGTTCGAGCTGTCGGGGGAGGGCAGGCTGACGGTGGTCTGCGGCACCCTGGGGGAGCTGCACGTGGGCCAGAGCGTGATCTGCCGGGGCCGGTACGAGAACCACGCCACCTACGGCCGGCAGTTCCACGCCGCCGAGTGCCTGACCGATATGCCGAAAGACATCGATGCGGTGTACGCCTTTTTGGCCAGCCGGTCCCTGCCCTATGTGGGCCCCGCCACCGCCCGCAAGATCATCGAGACGTTCGGCGCGTCGGCTTTGGACGTCATCGCCAACGACCCCGCCCGCCTGACCCAGATCAAGGGCATCTCGGCGGACAAGGCCGACCGCATCCAGCAGGAGTTCAAGCGGATGTTCGGGATGCGGGAGCTGATCGCCTACCTGGCCCAGTTCGAGATCGGGCCCCGCCGGGCCATGGAGGTGTTCCGGGCCTTTGGGCCGGGGGCGGTGCAGGCGGTGGCCTCCAACCCCTACCTGCTGTGCGGCGAGCCGCTGCAGCTGGACTTCCGCCACGCGGACAGCATCGCCGCCTACTACCAGATGGAGGGGGACAGCCCCCAGCGGCTGGAAGCGGCCCTGCTGCGCACCCTGCGCCACAACGCGGGCAACGGCCACACCTGCCTGCCGCGGGAGCGGCTGGTGGCCACGGCCTCCGCTTTCATCCACCAGCCCCCCGAAAAGCTCACCGCCGCCCTGGAGCACTGCCTGGAGACCGGGCAGCTGGAAACCCGCACCCTGAACGGCGGGGAATACATCTACCTGCCCGACCTGCTGGCCGCCGAGGAGGCCATCGCCGCCCGGCTGGCCGCCCTGGCCCGGCGGGACAAGCAGACCGCCCGCCACCTGGACCAGGACATCCAGGTCCTGGAGGCGGCCCAGGGCTTTGCCTATGCCCCCGAGCAGCGGGAGGCCATCCGCCAGGCCGTCACCGAGAACTGCCTGGTGCTCACCGGCGGGCCCGGCACCGGCAAGACCACCACCGTCAAGGCGGTGCTGAACGTGCTGGAAAGCCAGGCCGAGCGGGTGGCCCTCTGCGCCCCCACCGGCCGGGCCGCCAAGCGCCTGAGCGAGCTGACCGGCCGCAAGGCCTCCACCATCCACCGGCTGCTGGAGGTGGACTATACGGGGGGCCGCGTCAGCTTCATCCACAACGAGCGCAACCTGCTCAAGTGCGACGTGGTGATCCTGGACGAGATGAGCATGGTGGACGTTCAGCTGTTCCAGAGCCTGCTGGCCGCCCTGCGGCCCAACTGCCGGGTCATGATGGTGGGGGACGCCGACCAGCTGCCCAGCGTGGGCCCCGGCAACATCCTGGGGGAGGTGATCCGCTCAGGGGCGGTGCCCACCGTCTGCCTCAAGCATATCTTCCGGCAGGCCAAACGCAGCCTCATCGTGGAGAACGCTCACAACATCGTCAGCGGACGCCCCCTGCAGAAGGGCGGCCGGGAGGACGACTTCTTTTTCCTGGAAGCGGACGGCGAGGCCTGCCAGAAGCTGGTCTGCGACCTGGTCACCACCCGGCTGCCCCGCAGCTACGGCTTCGACCCCATCCGGGACATCCAGGTGCTCTGCCCCACCAAGATGGGCCCCTGCGGCACCCAGGCCCTCAACACCCTGCTGCAGGACCTTTTGAACCCCCCCGCCAAAGGCAAGCCCCAGCTGCAAAGCGCGTCCCGGGTGTTCCGTACGGGGGACAAGGTGATGCAGGTCAAGAACAACTACGAGATCGTCTGGAAGCGGGACGGCGGCGAGCAGGGGGTGGGGGCCTACAACGGGGACATCGGCATCGTGGAATCCATCGACCCACGCTCCCGCTCCATGACGGTGCGGATGGACGACCGGGTGCTGGTCTACCCCGCCGAGAACCTGGGCGAGCTGGAACCCGCCTACGCCATCACCGTCCACAAGAGCCAGGGCAGCGAGTTTGCGGCGGTGGTCCTGCCGGCGGCGGCGGTGCCGCCCCGGCTGTGCTACCGCAACCTGTTCTACACCGGGGTGACCCGGGCCCGCCGGCTGTGCGTGGTGGCCGGCCGCCGGGACACGGTGGCCGCCATGATGGCCAACGTCCGCCAGAACCTGCGCTACAGCGGCCTGGCCGAGCTGCTGAAAAACTGCGCCCGGCCGCCGGAGCCGGACGGGCGGCTGTGCGCAGAAATGGGGCCCACCTAGAGCAAAAGCACTATACTTTTCCCCCGGGGTGTGGTATACTGAAAACTGGATTTCTACAGCCCCGTCCGGGGCTTTTGGCATAGAGGAACGCGAAGAAAGGAACACTGCATTATGGCACAGAACGACATCGGGATAGACCTTGGCACCACCACCATCATCATTGCCCAGGAGGGCAAGGGGGTCGTGCTGAACCAGCCCAGCGTGGTGGCCATCGACACCCGCAAAAAAGAAGTGCTGGAGGTGGGCGACAAGGCCCTGGCCATGGTGGGCCGCACCCCCAACTACATCTCGGCCACCTTCCCCCTGAAGGATGGCGTCATCAGCGACCACACCATGACCCGGGAGCTGATCTGCCGCTTTGTCAACAAGGTATACAGCTCCCACATGGTCAAGCCGCGGGTGGCGGTGTGCGTGCCGGCGGCCATCACCGGCATCGAGAGCGACGCCGTGGTGGAGGCGGTGGTCGCGGCGGGCGCCCGGCAGGTGTACCTGATCGACGAGCCCATCGCGGCGGCCCTGGGGTCGGGGCTGGACATCACCGTGCCCGACGGCCGGATGATCATCGACATCGGCGGCGGCACCACCGACATCGCGGTGCTGTCGCTGGGCGGCAAGGTCAAGGCCACCAGCGTGCGGGTGGCGGGCAACCACTACGACGACGAGATCCTCAAGTTTGTGCGGGCCAAGTTCAGCATCGCCATCGGCCAGCGCACCGCCGAGGAGCTGAAAAAGCGGGTGGCCTGCTGCCCCCAGAAAACCGACTTTGACGAGACCATGGAGATCAAGGGCCGCAGCCTGCTCACCGGGCTGCCGGTGCGGGTCAACGTCTCCACCAGCGACCTGTACGACCCGGTCATGATGCTCAGCGAGCAGATCGGCACCGCGGCCCACCAGGTGCTGGAAAAGACGCCCCCCGAGCTGGCCGGCGACATCTACAAGAACGGCGTCATGCTCACCGGCGGCGGCGCCCAGCTCCACGGCCTGCCCGAGTACCTCAGCCAGGAGCTGAAGGTGGACGTCTATGTCTCGCCCGACCCGGTCAACTGCGTGGCCCTGGGCACCGCCATGAGCCTGTCCATCGGCGACAAGCTGGAGGTGGGCTTCACCGACGCCACCCCCCGCATCGGCCGGCGGTGATGGCGGGCCCCAAACGGTTGCAATCGCCCCCGAAACCGGGTATAATGTAAGAAAACGCCGAGCGTCCCGCACCCCGGGACGATGACAGGAGGATGTACCATGGATTCCAATACCATCATTACGATCGTGATCGCCGTGGCCGGCCTGGCCTTTGCCCTGTTTGCCCTGAACCGGAGCCGCGCATCGTCCGGCACGCCCAAGGCGCGCCCCGCCGAGGCCCCGGCCATGCCCTGTCTCTTATACACATCTCCGAGCCCACGAGACTAGCG
>ERZ1090881.1240-NODE-1250-length-11074-cov-4.703875_pt1 | contig 11074 bp, 13 predicted proteins | sample MGYA00478470_ERZ1090881 | MGnify/ENA primary metagenome ERZ1090881 (study PRJEB33644, sample SAMEA5815736) | chicken gut metagenome | biome: Chicken; feature: Gastrointestinal Tract; material: Caecum | place: Ireland | collected 2019-01-01 | study: A study of...
GGATAACAGAATGTGGCAGATTTATCTGGTGGGGATAATTCTGCGGAAACTCAAGAAAGAATTTGCTTGACCCTTATTATTTTTTGATATAGAATAAATACAAATATTTTACGAAAGGGGATCCACTATGAAAGTAGTATATACAGACAAGGCTCCGGCAGCGATCGGACCGTATTCTCAGGCAATGATCTTAAATGATGTTTTGTTTACTTCCGGCCAGATTCCGGTAGATCCTGCCACAGGAGAGATCGCGGGAGATACCATTGAGGCCCAGGCTGAACAGGTGATGAAGAATCTGGAAGCTGTTGCCGCAGAGGCCGGCACGAATCTGGGAAACGCGGTAAAAACCACCTGTTTTCTTGCCGATATGGGTGATTTTGGAGTATTTAATGAAATTTATGCGAAATTTTTCGTAAATAAACCGGCGCGCTCCTGTGTTGCGGTAAAAACTCTTCCGAAAAATGTACTCTGCGAAGTGGAAATGATCGCTTACATCGAAAAATAAATAACCGGCGTACGGAATTACCGTCCGGATCAGAAAACCTTCAGGCGAAATGTCTGGAGGTTTTTTGCGCCGTTGCTTTTTATGTGAAAATCATGTATAATACCACACTATAATAGTATGATGCCACAAGACAGGAGGATAATATATATGCGAGTGGATACGGATGATTTTGGCCGACCTTGCAGGTGTGGGAAAGAACACCATGTGGACGTGCAGGAGATCATAATAGAAGAAGGCGCTGCGGACAGACTGGAGGAGGCTATGTGCGACGGCTTCCTGAAACAGTATATCTCTCCGCTTCTGATCTGTGATACCAATACAATGAAGGCTACGGAAGAAGTTATGGAAGATATTTATGACCGGTGCCAGGTCCTTACACTGGATGCAGAGGGACTTCATGCGGATGAACATGCCGTGCAGATCGTTGAGAACTATATGGAAGAGGATATTGATCTGATCCTGGCGGTGGGCAGCGGTACGATACATGATATCAGCCGTTACATAGCCTTTCAGTATAAGGTTCCCTTTGTGTCTGTTCCCACGGCTGCAAGTGTAGACGGATTCGTATCAAATGTAGCGGCAATGACATGGAAAGGACTCAAGAAAACGGTTCCTGCAGTTCCGCCAGTGGCGGTTTTTGCCGATACCAGGATTTTTGCGGACGCTCCCGCGCGTCTGACGGCTTCCGGAGGCTCCGATCTGTTGGGAAAATACATCTGCCTGGCAGACTGGAAGATCGCTCATCTTCTCACAGGAGAATATATTTGCGACAGGATCGTGGAACTGGAAGAGAAAGCGCTGCGGACGGTTGTTTCCAGTCTGCGTGAGATCGCCCAGGGAGAGGGAAACGGATGCGAGGAACTGATGTATGCGCTGATCCTTTCCGGACTGGCAATGCAGATGGTGGGAAATTCCCGCCCGGCCTCCTGCGCGGAACATCATCTGTCTCATCTGTGGGAGATGGAAGTGATCAATGAAAAACTGGATGCTCTTCATGGAGAGAAGGTTTCCGTGGGAACCCTTCTGGTTCTTAAAGAGTACAAAAGAATTGCCGAAAGTATCCGGAACAGGGAGTTAAGGGCAGTTCCCTATGAGGACAGAGATTCGGCTCTGCTTGAGGAAACTTTCGGAAAGAAAGGGCTTCTGGAAGGAATCCGGAAAGAAAATGAACCTGAACTTCTTCTGGAAGTGAGTCCTGCGAGACTTCAGGACAGTCTTGATGAAATTGCAGATATCATAGACTGTCTGCCAGAAGAGAAGGAACTGCGCCATGCCATGAAGAAGGCAGGGTGCAGAAAAGATGTCTGCGATATTGGTCTTACGGAGGAGATCGTGCCCGTAAGTCTGAGACTGGCGCCCTATGTGCGCAGACGCCTGAGTTTTCTGAGAGTCAGCAAGATGCTGCGTATGAAAGGAGAAGGATGATGAGAGTCGGACTGGGATATGACGTACACAGACTGACGCTGGGAAGAGACCTGATTCTTGGCGGGGAGAAAATCTCCTGGGAAAAGGGACTGCTGGGACATTCCGACGCGGTTGTATTGACCCACGCGGTGATGGACGCGCTTCTGGGAGCGGCGGCTCTTGGAGATATCGGACAGCATTTTCCGGATACAGATCCGGCATATAAGGGAATATCCAGCCTCCGGCTGCTCGACCATGTGGCAGGCCTTTTGAAAAAACAGGGATTCTCTGTGGGAAATATCGATGCGGTGATCATTGCGCAGAAACCTAAAATGGCGCCTTATATTCCGAAGATGCGGCAGAATATCGCGCAGGCTCTGGGAATCTCCGCGGACAGGGTAAATATCAAAGCCACTACGGAAGAAAAACTGGGATTTACAGGAAGGGAAGAAGGAATCGCCTCTCAGGCGGTATGCCTTCTGGAAGAGGCATAAATACAGAAAAACACCGGAAAGGACAGAATCATGAAAATATTTAATACAATGACCCGCAGAAAGGAAGAATTTGTTCCTCTGGAAGAGGGCAAAGTTAAAATGTATGTCTGCGGTCCGACTGTATATAATCTGATCCATATCGGAAACGCACGGCCGATGATCATTTTCGATACCGTGCGCCGTTATATGGAATATAAAGGCTATGAAGTGAATTTTGTTTCCAATTTTACAGATGTGGATGACAAGATCATCAAAAAAGCCATTGAAGAGGGTGTGACCGCGGAAGAAATTTCCACTCGTTATATAGAAGAATGCAAAAAAGATATGGCGGGCATGAACGTGAAGCCTGCCACCACCCATCCTCTGGCGACGCAGGAGATCGACGGTATGATCGAGATGATCAGCAGTCTGATCGACAAGGGATATGCCTATGCGGTTTCCGACGGCACGGTTTATTTCCGTGTGAAGAAGTTTAAAGAATATGGCAAGCTTTCCCACAAAAACCTGGACGATCTTCAGTCAGGATTCCGTTCCCTGCAGGTGTCAGGAGAGGAGCAGAAGGAGGATCCGCTGGATTTCGTTCTCTGGAAGCCGAAGAAAGAAGGAGAGCCTTACTGGAAATCACCCTGGTGCGACGGTCGTCCGGGATGGCATATTGAATGTTCTGTAATGTCGAAGAAATATCTGGGTGAGGAGATCGATATCCACGCCGGGGGCGAGGATCTCATCTTTCCTCATCATGAAAACGAGATTGCCCAGAGCGAATGCTGCAACGGAAAGATTTTTGCCAGGTACTGGATGCACAATGGATTTCTGAATATCGATAACCGGAAAATGTCAAAATCTCTGGGGAATTTCCGTACAGTCAGAGAGATCGCAAAGCAGTATGACCTTCAGGTGCTGCGTTTCTTTATGCTGAACGCCCATTACAGGAGCCCGCTGAATTTCAGCGCGGACCTTATGGAATCCTCGAAGAACGCTCTGGAGCGTATCGTGGAGGCTGCCGGACGTCTGAAAGACCGCCGGGACGCGGATCAGAGAGAAATGACAGACGGCGAGAAAGAACTTCTTTCCACAGCAGACGGATTTGCCGTTAAATTTGAAGAGGCGATGGACGACGATTTCAACACGGCAGACGCCCTTGCGGCTGTGTTTGAGCTGGTGAAATTCGCCAACACAAAGGTGAACGAAGAAAGTACGGGCGCTTTTGCGGGATATCTTCTGGATATCATCATCAGACTCTGCGACGTTCTGGGTCTGATCGTCCTGAAAAAAGAAGAGGTTCTGGACGAGGATATCGAAGCCCTGATCGAAGAGCGCCAGGCTGCCCGGAAAGCAAAAGATTTCGCTCACGCGGACGAGATCCGCGCGAAGCTTCTGGATATGGGGATCGAACTCAAGGATACCCGTGAAGGTGTAAAATGGAAACGCGTATGAACGAGCTGAGAGAACTGTTCGGCCTGAAGGATCCGGATATCCGCAGTTATTCGCCGCTGACGCTGGCCTATATAGGAGACGGCGTTTACGAGCTTGTCATCCGGACGATCCTTGTAAAGAAGGGCAACTGCCCGGTGAACCGCATACACAGGAAAGCCAGCAGTCTTGTGAAAGCTTCGGCACAGTCCGCCATCATGGAGAAGATAGAGGAGCACCTTACTCAGGAAGAACATGATATATACCGGAGAGGACGGAACGCCCATTCCCCTACGATGGCGAAGCACGCCACCATGGCGGATTACCGGAGAGCCACAGGATTTGAGGCGCTGATGGGGTATCTGTATCTGAAAGAAGAATACACACGGATGCTTACGCTGATCCGTATGGGAATCGGAGAGGAGACAGTATGAGCGATATGATAGAAGGCCGCAACGCGGTGCTGGAAGCCTTCCGTTCAGGAAGATGCGTAGATAAATTATTTGTGCTGGACGGCTGCCAGGACGGGCCTGTGCGCACGATCATCAGGGAAGCGCGCAAGAAGGACACGATAATCAATTTTGTTCCAAAAGAACGTCTTGACCAGCTCAGTGAAACAAAATCCCATCAGGGCGTGATCGCTCAGGTGGCGGCATATGAATATTCTACGGTAGAAGAAATTCTGGCGAGGGCGGAAGAAAAAGGCGAAGCTCCATTCCTGATCCTTCTGGATAATGTGGAGGATCCTCACAATCTGGGGGCTGTCATACGTACCGCCAACCTTGCGGGAGCCCATGGGGTGATCATTCCCAAAAGGCATTCGGCAGGCCTTACTTCCGTGGTGGCAAAGACTTCCGCCGGCGCGCTTAACTACACTCCCGTAGCCAGAGTGACGAATCTGGTCCGCACCATGGAAGATCTGAAGGAGAAAGGAATCTGGTTTGTCTGCGCGGATATGGACGGTCAGACCATGTATGATCTGGATCTTACAGGTCCCATAGGACTTGTGATCGGAAATGAAGGAGAAGGAGTCAGCCGTCTTGTAAAGGAAGCATGCGATTTTACAGCTTCAATTCCGATGCGGGGCGACATCGATTCCCTGAACGCGTCGGTAGCCGCCGGTGTTCTGGCATTTGAGATCGTACGGCAGCAGCTGGCCAAGAAGAAATAACAAAAGTCAGAACGCGAAGCGGAGGCAGAATGAACGGTTACGACCAGTGCAGTGATGAGGAACTGATCCGGAGACTTCATGCAGGAGAAGAGGGAATTTCGGATTATCTGATGGAAAAATATAAAGAATTTGTGCGCAGAAAAGCCCGCGCCATGTATCTGATGGGAGGCGAGACAGACGATCTTATTCAGGAAGGGATGATCGGGCTTTTCAAAGCGGTCAAAGATTATCGTCCGGAAAAAGAAACCTCTTTCAGGACTTTTGCCGGTCTGTGTATTGACAGGCAGATGTATAATGCGATCCAGAGCTATAACAGGAAGAAGCATATGCCTCTGAATTCATATATATCGCTGAGCAGTGAAGAAGAGGCGGGAAGTCTGGAAAGCCAGTGGTCGGAAAACCCGGAAGCAGTGATCATTGACAGAGAGAGGACCAGCGCTCTGGAAAAAAAGATACGCGACACCTTAAGCCCTATGGAAAATAAGGTCCTGACCTATTATCTCCAGGGCTGTGGGTATGTGAAAATTGCGGAACTGATGGGGAAAAGTCCGAAATCCATTGATAACGCGCTACAGAGAATACGTGGGAAAATCCGGTTGTGTACAGATGGACGGCAGATATAAATCATCAGCGGGAGAGCTTTTTGCGGGGACTGAAAAAAATATAAAAAACAGTTGACAACAGCTTCAATATCTGATAGTATAATCAACTGTGAGCGGCAGAGAATTGCCGCGGTTCATAAAGTGCTGATGTGGCTCAGTCGGTAGAGCGTCGCCTTGGTAAGGCGGAGGTCACGGGTTCAATTCCCGTCATCAGCTTAAGAAAGCCCTTGATTTATCAAGGGCTTTTTTCAGAATAATGCAGGAGGGAAAGAGATGGAGAACGAAACCGTTTCCAAAAATTTTATTGAGAATATTATTGACAAAGACCTGGCCGAGGGTGTTTACGACACCGTGCATACACGTTTTCCGCCGGAACCCAACGGCTATCTCCATATCGGACACGCGAAGTCCATACTTCTGAACTACGGGCTTGCAAAGGAATATAACGGTAAATTCAACATGCGTTTCGACGATACGAATCCTACCAAAGAGAAGACAGAGTTCGTTGATTCCATCCTGGAGGATATCCGCTGGCTGGGAGCGGACTGGGAAGACCGTTTGTTTTTTGCGTCCGACTATTTTGACCAGATGTATGAGGCGGCGGTAAAACTGATCAAAAAGGGCAAAGCATATGTCTGCGATCTGACGGCGGACGAGATCCGTCAGTACCGCGGCACTCTTACCGAGCCGGGCAGGGAGAGCCCTTACAGGGACCGCAGCGTGGAAGAGAACCTCCGCCTTTTTGAAGAGATGAAAGAAGGAAAATATCAGGACGGGGAGAAAGTACTCCGCGCAAAGATCGATATGGCTTCCCCGAATATGAATATGCGTGACCCTGTGATCTATCGTGTGGCCCATATGACGCATCACAATACAGGGGACAAATGGTGTATTTATCCCATGTATGATTTCGCGCATCCCATCGAGGACGCTATTGAAGGGATCACTCATTCCATCTGTACTCTGGAATTCGAGGATCACAGACCTCTTTACGACTGGGTGGTAAGAGAACTGGAGTATCCTCATCCGCCGAAACAGATTGAGTTTGCGAAGCTGTACCTTACCAATGTGGTTACAGGAAAGCGTTATATCAAGAAGCTGGTGGAAGAAGGAATCGTGGACGGCTGGGACGATCCCCGTCTGGTGTCCATCGCCGCTCTCAGAAGAAGAGGCTTTACTCCGGAGTCCATCAAGATGTTCGTAGATCTCTGCGGCGTTTCCAAGGCCAACAGCTCTGTGGATTACGCCATGCTGGAGTACTGTATCCGCGAGGATCTGAAGCTGAAGCGACCCCGTATGATGGCAGTGCTGGATCCGATCAAGCTGGTGATCGATAATTACCCGGAGGGTCAGGTGGAATATCTGGACGCTCCCAACAATATGGAGAATGAAGAGCTGGGAACAAGAAAGATTCCTTTCAGCGGTACTCTGTATATTGAGAGAGAGGATTTCATGATCGATCCTCCGAAGAAATATAAAAGACTTTTCCCGGGTACGGAAGTCCGTCTTATGAATGCTTATTTTGTGACCTGTACGGGATTTGAAGCCGACGACGACGGCACCATAAGGGTAGTGCACTGTACCTATGATCCGGAGACCAAGGGAGGAAACGCCCCTGACGGACGTAAGGTAAAAGGCACGATCCACTGGGTGGAAGCCACTAATGCAGGACAGGCGACAGTCCGCCTGTATGAGAACATCGTGGATGAGGAAAAAGGAGTTTACAATAAAGAGGACGGCTCCCTTAACGTGAATCCCAATTCCCTTACTACAGTTACCGCCTATGTGGAGCCGGCGCTGATGGAGGCGAAGGGATACGACAGTTTCCAGTTCGTCAGAAACGGATATTTCTGCGCCGATATCCATGATTCCAGAGAGGGCGCGCCTGTATTTAACAGGATTGTATCCCTGAAAAGTTCGTTCCGCCTTCCGAAGGCGTAAATCATATCTCCGGCGTCTGACATAAGACTTTCGGAATGTAAAAAGAACCTGCGGTTTTCCGCAGGTTCTTCTGTTGCTGATGTAAAAATTATTTCTCTTCTTCCGGAGTTTCTTCCATATCCTCGGCGAGTGCTTCTGCGGCGTCTGCAGCGTCGGCTGTCTTCGCTGTTTCGTCGGTATTTTCTTCCTCTGCGGCGTCTTCTTCAGGTGCTTCTTCTTCGCCGCCTTCGTCCGAAACTTCCATAGCTTTCTCTGCGGCGTCTTCCGCTTCTTCCCAGGATGCGAAATCTTCAGAGGTATTTTCGGGGCTTTTTTCCTCGGAATCTTCGTCAGAATCAAAATCATCCTCGAAATCATCATCAAAACCGATGCTGTCCGCCGGTCTTCTTTTCAGAGCCATGGCAGCGACTGCGCCTGCGGCGGCTGCTGCGGCTGCGCCTACTAAAGCAAATCCCCAGTATTTATTCATTTTTGACATATATGCTGCTCCTTTCCTTTAAGGCCGGATGGCCGTTTTTACAGAAATTCTTATCTTATTGTACTACTTTTCGGACAAAAAGAAAAGGGTGAATCTTTTGTTTTACAATATGACGGTTGCAGATTTATCAGAGGCGGGGTATACTGAAACGGATAGTACCGGCACATGTGAGGTGTACCCGCTGTACGGATACTGACAGGAGGAATAGAGTTTTATGAAAAAAATCATACTGGCATCTGCATCGCCAAGAAGAAAAGAACTTCTGGAAAGGGCAGGGGTTGAATTTGAAGTACGGCCGGGAAATGGGGAAGAGATCATATCGGCCTCTGTTCCGGAAGATGTGGTAAAGGAGCTTTCTGTACAGAAAGCCAGGGCTGCGGTCTTCCCCGCAGAGGAGGGAACCGTGATCCTGGGAGCTGACACGATAGTTTCTTTTGGAGACAGGATTCTGGGAAAGCCTTCAGATGAAGAGGACGCGGTCAGAACGCTTCTTATGCTTCAGGGAAATACACATCAGGTTTATACAGGAGTCACCATTCTGGAATACAGGAACGGAATATGGCATGAGCATACATTTGCGGAGCTGACAGACGTGACATTTTATCCGGTGGAAGAAACAGAGATCCGGGAATATGTGAGAAGCGGCGAACCCATGGATAAAGCGGGAAGCTACGGGATCCAGGGGAGGTTCGGGGTCTATGTGAAAGAGATACGGGGAGACTACACGAATGTTGTCGGCCTTCCGGTGGGGCGTTTGTTTTATGAAGCGAAGAAACTTGGGATAATACTGAGAGGATGAAAAAAATGATCAGAGCATGTGTTTTTGACCTGGACGGGACTCTTGCAAATACACTGGAATCCATGTCCAGCGTGGCCAACAGGATACTGGCGGAACTGGGGCTTGAGACTCTGCCGGCGGATAATTTTCGCTACTACAGCGGCGAGGGCGCGGACATGCTTGTGAGGCGCTGCCTTATTGATGCCGGTGACAAAGATCTTGCACATTATGAAGAGATGAGAAAAATATACAGAGAGAGGTTTGACGAGGATCCTCTGTATAAGGTGGTTCCCTATCCGGGAATTCCGGAAATGCTCCGGGAGATGAAAAAAAGAGGGATATACACGGCAGTCTGTTCAAATAAACCGCACGAGGCGGCTGTGAAAGTGATCGCAAGCCTGTTTGGCGATTCTTTTGACCTGGTGATCGGTCAGAGCGACAGGATCCGACGAAAACCGGCTCCCGACGCTCCTCTGAAAGCGGCGGAAACATTCGGCGTTCTTCCGGAGGAGTGTATGTATGCGGGGGACACACGAACAGATATGCTTACGGGAAAAGCCGCAGGGATGTACACAGTAGGCGTGCTGTGGGGATTCCGTGACCGGGAGGAGCTTGAAAGCAGCGGGGCGGACACTGTGGTAAATAGTCCGGAAGAACTTCTGGAACTGTCCATAAGAGACTGACGGCAGGTACGGAAGAAGACTTGAAATCAAAAGCATACTTATAAGGAGCAGTGACATGATAAAACTAGTGGCCAGCGATCTTGACGGAACACTCCTTCTGAACGGGGCGCAGACCCTGCCGGAAGAACTTTTTCCGCTGATCAGGAAACTGAAAGAAAAAGGGATTCTTTTTGTGGCGGCAAGCGGCCGCCAGTATCCGAACATGAGGCGGCTGTTTGAGCCGGTGAAGGACGACATGGCGTTTATCTGTGAAAACGGCGCCATGGCAGTCAGAAATGAAAAAATACTCTATCAGGACTGTTTTGAGTCCGGTCTGGCGCGGGAGATCGCAGAGGCGATCTATAAAACCGGGGACGCGGAGTTTTCCTGCGCAACGCGGGATTTTTACTATATTATGCCGAAAACCCGACATTTTCTGAAGCTTATGACCGAGGTGGTAAAGACGGAGTCAAAAGTGATCGAAAGCTTCGACGAGATCACAGAACCCTGTATGAAGCTTGCCGTATATGAGAAGGACGGGGTGCAGGAGGATACGATCCGTTACTGGAGGGAGCGGTTCGGCAGCCGATGTACAGTAGTTACTTCCGGTTTTGCCTGGGTGGATTTTATTCCCTTTGGGACCAATAAGGCACGGGGTCTGGAAGAATACAGGAAGATGCTGGGGATCCGCCCGGAGGAGTGTATGGCGTTCGGAGATGAATATAATGATATTGAGATGCTGAAGGCAACGCCTTATGGATTTGCCATGAGGCATTCCAAGCCTGGTGTGAGAGAGGCGGCAGACTATACTGCAGACAGGGTCGAGCCTCTTCTGGAGGCGCTTATAAAAGCAGACGGAAATATTGAGGAGGTTCTGAAGGATGTACAGTGAAGAAGCGGTAAGGATTTTTCTGGAAAAACAGGAGCAGCTTTTTGACGAGCCGGTGGCGGACACTTTGGAGGAAGCCGGAGAGTTCCTGGAGGAATGTATGGCAGTGGAGGTAAATTCCCTGAAAGAAGTACGCAGATATCTGGATGAAGCCGGCGCTGATGTGGACGGTATGTCTGATATGGAACTGAAGGAAGCCGCAGAGGTATTTCCGCTTCCTTCCGGAAGATACCTGATCGTGGAAGGATAAAGCCCCGGGAAAACAGAAATTACATAAGGATTTTCTTCCGTGATATAATAATTACAGAGAAAAGAAAATGAGAAAAGGAGGGTGCCTTATGAGAGAAAAAAGAATTGCGGCAGTGCTCATGTCGGTATTTATGATTCTGTCGCTGCTTCCTTCGACAGTTTTTGCGGCGGGCGGCGCTGCTCTGGACGGAAAACTGAAGATTAAAGGAACCGCGGCGGTAGGCAGTACTCTGAGCGCTGACTTTACAGAAGTAAAACCGGAGGGCCTGGATGAGGACAGCGTAAGCTATGTATGGGCCCGTGTAACAGAAGACAAGGACGGTGAGACGGAGAAATCCGAGGAGCTGTGCAGAGAAAAGACCTATACTGTTGTGCAGGAGGATCTGGGCGCAGGGATTAGTCTGACCATTTCCGGCATGGAGGACAAAGGATTTTCCGGAACGCTCAGGGCGGTCACAGATAAAGTGATAACAGCGGAGGAAGCGGCC
>ERZ1090881.1246-NODE-1256-length-11053-cov-8.922077_pt1 | contig 11053 bp, 3 predicted proteins | sample MGYA00478470_ERZ1090881 | MGnify/ENA primary metagenome ERZ1090881 (study PRJEB33644, sample SAMEA5815736) | chicken gut metagenome | biome: Chicken; feature: Gastrointestinal Tract; material: Caecum | place: Ireland | collected 2019-01-01 | study: A study of the...
TTACAATACTGGAAGATTAAAAGATAATAGTATTATTACAGTAAATCCTGTTGGAGTTGGTAAAATAACTGCCTTCCAAAAGAAAAGAAGAAAAGAAAAGCCAAAGAATTTAATTCAAGCATATAAAAATAGTAAAGCATCCATGGATATGCTGCAAGGCTTAAGTTTGCATGCTTCATTTTATCCAAATAGATATAGCGCATTAATTTGACAAATGAAATTTTTTTTGGTATAATTATTTATAGAAAGAGATAAAAGGAGAAAAAAGTGAATATTAAAAAAGTTTTATGTATTGAAACTGGAATGATATTTAATTCATATTTTGAAGCAGCTGAATGGTGTGGATTAAAAACTGGCTCTAGTATAGGAGATTATTTAAGAGGAAAGCAAAAAGCGCTGGAAAACATCCAATAACAAAAGAAAAATTGCATTGAAAAAATATATAAAAGAAAAAAGGGGTAAAATATATGGCAAAAGTTACATTTACAAATTTAAAATTAAAAAAATTAAATGAAATAAAAACTTTTGAATTTAACGGTCAAAATATAGAAGTAAAACAGTATCTTGATAGTAACGATAAATATGATTTAATTATGATTACTTTACAAAAGAGTGAAGAAAATGGTATTTATAATCCTTTTAAATTAGACTTATATTTTCATTTACATTTAGTATTTATGTATACTAATTTATCTTTTACAGAAAAACAAAAAGAAAATGAATTAAGATTATATGATACTTTAAAAAGCAATGGTTTTATTGACTTAATGTTAGAGTATATTCCTACAACAGAATATAATGATTTAATTACATTTATGGAAGAAATTAAACATGATATGTTAGAATATACCAACACTGCGGGAGCTGTGTTACAAAAAGTAATTAATGATTTACCGAGAAACGCTCAAATTGCAAAAGATATTGTTGAATCTTTTGATAAAGAAAAATATCAAGAGGTAGTTTCTTTTGCGGAAGCTGCAAATGGAAATAGACCGATCAAATAAACTGGGTAAGATAAATTAATTAAACAGCCTTTACTATCATATATTGATAGTAAAGGCTGTTTTTTATTTTAGGAGGTAAAAGGACATGGCTAACCAAATTAGATTTAAGGTTGGGTATGAGGTTGATAAAAGTGCGTTAAATGAAATAAGAAACTCACTTCAAACAATTCAAAAAATGACATCAAGTGATTTAATGAGTTTGAATAAAGGAATGGATTTAACCACAGCCAATGCTCAATTAAACCAAATTAAGCAAACTGCAAGTCAAGTTCAAGAGGCGTTATCTCGTTCTTTTAATTCTGATTTGGGGACGCTTAATATTTCAAAATTTAATTCTGAATTAAAAAATTTAGATATAAATAGAGTTTATAATGATTTTGCTAGTGCGGGAGCTGCTGGCCAATCCGCATTTAGAAATATAACTTCTCAAGTTTTAACTACTAATATGCAGCTAAAACAAACTCATAGTTTATTAGATAATATGGCAACTACTATGGCAAATACCATTAAGTGGGGAGTCGCATCTAGTATTATGAACACTTTTACTAATAATGTACAAAGAGCTTTTGAATATGTTCAAAAATTGGATACCTCTTTGAATGATATTAGAATTGTAACTGGAAAAAGTGCAGATGATATGGAACGTTTTGCAGAAAATGCAAATAAAACAGCTAAAGAATTATCTGCAAGTACAAGAGATATTACAGAAGGTGCCTTAATTTATTATCAACAGGGAGATACTGATGAGAATGCAATGGCGAAAGCTGAAATTACTCAGAAAGCAGCTAATGTATCTCAGATTAGTGCGGAAGATGCCTCTGAATATTTAACTGCGGTATGGAATGGTTATCAAGTTGCAAATGAGGCCGCTCAAGAGGGAATTCAAATTTATGAAGAATATGTTGACAAGTTAGCGGCAGTATCTGCAGCAACCGCGTCTGATTTAGAAGAATCTTCTATTGCTATGTCAAAAGTTGCTTCTTCTGCAAATGCAATGGGGGTAGATTTTGATCAATTAAATGCTCAAATTGCAACCATTATATCTGTAACACGACAAGCTCCTGAATCTGTAGGTACGGCTTTAAAAACAATTTATGCAAGATTAGGAGATTTAGCTATTGATGGCGAAGATGAGTTTGGTACAACATTAGGAGATGTTTCTGGGAAAATGAAGCAAATGGGTATTGATGTTGTAGATGAAACAGGAAATCTTCGTGACATGGGGACAGTTATCGAAGAAGTTGCTGCTAAATGGGATACATGGACAGAAGCTCAAAGACAAGCTGCTGCGGTTGCAATGGCAGGTAAAAGACAGTATAACAATCTTATTGCACTATTTGATAACTGGGATATGTATGTAGATGCTTTAAATACATCTCAAACTGCTTTAGGAACGCTACAAGAGCAACAAGATATCTATACAGAGAGAACTTCTGCTCATATTCAAAATATGAAAACTTCTTTTGAAGATTTGTACGATTCTATTTTAGATACTAATAGTATTAATACTGTTGTAGATTTAATAGGAAATGCTGCTAACGGAATGGCAACTTTTGTTGATAGTGTTGGTGGAGGAGGAAATGCTCTACTAGGATTGGGGTCTATTGCTGTTAGGGTTTTTAGCAAACAAATTGCAAATAGTATTAATACTACGATTACTAATTTTCAAAGTGCACGTGAAAATGTTCAAGCATTAAAAAGTGAAGTTGAGGCGTTGAAACAAATTCAAAGTTCTCAAGCAATGCAAGATCCTGCTATTAACTCAATGATTCAAGCTAAAGAAACAATGCAACAATATTATTCATTACTTTCTAATGAACAGATAAATGTTGGGAATCAATTAGTTAGAGAATTGGGTCAAGCAAGAGATTTACAGGCGCAATGGGAAGCTAACACACAAGCTGCATTAGAATACGTTCAAACTTTAATGGCAGAAGAAGGTGCTGGATTGGGACTAGAAGATTTAGATCCAGGATCTTCCGCAGTTTATGAATCTATTGCATTTAATTTGGATCAGGCTAAAAAAAGCATCGCTGAAGCAAATATTGCAAGCCAAAATATGGTCACGGCAATGCAAAGATACGAAACAGAAACAGAAAGTGTTAATAATAATTGGGGGACGGTTTATGATGCTATTGATAGATGTGTTTCTCAAGCAGAAGAGCTATCAACTAGAACTGATATTAGTGCAGGAAATGCGGAAAAATTAAGAAATGCTTTAAATGCTTTAAATTGGAATAATTTAGATATAGACAATGTAAGTGATATTATTGAAAGCGGATTTAGTGGCATAGATGGCCAACAGTTGCAACAAAAATTATATAATTTGAGAACTGCTATGGCGAGTACTACTAGTGAAATGTCTAGTAGTGTCACAAATGCTACTAATGTAATTAATAGAGAATTTTCTTCTGCTACAGCAAAGAGTCAAGAATTAGCTCAAGGGGTCGAGAGAGCTTCAGATAGTGTTAATAAATTTAATAAGCAAGCCAAACAAATGGCTAATATTAATACTTTTGTTAAATTAACAAGTGCAATAGGTCAAGCTGCTTTTGCTTTTAACACTTTTGTTAATTTATATGATGTTTGGAATAATAAAGATTTAACAGCAGGAGAAAAAACTGTTCAAACTGTAACTGCATTAGTAAGTATTCTTCCAATGCTACCAATGATGATAACATCTATTAAAACTGCGGTAATAGGATTGTCTACTGCATTAAATGTTAGTTCTGGAGTCATAGGACTTGCTGCTATTGGTATTACTGGATTAGTTACTCTTTTGGCGAGTTTGGCAACAGCATCTGAAAAGGCGGCAGAACAAGAAAAAGCATTTTATGAAGCTCAAAGAGATAAAGCTTTAGCATTAGAAGAAGAGAATACTGCGGTTCAAAGTTTATATGAAACTTATTCTAATTATTATTCAATTTATTCTCAAACAGGGGAGAATAAAGATGAATTAAGAGATGCTACTATTGAATTATGTGATGCATTAGGTATTGAAATTGATACTTTAGATTTATTATCTGATAGTTATGATAAAGTAAATAGTAAAATCGCGGAAGCAAGACAAAAGCAAGCAAAAGAAGCATTAGATACAGCTCAAGAGGGCGTTGATTCTGCGGGTATGGCTTTAATGCTAAATTCTTCTGATGCTTCTGATTATGATAAGAATTGGAGAGATATTAAGTTTGATGCTGGATGGGCTGGAAATGATGAAGAAGAAGTTTCAAATTTCTTAAATGAAAGATTAGAAGCTCTTGGTCAAGATATGCAAGTCAATGAAAGTGGAACTGTATCTCAAGATTTTATTATTAATAACATTAAAAGTTTAGAAGATTTTGTTGCGACATATGAAGCTATTCAAGAAGCCTATAATGATATGGCGACAGAGTTTAAGGATAGTCCAGGAACATTAACTGACTCTGAAATTTATAGCAGTATAGGAACTTGGCTAGAAGAAAGTAAATCTGACTATGAATCTTATATAAAATTACAAGAAGATTTAGTTACTTATGCAAAACAGTTTGCAGATGCGACCGCACAATTAGAAGTATCAGATTTTAATATAGAAGAAGTAGATTCTTTAGATGAATTTAAACAATATAGAGATCAATATAAACAAGCCTTAGAAGAAACTTTTAAACAAGAAGGAATTGATTATACTCAAGAGCAATTAGAAGAATATACTAATGAGTATTTAAGTACTTTAGATTCCTTATCTGAATATTTAGATCAATATAATATTGAAGAAGAATTAAGAGATAGACTTAGTGGGACTAAAGATGAAATAAATAAGTTTATTCAAGAATTAAAAGACAATGGTGATTTAGATTTAGTTGCTACTTTAGAGATTGATGAAGGAGCCTCTGTTGAAGAAATTGAAAAAGCTTTATCTATTGCGAAAGCACAGGCACAAGAAGAAGTTTCTTCTGCAGGTCTTGATGCTATTAGTGCAGCTATTGATTCTCTTCAAGAAAATGGAAATTTAGATGATTTAGATGAAGATCAACAAAAATATTTCCAAGAAATTCTTCAAACGGCAGAAGGTATTAATGGATTATCAAAAGCTAGTGAAGAGTGGGCATATATTGCCAATACTGGTGTTCAAGAACAAATTGAGTGGCTAACTCATTTGCAGGCGCAAGAGGCGGCCAATGCGACAGAACAAGTTGAAAATAGAAAAGCTTTAATTGAACAAGAGATTGAACTAAAAGAAATTCAACAAGAAAGAATGCAGGCTCAATTAGAAGCGGCTGAAAAAGAAAAAGCATCTTTTGAGGATAAATATTCAGAAGAAGAATTAGCAGGAAATGAAGACTATCAAGATTTAATTAATCAAATAGAGGAATTAGGTCAAAAAATTTTAGAGACAGATAGTGCCGCGAAAGAACTTCAAGATACTTTAGATAGTACAGATTGGGATTTTGAAGTAGATATGGCAGGTGTTGATGAAATCTTAACTGTTGGAGATAGTTTGTTATCTGAATCTGAAAAGATAAAAGAAGCGGCTATGCTTATTGGAGAAGGTTTCATTGTTGCTGCTGATGACGCTCAGGCTTTAGCAGATATTTATCCTGCTTTATATGAAAATGCACAAGTATTGGCAGATGGTCAAGTTCAATTAAGTGCTGATACTGTTCAGTCTTTATTGGGTGATGAGCAGGTTTTACTTGATGGAGATGTTCAAGCAAATGTTGCTAGAATTGATGGTCAAATTGCATTATTAGAGGCAAAAAAAGCTAGTGCAGAAGCAGAATTACAGTTAGCTCAAGCGGTTGCTCAAGGAAATGTAGATTTAACTAAAGAACAAATAGAAACAATTTCAAATGGACGTCAACAATTAACTAATTATTTGATGCAATTAGGTATGGAAGAAGTTGACGCAAATAAAGCAGTAGCTGCGGCAATGGCAGGTAATATGGATGAATATAATCGTATTACTGCTGGAGTTGCTGATGATACTGCGAATAACTTGGCTGGGGCTTTAGCTGCAGCAGCGACTGCCGCACAGAGTAATTCATCAAACATTGTTGCTTCTATTGATGCAATTCAAAAACAAGCGGTATTAGCATCTAATGCGATTAGAAATATGGCAGATGGAACAGCTACTGATGGGGGACGAGTTGCTGTTGGAGGAGGATCTGCAGGAGGCACTGGATTTTCTGCAAACACAAGAACTGGTAATTTCCAAGGATCTACTGCAACTCAATCTACAGCATCTAAACCTAATGTTTCTGATTGGATTAGTGATATACAATTAGATATATCTGGATATACTCAAGGTATCGCGCAATTAAATGCTTTAAAAGCTAAATTATTGGCAAGCCAAAAAGATACTAATGCGGCTTTAGATAGTGCTAAAGCTGGATTGGGTGGTTCAACTCCTTTTGAAAAAGATAAAGGCGGAAGTGGAAAAGGTGGAGGCTCTGGTACTGAAAAAGAAGAAGAACCAGAGATTTTAGATCAATTAGAAGATGAAGCTGATTTATACCATGATGTTGATTTAAGAATTAAAGAAATTTCAAAAGATTTAGATAGACTTCAAGATCAACAAGAAAAATTAATAGGAAAAGATTTAATAGACAACTTAAATGAACAATTAGATATTTTAGAAAAACAAAAAGAAGCTTATAATGATAAATTAGAAATTGCTAAAATGGAAGCTGACGCTATTAAATCAGTTCTTAAGGCTCAAGGAGTAACTTTTGATGCAGATGGTGCAGTAGCAAATTATTTTTCTGCGATGCAGAATAAGTTAAATTATGTTAATCAAGTTATTGCAAAATATAATAATATGTCTGCGAAAGAACAGGAAGCTTATAAGGATACTGTTGAAAAGGCTAAAGAAGATTATGAAACATTTAAATCTTTAATAGATCAATATGATGAATTAATATCTGATACAATTCCTGATTTAGAAAATGAAGTTCAAGACGCTTTAGATAAACAAATTGAAATTCAAATTGAGAAATTCACTATGGAAGTTGAATTAAGACTAGACATGGCAGAAGCGGAGCGAGATTTCAATGAGTTTAAAAAGAAGGTTATTGATGGAATTAAAGATGATGATATTCTAGGTAATGCATTAGCTAATTTAACTGATTTTTCATCTTATTATAAGCCCAATGGAGAGGGTGTTATAGAAACATTAACAAGACAAGTTAATGAAACTATTGATCAAATAAATCAAATTAATGGTGGCGGAACATCTACAATATATGGCGATAATAAAGCTCAAGCAATGGAAGATTTAAAGGAATACTATGATGAATTGATGGGTCAGCTTGAGGATGTTGAAGATTTAGTAGACGAAATAAAAGAGTCATATTTAGATATGATTGATGAAGCTAAAGATAAATTTGATAAACAAATTGATCAATATGAGTATATTGCAGATTTAATGAATCATAATGTAAATATTATTGGTTTATTATATGGTGATGATGCATATGCTCAAATGGCTAAATATTATGATGCACAAGAAAAAAATAATAATGCTCAATTAGATTTTTATAGACAGCAGGTTGATTTTTGGAAGCAAAGATTAGATGCTGAAGAAGAGGGTTCTGAAGCTTGGCTGAAATACAAAGAAAATTGGGAAGATGCTGTAAGTGGTCTAAATTCAACTGTAGAAAATTCAATTCAAAATTTAATTGATAAATACACAAATGCAATAAATCAAATTTTTGATGAATTGAATAATAAATTAACAGATAATAAAGGATTAGATTATATTAGTGAAGAATGGGATTTAATTAATCAAAATGCAGATTCTTATTTAGATACAATCAATTCTATGTATGAAATTCAAAAATTAGAAAATAAATATTTAGATGCGATTGATAACACAGATAGTTTATCTGCTCAACAAAAATTAAATGATTTAATGACTGAACAGTTAGAGATGTTGAGAGATAAAGAAAAATTAACCCAATATGACGTAGATCGCGCGAATGCTTTATATGAAATCGCTTTAAAAGAAATAGCTCTGCAAGATGCTCAACAAAATAAGTCAAAAATGAGATTACGTAGAGATTCACAAGGAAATTATAGTTATCAATATGTTTCTGATGAAGATAGTATTGCTCAAGCACAGCAAGAATTAGCTGATGCACAAAATTCTTTATATAATATGGATAAGGATCAATATAGAAATAATTTAAATGAAATTTATAGTATTTATTCTGAATTTCAACAAAAATTATTAGAATTATATCAAGATCAAACCTTAACAGAAGAAGAGCGAGAAGAAAAGAAAAAATTGTTAGCTGAACAATATGGAGAATTGATTAATGGCTTAGTAGAGCAAAATGAAACTATTAGACAAAATCTACAAGAGTCAACTTTCCAAGAATTAGCCAATTTATATAATGTTGATGTATCTAATTTCTTAGAGATGTCTGAAGCAGAAAAAGATATTTTAATGAATAGTATGATTCCTCAATGGGATTCTGGAATTCAACAAATGACAGATAAGTTTGCGGGAGAAGGCGGATTCATTTCTAGTTGTGAAGAAGCGTTCCAAAAATTAGATGAAATAACTAAAAATTATCAGGATTCATTAGATGATTTAGAAGCTTCAGCAGGAATAGATTTTGATTCTATTTCAGAAGGGTATGATAAAAATATTCAGTATGCACAAGAGCTTTTATATGCAAATGATGATTTAATTAATAAATATAATGAACAAATAAATGCAATTCAAAGTGTTATAGCACAAGTAGATCAATTAATAGCAAAATATACTCAAGCAAAAAATGAAGCAATTGCCGCGACTGAAGCTGCATACAAATATTGGCAACAAGAAAATGCGAAAGCAGCCGCGGAAGCCGCGAAGAATTCAGGATCAAATTCTGGAAGTGGTGGAAGTTCAAGTGGAGGTTCTGGAGGATCTTCTGGATCTGGAGGAAAAGGGTCTGGATCTGGAGGCGGAGATGGAGTACCGCGTATAGGAGATGTTGTTACTTATACAGGAGGATTATATTATTATGATTCTTACGGTCAAACTCCAACAGGAAGTAGAGGCGCTGGTAAAAAAGTTACGATTACTTATATGAATAGTGGAGCTCCTTACCCGATCCATGTTGAAAGTAGTGATAGTGCTTATGGTTGGTTAAAACAATCACAGATTAGTGGATATGATACTGGTGGATACACTGGAGATTGGAATAGCTCAGAAGGTAAAATAGGTCTTTTACATCAAAAAGAATTAGTTTTAAATAAAGATGATACAGAAAACTTTTTATCTGCAATAAGTATTGTTAGAAATTTAGATAATGTATTACAATCTTTAAATTTATCTATGATGAATAGATTGTTTGGATTATTAAAAAATATTGGAGATATTTCAAGTGGTATTTCCGCAGACAATGATTTAACAGTAGAACAAAAAGTTCAAATAGAAGCTAATTTCCCGAATGTAAAAGATTCAAGTCAAATAGAAGAAGCATTTACAAATTTGGTAAATTATGCAAGTCAACACGCATATGATACTAGAAGATAGAAGGAGAGTTTTGTACTCTCCTTTTTTCTTTTGGGTAGTTATATTTAAAATTTTTGAGTGAAAATTTATATCTTATATAAAGAGAGAAAAGGAGAAAGAGTCCATGAGTACGATAGAAAATAGTATTTGCCAAGCTATTGATATTATAGTACAAAGAGCAATAGAGCAGGCAAGTTATGATAAAACGATTCAAGCTACTGTTGTTTCATGCGTAGATGCGACTATTGGTAAATACAAAGTTAGATATCAAGATAGTACATTTTATGCGTATTCTGGTAGCTCAGATATAACATATACAAATGGCTCAAATGTTTATGTGTTAATTCCTGGAAATGATATGGCAAAAGATAAAACAATTTTAGGTACAACTAAAAAATTGGGAATTAATTATGTCGCGGTTGCAGAGGGTGATGAAGCATATGAGCCAATAGGGAATAATTGTATCGAAACAACTAATACTTTTGAATTATGTTCTTATAAAAAAGGAAAATATGTAAAAGTATTATATAGTAAAGATTATTCAGAAAGTCAAAATTTAATAACATTAAATAAAAAAGGAATTGAAGAATATATTAAAAATTCTACTTCTTTAATATGCGGAGCAAAAATTAGAACTGCTCTACCTATTGAACAACAATATCGTGGAAATTATGGAATTATTTTTGCATTAGATTTTTTAGATAATACAAACAATAATATAGTAACAAGATATTATGTTGTTGATGTTGATAAAATGGTTGGTAATCCATATAAGTTAGTTTATGAAACAAGACAATATGGAATTTTTGATATAGATGGAGCTAATTTTAAAGAGGTTAATTCTATTAGTATTTTTACATATGATTTTCCAAATAGTAAAGAAGATGCTCTATTGAAAAATGATATATTTATTAGAGATTTAGAATTTTATAGTGCAGAGCGTTTAACAGATGAAGATTTAAATAGTTGTAGTTTAACTTTAATTACTCCGCAAGGAACTTTTTTTGATGACAGTTCTTTAGAAACTGACATTAAAAAAATTCAGGCGCAAGTCCGCGTAAAAGGAAAAGTTATAGATAATACTTCTCAAGAACTTCCTTTCTATTGGTTTGTAGAAAATGTTGGAATTACTTCTCAAAGTGATTATTACCATAAATATGGAGGTCAAGGATGGCAATGCTTAAATAGTTTTAATGTAATTAAAGCTAGAGAGGGCGATAATCCGCCTGTTGTTGAATATGTTCCTGCTTCTTATGAATGGATTGTTAAAAAAAGTGATGCGGTAGCAAAAGAAACTAAATATAAATGTGTAGTAGTATATGATGGAAGTATTATTTCTAAAGAAATTAATATTAAAAATTTAGCTTCAAGTTATGATATTTCTATAGAATCTGATGGTGGAACTAAATTTTATTATGACATAGGATTTCCTACTTTAACTTGTTTGGTGGGAGGGAAAGAAAATCAAAATTATAGTTACTCTTGGGCAGTAATAGATAATTTTGGTAATTTTCAAACTTTATCAGAAACAACAGAATTAAATGAAAATTATCAAGAATTATATAAT
>ERZ1090881.1250-NODE-1260-length-11025-cov-11.716500_pt1 | contig 11025 bp, 13 predicted proteins | sample MGYA00478470_ERZ1090881 | MGnify/ENA primary metagenome ERZ1090881 (study PRJEB33644, sample SAMEA5815736) | chicken gut metagenome | biome: Chicken; feature: Gastrointestinal Tract; material: Caecum | place: Ireland | collected 2019-01-01 | study: A study of...
CAAGGCAGCGCCCACGCCCCCGCCCCGCTCGCTGGACGGCGTCGACTTCTACGACATCGAGATGCGCGCGGCCGCCGACGGCATCCGCATCACGACCTCGGGCGGCGGGACCAAGCCCGTCACGACGACGCTCTCCGTCAACCTCGTACACAAAGGCAAAGCGCTCTTCTTCAGCGCGCTCATCGTGTTCCTTCTCTGCATCGCCGAAGGCAGCATCACGCTGGGGCTCATGCGCACGCTGCAGCTCCCCCGCTTCTACCCCTATCTCATCTGGGGCGCGGGACTTGGCGTCCTGCTCGTCTGCGGCCTCGCCTATGTCAATCACTACGGCGAACGCGCTTTGCGGCGCACGGGGAACCTGCTCGTCAACACCATCGTCACTTACGCACTGTGCGTGATCGTCATCCTCATCATCGCGCTTGCGAGCAACATCGACTTCTCCAACGTCGGTCAGCTGATGAGCTACGTCGTCATCCCCGTCGTATTTTTCCTGAACATCGTCGTCTTCGCGGTCGCCTACTTCTTCCAGGTCCGCCCGAAGAACGAATGACCTCCAAATCTATGAAAAAAGGCAGCTCCTCGGCTGTCTTTTTTCATAAAAAATTTCATAATAAAGGAACCGCACGCAGCATGCAAACCAGAGAAACCTTACAATTACTTTTTGAAAAATGGATCAAGAAACTTCGCCTTACGCCCGACTGGGATATTCATCTGGAATGGATCGAGGATCCCGCATGGCGAAAAACAGCCGATTTTAAGATCGACTGCGACGACCGGAAAGCCATCATTCTGCTCAACGCCGCCGAAATCGATCGGGAAAATATGGAAGAAATGATCGTTCACGAACTGATGCATCTGAAACTTTACCCGTTGGATCAGATAACGGAATCGTTGATCGTCAGCAATTTTGAAGAGGGTACGCAAGGGTACGATTTTGCCTATCGCTGTTTCTTCACCACTCTCGAACAGACGGTAGAAGAACTGGCAAAATGTTTTCTGCTGGAATTCGGCCAAAACAAGGAACTTTCCTTTCAGCGCTGCAGCACAACAAAGTCATTTACGGAGCTTTATGAAGGCTTAAAGCCTATCGAATAAGCGTGCATACCAAAGCCGATCCTCTGCCGCAAAAACCTTTCAAAACAGCACAATTCAAAATACGAAAAGAGGCGCATCCTTCAACGGAAGCGCCCCTTTTCGTTTACTTGATTCCGATCACAGCCTGCAATATTTATTCGTGAGATACTGTATATAATCGTCTTTCTCGAATAATCTTTGGCTAGTCTCATCCCCTTGGGATGCGGCGATCTCGCAGATAGGTACAGTCAGGCGGATATGCTGTCCGACACTTTTGTTTTGCGTATAATTTTCTAAAATAGTTTCCGCTCCTTCCGTCTTCAGATTCCCCAAACACCATGATGGTCCGGGGGTCGTCACATTTGGATAAACGAAAAAACGGTTATCAATAAAGAAGACGGGCGTCTTACTCACATAGCTTGCGGTCGAACTGTCATTTTTCAGCTCCTCACAGAGCGTCTGCTCCGATTTCCCGAATACATCCTCTATCCTTGTTTTGTGAAAGTGCTTTAATGTATAATCCGCGAGCGCCTGCGGGATCATATGGAGATCGTCTTCGGTCAATCTGACGGCATATCGTTTTTCGTTTTCCCCATCGCAAGAGCCCTGATGCATAAAAAAGGAAAATTCTCCGCCAAAAGACCTGCAGCGCTTCTCCAACTCTGATTTTGTTATGAGCGTCTCGATCAAGGGAAGCTCACCGATATTGTCTTTATTTACAAACATCTGGATACGCGGAGAGATCTGATTTGCAAGCAGGATGTCGATCGCTTCCAATATTTCATTGTACGCATTTCCCTGCCTGTATAAAGATCCGTCTTTTCCTGCCCGCCGAATAAAGTCAGCTGCGCCTTTTTTAATCCGAGTGCGGAAAGCCACTTAACATATTCCCTGTCACGGACGATACGCCAAACGCTGATCAGTTCAAAATGGTTTTCACGGACATCGGACAAGCGGCTGCACAGATCCCAAAGTTCCTGATAGTTATCCCTGTAATCGGGTTCACGATACCAGTCGTAGACAGTCAGGGCGTTTGTAAACGGACGAAATTTCTCTGCAACGAAGATCAGATCGTCCTTGGTCAGATTGCCGTTCGAAGAATGCCCGACCCAACAATGTTTGCATCGGTTCGGACAGCCATACATATCGAGACATACCGTTATTCTTTTAAACATAACCCCCTCCGCAGTATGACGCATGAGCAGTATCCCGGAAAAATACAAGCGGTCTTCCACTGTCTTCCATGCACACCAAACAAAACTTCACCCGAGAAAGCCGAAATGCCTTGCGAGCTTCCCGCACACTTCTTCCCTGGTGTCTCTGCCGTCCTCACCCCTTACGAGCGTGAAAAAACCGCTGCCCGCAAATTCGTCATAGGCTTCGCGGGAATTGACAAGCGCAAGCCCCCGCCGGAAGTTTTGGAGAACGGCGTCGGGGTCTTCTCAGCTCTCGATCGTCTTCAAGAGAAACTGCTTTTCCGCATCCCCCCGTTCAAAGAATCGCTCTACGCTCATCGACTGCGGCGAGAGCATCACGGCAACGCGGCGAAAATCGGAGATTTCCTTTAAGATGCCGACGGGGATGTTGGTGTCAACGATCGCCTTCCTGCCTTTGGGCAGGGAGATGAGCGCCGCAACTTCAAATTCGACAACCTCCCGCGCAACGCCCGCCGCCCAATTTGCATATTCTTCGGGAGAGCGCGTCACAAACTGCTTCCAATCGGTCAGAGTGTTGAGATAATGGATATTCGGCTGCCGTTCGGGCGAAGCAACAACGTCGGATACGGCGCTGTGAAAGTTTTCTCCGCAGCAGATCATGCCGTACCGTTCGGCAAGCATCTTGACGGCGGTCGATTTTCCCGCATAGGCAGTGCCTGTAATGAAGTACACGTTTTTCAAGTAATACTTCAGAATGTTATTCGCGATCTCCATACTGCTCCGCTCCTTTCCGCTTGGATGCCGCCGCGATCAAAAGGGAGGCGCGCCCATCCTGCCTGCAAGATAAGCGCGCCTCCCGATCCTCAGATATACGCCCGTTATGGAACGCCTGCGCCCGGAAATAACTTTCTCTCGGCGCAAACGCGCCCTCTTAGAAGATCTTCTTGCTGTCGTTCTCCTCGCGGAGCATCTCGAAGAAGGAAGATTTGTCCATCACGCCGATGTCGCCCTCTCCGCGGCGGCGCACGGAGACGGTGCAGTCCTCCATCTCCTTGTCACCCACGACGAGCTTATAGGGCACCTTCTCCACTTCGGCGTCGAGGATCTTCCTGCCCAGCTTCTCCTTGCGGAGGTCCGCACTCGCACGGAAGCCCGCCGCGTTCATCTCGTCGGCAAGAGCCTGCGCGTACTCGGCGGCGCGGTCGGTGACGGGAAGCACCTTGACCTGCTCGGGCGCGAGCCACACGGGGAACTTGCCCGCGAAGTGCTCGATGAGGATGGCCATGAAGCGCTCGATGGAGCCGAACACCACGCGGTGGATCATGATCGGGCGGTGTTTCTGCCCGTCCTCGCCCACATATTCGAGGTCGAAGCGCTGCGGCAGCTGGAAGTCGAGCTGAATGGTGCCGCACTGCCACGTTCTGCCGATGCTGTCCTCGAGGTGGAAGTCGATCTTGGGGCCGTAGAAGGCACCGTCGCCCTCGTTGACCTCGTATTCGAGCCCGAGCCCTTCGAGCGCCGCCCGAAGCGCGTTCGTCGCGTTCTCCCAATCTTCGTCCGAACCCATGCTGTCGTCGGGGCGGGTGGAGAGCTCCACATGATATTTGAACCCGAAGAGCTTGTAAACTTCGTCGATGAGCTTGACGACACCCTTGATCTCGGAGGTGATCTGCTCGGGAGTCATGAAGATGTGCGCGTCGTCCTGCGTGAAGCATCTCACGCGCATGAGCCCGTGCAGCTGACCACTCTTCTCATGGCGGTGGACAAGCCCGAGCTCGCCCATGCGGATGGGAAGATCCTTATAGCTGTGGGGCGAAAGCTTGTAGACGAGCACGCCGCCGGGGCAGTTCATGGGCTTGATGGCGCACTCCTCCCCGTCGATCTTGGTCGTGTACATGTTGTCCTTATAATGATCCCAATGACCCGAAGTCTCCCAAAGCGTCCGCGTCATGATCATGGGCGTCTGCACCTCGACGTAGCCGTCGCGGCGGTGGATCTGACGCCAGTAGTCGATGAGCAGGTTTTTGAGCACCATGCCGTTGGGCAGGAAGAAGGGGAAGCCGCGGCCCTCATTGAGGAGCGCGAAGAGCTTGAGCTCTCTCCCGAGCTTGATATGGTCGCGCTTCTTCGCCTCTTCGAGCATGACAAAGTAAGCGTCCATCTCCTCCTTCTTCGCGAACGCGGTGCCATAGATGCGGGTGAGCATCTTCTTCTTTTCGTCGCCGCGCCAGTAAGCGCCCGCGATGCTCATCAGCTTGAACGCCTTGATCTTGCCCGTCGAAGGAAGGTGCGGCCCGCGGCAGAGGTCGATGAACGCGCCCTGCTTGTAGAAGGAGATCTCCTCGCCCTCGGGCAGGTCGTTGATGAGTTCCACCTTGTAGTTTTCGCCGAATCCGCTCATGAGCGCGACGGCCTCACTTCTCGGAAGCGTGAAGCGCTCAATGGGCAGATTGCTCTTGACGATCTTCTTCATCTCCGCCTCGATCTTGGCAAAGTCGTCCATTGTGATGGGCGTCTTGAAGTCGATGTCATAGTAGAACCCGTTGTCGATAACGGGCCCGATCGCAAGCTTCGAAGTCGGGAAAATGTTCTTGATGGCCTGCGCCAGCACATGCGCGCAGGTGTGGCGGTAGACGTGCAGCCCCTCCTTGTCTTTGAGGGTGACGATCTCGAGGCTGTCCCCCTCCTTGAGCGCCGTCGAAAGATCGACGAGTTCCCCGTTGACCTTGGCGGCGACGGCGGCGCGGGCGAGCCCTTCCGAGATGGCCTTTGCGGCAGCGGCGCAGTCCGCACCTTCCGCAACTTCCAGCTTATCGCCGTTTTTCAAAGTGATGTTCATATAAGACCTCCTTCCTATGCGGGAAATTCAATTCTTTTGCAAGTTATATCGGTATTATGTCAGGCATAATACTATGCTAACATAAGAAAAACGCCCTTAATTCCTCAAAAACGAGAAGTTAAGGACGCATCATCTGCGCGGTTCCACCTTAATTGCCGTATCCTGCGGCCGCTCGAATGCAATTTTGAAAAGAGCGCAAAGCGGTTTCGCCCTCTGCCCTGTGGGACGCGCCTTGCAGCCGAAGGGCGCGCTCTCTGTACCCAAGAAAGCAGTGCTACTTGTCTTTTTGCGGGCTTCGGCTCATTCCCTGCCGAAGCTTGTTCCTATTATAGCGGATGCCCTCCCCTTTGTCAAGAGAATACGGTGCGCCCCGCATAATAATTTTTCAGGAATTCCCCCATCCCGTCCGGGACACCGCCGAGGCAGTTCACATATCCCGCATCCGCAAGCACGATCTCCCGCTCGGCGCATTCTCTCCCTGTCAGGCGGGAAAGGCGGAGCCTTCTGAAATTTTCTCCGTACACTTCGGAATTTTTCAGATAGACGGTGCGGCGGCTCTCCTGCACGAGAAACGTACTAAAATTTTTGAGATCTTTTTGCGAAAACCCCTCGGGGATATACGCCGCGATGCGCTCCCACTTTTCCCGAAGCTCTCCCATGCGGAAGGCAAACAGCCCGTCGAGGCAATACTCCTTCTCGCTCGCAAGGCGGGGCAGGATATATTGCCTGTCTCCTTCGAGGTCCGCCGCGATGAGCGCGGAAAGCAGCAGCGCCCGCTCCCGTTCCTTAAGCCCCACGCGCACGCAGCCGTCGAGGAAGCGGTACTTATACCCCACCGCGACGATCTCCGTCATGCGCTCTAAAAGAACGGGCAGCGCACGGCTTTCCGCAAAGACGCGGCAGACGGCGCGCTCCCCCGAAACATCGAGCTCCGCCCTGCCGACGCCCTGCGCCCCGCTCACGCTGCTGTAAAAATACGCCAGAAAACCGCTGTGCTCCATGCGGTCGGATACGAGAAATTCCACAACGATATTGTATGCCGCTTTCCGTCTTTTATTTCTCCCGCCCCCGATTTTGTGCCGCAAAACACCCGCATCCGCGTGACGCATATGTGAAATTTTACCCCATTTGCAAAAAAACTCTTGACAAGCGCAAAATCGGCGCTAAAATAGAGGGCAAAAGAAAAAAGGAGGAAACAGCCATGCAGCGGCATTTTGTTCGGCGCACGATCGCCCTTTTGACGGCGCTTATTTTAGCCTTCTGCCTCGTCTTTTCCTCCGCTTACTTCGGCGTCAATGCAGATCACGAATGCCTCTCTTCCGAGGACTGCCCGATCTGCACCGAGATGAGCCTGTGCAACGAACTCACGCACGCGCTCGGCTCCGCCGCTCCCTCCGAAGAGGAAGAGCGCCCCCAGGCGCCTGCCTTCTCAGTCGAGCTCAGGCCCGCCGCCGCGGCTCCCCACCGCTTTGCGCCCACGCCCGTCTCGCTCAAAGTCAAGATCACAAGTTAACGTTTCACGGCAAGGCAAACAAGTCTTGGCGCACCTTTTGTGCGCGGCTTTTGCGTGCGGAATGAGGCCTCCCGCACCGTTTGTCTTGCCGTTTTTGTCATCTTCTATACTCAATATTTTATATTATTCCAACTTATTTCCACAGATGACGATATGAAACACGCGATCAGGACTTTGCTTTCCGTCCTTGCCGTCCTTTGCATTTTGCTTACGGGCGCGGGATGCGACTATGTGCTCAACGAGCGCACCTTCTTTAAGACCATGACGAACATGCTCGCCTTCCCCTCCTCGTATATGGGCTCGAACATCGAACTTGACTGCTTTGTCTACGAGCTCACCGATGTGGAAAGCGGCGAAGAATACACCCTCGGTGTCCGAAAATGCTCTTCGGGCGTCGGCTGCACCTGCGGGAACGATACCATCATCGGCTTTATCCTCGATTACGACGGCAGCATCCCCGCAGCCAAAAACCAGAGCGAGGACACCAACGACAAGGCGTGGATCCACATTGCGGGCAAGCTCGAAAGCGAAACGCCCGAGACCATCGCGATCAACGCCTATACAAACGGCGTCCCCAACGGACAGACGGAATACATTCAGATGTTCCGCTTCTCCGTCAGCTCTTTGACTGCGATCGAAGACTATTCTTCGCTCGCCTACTATGTGACGGACTGAATTTCCGCCGCCGGACACGCTTGGGCGGAAATTTCCGCCGCACAACATTTTATTCGGAGTACAACACACATGAAAGAAAATACCGTGGCGGCACGCCCCGCCAAACAGCTTTCCGCGCGCGAAAAAAGGCGTTATGAAGACTTGAAGCGCGCCCGCGAAGAACAGTACAAACACGCGCTCTCGCGCCTTTCCCCCCTGCTTCTTTCCGTCTTTCTTCTGAGCATCCTTTTGCTCGCGCTCTTCTTCTGCGATCTTTCCTACATCCACAACACCGACGTCGGCCGCGAAGTGAGCGTCAGCGTCTGGTCGTACGCCCTTGCGACGGTCTCGGGGAGCTTTTCTTCCCCTGCCGCCGTGTTCGGCGACATCGCCGTCCCCTTCTACTACTATGCGGAGACGGGCACCGTCCTCACGGGCATTTTATCGCTCGTCCTCGTCATTGCGGCGCTTGCGCTCGCCGTCCTTTCCGCCGTCGTCTTTCTCAGGCGGAAGTACGACCTTCTGCCCCTTCTTCTCTTTGCGGCGGGCGTCACCGTGCTGCTGCTCGTCGGGAGCCTCATCTCCTCGCTCGCCCTCAACAGCTCTCAGATCCTGCCCGTCTATTGCGGCGGCAACCCCGCCTGCTCCATCCGCTCGGACGCATACTTCCCGCTCCTCGCGGCGATTGCAATGCTGACCGTCGCGATCGTCGCCGCGGTGAAGTATCATTTGGCGCATGATATTTTGAGCGGAAAGCGCCCCATGCGCACGGGAGGTGCGGCATGAAAGTCAAAAAGTACCTTTGCACCCTCTTTGCAGCACTGACGGCACTCACCCTCCTTATTGCCTCGGCCTGCGACTTCTCCTCCGACGGCAAGCTCCACATCGTCTGCACCATCTTCCCGCAGTACGATTGGGTGCGCGAACTCACGGAGGGCGCGGACAACGTTGAAGTGACCCTCCTCGAAGATTCGGGCGCCGACCTTCACAACTTCCAGCCCTCCGCCGCCGACAAAGTTTCTATCCTCAATTCCGATCTCTTCGTCTATACGGGCGGAGAGTCGGACGACTGGGCTAAAACGCTCCTTGAAAACGCCGACAAGGACGTGCATTCTCTCGATCTCGTCGAAGCCCTCGGGGACAGAGCACTCACCGAAGAGGAAGGCATCGAAGAAAGCGGGGAGCACGGCCATGAGCACGAGGACGAGACCGACGAGCACATCTGGCTCTCCGTGCAGAACGCAAAAGTGCTCGTTTCCGCCATCACGGAGGCGCTCTGCGGGGTGGATGAAGACAATGCGGCGCTGTACCGCGAAAACTGCGAAAACTATCTTATTGAACTCAATGAACTTGACGAGGCATTCGAAGAGACCGTCTCTTCCGCCAAGCGCACCGTGCTCGTCTTTGCCGACCGCTACCCCTTCCGCTATCTCGCCCATGACTACGGCCTCACCTGTTATGCCGCTTTTTCGGGCTGTTCGGCGGAATCGGAGGCAAGTTTTGCGACCATTCTTGCGCTCGTCAGGCATGTTGAGGAGAATTCACTCCCCTATGTGATGGTGCTGGAAAGCAGCACGCAGGGGATCGCGAAGCAGGTCATCGACAACACGGAGAGCAAAGACCAGGGCATCCTGGTGCTCAATTCGCTACAATCTGTGACCCGTGAGGACATCGGAAACGGGGCGACCTACCTCGGGATCATGAAGGAAGATCTCGCCGTCCTGAAGACGGCGCTCAACTGAGGAAGGCAAGCGATGGACAATCTGCAAGAAAACGTGCTTCTCTCCTGCCGTGAACTTACCCTCGGCTACGAAACTCACGCCGTCGCTCAGAATATCTCCTTCGACGTCGTGCGCGGCGATTATCTGTGCATCGTGGGGGAGAACGGCAGCGGCAAATCTACCCTCGTCAAGACGCTCTTAGGGCTGCAGCCCCTGCTCGGCGGCACCATTTCGCGCAGCCCGGCATTGAGGCGCTCCCCCATCGGGTATCTCCCGCAGCAGACGCCCGTCCAGCGCGATTTCCCCGCGACCGTCGAGGAGATCGTCCTCTCGGGCTTCCTCGCAAAGGCGGGTCTCCGCCCCTTCTACACCAAACAAGAGAGGGCGCTTGCCACAGAAAAGATGGAGCGGCTGGGCGTGACGCCCTTCCGCAAGCGGTGTTACCGCGAACTTTCGGGCGGGCAGCAGCAGCGCGTTTTGCTCGCGCGGGCGCTGTGCGCGACGGACACCATGCTGCTTCTGGACGAGCCCGTCGCGGGGCTCGACCCCAAAGTCACGCAGGAGATGTATGAGCTCATCGAAGGGCTCAACCAAGAGGACGGCATCACCATCCTCATGGTCTCGCACGATATTACTGCCGTCCTCGGCTATGCGACGCATATCCTGCACGTCATGCACGGGAGCTGTTTCTTCGGCACGACGGCCGAGTACCAAAGGAGCGAGGCGGGAAAACTGTTCGCGGGAGGCGAAAATCATGCTGCCTGAACTTCTTTCCGTCATGTCGTGGGAGGAATTTATCTCCTTCTTTCAGTACCCCTTCGTGTGGCGCGCCGTCGTCGTGGGCACGCTCATCGCCCTTGTGGCGGCGCTTTTGGGCGTAACGCTTGTCTTGAAACGCTTTTCCTTCATCGGGGACGGGCTTTCGCACGTTGCCTTCGGGGCGATGGCGGTCGCCGCCGTGGCGGGGCTCACCAACCAGATGATCGTCATTCTGCCCGTCACCATTTTAGCGGCGGTGCTGCTTCTTAGATCGGGGCGCAAAGCCAAAGTCAACGGCGATGCCCAGCTCGCCCTCATTTCCGTCTCTGCCCTTGCTATTGGATATCTCATCTATAATCTTTCGGGTTCTTCCAACGTTTCGGGGGATGTGTGCACGACGCTGTTCGGCTCCACCTCCATTCTGGAGCTCACCCCCTTCGACCTTTGGATGAGCGTGGGGCTCTCCGCCGCCGTCATCGTCGTCTTCGTGCTGCTCTATCATAAGATCTTCGCCGTCACCTTCGACGAGACCTTTTACAAGGCTTCGGGCGTCAGAACGGAGCTTTACGATCTCATCATCGCCGTCGTCATCGCCGTCATCATCGTGCTCGCGATGGATCTTGTGGGCTCTCTGCTCATTTCGGCGCTCGTCATCTTCCCCGCGCTTTCGGGCATGCGGCTCTTTCAGAGCTTTAAGAAGGTGACTGTTTTCTCCGCCGCCCTTTCCGTCGTCTGCGCCGTTTCGGGGCTGCTCCTTTCCATCTGGCTCTCGACGCCCGTCGGCTCCACCATCGTCGCCGTCGATCTTGCGGCGTTTCTCGTGTGCTGCACGATCGGGATGGCCGCAAAGCGTGCCTGAGGACGGGTAATTTTGCCGAAAACCGCACATACTGCGGCTGCCGCCAAATGCGGCACGGCGGCAAACGGCGCTTTTTATTGCTATCGGACTTTTGGGGGAAATCCCTCCATCATGCGCCATGTGCTGCCGTAAAACAAGTCTTTCGGACGGGAGCGAGGTCAATTGAGTTTGACCTCGCTTTCGCCATTTTGAATTGTATTTTATTGAATTAGAGCGCATTTCGGCGGGGATTTTCACACGGCTGTCACACAATTTGGGCATAAAACTGCCCGAATTCTGACACATTTTCACTGTTTTTCACACTTCTGAGTGGTGAAAACCGCTGCTTCTGCTTGCCGAAAGGCATTGCTTTTTTTTACTCCCTCAGTCCTGTTGCCGACATTCGTCGGACAACAGGGCAGCTCCCTCAAGAAGGCGCCTAAATTAAGGATTCAACAACCCTTCCGTCT
>ERZ1090881.1251-NODE-1261-length-11024-cov-16.161911_pt1 | contig 11024 bp, 7 predicted proteins | sample MGYA00478470_ERZ1090881 | MGnify/ENA primary metagenome ERZ1090881 (study PRJEB33644, sample SAMEA5815736) | chicken gut metagenome | biome: Chicken; feature: Gastrointestinal Tract; material: Caecum | place: Ireland | collected 2019-01-01 | study: A study of...
ACGGACATTGCGCCCGTCGAACAGGAGAACGAGCGGGATGAAACTTACCAAGCAAACAACCCGCAAATAGACCCCGCGCGCACGAGCGGCAACTATCATCTCATCAAACGGCAGCGCAGCTACACGCAGTTCATCAGCGATAAGATCGAAGCTCTTGACCTGCCGACCAAAGTGCGCAAGGATGCCGTGCTTATGTGTTCCTTCGTCGTGGGCTCGGACGGCGCGTTCTTCAAAAATCTATCGCCGCAAGAACAAGAGAAGTTCTTTGCCGAATGTACCCGCTTCTTTGCGGAGCGCTACGGAGAAGGCAATATTATCTCTGCCATCGTCCACACGGACGAAACTACGCCGCACTTGCACCTGAATTTGATCCCGATCGCGGGCGGCAGGCTGTGTGCGAAGAATCTGTTTGACAGAAAGGCACTTACCGCATTGCAGACCGATTTGCACCGAGAAGTCGGCGCGAAATGGAACTTACAGCGCGGCAAGGAAGGAAGTCAGGCAAAACATCTTGATACGGCGGAGTATAAGGCGAAGAAGATCGTCGAGCAGGCACGCGGGCAAGCAAGCGACATCATTGCCGAAGCCGACCATAACGCAGAGCGCAAAGTGAAAATTGCGCAAATTCATGCGGACGGCATTGTGGCAAGTGCGGAACAGGCGGCGGAGAAAACAAAGCAGCAGGCGCAGGAATATCTGGACGGCATCGTGCAGGGTATCGAGGCGGAGCGCAGCAAGCCCACGCCGAAGCGAAAACGACAAGCCGAGGAAGAGATCGCTCTACTCCGCACGGAGAACGCCGTCCTGCGGCAATCGAAGGCTATTGCCGACCGTGACCGCAGCGACCTCTTCGAGCAGTTGCAGAAAGCGGAGCGCCGCGCCAAAGGCAAAGAGCAGGCGTTCGGAATGGTGAACGATATGCTCGCCGCCTATCCCGACGAGTTCGACGCTCTCTTGAACAAGTCACGGGCAAAGAAAACCGCCCTGTCGTTCAAGTCAAACGGCAACGACCGCGGCGGCAAGTAAAACTGAATAACCGAATACAAGGAGAAAAGCGATCGAGCAAATTACATAACAACGGGGAATGGCGAGAAGAAACAAAACGACAGGCACTTCAAACTGCGAGCTTGACTCGCTCGCGCGGCTTCTGCTGCCCGTTATACGCTCATTTATGGCTGATGAAAGCAATCAGCGAGAGTTTGAGGCGTGGCAAGCAGAAAGAAAATCAAAACTGAATAATCACCTTAATACAGATAAATCCTTTTAACGAATACAGGGATAACCGTTAAATGAGTACGGTTTACAAAGCCGCCGCGAGAAAGCGTTGCGGTATATAAATCACTTTATCTAATCCAATTAGGTTGCGCCGAATATCACAAACCTTGAATAACGGCAAGGCGGCGGGTGCTTCGTTTGAATCACCCGCCGCTTTTTTATTGCAAAAATTAATCATCTTTCTTATCGCATATATGACCAAAAAAACGTTCAGATAAGAACTCTTTCACTACTTGTTTCATCAAAGCATTATCATAACCATGTTCACCAAACTTCTTTTTGAATTCATTTGTAATATAACCATAAATCATGCCTTCATCTTTACCTGTTAAATACTCAATATGGCAATAAGGACATTCTTTTACGGCACCTATTCTATATAACAACTCCGAAACAATCCTTGTATAATCTTCCTTTTGAATTAAACGTTGCTTATCTGCACCCATAATAATCCCCCCTGTTTAATTTATATTTTTAAAAATATACTTGAAAGGCGAATCCGTCTCCTAATGGAAACGGGTTCGCCTTTAACTTGTTTGGTGACCCCGACGGGAATCGAACCCATGATACCACCGTGAAAGGGTGGTGTCTTAACCTCTTGACCACGGGGCCTAGAATACAAAATCGGCATGAAAGCCGATTTTTTGGTAGCGATGAGTGGAGTCGAACCGCTGACCTATCGGGTATGAACCGATCGCTCTAACCAACTAAGCTACATCGCCGTATGGTTGCGGGGGCAGGATTCGAACGTGCGACCTTCGGGTTATGAGCCCGACGAGCTACCTGGCTGCTCCACCCCGCGATGTTGGTATTCGGTGAACCGAATAGCTTATTTATTGTAACGGAAAACTCTCCCGTTGTCAACCGTTTTTTGAAAAAAATTACAACTTTTTTTTCAAAAGATATTTTTTTCGGGCGCCCGAAGGAGCGTTCAGAAGAGATCCCGTTCGACGGGGCGGTCAAAGAGCGCTGCCGCCGCCTCGCCGCGCGCCTGCGCGAGCGCCCACATGAGTTTGGCGACGGTCGCCTCCAACGTCATGCTGCGCGCCTCCAGAATGCGGCCGCATGCGCGCAGACGTCTGCCGACGGCGTATTTGTCGAGAGCGCTTCCCTCCCGCTCCACTTGCGTGGTGAGCACCGCCGTCTTTCCAAGCGACAAAAAATGTGCAAGACGGGCGCAGAAGGCGTCGTTTTCGTAGTTGGGCAGCCCGCCCGCGCCAAAGGACTCGATGATGAGCCCGTCGCAGTGCGCGTCCAGATAGTCAAAGATCTCCGCGCGCAGCCCCGGGATCATCTTGAGCACGAACACGTTCTCATTGAGCGCATGATAGAAGCGGGGCGCGCCCGACGGCTTTGCGTCCTCGATATAATAGAAGGGCTTTCCCTCGCGCATGATGGCGACAGCGGGAAAATCGATGCTCGAAAAGGCGTTGTAGCTGCGCGTGCGCGTCTTTTTGGCGCGCGTGCCCAAAATGACGTTGCCGTCAAAGACGATGCGCACGCCGAACGCCCGATCGTCCGCCGCGAACAGAAAGGCGTCCGAAAGATTGGCGCGGGCGTCCGTATCGCGCGAGTAGGCGGAGCGTTGGGAGCCCGTGAGCACGATGGGCTTATCCGCGCCCTGAATGAGGTAGGAGAGCGCCGCGGCGGTATATGCCATGGTGTCCGTGCCGTGCGTCACGACAAAGCCGTCGTACGCCGCATAGCTTTCCTCGATGATGCGGGCGATCTCCAGCCAGTGTACGCAGTAGACGTTGGTGCTGTCCAAATTGAAGGGCTGGACGGCGTGCACCTCGCAGACTTCACCCACTTCTGGGACGCATGCAAGCAGCTCCTTGGACGAGAGCGCGGGCGCAAGTCCCTCCGCGGTCTCCTTGGAGGCGATCGTGCCTCCCGTTGCGATCATAAGTATCTTCTTTTTCATATCATTATCGTAGCCGTCCGATGACGGCGTCGCATTGTTCGGGCGAAAGCCCCTCCTGCAAGAGCCATGTGCGGACGGAGCCGCACGCTCTGATTTCCGCAAGCAGTTCCCCGACGTCCGCGCCGCCCCGCTTCGCGTCCGCCAGCACCCGGTCGGGCGAGACGCCCGCCGCCGACAGAAGAACCGCCGCGACTTCCTCCGCGCGCGATCCCGTCAGCAGGACGCAGCCGCGCGCCCCGCATGCTGCAAGGAGCAGTTCGCGCATGGGTCGTTGGTCACAAAAAAGGGTGGACGTAATGCCAAATTCGTGACCATCCTCCGCATTTCCGACGATGGCGCGTTCCAGACGGGTGTAGTGTTTTTCGTCGTATAAAACGCCGCCCAGTTCGCGGCAGACGGCGCCCCCGAGCACGACTTTGCGCGCGCCGAGGGGTGCGGCGATCTGCTTGATGAGGCGCACGTCATAGGGCGCATTGCGTTCGTCCGCCTCTACGGTGCGCTCGATGAGAGCGCATTGCAATTTATCGTGCGGGCCCACGGGTGCGAGCACGCGCGCACCGACTTGGGCGGGGAAGGGGCACATATACCAGTATGTCCTGTCCGCAAGATTTTCATCGCGGTCAAAGCGCAGGGCGGCGAACAGCATCACCATTCGTTGGGAAAGGGGGGATTTTCTTCCAGCCACCAGTCCTCATAGTATTTGACGTACTGCGAGCAGCTCTCGCTCACGTCGTCGTTGAGCGGAAGATCGCTCTGCTTCCAGAACGCCTGCACGAACGCCTCGCAGCGCTCCACGGTGATCTCCTGAAGGAAAGCTCTTCCCAGTTCGAGAATGTTATCGGGACGCTTTTTGCAGGCGCGCACCGTCTCCTCCAGGCGGCGGTTGCAGGGAAAGAGGGCGCGGTTTTCGATGAGGATGAGGCGGTACACGCTGTACACGATCTCCTGCGCGAGGTGGGCGCGCATATAGCTGTTGTCCTCGGGCACAATATGCAAAAAATATCCGCGGTTGAGTTGCAGATTGGCGCAAAAGCACCTGATTTTATCCGCCACGGTGTGCTCGGGATAGCGCTCGATGGCGGCGACGAGCGCGGGGATCTCCGCGTCCGTCGTGCACAGCACCTGTGCCTTGACGTAGGCGTTGCGCGTGGGCTCGCTGGCATGCTCTGCCGCGCGCCTTAAAATCGCCTTGGTTTTGTACTTGATATCAAAGTAGCCGCCCTCGTAGGTGCAGTGCCCGGGGATGACCTCGGCAAGCCTGTTCTGTGCGGCAAGCTCTGCGTACTTTTCCTCGGTGACGACGATGATCGCGTCGATGTCCGAATCGGGGCGGGCATTGCCCTTGACGGTGGAACCGTCCAGCACGACGGCGATGACGCCCTCCTGTCCCTCAAAATATTCCCTGAGTTTTTGCGCGCTCTCGATATGGTGCGGGTACATGTTTCTCCTCCCGTAGATTGCACCGCCATTATACACGATTTGTCGATGCCCGTCAATGCTTTTTCAGCGCAAGTCCTGTAGGAGACGGCGCGGAATCATGGGATAAAAACCGCCGCGCCGAGGGAACCTCGGCGCGGCGGGCGGGTGGTCTATGAAAATCAATTTTGTCCCCTGCGGATGATTTCGGCGGGGGCAACCTTGCGGTAGTGCAGCATCGCGAGAAAACTGCCGATGAAGGTTGCCGCCAGCGCGATCAGGAGAATGGCGGCGAACGGCCAGAACGTTACAGAGATGAGCGTAGGAGAGGTGGGCGCATAATATGTGATGAACGCATTGGCAAGGGAGACATACAGCGGCACAAATGCGGACGAGATCAGGAAGAGCGCCGCGCCGATGAGCAGGGCGCTGCCCGTGTAGATTTTTACGTTTTCCCAAAATCCCGCGCCGAGCGCATACAATATCCCCATTTGCTGTAATTTATCGTGCACGGAAGTGGAAATAAAGTTGATCAGCAGAAGGAATGCAAAGATAAAAAATAACGCGCACAGGTACAGGCAAAGGTTTTGCAGGAGTGTCGCACTGAGGCATCCGTGGTAAAAATCGCTGCTGAAGGTATTGGAGAGGCGCAAAAATTCCTGCCCGTTCGTAGAATCTGCGACCAGCCTGACAAGCGCTGTGCGCGTCGGGCGGTCGTCGGGAAGTGTGATAAGGGCGTAATTGTATTCGGGGAGATATCCTTCACAGACGAACAGGAGTTCGTGGTAATGTTCTCCGCCCCTCATGTTATGGAGCTCGCTCAGATAGATCGCGTGGGAGCGCTTGCATGAGATGTCGCAGCCTGTATCGATGACGCCCGTGATGGTCTTTGGTTGCGTCTGACCGGTGGAGGTGTTTTCCAGGACGAGCTCGAGATTAATGGTATGCCCGATGATGTCCTCGGCGCAGGTGATCGTATAGTCCGTTCCGTTCTCCCGCAGACCAAAGACCATAAAGGCGTTTAACAGACACTCGGGAATGGCGATTTCCTCGGGCGTTTCCGGCAGCGCTCCCGTCAGCCGATAGCCGAGGAATTGCAGCAGCTCATCGTCGATCTGCAGATAGCCGTTCGGCGTGGAGTTGTAATGTTCGTCCGGGTTGGCGATAATTGCCGCATTGATCTTGTCGACTTGCTCTTGTGCCGAACCGGGAAAGCTATCTTGTATGGAATATACGTTTGTGGCAAACACCGGAGCGACCGGCGTCCCGACGGTCGCTTCCAGCAGCTCGATGTCCGCTTTCGAGATCGCGATCGGGCGGCTGGAATCATTGTTGATTCCGAGCATGGTTTCGATTATCTCTGCGGAACCGGTTGACCCGGACTCGTAGTTTTCATAGCGATAGACGGCGGTCAGCTCGGCATTTTGATCGTAGAGCGCGTTGACGTAGGCGTCTATCTCATTGAAAGAGGCGGCGCTGACGGAAATGCCGATAAAGGCAAGCGAGAGGAAGGAAAGCAAAAAGGTAAACGCAAGGCGCACGGGGTGGCGCAAAAGGTTGCGGCACCCGAGCTTGAGCGCCGTGCCGAGCGGCAGGCGTGCGGGGAGGTCGGGCAGGGGTTCGGGCGCTTCCTCCTGCGCCGCAGGGGCGGTGTCGGAGACGATCTGCCCGTCCGCAAGTTCAATGATCCTGTCGCCGAAGGTCTCGGCAAACGTTCTGTCATGGGAGACGACAAACACGAGCCGCTCCTTGGAGAGTTCTTTTAAGAGCATCAGGATGTCCTTGCCCGTCTGTTCGTCGAGTGCGCCCGTCGGCTCGTCGGCAAACAGAATGCGCGGGGACTTGACGAGCGCCCGCGCGATGGCGACGCGCTGCTTCTGCCCGCCCGAAAGCTGCGTGACGCGGCGGTGTTCGCAGCCCGAAAGTCCCACCTGCCCGAGGGCATGCTTTACGCGTTCGTCGGTATCGCGTTCGCCCTGCAAACGGAGCGCAAGCGCAATGTTTTCGCCCACGGTCAGCTCCGTGATCAGGCTGTAATCCTGAAAAATGATCCCGCAGCAGCTGTTGCGGTATTGATCGCGGTCGCGTTCGGTGAAGTCGGCAAAGCGGTTGCCGCGGTAGGTGATATCGCCCGCGTCAAAGCTCTCCAGTCCGCTTAAAATGTGCAAAAGCGTGCTCTTCCCGCTGCCCGAACGCCCCAGCAGGAACACCATGCCCGTATCGGGCAGGGTGAAACTGACGCCCTTTAACGCCTGCACGGGCGGCGCGCCCTTGGTGCGGTATGTCTTGGAGAGGTTTTCTACTTTCATGCCTAGCCTCCAGTGTTTTACTAACTGATTTTAACTATAATGCGTCGCGGCTTGTTTGTCAAGCATATTTCCAAATTTTTGCATATTTTTGCAGCGAGAGGGGGAACATTCTCCTCCCCACGCTCCGCAGAGTTTCTAAAAATGCGGGAATTTTTGGGCGGGTGGAAGAATACAAATTTGTTTTGAGTGAGAGTAAAAAACATTGACAATATGTACATATATGTGTATAATTAATAATTAGTTTGAGATGTTGTCCTTGAGAAACCATCTCACTAAATAAAAAACAAGGAGTTATTTATGAGGAAAGTTTTATTTGTAGCAATGGCCAGTATTTTATTTATGTATGGGATGTTTTCACTTTCAAAATTGCCTATTTTTGCAAGTGCTGAACAAATGCCTGATACAGATATATTAATGGTAGTGGCAGATGAATCAGAGGCACAGGCTTTAGCAAACACGCAGCAAGATCATTTAGAGGTTATCACAAAAGACCAATTATCGTTAAAAGATAATAACCATATAGCTTATGCAGTTTCTAGGGATTTGTTTGATTTGCCACTTGTTTCTCAAATTCTTAATGAGGCATATAGCAAGCTAAATGCTAGAATATATATTTACGGGGGATTGTCTATTCGAGATTATAAACAGCTTTTAAATATGGATGAATTGTATATATCAGTAAATATTTGTAATAACCAAGATATTGTAACTTCTTCGATTAAAATGGGTTTCGTGGATGAAGATAAAATCAATCAGATTATATGCCTTTCAAGGAGTGAAAATTATCAGAGTTTGATTGTGAGCGGAAATGAAATGCAAGGCTTTGATGCGCAAAATTTTATTGTTCGTCATTATAATCGAACATATGTTAATCCGTTTGCACGAGAAGCTACTATTATTCAAAGCTCTTTTAATCACGTTGTTTGGGCAAATACCTATTTTTATATAAACGTGGACTATATGTTATACAAAGACGACGCAGAAAGCGATATAAGCCATGACTATTTCGCACTTAGAACAAATGTTACCGGTTGTACGGATAACGGCTATGATACTTGTCGTGAAATACAAGTTAAGCATCAATTAATACACTCTTCAGACAATGTGACTGATTATGTTCCCAAAGATACTAGCAGTGCAACGAATGTGAATGTGAGCTTATCATATGGACCGTCGGCGTCTGCCAGCATTGGTTTTTCGTTTGGATCTGGTGCGGGACCTACAATTGATTCTACATATACTCCCAATGAAAAATTGGTGGAATGGAAGGTTTCTAAGTATTGGTTCTTTGGAAGTAATTTTACTGGCGATATGTTTTCATTTGGGTCATCATGGGCTACTCGCATGAGCCCTGTAAGGGTTAGCGTTTCAACTTACGGGTGTTTTGATTTGCCGCATAACTATCAAACTAATACGGGTTGGGATACTCAGGAAGTTGTATTTTATTATTGAGGTGATGGGAAATGTATCGCGCATTGAAAGTTCTTGCGTTTGTTGTTGGGGTCTTCGGAGCCTGGGGCTTTGCCGCCCCGCAGAGCTGGATGGGACTGCTCACGCTGTCCATTACCATCGGGTTTGGGGGCCTGATCTTTGCCGCCGCCTGCTGTTTTGAGCAGCTGCATCGTGACATGAAAGGGGACGCACAGGAAAACGAGGAACAAGAGGAGCAATGAATAAGTGCTGCTTCAGCGGCATAACTAACGCGCCCGCGGCGGGCATGCCCGCCGCGGGCGCGTTGATTCATCGCAAAACATAATACGCGCCTCGGCGGTTGCCGAGGCGCGCAAAGTTGTAAGTTTTATCGGTTGATGACGGCTTGCAGCACGTTGTCGGGCGCCTGCTCGTAGCGGGCAAAGCTCTCGGTGAACTTGCCCCTGCCCTGCGTCATGGATCGAAGGCTTGTGGCGTAGGTCAGAAGTTCGCCCTGCGGCGCCTCCGCGGTGATGACCTGCATGCCGCCCTCGGTGTCCATGCCGATGATGCGGCCGCGGCGCTTGTTGAGATCTCCCATGACGTCGCCCACATACTGTTCGGGCACGGCGATCTTGAGCTTGGACAAAGGCTCCAGCAGGACGGGCGAGGCGTTCCTGATGCCCTCCTTGAAGGCGATCTCCGCCGCCGCCTTGAACGCCGCTTCGGAGGAGTCGACGTCGTGATAGCTTCCGTCATAGAGCACCGCCCGCACATGGATGACGGGGTAGCCCGCGAGCACGCCGTGGGGCAGGCATTCCATGAGTCCCTTTTCGACGGCGGGAATGTACTGCTTGGGCACCGAGCCGCCCACGACTTCCTCGGCGAACTCGAAGTCCCTCTCGCACGGCTCGAAGCGGATCTTGCAGTGCCCGTACTGGCCGTGTCCGCCCGTCTGCTTCTTGTACTTGCCCTCGGCATTGGACGTGCCGCGGATGGTCTCCTTGTATGCGACGGCGGGCGTGCGGAAATCGGCGTCCGCGCCGAACTTGGACTTCAACTTCTTGCGGATGACGTCGAGGTGCACTTCGCCCTGACCGCCGACGAGCGTCTCGCCCGTGTCGGGGTTCTTGGTCACGGTAAAGCTCTTGTCCTCCTCGGCAAGGCGGTTGAGCCCGCCGAACACCTTGTCCTCCGTGCCCCGCACGGCGGCGTACACCGCCATGTACAGCACGGGTTTGTGGAAGGGGATGGGGTCGAACATGACGGGCGCATTTTCATCGCACAGCGTGTCGCCCGTGCCCGTGTTCGCGAGCTTGCTCACCGCGCCCAGATCGCCCGCGCCCAGTTCGGGGACGGACTCCAGCTTCTTGCCGCGCACCGTGTACACGGCGCTGATGCGCTCGGTCGTGTTGGTGTTGGGGTTGAGCACGCTCATGCCCGGCTTCAACACGCCGCGGCAGATGCGGATATAGTTCATCTTGCCCACAAAGGCGTCGACGGATGTCTTGAACACCTGCGCCGCGAAGGGGCCCTCCGCATCGCAGCGGATGCCGATGACGGTGTCCTTCGTAAGGTCGGTCGCGGGCTGTTCGGCGCGCTCCTCCGCCTCTGGCAGGTACTTGACGATCTCGTTCATCAGGTTGATGACGCCCTTGTTCTGCGACGCACTGCCCGCCATGACGGGAATGACATTGATATTGAAGATGCCCTTGCGGATGCCGTGGATCATGTCCTCGCGCGAGAGATACCCCTGCTCGAAGTACTTTTCCAGCAGCACGTCGTCGTTTTCGGCGGCGGCTTCGGTGAGCGCCAGCTGCATCTCCTCGTAGTCGCGGCGGTACTCCTCGGGCACGGCGATCTCCTCCGGCCCCGTGTTCGTGAAGTGGTATGCCTTGCCCGTCAGCGCATTGGCGTTGCCGACCATCTTCTTGCCGTCCATGATGGGGATCTGAATGGGCGCAAGTTTGTTCTTATACTTCTCGCGGAATGCCGCAATCGTGGCGGGGTAGTCCGCGTTCTCCTTGTCCATGCCGTTGATGAAGATGATGAGCGGCTTCTTCGCCTTCAGGCAAAGATCGATCGCCTTCTCCGCACCCACCGTCACCGTGCCGTTCGCGCCCGTCACGACGATCGCCGCGCCGCACGCGCGCATCGCCTCGGCAAACTCGCCCTCGAAGTCATAAAAGCCGGGGACGTCCAGAAGGTTGATCTTGACGTCCTTCCAGGTGATGGACGCCATGGACAGCGAGACGGACATCTTGCGCGCGATCTCCTGTTCGTCGAAGTCGGAGACGGTCGTGCCGTTTTCCACCTTGCCCATACGCTCGATCGCGCCGCTGTTGAAGAGCATTGCTTCAAACAGCGTGGTCTTGCCCTCGCCGCTGTGTCCGACGATGGCGACGTTGCGGATATCTTTTGCCGAAATACTCATAATTTTGCCCCTTTTTCTAAGTGTGCCGTTTTCTTGGCGAGGCGCCGCAAAACAGCCTGCTGTTTCTATTATACAGGAATCGGCGGAAAAATCAAGACCCCTTGAAAAAATAATTGTCTTTTGCTGACATTTTTCGCAAAAAATGCACAGCTTTTAAGCTTCGTCCGTCCGACGGTTCCGCATTTTTTACGCCGCGCCCCCTCGTAGAGGGGGCGCGGCGTGGAGGCGGTGTCTTATACACAACTCCGAGCCCACG
>ERZ1090881.1252-NODE-1262-length-11017-cov-7.791826_pt1 | contig 11017 bp, 17 predicted proteins | sample MGYA00478470_ERZ1090881 | MGnify/ENA primary metagenome ERZ1090881 (study PRJEB33644, sample SAMEA5815736) | chicken gut metagenome | biome: Chicken; feature: Gastrointestinal Tract; material: Caecum | place: Ireland | collected 2019-01-01 | study: A study of...
GGTATATAGTAAAAGATAAAAAATTAAAACCTTCTATTAGAAATGGATATCTTAGTTATTCCTTAAATTTAGAAGGAAAAACAAAGTGTTATTACTTACACAGGCTAATAGCACAAAATTTTATCCCAAATCCAGACAATCTACCTTGTGTAAATCATAAAGATGGCGATAAACTTAATAACAATATAGAAAATTTAGAGTGGTGTTCTTATAGTCAAAATAACAAACACGCTTTTGAACATAACCTAAAACAACCAACAATATTAAAACATGAAAAACATTGGAACGCAAAATTGACAGAAGAAGATGTTGCATGGATAAGACAACATTATATAAAAAATTCTTGTGAATATGGCCAATGTGCGCTAGCAAGAAAATTTAATACTTCCCAAGCAAATATTTATAATATCATAAATTATAATTCATGGAATTAAGGAGGAAAATTAATATGAAAATTCGACTCGACCTATCTGCTCAAGACCTAATGGAACTAAACGACCCTAAAACCGCATCTGTTATTATGGCTCAAGCCCATGATATGCTAAGTAAGATTTTCGATGAGAAGGATAACCTAATCAAGTGCAGTATTACTGTAGATGATAAGGAGTAAATAATGAACCAAATTCAAATTATCTACCATGACCCAAATATGCCTAGGCTAGAATTTATTGAAGGCAAGTCAGATTGGATTGACCTAAGAGCAAGGGTTGGTGGTTCATTCAAAGCTGGGGATTTCGCCTTAATTGACCTTGGCGTATCCATGAAACTACCAAAAGGATATGAGGCCCATATCGCCCCTCGTTCATCTATATTCAAGAACTACGGCATTATTCAAACCAACAGTGTAGGCGTTGTAGACAATAGCTACTCAGGCACTAATGATATCTGGAAGATGCCCTGTTATTTTACTCGTGATATCACTATCAATCCTTATGACCGCATCTGTCAATTCCGTCTGATGAAGAAAATGGAACCTGTTGAGTTCATTGAAACAAATTGTTTAAATTCTGTTGATAGAAACGGCTTTGGTTCTACCGGAACAAACTAATCAAGGAGACTACATATGGTCTATCCTGTACTAAAAATCAATCAAGATGATTATGAAATTGAGTTTGTAGACACGGAAGGCGATAGTGAGTTAATTTTACAATTTGAACCAGAAGATTCGCCTGAATTATTTTATTCATTCCTTGAAATGTCGCTTTCTCAATACAATGATGGATATTGTAAAGGATATGAAGATGCGCTAAATGATTTTAAAGGAGATGAATAAATGACCAAATTAGTTGTTGAGCCTATTGGCAATCATTATCGAATTGTTATCAAAGGTTCTAATGAATCTACTCGCCCAATTCTTTATTCTTCCGACCTTCCTCTACAAACTATGGAAGAAATTTGCCTAGTTATGGAAAATAGATACAAGAAAGTATATGATGAAGGTTGGCATGATGGATACGCTCAAGGATGGGATGATTGTTTGGTGACAGAAGCAAATAAGTAAAAAATAAGGGTTGAGGTTTTTGACCTTGGCCCTTATTTTATGGTTGACAGAAGTGTAGATATGTGGTATAATGCAGATAGATTAAGAAAGGAGAATCTGATATGAAACTCTTAAGAGCATTTGATGCCAATCGAATAAGTGAAGATGCTAATATAACAAAATACGAACAAGAAATTGAGAAAATATTTGCAATAATTAAAAACAGAGCAGAGCAAGGCGATTTTGATGTTTGTTTGTCAGAACCTAGATATATAAATGCCATATTAAAAAACAAAAGGCTATTTGAAGAAGGAGGATATCATATAGGCTATTATGATGAACTAATATATATATCAAGCCATTTCTCGTGCTCTCTTGGAAGGAGGTCACAACATGACAATCCTTGTAGACATTGACAATACCATCACTAACTTTGGCTAAATACTACTTCTTGCAAACAACCAATCACACAACACCAACTATAGTTACACCGATATCACTTCTTATGATTGGTTTGACCAAACATTTATGAATCCTTGGAAACCTACTGAATATCAATGTTTTTGGAATACTGTGGAAGTAAATCCGGCAGCAGTGACGGCCATTGAAAGATGGATTAGACAAGGCCATCAAGTGTATTTGTGTACCGACTCGCATTTTAATGATATGCTAGGATATAAAATCAAACGAACTCTTGAACCCTTTAATCCTAAATTAATAAATGAACGCAATGTAATTATCGCTCAAGATAAGTCAGCTATTATGGGTGATGTAATGATTGATGATTGTGTTGATAATCTTGTTGATTTTAATGGTGCTCGTATTTGCTATGTTCAACCTTGGAATCAACATTATGGTGGGGCGCTTAGATTCTCAGATTGGAATAAAATCAATGAAACAATTAACGCTATTCAAGCCATCTATTTTGAGAATGATTGTATTCTATAAAAAGTAAAAAAATAGGGACAGACTCAATTAAGAATCTGTCCCTATAATTATATTATTAGTCTCCTGAGTCTTCTTCATCTTCTCCAAGAACAGGAGCGGCATACTTTAGCTTGCCACCAACAATGCTAAAATAAGCAGAGTCAAAATTAATACCACATACTTTCACTACATCAGTGACAGCATCCGCCTCAACAGCGGTAATGGTTTTGCCAATTACCTTAAAGACAACGCCATCAAATAGCTGAGAGCAAGCATTTACTGTGTTCTCTAGGTCAGCCGTGCCATCGGCAGTTGTGACTACGCCCTTATCAATTTTTAGCGTTTCATCAAACTTAAATCCACCACAGAAATTAGCCATCTATTTCACCTCCTTAATCAGAGGCAATCAAACCAGCCGTACGCAAAGAAGCAAGCAAAGCGTTGATGGTTGTAATAGCGTCAGCGACTTCAGAACCAGATACGTTAGGAACAGCCACACCTTGCTTAGAAGGACCAGCGGGACCTTGAGGTCCTTGGGGTCCTTGTTCTCCCTTAGGTCCTTGGGGTCCTTGTTCACCAGGGTCACCTTTGGCACCAGCAGGGCCTTGTTCGCCAGTGTCGCCCTTTGGGCCTTGGAGACCTTGAGGACCTTGTTGTAGTACAAAGTCTAGCACAGCATCAGTTTCAGTACCAGAATTGGTTACAGCAGGAGCAGCACCACTAGTTACAGAACCAATCTGAATAGTAGCTGCTTTACCGGCAGGACCTTGCGGACCAACACTGCCACCACCAATAACCTCAACAGTCTTAGCATTATAGTCAACATCAAATTGTTCATCACTCAAATAGAAACCACCGTCAGGAGTTTTAATGTATGCCATAAAAATCATCCTTTCTTAAATATTATCAGAACCTTGAATTTCACTTAACAATTTAGCAACCCATACACCATTTTCAGCTACAAGTATCTTACCGTTATCTTCTGCTGTAGGAACAGGAACAATAATAGTCAATGTACCATCGCCACTAACAGCAGTACCAGCACCGGGTTTAATGCCACCAATATGTGTTTCTGTAGCGGCAGGGATTGCAACTGGTGTTGTACCTGCAAGAATACCATCAACTTCATCAGAAACAACCTTTACAACACCGTCTACATAACCTTTGTTAGTTACATCAGTAGTCTCAGTAGGTGTTCCGCCCATAGTGATTTTGTTGTTGCCCATATTTAAAACACCAGTAATCGTACCGCCATTATCAGGTAGATATGGAATAGTTTCTGTTCCATCAAGAATATCATTTACAGTTCCACTTACAGTATCAATATTTGTTTGAACTCCAGCAACGGCATTATCTACATATTGCTTGTTGGTTGCGTCTCCATCGTTTACAGGCGCACCAAGCCCTGTAATGAGGCCATTATTGGACATTTCAATTCCAGCAACTTTTTCAATGTTATGGTTTACTACATTCACGCTATTTGCTGATAATTCTAAAGCTGTAGAATATCCTGTAATAAAATTCATAATAGTACCATTGCTACTAAATTGAATACCAGCGTTTTCATATGTGCCCGCAGCCCGAACAAACGATACTTTATTTATATTATGGTCGCCCATATCAACGTCGCCAGCCATCGTACCGCCAGTCAGTTGTAGATACCGTTCATCGGCCTGTTCTTGAGTCAGTCCGGTTTCAACATCTGCCCACTTGGCTTCCGTACCGTCATTGGTCAAGTATTGGCCGCTTGTCTCGGCGCTGATAGGCGGCAAGGTTTCACTAGCCGCCTCTTGCGTCTGCTTCAATATTTCCTTCATCTTGTTTTCCATCTGGTAAAACTCGGCTGGCATAGGATCATATGCTTCATTTAAATCAATAGAATCTTTAACCCAAATATTAAATTTATCAGTATGATATACGGCACCATTAACACTCGTACCTCTAAATTGACAAACATATCGCCCATTATATGGCAACATTTGTCTGGTCAAATCTACTGAAAGCATATTGGCATTTCTGGTCATAATAATAGAATTATATCGCTTTTCAGTAGGCATAAAAATATCAATGTTATATTCCCATGTATTGTCTTTATCAGTTACAGCTGCTAAAGTATTGACAAGATTATTTCCTTGAAATATAATATCAGGGTCCCCAATAATTTGGATGGCGGTTTCACTAATTGTAATTACCATAGTACCTACCCCTTTATTCAGTAGTAGAAACTCCGAGGATAACCTTTACTTTATTAATAGCATCAGCAATATAACGAATAGTAGCCGCCATAAAAGCGCCGACAATCACTAGAGCATCAATGGTTTCAAGAACAGAAGGTTCAATAGTAATGCCAACATAAGTAGCATAAGCGGGAATTACACTAACTACGCAACTTAAAACTCCGATCCCAACGCCAAGTACAACAAACTTCAATACACTTTGGCCAATTAGCTTCCAATCAAAATCATAGCCTTCAATCTTTACATTCTTCCACATACCTAGACACATATTAGCGATATAAGCGCCTAAAAAAATAACAACGCCAATGCCAACTTTTTCTAAATTCATTAGAATTAAATTAAGAATTTCATTCATTATAATCTCTCCTTTTAAGTCGCCCAATCTATTTGTACTGTCAAATCAACAGTGGGCGAAGATGAAGTGCAAGTGAATCTAATCTCGTTCTCCAATGATTTAATACCAATGTATGGGTCAAGAAGACTATATGCTTCATCTTGGTCCTTCATCTCGGCTTCTGTACCTGATAATACTTTTATGCAATTCAATATATCATTAGATGTAATTCCATTTACTGCAATGGTTTGCTGATTATTACTCCAATTACTCGCTAGTAGCGTAATTTGAATTGGGCCATAATAATTACCTAAATCCCAATCTATAACTTGATCAGTGGTTGTATTCGGATAAAGGGGAATATACCCATTTTGGCCTTTATAACTTAATGTAAATCCTTGATTACTAGGCAATTATATCGCCCCTCTCTGTTCAAAAAACACAAGTTCGACTGTAATCGTATCCACTGGCATATTGTATAATCTAGTAACAAGCAATTCATTTTCTCTTGCCTCAAGTTGGTTTATCGTACCATAATCCAATTCAGCCTGTCTACCCGTTGAAAGCAAATATACTCTAAGAGGAGACTTCGCCATTTTTTCAGAAATTGGGGCTGATATGATTTGAACCAAAGTTGAATCGCCAGGAGCAGGAATGTCTACTTGTATCCGAACAATTTCATAGATATTATCGGCATCTACAATAGCGCCAATAGAAGTTTTTGGGAATAAATCAGTGTAATTAAATCCATCGCTATTGTAAGCCAATCTAAAATTTGTAGGCATTTCGCACCTCCTTATTGAATAATTCTAATCCTAATGGTAATTGCAGTGTTTGGCGTTACATTGGAAGTTAAGGTAATAATTTTGCCTTCAACCTGTGTAGTTAAATTGCTAAATATATACCCTTGATCGCTTGACATTGGTCCATTTGGCAGAATATCTACCGCACTATTCTCCATTAGATTCTTATATTCATAACTCCATTTATTATCCACCCAGTCTGAAACTTGTATAGTAACGGTATCTACAAATGAAATTTGAGCGTAATTGGAATAATCTTCCACCCAGTTAAACAAAGTATTTGGATACATTACATCCCATGATGAATAGTCAAATAAATACCGTTGAAATTTCCCAATAACAGGGGTAGTATCGGTTGCTTGTGAAAGGTCTGTTTGGGTTTGAAACCAGATTACATTATTTGCCAAAACGAAAGGCGCGTCCACGCCAACGTAAATTTCTCCTCTGACAAATTGAATAAACACAAGCCATACTGAATCATCCGTTCCTGGAACAACACCTGTGTTCTCTTCTAGTGCAACATAGATTGTTCCATTGTACACTACAAGGTCATTTATTTCATAAGATACCGTTGGTTGCCAATCGTATTTCATGACAACATCAAAACCTGGGACTCCCTCTATACCACGCAAACCCAAATAAAGCCAATAGGATTCATTTGTGGGCGGAGTGCCAATTGGAGGCGTTTGAAAACACATATAAATATCATTGTTATAAACAACAAAATTATATGGCGTATATTGAAAAGAAGAGAGCCAATTGCCTCTTTTTCTTAGATTGTTAACCAATAACTGATACTGTGTAGCGAGGTCAGATAAATATACAATAACGCCTTCATAAAAATAATTTTCCAGTTTTAGCAATCCAGCAGTAATTGTGTTGATGGTATTTGCTATGAAAGCCTTGCCTTGCAATTGGGCGGTGTTATTATTCAATAGAGATAAAGCTTGACTATATTGACCTGTTAGACAATATTCCTTAAATTGTTTTTGAAGTGAAGCATCGGAAATTTGAATATCTTGATACCTCAAAAACGGTATTGTGTTTGGATTTGGCATCGTGTCCCTCCTTTACAGAAGAGGAGGGCGTGCCTCCTCTTTATTTTTATTTGCTTATTTGCTTTGATTTATAATTTCATCTTTTTCTTCTTTGGTTAATTTACCCGCAGAGACAAGCGCATTTAAACGAGATTCGTCCCATAGACGAGGATAATAAAATTTTGCCATTTCCACTACTGTCATAGTGTCACCCCCGTCATAGCGGCAATAAAGTCCACGTCCGCCCTCAGCTGCTCCTGGGCGGTGGGAGGCGGAACCGGGATAGCCGCCCTATCCGCCCCCATCTCCTCCTCGGTGCGCTCCACGGCCTGGCCGTCCACCAGCTTGTATCGGGGGATGCCGTCGTCTGTGTAGATGGGCTGGTCAAAGTAGTTTCCCTGGGCGTGGTGGTATTTATCACCGTACCCAGCATCAATATCACTGCCCCAATCAGGCGAGACGAAAGCGGAGGAGTTGACAGAGATAATACGATTTTCTGAATCTATTTTTGCATAAACGATATAGACTTCATCTTCCATGGTTTCACCTCACAGTTCAGCAGAGATAATTATTTCTGCCGTAACATCGTTCCCTGCTCTAAGTTGGTATAGGTCACCAAGAGTAAGTCCGGTTGCTTGGGCGTTTAAAGAAACTAAATTTAAAGAATTCATGGCATCACGCTTGATGTCTGCAACGTCGAATATTGTGCTACCATGAACCAACTGAAACTTTCCAGAAAATTGAATTGTCGGTATAATAGACCTCATAACAACAGGCAAATAAGTTGCAATTCTAACGGCAGTTGTAGAAAATGCCATCCCATATCCTATAGGAAAGTACGCTCCTCCTTTACCAGCGGCAATGACTTGCAGGTATCTTTGGCATTTAGCTAACTGCATCCCGTAGTCCCCGTCCTCCGGCTGTGGGAGGCGGTGCCATACTCCGTCGCTGTCCTCGTAGGCAAGGGTTTGGCCTTCCCCCTCCTCCGGTTTGGCTGCAACGGGAGATATCGTGTTTCCGGGTTTTACTCTTATTTGGGTAAAAACTAACCCGCTTTTGTTAATCCGAATCCATATACCAGTTTTATCATTTTGTTTGCTTGCTACAGTAGTATCCGAAGATTGAACTTGAGACGGAACAGTTCCTGTTATAGTCAAAAATGTTCCATCGTCGTACAGGACGGAAAAAGTCATCGTTTTTCCAAGTAGATTTTCTTCAAAATACTGCGCGATATCTAAATACCCATCGGAATTTCCGGCTGCGGTCATTGTTACACCGGGATCGTTAAAGTCAACGGACCCGCTGGTTAAGCCAATAAAGGTAGCTCTCCAGCCATCCAGCGTATACCCTCCAGTCGTATAGCTTTGCTTGCCCCTCTGGTTGACCGTAAAATCCATGTTTATGCCCAGCCTGGGCCTCACCCCAGATCCCAATGCAGCCAAAGCCTCTTGAGAAGTAGATGCACTAGTACCGCCTGAACCTATTGGAAGAGGGCCTTGACCATCTAAAACTTCACCATTCACACCATATGCTTGATAACCTTCTGGTATCATTTCGTCAGTAATTGGATTGTCCAATGGTTCAAGGTAATAATAGCGTGTAGGATTGTCTTGCGTGTTGAACCATAGGTCGCCAGCAGATTGTGCAGTTGGTTGAGTAGCCTGGATTGGATACGTTGTAGTAATGATTGGGATAACCAATTTCCAAAATTCATCATTAGTTCCAGGTTGAACATTAGTGCTAGGTTGCAGTGCCATCCAAAGACCACCGCCATAAGTTACAGCATCATTAGTATTGTAAGTTGTTGAACTATTCCACTCTTGCATATAAGTCAAACCAGGACCAGAAGTGCCTTGTTGGCCTTGAATGGTAAGAACACGCCAATATGATGTGTTAGTTGGAGGCGTGCCAAGAGGCGGATTAGCAGTTGCAAGGAATAGAAGTTGAAGCCCACTATTCGTATAAGATACAATATTATTTTGTAAATATGACGTACCACTTGCCCAAACGCCTTGATAAGAAAATCGATTGATAGTATTAAGCCAAGATTCTTGCTGAGTTTGAATATAAGGCTCAATATCGGTCTTATAAAATCTCTCAACGGCAAGTATTGCTTGTGTTATTTTATTTAAGTCGGTTGCCTTGATAATCTTTTGTGTTGCGTTTGGAATTTGAGCCAAGATTTGATTTGCTAATACTGTATTACCAGCCTCCATTGCAGCTTGATATTGTGCAATCAATGGGCCATCTGAGGCTGTGATATTTAGCCATGTTGTAAAAGTGTCTAAATTTTCAGGATATTGCGTAAGCGCTAAATCTTGATAGAGTTCGCTCATTTATTCAACTCCTTTTAATTCCTTTGTACTATCGCTGATTGCTCAGGATAGAACTTCATTAAGGTTAATGTCATATTATCTCCAGGTGCAAGGCCAAAAGTTATTGATTTAATTAAATATTGATTCAATTCATTATTTCTTTGTGTTGTATAATCCACTAATATATTCACATCTAACCATGGAACTGGAACGCAAGTTATATTTAATGTATTATTCATATTAGTGCACAACCAAAGTTCATATTCTGCCCTTTGTTGTGCTAAATCGTCACTAAATATATTCTCATAATCACCACCATACAAAGGCAATCTAATTCTCCCTACAGTTCCTTCTACATAAAATGGACTATCAGGGTTTGTATCTTCAGCAAAGCCATATGATTGTAAGTGTCCAAGCCAATTCCAATATGTACCTTTATACTGAACGCAATAATAAACTTCACCAGTTTCGGCTTGAATTGTCGCGTTTGTTGTGCCGTCATCTAAAGTAATAGGCAAGCTAGACAAACTACCAATCTGTAAGGTCATATTAGTATAACCAGGGTTATCAGTTAGCGTAAATCCATAAATTAAATCTTCTGTATATTCAGTTACATCAGCAATGGTTAAGGTAATATTAGAACCAGATACAGTAGTCTCAGTAGAGAAGTGAGCCGGGTCATGTGTCCTACCATATACTTCAATACTATTTTTGACGCTTTGAAAATCAACATCAATTTGCTCAGAAATTACAATATTAGTCCACAATGTATCGTCAACAAGCACAGGGTCGCCATCGCCTGTTGGAATTGGTTTATAATAAAATGTTCCTTCAACATCAAAAAACATTTCATAATCTGGATAAATATCCCTTAACCCCTTTAATAAATCATAAATAGTAGACCCTTGACTAAATTCTAAATCGTTTGGAATAGTACCAGGGCTTGGAGCTTCCTCTACAATATATTTAGTAAATCCCCCCAAAGCTAATGTGTCAATAATAGTTTGACGAATATTTTCACCAGCAGATAAAATTGTAGGAATACCTTTTAAATAACCATTTCTGATGCCTGTCAATTTCGCCATTAAATCAAGTAAACTAAGTGTTAATGTATTTGTTGAAGCATCGTATTGATAATTTGGCGCATCAATAATATAAAGTCCACAATTTGTCCATTCAATTTCACCAGTATACAAACTGGATATACCAACCCATACACGAATGTATTTATCTAGCCATACTTTACTTCCAGAAGCAACTTCAAAAGAAGAATCAGTAACAACTAAAACAACGCTCCCCGTTCTTCTTATATCAGAATTGGCGTTTATTGAAAAACTACCAGAAGTACAAACACCTTCAATGGAATCTACTGTTTGATATTGAAAATTTAATAATTCTAGGCGTATGAATCTATTTTGTATATTCTGCATAACAGAGCGGAATTGACCAGAAGTAATATTTAAATTAGGCATAATATTACCTCCTTAAGTTGGCTCATCAATTACGCCATTATTATACAAATCACTTTGACTATCGGCTTGCCCAATTTGTACCCAATTAAATTGCACTTGGGGAATTTTCATACCAGAACCAGAACGATAGGTGACAGAAACATTATCAGTAATCATACAAAGCCATGCGTTTCCTGCCCAGTCTTTTAACAACTTTGCTTTTTTATTGGTTAAGAAATCTTTAATTATATTCTTCTTTTCTACAATTGCAACAGGGTCAATAACGCCAGTCTGCTCAAAATCGTCATTAAGAATTGCCCCAGAAACAGAACCACTTTCATAACTCAATAGACCGTTTGCTACAATAACTGGATATTGTTTACCTAATGGCTGGAAAGTTCCTACTTTTTGATTTCTTGCATTTGTACCATAT
>ERZ1090881.1257-NODE-1267-length-10998-cov-4.768162_pt1 | contig 10998 bp, 3 predicted proteins | sample MGYA00478470_ERZ1090881 | MGnify/ENA primary metagenome ERZ1090881 (study PRJEB33644, sample SAMEA5815736) | chicken gut metagenome | biome: Chicken; feature: Gastrointestinal Tract; material: Caecum | place: Ireland | collected 2019-01-01 | study: A study of the...
TTTTCCCCCGAACCCCGATCTTTCGGCGCCCGCGCGCACTTTCCCCCCCGCGCGGGCGCTCCGTTTACCAAAGGGGGCGTTTTATGTGCGCAGCGGGTCGGGGGTATTGAATTATGATTTTTTGATGATATAATGTGGGAGAGAAAGGGATCGCTCGGAGAAGCAGCGGCAAAAAAGGCGGATTTTAAGCCGTTTGCAGGCCGCGGTTATCCATGGATGCGTTTTCTTCCGGCGGCCTTTTCGCATACCGGACGATTCGGGGATGCCAACCCGTTTCGTCAAAAAAAGGGAGGTAAAAAGATGAAGGCAAAAAGTTTCAAGCGCATCGGCGGACGTCTCGGGGCAAAGTTACTTATGATCGTACTTTGCGTCGCGATGCTTTGTTCGTCGATGTCGGCCTTTGCGATGTCCAAGATCGCGAAGGAAGACGCAATGGGCTATGGCGACGACGGCATGGGCCATTACTACTCTTCGTTCTCCAGCAATGAAGAGCTGAAAGAAGAAACCAAAGCCAAAAACATCGAGATCGCAGGAGAGGGTACGATTCTCCTGAAGAACGGTGGCGGCGAGAACGGAGACGAGGACAAGCTGCCGTATACGGATATGAAGAATATCAGCGTATTCGGTATCAACTCCGACGCGTTCGGCTACGGCGGCACGGGTTCCGGCTCCGGTCAGCTCGAAGAAGGTGCGGATATCTATACGTCCTTTGAGGCGGAAGGGCTGAACATCAACCCCAAACTCAAAGCTCTGTATCAGAAGTATTCCGGCGGCTCCATGAGTGCTACTTCTAAGTGGTCTACCCCTACATACGAGGATAAGGAGCTTGACCTCACTTATTATACGGAGGCCATCGAGGCTACGTACAGCCGTTACAACGACGCGGCGTTCATCGTCATCGGTCGTCTCGGCGGCGAAGGCGCGGACCTTGCAGTCGAAAACATCGATCAGCACGTGCGCCCGACCGGCGAAAACGGCGCTCTCGAGGATGCTCCGCAGGATCATTACCTCGAGCTTACCTACAGAGAGGAACAGCTGATCAAGTATGTCGAAGAGAATTTCGAGAAAGTCGTCATCCTCTTCAACTCGGGCAACATCATCGAGTTCGGCGAGCTGCAGGACGACCCGAAGGTCGACGCGATCGTCCATATCGGTCAGACGGGTGACTACGGTTTCCGCGGCGTGCTCAAAGTGCTCAAGGGCGAAGTCAATCCTTCCGGCCGCACGGTCGACATCTATACGCGCGACTTCATGGCGGATCCCGTCATGCAGAACTTCGGCAACGGCGCGCAGTATGACGACAATTACGACAACGTCGCGAACACGATGCTGACCCGTGGCAAAACGGGCGCGGGCCGCGCTACGATCGAATACGAGGAAGGCATCTACCTCGGCTACAAGTACTATGAGACGATGCACGCCGAGATCGCTAAGGGCACGGTGGATCTTACCAGCAAGGCGGCGAAAGCGGCTCTCGAATCGGAAGACCTCAACGGCAGCGGCGAGAGCTACAAAGCGTATGCGGGCGCTGACGACTGGTACAACAGGAACGTCGTCTATCCTTTCGGCTACGGTCTGTCCTACACCACGTTCGAGTGGACCGACTTCTCCGTGAAGATGGAAGGGGAGACCCTCACGGCCGACACGAAGTTCACGGCTACCGTCACCGTCACCAACACGGGCGACGTTGCCGGCAAGGACGTCGTGGAGTTCTACATGGAAGCTCCTTACACGAAGGGCGGCATCGAGAAGTCCAAGGTCAGCCTCCTGAACTACGAGAAGACCAAACTTCTGCAGCCCGGCGACTCGCAGACCATCACCAGCACCTGGACCGCGTACGACATGGCGTCCTGGGACTGGAAGGATGCGAACGGGAACAAGCATACCGGCTATGAGCTGGATAAAGGCGATTATATCTTCTACGCGGCGAAGAACTCGCACGATCGCGCGATCTCCGACACCGTCAATCTGAAGGAGCTCAAAATCACAGAGTCCCCGCACACCGGTGCAACGATGGACAACGTGTTCATCGATCCTGACAACGACAAGGCGAAGTACAACTATTCTTCGATCAGCCCGACGATGACCATCATGTCGCGCAACGACATGATCGCCACCTATCCGAAGGCTCCTACGGCTGCTGAGCGCGATCTCACCGTCGATCCCGAAAAGACCAACCCGATGTTGGACGGCATCACGAAAGACGACTTCAAGATCACCAAGAAAGAGATTGACGACAAGCTCAATTGGGGCTTCGTGTTCGGCACGGACGACGATGCCAACGAGCTGTGGGCTACGGAAGCAAATTGGAAAGTTCCCGAAGACTGGACGCAGGCAAAGGATGAGTCCGGCGATGTCACCATCCGTCTCCCCGAACTCATGGGTTACAGCCCTTATGACACGACAACGAAAGTAAAGAGCGACAACGCGACGATCAACGGCAAGACCGCTGCAGAGGCGTGGACGCTGTTCGTGAACCAGCTTACGTACGAAGAGCTCAAGGCGCTCAACTCCATTGGTTTCTTTAAGACGCAAGGCATCGACCGCGTCGGTAAGGAAGAAGCTGTCGACGCAGACGGCCCTTGCACGATCGGCGGTCAGACGAAGGATGGTTACATCTCCGCGCGCGGATCCTCCGGTACCCGTTACTGGTGCTCGGCGCAGATGGTCACGGCCACCTGGAACAAGGAGCTCGCGCATGAGCAGGGCCTCCTCATCGGTGAAGAGGGTATGTGGAACGGCTACAACGGCTGGTACGCTCCTTCGATGAACACGCACCGCAGCCCGTTCTCCGGACGTAACTTCGAGTACTACAGCCAGGACGGCGTGCTTGCGGGCCGCACCACCGGCGCAGTGCTGTCCGGCGTTTCCTCGAGAGGCGTCTATGCGTACTGCAAACATTACTTCCTGAACGATCAGGAAACCAACCGCAACAACGTCACGACGTGGGCTGACGAGCAGACCATGCGTGAGATCTACATGAAGCCCTTCGAGTATGCAGTGGTCGAGGGCGGTGCCTGCGGCATCATGACCGGCTTCAACTGCATCGGTGTCGTCAACAACGTTGAAAACTATCCCGGCATGACCCAGGTCCTCCGCGGTGAGTGGGGCTTTAACGGCACCGTCGTCACGGACTACCAGGTCGGTACCGTCGGCGACAAGAACAACAACCTCGAAGTCATGCACTATGCAGGCACGAACATCCCTCTGGGCGACCGTGCTGCGAACGCGCGCGGCTCCGGCACGTGGAAAGATTCCCTGCGTGGCGGTAAGGGCGGCGTCCAAGTGGACGGCGGCAAAGAAAAGGGCATCATCAACGAGACCAACGAGGTCAGCAAAGGCTTCACGAAAGGCTACACCGAGAGAATGTATTACTATGTCAGACTGCGCGCGACCGAGCTGCTCTATACGCACGTTCGTTCCAACGCGATCGACAACGGCGCTGACTTCCAGAAGAACTTTGTAGCGCAGACGATCGAGGTCCCCGCAGGCGCGCGCAACTTCAGAGTGCCTTTGCCTGTCGGATTCACGGCGAAAGACGATGTGACGTATGTCGTCACCGAGAACAAGCTGCCCGCACAGGTCTCCTTCAACGCAAGCGACAATACCTTTACTGCGAACAACGCGACGCTGGGCGAGTCCGGCACGATCAAGATCAAGGCGTATTATGACGGCTGGGCAAACAAAGAAGAGACCTTCACTGTCAAGGTCGTCAGCCCCGTCAAGTATGAAGGCAAAACTGTGCTTACCCCGAACGAGGCATATTCGGCGACCGTATCGCAGGATTTTTGGGTTCCGGATCCTGACCTCGGTAAAGAGGAAGCGGGCGTCGTGTCCGCAAAGATCAACGTGAGCGGCCTGCCCGCAGGTCTCACCTTCGACGCGGCGAAAGGCACGATCAGCGGTACTCCGACAACTGCCGGCGAGTATGACGTCACCTTCCAGGTCGAAGTCACCCAACGTGCTTGGAGCGGCTGGGGTCAGTGGGGCAGCTGGCGCGACACTACGACGAAGTATGCCGGCGGCACCGTGACCCTGACGGTCGGCGAACTCGTCACCGTTACGGCGGACGGCGTCGAATACAAGGTTCAAAAAGGTCAGACGATGACCGCGCCCGAAGCGCCCGAAGCGCCCGCAGGACAGCAGTTTGTCGGCTGGTACAACGGCGATACCAAGTTCGACTTCTCGAAGCCCATTACGGAAAATATCGAGCTCACCGCTAAATTCGAGGACATCCCCGATTCCATCGAGTTCCGCGTGAACGAAGAGACGGGCATGATCCAGGCCAGCATCAACGGCGGCGAATGGGTCGACGTGATCGCGCTTGACGACATCACCGGTCCTAAGGGCGATCAGGGCCCTGCAGGTCCTGCAGGCCCCACAGGCCCCGCAGGTGCAGACGGCGAAGACGGTCAGGACGGCAAGGACGCTGAAGGCGGCTGCGGCTCCAGCATCGGCATGAATGCCGCTGTTCTGTTCAGCGTGGTCCTCGGCCTTGCATGCGTCAGCCTCGTTGTCGTGAAGAAGGCCTCCAAGAAGAGATAAGGCAATAGGAAAGATTTCGGATCCGCCCGGATCCGGATGACAGAAAGTGAAGGTGTGGGGGAAGCTTGTCTTCCCCCACATGTAAGCTAAGCGAGCGCGCTCTGATGCGCTCCGCCTAAGGCGCGGAGCAGGCAATCTGCCGCTAAAACAAAGGATGGAAAATAAGGAACGGTCCGCTCGGATGTTTGATCTGTGAGCGGACGGCCCGTGCCGCGGGTTGTCGGACCCTTTGGCGGAATGCGTCCGCGGCAAGAAATTAGTTAATGGAGGAAATCGGAAAACAATGAAGAAGCGGAGAAAGCTTTTTTTGCCGATCATCGCGTTACTGCTGACTCTCGCGGTCGGCCTGTCCGGCTGTGTGATGAGCCTGACCTGTATCAGCCATATCGACAGTGACCGCAACGGCAAATGCGATCATTGCGGCATCGCAATGGAGGTCCCGCGGGAAGACATCGAGAAGATCGAAGTCACGAAAGATCCGGATAAAACATATTACGGCCGCAACGAAGAGCTGGATGTTACCGGCGGTGTGATCACCGTTACATATAACGACGGCAAGGCGGCGGAAGAAATTCCGATGACGGACGAAGACGTTACCGTGAACAAACCCGGTATGGGCGTCAACGGAAAAAAACGGGTAGAAGTAAAATACGGCGGACATTCCGCTACCTTTTTGATCGAAGTGGGCGACACGAGATATACCGTGTCCTTCGTGCTCGGATATAACGGCGCCGCGCAGATCCCCGATCAGTTTGTTGTCCAGAGCAATTACGCGGAAGAACCGACCGCTCCCGTTCGGGAAGGGTACAGCTTCCTCGGCTGGTTCACGGACGAAGCCGCAACGCAGCGCTTTGACTTCAAGCTCACTCCTATCACGGGAGATCTGACGCTGTATGCGGGTTGGACGCAGAATTACAAAGTCACGTTCGACGATAACTATGAAGGCGGCAAGACTTATACCAAGGATACCGTGAACGGAAGAGTGGATACCAGCTTCCGTCCCGATGCCCGCGAGGACTACATCTTTGCCGGCTGGTATGTCGATGCCCAGTGCACGACGGCTTTCGATCCGAATACTGTGCTCACCGCGGATATCACGCTGTATGCGCGTTGGGTCGCCTTGTCGACGGAGATGTACACCGTGACGTTCGATTACAATTACGACGACGGCAACGATGAAACGCCGGACAGCGCGGAGGTCGAAGTCCCCGAGGGCAGCACCGTCACGGCGCCTGCAACGCCCGAGAGAGCAAACGTCACCGAGAAGGGACATCAGGCGTCCGGGTTCAAGTTCGGCGGCTGGTATACCGATGAAGCTTGCACCACCGCATTTGACTTCTCGACGTCGGTCACGTCCGATATGACGCTGTATGCGAAGTGGACGGGCGAGTATATCTTCGAGGCCGAGCACGTCGATCTGAGCGGACCTGACGGCACCGGCCTGCCGGGCATGGGCGCTTCCGGCGGTTCCACCGGCCCGAACATGGTCGATTCCACGCCGCTGGATCATCCGAACCTCAACCCGAGCAACGGTTATTATGTGACGTATCTCTATGCTCCCGGACTTGAGATCAGCTTCGATATCGTTTCCGACCGCGCTGTGTCCGACGCAACGATCGTCATCCGCGTGACCGCCGAGACAGTGGGTTACGCCCTCGATCCGAACCTGAACGAGGGGACGACGGACAAAGGCACCATTTATTCGCAGTATACGATCATGCTGAACGAAGTGCCGATCCAGTATCCTACCATCGAGGTCGAAGGCGGATGGCAGCCGTTCCAGGACTTCACGCTCGCGATCAACGTGTCGCTCAAGGAAGGCCACAACGTCATCAGATTGATCACAGCGAACAATCACGGTATGGGCGGAACGATGGCAGGTACCGCGCCGGTTGTCGACTGCATCAAGATAACGACGTCGGCAAATCTCAGCTGGGATCCTATCGTCGATAACGAGATCGGTCAGTAAATGACGACATGCGGATGCGCAGCCGCCGCAATCTGGCGGCTGCGTGATCCGAAGTCAAATTTAACAGGAGACTCATATGAAATATATTAAAGCGATTTTCACACACGCGCGAACTTTGGTGTGGTTCATCGTGACCGTTTTGTTGGTTGCGGTCATTACAGTGGCGGGCGTGTTATCCGAGACGATGCTGTTTGAAGTGTTCCGAATGGCGCTCGGCGATCGTAACGTCGAAATGTTTGGCGGCGGGCAGTTCTACGTGTCCGATTACGAGAATAAGGAAGATTCCTTTGAAAAATCCAACCTCGTGAACGAGCGCATCAACGAAGAGGGCATCACCCTCATGAAGAACGAATCCAACGCTCTTCCGCTCGCCAAAGGCGCAAAGGTGTCCGTGTTCGGCAAAAACTCTGTCAACCTCGCTTACGGCGGTTCGGGTTCGGGTGCGTTTACCGTGACGGAAGATACGCCCACGCTGTATCAGAGCCTGGAAGCTGCGGGCTTTGATGTCAACCCCGTTATGCACGCGTTCTACAAGAACAACAGCCAGTCCGGTTCGGGCAGAGACAAATCTCCCGAAATGGATAACTCGCGCGATACCTATCCCGGCTTCGGCACGGGCGAGACGCCGCTCACGAGCTACACGCAGGCGGTCAAAGACAGCTATAAAGACTACAACGACGCCGCGCTCGTCGTGTTCACCCGTATCGGCGGCGAGTCCTTCGACCTTCCCCGCACGATGCAGAACAAAGACGGCACTCCGATCAAAGGCGCATATGACGGAAACGATCATTACCTCGAGCTGGACAAGAACGAGCAGGATATGCTCGTGGAGGCATGCAACAATTTCGACAAGGTGATCGTCATCATCAACTCGTCTACCTCCATGGAACTCGGTTTCCTGGATGCGGCGGACGATCATGACGATTCGATCGTCGACGGAATGAAAGACATTGCCGACAAGATCGACGCATGCGTATGGATCGGCGGCCCCGGATACTCCGGCATCAACGCGCTCGGCAGAGTGCTCAACGGCAAGGTCAATCCTTCCGGCAGAACGGTGGACACCTATCGCCGCGACTTCACGAAGGATCCGACGTATGAAAACTTCTCCGACTATCTCGTGTCGAGAGGCAACGTGTATCTCATGGCCGAAGGCAGTGCGCCGGCCGTAGCGGAGCACTATGTGGACTACGAAGAAGGTGTCTATGTCGGATACCGCTACTACGAGACCCGCGGATTTACCGACGGAGAAGAGTGGTACAAAGACAATGTTGTCTTCCCGTACGGCTACGGACTTTCCTATACGACCTTTGATTGGAGCGTGACGGACATGTCCTTCACCGAGGGCGAAAAGCTCTCCTGGACGTCCGAAAAGGACGAAGAGTTTACCGTTACCGTCAAAGTCACCAATACAGGTGACGTGGCGGGCAAGGACGTCGTCGAAGTCTATATGACCGCTCCGTATATCCCGGGCGGGATCGAGAAGGCGCACGTCGTGCTCGTCGGCTTTGCCAAGACGGATCTGATCGAGCCCGGTGCAAGCGACGAAGTCACGGTGACCTTCAAAGGCTACGACTTCGCGTCCTACGATTACAGCGATGCAAACACAAACGACTTCCGCGGATATGAACTCGACCTCGGCAAATATGAAGTGAAGGTCATGCGCAATTCGCACGACATGGTTGATTCCCGCAGTTTCACGCTCACCGAAGGCGTGCAGTACGCGAAGGATCCCGTGACGAAATACAATGTCGTCAACCGTTACGACGACGTGAGCTTCGAAGAGAATTACGGTCTGGACAGCGTGCTTTCGCGCAATGATTGGGAAGGCACCTATCCCGTGAACGAAGTTCTCGCAGACGATGATTCGGGCCGCACGGTCACGAGCGAATTCATGAACAAGATCAAGAGCACGGAGACGAACAACCCCATCGTCGACGATGAGACCGTGCAGATGCCAGAGGTCGCGGAGGCCAGCGGCACGCCGGGATCGATGCAGATCTATGATCTCGTTCAGCTCAAGGACGAGGCGAATTTAGAGAACGAGACCCCCGGCGTCGAGGATTATCTCAGAGACGAAGCGGGCACCACGATCGTCGATTACAAAGACGAGCGCTGGGAGGAATACCTCTCGATCCTGACAAAGGATGAAATGATGTCCTTCACCATGAACGGCGCATTCCAGACGCAGGCGCTCGAGAGCATCGGTCTCATGTCGTCGCTGGCGGCGGACGGCCCTGTCGGATTCGTCTACTTCATGGCACAGATCGAAAGCGAGAACCCCGTCTATCAGGTTTGCTCGTACGCGAGCGAATGCGTGATCGCGGCGACCTGGAATACCGAACTCGCTTACGAGATGGGACTTTCCGTCGGCAACGAGGCGATCATCGGTAACCAGCGCGGCGGCGGCAGGCCGTATTCCGGCTGGTATGCGCCGGCAATCAACATCCACCGCAGCCCGTTCGGCGGACGTAACTTCGAGTATTACAGCGAAGACCCGTTGCTGTCGGGCAAGCTCGCGGCTCAGGTCATCTTGGGCGCGCGCAGCAGGGGCGTTTATTGCCAGGTCAAGCACTTTGCGGTCAACGAACAGGAGACCAACCGTTCGGGCGTCTGCACATGGCTGACAGAGCAGTCTCTGCGCGAGATCTACCTCAAACCCTTCGAAATGGCGGTCAAAGAAGGCGGAACGATGGGCATCATGAGCTCGTTCAACCGTATCGGCTCTCTTTGGACGGGCGGCGATTATCGCCTGCTCACGGAGATCCTGCGCAACGAATGGTGCTTCCAGGGCATGGTCATAACCGACTTCAATACCGAGCCTTTCATGGATACGAAGCAGATGGCGTATGCGGGAGGAGATCTGAACCTCGCGAACATGCCGAAACCTTGGGAGCCGACTACCGCAGCCGACTACACCGTTTTGCGCAACAATGTCAAGAACATTCTCTATACGATCACGCGTTCCAATGCAATGAACGGTCACGGTGAAGGAGCTTACTACATCACCTATTACGCTTGGTGGGAAGTCACGCTCTTCTTCGGCGGATTGGGCATCATACTCGTCCTGGCCGTTTGGGGCTTCTTCGTGATCTGGAGCGTCGTCAAGCAGGTAAAGAGGGAACAGGCAGTACAGACGGACAAGAACCAGCAGTGACGATCGTTTGAACAAAATCGATCGGCCGTTCAACGGCCGGCATACCTCCGCGGAATTTTCCGCGGAGGTATTTTGTTATATGCCGGATATCCGTCGGCGATGCCGCTGGAAAAAAGGAAATCGACACAGGTTTTAGCTGCAGGATGCAGGTAGAAAAGAGCTCCTTAAAAAGAATGCGATCGACAGCTGTTCCGCTGCGTGAATAGCGCTGTCGGGACCATGCCCTTATAGGGCTACTGTAAACTACGCTTGAATGAGTTTTTTGATTTCCCGAGAGATTTTACTTTCTCTCTTTCCTTATATATAATAAGGAAAGGGAGACATTTTTCCGCCTCGCGCCTTTGCTTCTCGCTCATAGCTGTGCTTTCTTGCTGAATGGCGCCGAGGAGGTTGTCCGTCTCGGCAGCTTTTATCGCTCTATTCTCTATCGTCAAGCCTTTATTAAAGCTTTTAGCGGCGTCTTATAAAGGTCCTGGACTATCAGTTGCCATCATGTGCAAAAGTTGGAGATCTTGCCCGTGGGGCAGGACACGCAATCTCATGATTTAGCCAACCTTTTTTTGTGGGGCACACGGTTGGGTATTTTGATGCGGCCGCTGACTTTTGCAAGGGGTGGGATTTTTCCATTTTACAATATGGGTACAAAATCCGCCACGATACTATGATCGCTTGCGTTTTCCCTTGTACAAATTGCGCAAGGGGGATGCGGCGTCTGTTCTTGACTTTTGCGGCGGCGGGGAGTATAATATAGAGAAAAAAGCGCGGGGCGCGGCATTTCGGCTGCCCTCACCGCGGCGGAAAGGGAGGCGGAACATGTCGATACACGAGGCGATAGAATTTGCGGCGGTTGCGCACAGAGGACAGGTGCGCAAGGGATCGGATACGCCTTACATCGTGCATCCGGCGGAGGTCATGCAGATCCTGACGGAGAACGGCTGTGAGGAGAAGGTCATCGTCGCGGGGCTTTTGCACGACACGGTAGAGGATGCGGGCGTGCGTCTTTCCGAGATCGAAGAGCGGTTCGGCAGTGAGGTCGCGGCGATCGTTGCGGCGGAGACTGAGGACAAGTCCAAGAGCTGGAAAGAGCGCAAACAGGCGACGGTCGACCGCATCGGGGACGAGAGCTTTGAGGCGCAGCTCGTTTGCTGTGCGGATAAACTTTCCAACATTCGCAGCATGCTCTTCGACCGAAAGAAGGTAGGCGAAAAGCTGTGGGAGCGATTCAATGCCCCGCAAGACCAGATCGCGTGGTATTACCGCTCCGTCGTCTGTTCGCTCGCTGCGCGCGCAGCTTACGCGATGTATCGCGAACGGGAGCAGCACGTAA
>ERZ1090881.1260-NODE-1270-length-10972-cov-7.022992_pt1 | contig 10972 bp, 14 predicted proteins | sample MGYA00478470_ERZ1090881 | MGnify/ENA primary metagenome ERZ1090881 (study PRJEB33644, sample SAMEA5815736) | chicken gut metagenome | biome: Chicken; feature: Gastrointestinal Tract; material: Caecum | place: Ireland | collected 2019-01-01 | study: A study of...
ATCATATTCTATTGATGCTACTAAACAACTATTGAAATTAAACAAATCATTCTTACTAACTTTAATTTCAATTGATTTTTGAGATTCATATTTTTGAACATTATAGTCGCTTCTCAAATATTTCTTTGCATCAGCACAATACAATTTATTATCGTTTAAATCTAACAAGACTAGTATAACGGGCATATTCAAAGTAAGCCAATAATTTGCTGTTGTTGTACGAATTCGTTGATGGTAAAAGCCATTATCATCAAATTTAATATTCTGATGAGTTTTTAATTGTATAGAAATAAAATGCCCTAATGTTTCATGTTTAGTTTCATCTACTAATTCAGATGTATAGTCAATGCCAAAATCTTTGTTTCCAGAGTGTGGAACTAAAATCATGTGTTTAGCACAGGCCTTTTCAAAAATTGCACTTCCTATTCTATCCAGTAAATTACTTTGAGAAATTTTGGGCATTTTTATATCACTCATACTATATTACCTCCTTTACATAAATTTAATCACAAAACCGCATCACCATTGACAATAATATAGTCGCCAACATTAATCTCTACTTCTTTTGATGCATTATTAAAAAACCATTCTTCACAGTTAGGATATCTATCTGAAAGAATGATTATTCTTTGATTTGTAGATCCTAGAACTTTTCTTACGTGTTCTCTTTGTTCTTCTATATAAGGACCATCAAGTACAACATCACAACCTTCTAAAACATCAGATACCTCTTCAAATTTTCTTCCAGTAAATGAAATAACTCCAAGCCCAAGCTTGTGTATTTCTTTAGTCAAAACTGGAAGATTTTGTTGTAATGTGGGTTCTCCACCAGAATATGTTACTCCTTCGATACCATATTTTTCTTTTGAATCCTTTATTATTTTTAATAGATTCTCTAAAGAAATGATATTTCTAGGTTCTAATGGTTGGTATGCAGGATTGCAGCAACCTTTACAGTGAAGCATGCAACCCTGAAACCATATTGTTAATCTTTTATTTGGTCCTTCTATTTCAGTGCAATAATTAATACTTGCAACATTAAATTTAATCATTTTCAAAACTAAATTCTAGACTGTCTTTACCAGTCTTAACAAGAATCTTTGCACCTTTGAATGAACTCAAGTCTTGCTTATTTTCAAACATAAACATTGCTAGTTCATCTAATAACTTATCATTAATAGCATTTAAGATGTCACGTCCACCCTTGCTACTATCTGCACCACCTCATCAAGTCCTGGAATTGAAATCGCACTTGTTTCATATTTAGGTGCAGAATATATTTTTTTGCTTTGTATTCTTATACCAAAAGTTGTTGATGTATATCCGTTAAATTTAAAATAGTTCATACGCCAAATGCCACTCCTTTTCTTCTTATAAAGTTATCTGCTGATTCCATGATTTCTTCAGTTAAAGAATCAATATCTTCTCTTGAGTAATTATTGAAATTTTGGATGGATAATTGAATATTAAAGCCACCCACAGTTCCCTGCTTACCCATATCTTTAATTCCATTAAGTGTTGATGAAACATTAAAATCAGTCGTCATTCCTGTTAGATCACTACCAAGATCATCAAACACACTATTTAAATCTTTTGTCATTTTCTTTGCTGAACCTATAGCTAGATTAGCATTTTCATCAATTCCTTTGGCTAAACCTTCCATCATCATATCCCCAATAAAAGACATCTTTTTGGATGGCGAGTGAATACCAAAGAAATTTTTAATTCCATTCCACAAGTCAGATGCCCAACTTGATACTTTATCCCATATCCAACTTGCTAAGCTTTGTATTCCTTCCCACAAACCTTTTACTAAGTTTTTACCTACATCGGCCATTTGAGAAAAGCCATTAGCAAAAGCATTAACTATTGCTTTTAGAATTTGGGTACGGCTTTTACAAGTTCCATAATTATTGTTGGGAGATTTTTTATTAAAGCCATAAATAGTTCGACACCGGCCATTATGATTTTATCCAAGTTATTCATTAAAGCTGTAACTATTCCACTTATGATTTTAGGCACTTCTTCCACTATCGTAACGATGATACTTGGTAATGCTTGTATCAAAGATACAAATAGCTTAATTCCTGCATCTATAATAAGCGGTAATGACTCCATCACAGCATTAATGATACCATCTATAATTTGCGGTATTGCCTCTACAATTGCTGTGATAATCTCAGGTAATGCAGAAATCAAAGAGGTAAACAGTTCTACGCCTACTTCTATAATTTCAGGAATGGCAGTAAGAATAAACTTAATAATAGCAATGATTATTTCAGGTAAAGCCTCAATTAAAACCGGTATTGCTTCTAGTATTCCTTTTGCTAGTCCTTGAATCAACTGTAAGCCAGCATCAAGAATTAAAGACATATTACTAAGTAAAGTTTTGACTAGTGTACTTATCACTTTCACGACTGTTGGTACTAAAGACGGAAGTGCCTTTGTTATTCCTTGTGTTAAAGTTATTATAACTTGAATAGCAGCCTGTAATATTTGAGGTAAATTATCAAGTATGGTCTTTACCAAAGTTGATACTAGTTGAATAGCACCATGAGTAAGTTTAGGTAAAGATGAAAGTATTGCATTTAAGAATGTTTGAATCAGTTTATTAGCCGCATGAATCAAAACATCTAGATTATCAATAATGGCATCACCAATCCCTATAACAGCTGATGCAATCAGATCTAGTATTTTAGGTATGTACTTCATAATGACATTTATTGCTTTAGGTAGAATTTCACCAATGACATCAGCAATTTTATCAATATCACCATTAGCAGATTGAACTCCCTTTGTGAACTCGCCAAGCAATCCTACACCATCACTTGCTAGTTCAGTAAGAATTGGAAGTAACACTGTACCTAAAGCATTTTTAAGAGCGGTTGTTCCATTGGATAATAACTGAATTTGGTCATCAAATTGTCCATAAGCATTTAACAAATCTTCTGACACAACATACCCGGCATCACGTGCTTGCTTGCCTAGTTCTTCCATTCTTTCAGCACCTGCTTTAATAAGAGGATTTAACTCTTGTGCCGATTTACCTAAAATAGTCATTGCTAAAGCATCACGTTCGGTTTCATTTTCCATTGCACCTAATGCTTCTATTATCTCCCAATAAACCTCATCACTATTTCTTAAAGTACCATCCGCATTCATGACTTCAACACCTAATTTCTCATAAGCCTCAACCATAGACTTAGAACCATCTTGAGCAGATTTCATTGATTTAATTTGCTTAGCCATTGAACCGGTAAGTGTATCTACAGAAACATCTATAAGCTCAGCGGCATATTGATATTCTTGAAGTTTATCCGTAGCAATTCCTGTAACCATAGATTGAGTTAAGATACTATCCGCATAGGCAGCACCCTCTTTTGTCATATTGACCAGAGATTTTCCAACCGATACTACTGTCGCACCAACCGCTGCCATTGCAACTGCCATTCCTGCTGCTACGCTTTTTACAACCGATCCTAATGATTCAAACTTTTTAGATGAGTCATTGGACTTATCACCAATATCCTCTATTTCACCACCAAACTTATCAGCACTTTTTTCAGCATCTTTAAATTCAGTAGATGCACTTTCTAACTGTTTATTATTGTTTTGGAGTTCTCGCTCCATTTTATTTAACTCAGCTTCTGCATTGTTTAATTGAACTTGCCAAGCCTGTGTTCTTTTATCGGTTTCACCAAACGATGAAGATGCATTTTGAAGAGCTGAGCGTAATGTCTCTATCTTATTTTTTTGTGCGTCAATTGACTTTTCTAAGACTTGATTTTTAGCGGTTAAAGCTTGAACCGAATTGTCATTCTTGTCGAATTGACTCTCCACAAGTTTCATTTCACTGCCTAGAACCTTAAAGGAGTTATTGATTTCAGCAAGGGCTGATTTGAACTCTTTTTCACCTTCAAGCCCTATTTTTATCCAAAATTCTCAGCCATGATCAATTTCCTCCTTTCTAAATTCCATCAGGGATAATATCTTCAATAAAGACTTCTACTCTTGGTTTAGAGATACCTTTAAATTGCTTATGGCATTCCCATAAATCTAAAAGCAACCCAAAAGGCATAAACCATACTTCATCTTGCGTTAGATGTAAATGTGCTATGCCGTAATATAAAAGACGAGTAAACAACTCTTCGTCACTTACTCGCCCACAGCGTTTTTTGATTCTTCACTCACAACATTTCTTTTAACACCTTTATATAAGGCTTCTGTAATTGCATCTTTAAATACTGCTAAATCTTGTGGTGTAGTTAAAAGCTCTACTTCATCTTCAGTTAAAAGTTCCCTTTTTTCATTTGGATTTTTATAATTATGAATTAAAATAGGCTGATTTGCCAAAACAACAATCAACCATACCACTTCACTAATTGCACCTTCATAATCTTGATTTGCTAATAGTTTGTTTCCAAGTTTTTCTAAACCACCATACTTTTTAGCGATTTCTTTTGTTGCTTTAGTTGTAAGCAAAAGTTCATAATCCTTATCACCAATCTTGATGATAGCACTTCTTTCATTAGCCATGATTAATTACCTCCATTTGTCTGTGTATATTTGGGTTCATAAACCGCATCATACCAAGCATTAATAACTGTGGTATTATCACTTGATTCAGTGACCTCGGCTTTCCATAAATGTTTGTTTCCTGCATCTACTTTATTTCTTTGTAGAATAGTTCCTTCAATGGTTGGTGTTGAGAATGTAATCGAATCCCCTTTTGTGGCAAGATTTGTAGCAGGCATACCAAACAAGACACGATATAACCAATAATACTTATACTTACCATTGGATTTCTTTGCTCTAAATCCAATTGCTACATGGTTTGAAATATCTTCACCGCTTGAAATAAGTACACCATTAGCATCGACTCTTGCACCGACTAAAGCGGCCGCTACATCATTTCCAATCTCGTCAACACCTAAAGAGAGCGTTCCTGATTTAAATTCTTTTACGGCTTCTGCTTGTCCGTCATCTGCAAATAAAGTAGCCTCGTTTAGTTCAATTGACAGATCAGCAGAGATCGCTTTTGCAAGTTGAACCGGCGTACCGTATGTTTCGTTCCCATCACTGTCTTCAGTAATCGGAGCGTAATATAATTTGTCTAATCCTATTGTTGCCATGATTTATTCCTCCTCGTTTTCCATTTCATAGGCCTTGGCTACATCTATTGCATACTGATGGTAACCGGCATCAGTGTCATAACCGTTATATCTACGGTCAGTAATGTAAAAATAATGAGCAAGTAATCGACTCGTTATTTGATTTTTAAGTTTGATATAATTTCTCTTAGTGAAAATGGATATTCTTAATTCCTGATTGTCCGCTTGAGGCATATCGTCTGCATTTAACGGATAAGTATCAGCAAGAGGAATTAAAACGATATATTCACTTGGAGCTTCTTGACTAAAGATACCTGTTTCAATAGGTACTTTTAACTGTTTAAGAAGTTCTTTGGTTTCCGATAAAATATTCACAATTTCTTGATTTCCTCCTCTATTTTTTGTGCCATAACAGTTTCACATTCTTTTTTAGATTTGGTCTTGGCATTCTTCAAAAATGGCCTAGCAGGTTGACCGTGTTTTCCATACTCAATGATGTTTGCTACCATTGCGTTTGCAGATCCATCGGCTCTATATTCATCAAATCCTACTTTAATGTTGTAATTCCCGTTTCTATCAAGTAAGACAGGTGATAAACCTAAAGCATTTACTAACTGCCCTGTTGAAGGTCCTTTTACCATATTTTCAAGATTGCTTTTTGTGTTCTTAAGTACGACTTCCCCACCGGCTTTCAAAGCAGAATCAGCAATAGCGTCCATGTTACTTCCGATTCTTGATAGTTTCTTTAATAATTCTTCAGGTAGTTTTGCACTGCATTTAGCCATTAGATGCCTCCACTTTTTTTGCTAAAATTTCGATATACATTCCTCTTCCCTTAACATTTTCAACCGAGAGAATGTTATAACGAATACCATCAAGTTCTAAGTAATGTTTAGTCGTAATCGTAAGGCCTGGTATATTCCTCAATTTGAACAAGTCCGTAGCCTCGCTGAATGCCCCCAAATTCGCCCAACGTTCGCTTCCGTGCCGTCCTTCAACAAACACTCGAACCTCTGCTAAAATCGCCACAGTTTCAAAACTAAAGCCCTCAGAATCGGTTTTACGAGTAATTGATAGTACCTTTGCTTTTTTATTCATTAAACCAAGTCCCATATCCTCACACCTTCCAATTCCTATCTAAGATTAAAAGCCGATTGACCGTTTTATATACTTGCTCGCTAGCATTTGTGTTATCAGCAAAAAAGCCACCTGTAGAACCATCACGTGATTCGTAAAAGTGGCTTGAAAGCATGACAACTGCTTGCTTGGTTATTTCGTTCATTTCATGCGTTAAATAATAGCCATTTTCCAAGTGCTGGTAACCTTCCGCATAGGAAATAGCGGCGGAAATGAAAGATAGAATAAGACTGTCATCGTCGTTGAATGTTATGATTAAATTTAATTTCACTCGTTGTAATAAATCATATCTAATCATTTCCACCACCTCAATCATTAGTTACCGCTACTTGCGGATGCTTTTTGTTGTAAGACTTTGATTGCTTCAGGAAGTACCAATTTGCCATCTACTCTTTGAGTTGCGACAAATCCGGTCTGATCTGTTGCTGCATAAAGTTCATTTAGCTTTTTGAAGATACGTCCTTGTCTATCTGCAATCCAATAATAAGAGAAATCACCAAATGCGATAGTTTTTGCGCCCGCTGCAATAGTAGGAACATAACTTGATGTATACACAGGTCTGCCTAAGATAGTATCAGGAGTCCCCGCAGTAAGTGCAGGTTGCCATAAATAGTTATCATTCTTGTCTTTAAGTTTTCTAATTGCCTTAACAGTTGCATCATTTAAAATCCATACAGCTTTCTTTCTGTAAGGAGCTTTTAATGAATAGAATAAATCGATAACTTCATCAGCAGTAATTGAAGTTGAACTTGCAGTTGTAACACCAATCTCCGCACCACCGGTTGCATTAAAAATACCGATTGGTTTACCAGTGCCATTACCTGTAAAGAACGCTTCTTCCTCTTTGCTACCAATACGTCTTGCGAATTCTTTGGAAATGTAGGATTCAAGATTGAATGCACTATCATTTAAAAGTTCATTAGAAACCTTGATTAGAGTACCGAGTTTATACGCTCCGATAGAAACTTGAGAGAATGCATCATCACTATCGGAAATAGTGCCTTCTTCATCAACCCAAGATGCACTTCCTTTAGATGCAACGACAGGAATCTTACGATCACCACTAGAAGTGTTAATAACATTCGCAAGTTTTCTAAAGATGTTCTCTTCCTCTAGAGCCTCAACAAGTGTATTTTCATATTCTTCAGGAACAAGATATCCACCCTCGGAGTCCGTTCCAATTTGAAGAGCGTCTATAACATCAGGACGGACAGTTTTTTGTCTCATAACATTCCAGAAACTCTTTTTATAGTTTTTAGATGCACGACCTTTCTTTTCATTTTCATCTTCTACCATAGGCTTACCAACAATAGGTCTGTTCATTGGCATATTCAATTCGGCTTCAATTGCATTACGCTTTTCAAGACGTTTGATCTCTTTAGTAAGGTTATCAAAGTCATGTTCCATAGCAGCATACTTAGCATCATCTTCTTCACTCAGCACACCTTTTTCATTTGTTTGAGCTTTAAGGAATGCATCCATAGCCTTCCAAAGATTAGCTCTCTTTTCAATAAGTTCATTCATAGTCATATTTTCTTCCTCCTAAATTAATTTTTTGATTGTGACCAATTTGTCTTTTAAATCGCTGACAGAGCGTCCTTTTTTAGATGTAGGAACATCTTTTTTTGAAATCTTATTGACTAATTGAGTTTCAAACTCCCTAGCACCGAAGGCATATGCTTCAGTAGGAACTTGTTTTTTTTCATCCTCTAAGATTTCATCTGCAAAACCTAGCTGGATTGCCTTGTTCGCATTCATCCAAGTTTCGTTATCCATTAAATGAGATAGAACCGTTCTTGATTGCCCGGTCTTTAACTCGTAGGCATTGATAATGGATTCTTTTACTTCATTAAGGATATTGATAGCCTTTTCCATGTCCTTTCGTTCACCAAAGGCTGCCATTGATGGATTGTGAATCATAATTAAAGCAGTCGGTGCCATCTTGACCTTAGTACCAGCCATTGCAATTACCGAAGCTGCAGAAGCTGCTATTCCATCAATCTTGACAGTAACTTCATCCTTATAATCCATAAGCATGGAATAAATTTGACTCGCAGCAATACAGTCCCCTCCTGGACTATTGATCCAGATAGTGATTGGACCAGAGCCACTAAACAACTCATCTTTGAACATACGAGGTGTAACATCATCATCAAACCATGACTCCTCTGCAATTGTTCCGTTAAGTTCTAGCTCTCTTTCTTCCGTTTCGTTGTTTTGTACCTTTATCCAATTCCAAAACTTCTTCATCGGCTTCTTCCTCCTTTTCTTCTTTATTTGCATAAGCTCCTGCATTATTGAGCGGGAGCATATTGCCATTAATTAAATAAAGATCTCCACCTTCTTCGGCAGGGATCTTGTCTAAGTTTTCAAGTTCTCTAATGTCATTTGCACTCATCCAACCGTTTTGTCTTGCTGTTGCATAGCCTTGCATTCTCGATTGGTAATCACCTCTAAGCAATCCTTCAACGTTGAATTTGAAAAAATAAATCTTCTTTTCGTCCTTATTTAATAAAGACCGATTTAGTGATTGCTCCCATCTAATAATCCAAGGGTCAAGCGTGTACTTAACAAACTCTAAAGATTGTTGTTCAATGTTTGAGAAACTTGATTTTTCTAGGTCACCAACCATATGAGGTGGAACTCTAAAAATTCGAGCTATTTCATTTATCTGGAACTTTCTAGTTTCGAGGAACTGTGCTTGCTCCGGTGCAATAGAAATCGGTGTATATTTCATACCTTCTTCTAACACTGCAATCTTTCCTGAGTTAGCACTTCCTCCAAATGTAGAGTTCCAATTTTCTCTTAGTCTTGTTGGATCTTTAATCGTTCCCGGATGCTCTAAAACACCACTGGGTGCAGCACCATTTGCAAAAAATTTAGCTCCATATTCTTCTGTGGCAATAGCAAGTCCTATCGCATTCTTAGCCATAGCAATTGGCGAGTATCCAACTAAACCATCAAATCCAAGTCCAGGAATGTGAAGTACATCTCTTGAACTTAATGTAACCGTTCCAGCATCTTTTGCTTTTCCTTCTTCTGAGCTTCTTTGGTAAGTGTAATAAAGAACTCCGGTTTCATCTCGATCAACACTCATTTTGTTTGGCATCAAAGGATATAAAGCAATAACCTCACCTTTACCATTTCTAATAATTTGTGCGTATGCATTACCCCATAAGAGTAAGTGAGTCATTAAGGTTTCTCTAAAAACGAATGAACTCATTTCAGGATTTGGTTCATCATGTAGCAAGTGATACAAACCTGCATCTATCACTTTGGTTTTAGATCCGTCCTCATTGTACTTATAGAAATGAAGTGGAAGCCCAGCTACTGCTTCAGCCAAAATACGAACACATGAATACACTGCAGTCATTTGCATAGCACTTCGTTCAGTTACTGATTTTCCAGCACTTGAGCCACCCATAAAAAATGAGTAAGTACTGCCAATTGTTTTATTTTGTGGCTTATCTCTAGCCTTCCTTTTAAATAAACCCACTTGATTTCCTCCTTTTTTGACATAATAAAAGCACCTACCTTTCGATAGATGCTCGTATTTGTATTTATTTCCCTTATTTTAATAGTTATTTTAAGGTTAACTTTAAAAAATAAGGGCATTCTATTTTAATCTAAAATAACAAATTGATTTACCATTGCCTTCACGTTTTAGCTCTCCATATTCCACTAATTTACGCAATGCACCTTCTATTGAACTAATACTAAGTGATGGACAAAGTTCGATAATATCTTGTTTTTTAAATCTTCCAATTTTATTCATTGATGCACGTCTTACAACTTCAATAGCAGGAAGTTTAGTTTCTACAAGTACAAAACGTTCTTCAAAATCCTTATATGCAGAAAGAATTGTGCCTAGTAGATACTTAATAAAAGGTGTTACATCTTCCTTTCCTTCATGCCAACCATATTGTGATTGACCAAGAGCGTCATAGTACAAGTCTTTATTTTTTGCTATCTTGGCTTCTAATGAAATATACTTACCCACATAAAAACCATTACGATATAAAAGTAATGTGGTAAGTAATCTACTCATTCTTCCATTTCCATCATTAAATGGATGGATACACAGAAAATCATGAATAAATGTTGGAATAATAATCAATGGATCTACTTCCATATTTCCTATCACTCGATTATATTCATCACAAATCAATTGCAGTGCTTCTGGCGTTTCAAAGGCACCAAGCGGAGTGAAAATTGTTTCCACTCTACCATCGGGATATGTTGCACTTATATAGTTCTGCACACTCTTAGTCCTTCCAGCACTTGAATTTTGCATATAACTATAAAGAACTTTGTGTAGTTGAAGAATATAATTAGGAGTTATTGGAATTGCATCAAAGCTTTCATGAATTATACCAAGCACATCACGGTATCCAGCAATTTCCTGTTCATCCCTATTCTTTGGTGTTGTTTTATCCGCTACAAGTTGTTTTATTCGAGTATTGGTTGTTCTAATTCCCTCGATAGCATTAGATGATTCAGTACTCTGTACTTTTGCTATTTCGACAAGTTTTTCTAATTCTTCGGGACGTTGCTTTAAATATAATTCTTGTTTCCCAGCTTCTTTATAAATAGCAGCAACTAAACCAAGTATTTCACTATCCCATTTTTGTTCTTTTGTTTTTGAGTAATTAAATGTTCTCATTTCATTACCTCCTTATTTTTTCCCTTAAATTATATCATAAAATAAGGTGAAAGTCAATATC
>ERZ1090881.1262-NODE-1272-length-10971-cov-8.265482_pt1 | contig 10971 bp, 6 predicted proteins | sample MGYA00478470_ERZ1090881 | MGnify/ENA primary metagenome ERZ1090881 (study PRJEB33644, sample SAMEA5815736) | chicken gut metagenome | biome: Chicken; feature: Gastrointestinal Tract; material: Caecum | place: Ireland | collected 2019-01-01 | study: A study of the...
GTAATTCAGAATGCATTTGATGAGTGTATTGATATGGACTCCCCTGGAGATAAAATAAAAATTACGTATGATAATAAAACAAATGAACTTACGGTAAAAGAAAATGGAAGAGGCTTCCCAGAGATGAATTTCTCTCTTCCAATTTATTGTACAAAGTTACAATCCGGATCAAAATTTGATCGTCAATCCGGAGGAACCTCAGGAGAATTCGGTGTCGGTTTAACAGTAGTAAACGCACTGTCCAATTCCTTCTCCATTGAGTCCTATCGACACAATGAAAAGAAGAAACATAAAATTGCATTCGAACACGGGGTATTGATAGAAGATGAAACAAAAGCGATCCAAATTAAGAAAGCAAAATTTACTCACGGTTCAATTGTATCCTGTATTCCCTCCGAAGAATATTTTGGTGAAACAAAAATCCCATTTGATCTGGTAAAAGAACGAGTGAAAAAGATTATGCATATCATTCACACACAAAAAGATATTCAAGTAGAGCTGATTGAAATGGAGGACAATCTCATTCTTTCTACCGAGCGTTATCAAAAAGCACCATTTGAAGAATTGATTACGACATGTCCATTTGAATTGCAGTTACCCATTTCCATATTTGAAATCACCACAGATATTCCAACCGATTCGGAAAAGCGACTTCATGGAGGTCCTTTGAATTTGGATGTAGTATTTAGTTATGCTACGGAAGGTTGGTATGATAGTTATTGTAACTTTACCAATACCATTGATGGAGGAATCCATGTTGATGCAGTAGAGGAAATCTTATGTCGTTATTTGCAGAGTGAAACGAAGAAACGTCTTTCGGAAAAAGAGAAAGAGAAATTGGATATCACATGGAACGATGTAAAATCGGGATTGGTGTTACTTGTTAATATGAATACCGTTGAAGAAGTATTCATTGGAAATGCAAAAACAAAGATTACAAAAACGGAATTGGTTCCTTATTTAAAGAAAGCATTTGGGGATGTGGTAAAAAGTTACTTTACAGAGAATCAAACGACATTAAATAAAATCTGCGCTTTTATCAAAAATACTGCAAAGATGCGACTAGAGATTAATAAAGTTCGATCTGGAAAAGGAAGTGTAAAGAGTCGATTCGATGAATATCGCTATGGTACCAAATATACCCCAGCAAATAACCGTGGGAAAAATGAAAAACGAGAGTTATTTTTGGTAGAGGGAGATTCGGCATTGAATATGGATTGTCGAGATACAAAGACCCAAGCCTTTTTATGTTTTCGTGGAAACCCAGCAAATGTTTACTCCAAGAAAGTACACGAACTACTGGATGTAAAATCAGGTAATCGAGAGTGGGTACGATTTGTGGATGTTATTGGCACTGGTTGGGGATCGATGTTTAACCCTGATAAGTGTTACTTTAACCGAATCAATATCCTAACCGATGCTGACGTGGATGGACTAGGAATCAGTGCAGCAATGGCTGGTTTTATTGTAAAGGTATTATACCCACTCATTGAACGGGGAATTGTTTATAAGGTATTACCACCTCTTTATCAAACAAAAGATCCAAAGCATGAATTTGTTCATGATAAAAAAGAGATGGTAGAAATTTATAACAAAAAGATTGTAAAATCCATCCCAATTTCTTTGGATGGAAAGGAGAAGTTGGATAATAAGACATATAAGGAATTTCTCTATGATACCATTGATACCTTAAATGATTTAATTGCAATCTATGAGAAAAATCATACGAGTCCTTATGTGATTGAATCCTTCTTATCTGCTTCCATGAAATATGCAAAACGAAAAAAGATCAATACAAAACGAATTACAAAAGAATTGCTACTTGATTGGTCTATAAAGGATGACTTTAATACGATTCTTATGAATGAGATCAATCGATTTATGCCAGAAATGAAAATGGAACAAAATGGATTCTTTACAGGAACCTATTTTGGAAAAGCGGTGATTTTAATTATTGATAAGAGTCTGATCAAAATGGTATTCCCACTCCTTCCAATCTTTGAAAAATATGGATGCTCCTACTATATTAAAGAAGAGAGTGGAGAAGGATTTAAACCAATTCCTTTGTATGACCTATTGCAATTGCAGAGTCGAATTTATCCAGGAATTAAGTCCCGTTATAAAGGACTCGGAGAAATGGATGGGGAGCAGTTATGGGATACGGTATTAAACCCAGAGATTCGTTACTCCATCCAATTGACCACGGATAATTATGAAAAAGAACTCGGATTGATGCACGTCTTATATGGATCCAAAGAAGAAAATATCAAAGAGAGAAAACAAATCATTCAGTCTTATCATGTACAGCCATTCGATATTGACAGTTGATGAAGGAGGAGAACAATGGAAATTATTGAACAACGTAACGTTGCAGACTTTGTAGAAGAAAATTATCTCATTAATAATGCAAACTGTGCCTATATGCGATACTTCCCAGATGAACGAGATGGATTAAAACCCGTTCAACGAAGAATCTTAATGACAATGTATTTATATGGGGGAAGAGATAGTAAAGTAAAGAGTGCAAAAGTAAATGGAGATGTGATGTCTCATTTTCACCCACATGGGGATATTTATGATAGTATGAATAATATGGTTCCAGTCTTTGAAAACAATATTCCATTCATAAAGGGTGTTGGTAATTTTGGTTCCATTCGAGGAACTGGTGCAGCATCCGCTCGTTATACCAACGTGATATTATCGGATTTTACAAAAGATTGCTTCTTTCGAAAAGAAGATGTGAATAGTATTATCTACAAAGAAGCTTATAATGGAAAAGATAGAGAACCAATCTATTTACCAACGGCATATCCAGCCATCTTGGTAAATGGGGTATTTAATTCGGTAACGAAAGGGTTTTCTGGTTCCATTCCAAGCTATAACTTTACTGAGTTGTGTAAAGCAACGATGAAACTTATGAAAGACCCAACTGCAAAATTAAATTTGGTTCCAGATATTTGTACGGGTTGTTCCATTATTGATAACGGTACCTTTGAGAGTATGGTGGAAAATGGAACGGGGCTATTAAAAATGGAAGCAACTTATGAAATCGATTACGAAAAGAATTGTGTTAAGATCACTTCTCTTCCATTGAATTCTTCTATTGATAAATTGACCAAAGCCCTGGTTTCATTGAAAGATGCCAAGAAAGTAGAAGAGATCAAATATTTTGAAGACAACACGGGAATTCGTAAGATCAATGGAAAAGGAACTTTGATTGTTGATTTTCGGATTTATTTAGTACCTGGTACCAATCCAAAGAAGTTTATGGAGAAGTTATTAAAGAGAGACACAGGACTTCGCTCCAGTGTACCGATCTCTATCAATGTGGTAAATGATTATCATATGGAAACAAAATCGGTACGTTCTCTTCTTCTTACTTGGATTGAAGATCGAAGAACGTTTCTTCTTACCAGGCATAAAAAGCAATTGACGGAAGCCTATTATGATATCCAGTTCAATGAAATCTTAATCGAGATTTTAAAAGAAGATAAGATTGAAGAAACGGTATCCATGGCAAGAAAGGCAAAGAACAAAGAAGCCTTTGCTTCTGCTTTAATGAAGAAATATGGAATCAATACCTTACAGGCAGAAGCCATTTCCAAACTTCCAATCTCTGGATTTACCAAAGAAGCTGTGGCAGGCTATAAGGCAACTTTGGAAAAGGCAAGAAAGAGCAAAGAAGATGAGATTGATTTCTTGAAGCATCCAGAACGAATTGATGGTGATATCATTACTCAATTAAAAGAAGGAATCAAAAAATATGGGTTTGAAAGAAGAAGTAAAGTATTGAATCGAGATGAGAAATATATTCTAAATGATGAATATATCGTAGGAATTAGTCGAGATCGGTATTTGAAAAAGATATTGGCATCTACCGTAACAGAAAGCGATTTAAAACTTACTATTGGACAATATCCATACAAACCATTTATGAATAAGGTAGAGAATAAATCAAAAGCAATTTTATTTGATTCCAGAGGTTATGTGACAAAACTGATTATCTCTGAATTACCAGAAACAAGTTTTGATGGGGATGGAATTCCTCTTTCCGATTGCTTTGGGGTAAGTGGGGATATCAAACAAGTCGTATGGGTAGAGAAGGTAAAAACCTTCTTAAAGAAACATCCAGATACTTATGCTCTGATTCTTACCAAGAATGGATATTGTAAACGAACCGAACTTGGTACGATACTTCGTACTACCAGTACCAAACCTGTGATCCAACTACAAGAAGGAGATGAAGTTGCTTGTATTAAGTTTGTTCCAGTTTATGAAAGCAATCCGTATTCTATCATCATGTATACCAACAAAGGAAATGGGATTCATATTGATGGGAAAGATCTAAGGGATTATGGAATGGCAGCAAAAGGAATTCGTTATGCAAATTTGGAAGAGGGAGAAACCTTCATTGATGCCGCAATCAATTATTTTGGAGATAACAATAAGTATCTTACTTTCGTTATGAGTACGGGTCGGTGTAAGAGAACGGAATTAAAGTATTTTGCTATTATGCAAAAACGAGATAGGCTAATGAATTTAACACCTGTCAGTTCCAGAGAAAAAATTGTTGGAATCATTCCAACAGGAAAATCCACTATCATTGAACTGATATTTATGAAACACCCATCCCTTACAAAGATTAAGACAAAAGATATCCCAGTCACAACAAGAATTGCAAAGGGAACCAAACTCGTTACCTTCCAAGTTTCTGGAGATAAGATTATCGATGCAATTCCAGGAAACTTGCGATGATATATTATATTGATGATATATTATATTATAGAAAGAAAAATAATGGAGGAAAATTAAGATGACTAACAAGAAAGAAACCAATGAAATTACACTCGCAAGAGAATTGACCATGGAGATTACATCCAAATTGGGTGAGGGAGACATTCCCTTTTCCCAATTCCAAGGATATATGAAGGAAAACAATATTACCATGGATATGAAACCATTTTCTCATTATAGTTGTGGAGCCAATGCGGTGATTCACTGTAATCTCCAGATCAATGGAGAACAGGAAGTACATTTAAAACTATATGGGAATTATCAAAAAGCAACCAAAAAGAAGGAAGAGTCCATTTGTCTGTCCCGACAGATTTACGATCTAATTCAAAAAATTACAGCAAGCTTTGGATTACCAAGCTTTGCTGTCTAAGTAAGAAACAAAAGAAATGGTCAATCTGATCATTTCTTTTTTTATAAAGGAGGAATCAAGATGCGTTATATCTTATATAAGAAAGAAGTTGTAAGGGATACTGTGCCAGAATATTATTCTTATATTGCTGCAAGTATTCGAAAATTGATTGATTTGAATATCACACACAAACAAATGCTAATCAGCGATGAGCTGTATTATAAATCTTCATCCAAAGAAATCGATGCAAAATTAAAAGAATTGATGCGGTATCGATTACAATTTGGAAATATCGATATTGCTTCTTCTACAGGACTGGATTATATCAATACCTATTTATCTCGCTTTGACCCAGACTATCAGATCATTCCAGTCAATGAAAACGATGGATACTTATATACCACCTATTCAAATGTGAAACGATCGATCTCTCAGCACTTACCAGAGCATATTGTTAGTATTGAGGGAGTTATGGAAGATATCTTATCCACTAACAAAAATATTAGTTCTATGTATTCAATGGAGTCACTCCAAACAAGAAAAGATCATCTCCCAGATACGGACCGATTTTTCAATTTTTTAATGAATCTAGTAAACGATCATGATCCAAAAAAAGAATGGATTATGTGCCGAGTAACTCCACAATTGGTTGATACCATTGTTACAAGAAATTATACAGTGATTGATCAATATAAAAAAGATATTATCGAATCTCTCAATTATAAAAAAAAGGATACAACAATTAATTAATTCTGTATATAAAAATATGCATATTGCATTTTTTTACCTTTCGTAGTTAGTTATTTTGTCTTGATTCTTTTATAGTATGAGAGTCATTAATTGCCCTAGGGATTAGTCCCTAGGGCAATTAACTGTACCGTATCCGATTACAATATAATAATTGGGAATGAAAGGAGTAAATAAGAATGGAATTCGAATCAATTATGAATGATATTCTAAATGAACCAGTACGGGTATTACACCGTTCTTTCGATTCATTATGCGAAAATTACACGGATGAGAATGCAATCATTCACCGTTCGACGTATATGTATTTACCACTTCGGACAATTCTTGAAGAATCCGAATATATTTTTAAAGAACATCAATATGGTCTTCCTTTTTTTATGGGAAAAATGAATTCTTTTGTGCCATATTATGAATACCGAAATCAAAAAGAAAAAATTGAAGACTATCTGGAATCCATAGAAGGAAAAGTACCACAAGAAGTGATTCGAAAATTTGAAGAAACAAGAGATATCTTAGAGGATAAAGAACACGCTTTTTCTCATACATCCAATGTAGCATATAACTGCGCATTGAAAAATAATGATCTTGATCTTGTTTATAACTTAATTGAAGCTGTGGATACCTATCAGTTAGAAGAAAGTGAAGATGCGAGAGTGGCGGTATTAAATAGCGCAAACGCTCTTTACCGAGATCCTGTTGAACGCTTTTTATATTGTGTCCCAGCATTGTCTTTAATTCAAGAAAATGATCAATTACGTGAGTTTGCAAACGATATGACATCCCGTCCAATTTTAGAAGAACAGGAAGCACTTTCCACTCATTTCCTATTTCAATATATGATGGAAGATATTGGAATGCAATACCAAGCAGTGCATTTGAGTGACAATCGGTGCTCTTATTATTTAAGAGGGTTAAACGAATCATCTCTTGTTCCATTATTTTTGCCTGATCTTAATGAAATGATCGAAGAAGCAATGGAACAAACAGAAGAAATCATGGAGCAATTCGATTTTAGCACCGATGGGATTTTTGATTATGGAGAAGAAACGATCCAATACCAAGAAGCATTTGAAGAGACGATTAAAATGGAACGAGAAGAAAATACCTCCCGCTATCAAGAACAACGAAGCTTTTTGTTGGAATCCGTATATGAATCGCTTTCTTATATGATACGAGATGATCAGACAAAAAATGATACCAAAATTTTTGATACGTACTTTGAAAATTTTGATACGTTAGAAGAACTTCAAATATCTCTAACCGAAGGTGTTATTCAAGATCGTGTTGCAAGAGATATGGCGGAGAAAAAAAAACCTTCGCAGGCGGTAGAAAAAGCCTCTTCCCTTCAAAATAATCAGATAAAAAAACCAAAAAAATCAATCAATACCAAAATGCAAACTGTAGCCATTGATTCCAAACGAAAAGCACAAGATCTCACATCAAAAATGCGAAGAGGAGTTACCAATGTGGTTAATACCGCAAAGGCAGTTGTTGATATTCCAAAGACCGTAATTGATACGATTGAATCTGAAATTGAAGAATATAAAAGAATGAATAAAGAAAAAAGAAAACGATATTTATTAGAACATAAAACCCGAAATAAATACTATGAGATGTTGACAAATGCTGCTCATTATGGATTGGGAAAAAAGATTCACCCTTTATTAGTTCCTCTTCAGTGGTTTTATAAACGAATGAGAAAACAAGAAGATAGGCAACTTCACGCAGAGTTACAAAGTGAATTGAAAACAGAGATTGGTATTATTGATGAAAAAATCAATGCTTCAGAAGGGGATAAAAAATATAATTATATGCGAATCAGAGCATCTTTGGAACGAGAATTGGTCGCATTCCAATCCTATGGAAAATTTGCATAAGTGAGGTGGAAGAATGATTATTCAAAAGAGGCATAATAAGAAAAATAAATTCTTTCAATTTCTTGAGAATAAAGACCTTCCTTTTCTTTATGAACGAGCCTTTATGGAAGCCCCTGGTGATGAAGAAGAACCAGAGACCGAAGAGCAACCAGAAGAAGAGGTAGAAACGGAAGAAACTCCTGATGCAGAGGAAGGAAATACCGTCGACACAACACAAAATACACCACCAGAGAATCAACAAGAAGAAGTCTATGATGATACGGTAGTGGGGGATGCGGATGCAGACGAAATCGCAGATGAGGAACAAACCAATCCTCCAAATGAAGATGCGGGAGAGGATACGTATAACAATAATGTGGAAACAACAGATGATGAAGCAACCACTCCTCCCGAAGAAACAGAAGAAGGGCAGGAGGAAGGTGAAGAAGGGAATACGGTTGATACTACCGATAATCCCCCAACCGAAGAAGGAGATACTTATAATGCAGAAGTAGGGGGAGGGACAGAAGGAAATGAAACAGAGCAAACGGATCAAAATCAATCTACAAACAATAATCAAGAAGAGGGAGGTAATAATACCCCAGGTTCTCCTGCGGATTTTGAATCCATGCAAAAATACACGTTATTTCAGAAATTGAATGATTTGTATGAGAAAATAGATAGTTACAAAGAGAGAATGGATGATATGATCATTAATACGGATGAAGATCAACGAATTATTGAATTTTGTAAAAATCGTTTAGAACGGTTAAGAACAATGGTCTATGATTATATGATTATTGCATTTCGTTCTCGTAGCTATGAAGAAAGTACCCTATTTTACCAAAGAGCAATCACCTCTGTTCAACTTATCTTCAACGTATTCAGTAAGGTAAACGATGGAAAAAACTAACAATGGAATAAATATCAAATCTATTGGCTTTCTATAGGAAAGAGGACCTGTCCAAACAATAGAACAATAAATTAAATCTATGTTAAAGTAATTTAAGGAAGGAGGAATCGGTTACTCAGACTTTAACCGATGAAATAGAATGCCATATAATTATTTAACCGAGTCAAGAATATTCGATGAGACAGAAACCATCGGTTCTTTTAAAAATGGTAACTCTGTCACTTCGTTTGATAAAACTTTCGAGAAGACAAGAAATGAACTCTTAGAAAGTATGGATATTATGGGAAAGATTAGCAATCCAGCTCTTGCAAAACAGAACGGATATATGGATACTTATAAAAATATGATTCTTTCTCCACTACAACAAGATTGTGAACAAATCCAGGAACAATATGAATGTACAGATTCTTACACACTGGATAGTGGACTTGGAAGCACATATGATGTAACATCCACCCTTTGGGATAATGTATTGAATGAGCAGATTACAGAATCTACCATGGTTGGTAACTTATTACCAATCAAATCCATTGATTTCCCACTTCTTTATAAAGCAAACGTTGCTTGTTGTGCAAACTTAATCATGAAAACAGAAGCAACAACTTCCCCAGTCATTCGTAAGAGAATTGAGCAGGAATATGTTTATGATCAGAAGAATCCAAAGGAAAGATGGAAGTGGCCTCAGTGTGTCTATGACCAAGAAACCTTTGATAAGATCTCTGCGGCTGCAAACGGTATTCCAATCAAGAATGAAAAAGTAGATTTACCATTAAATAATTATGATATCATTACAGAATTAACTGATGCAGAAAGTCCAGAACGTGAAAACTTTACAATGGATCTTCGTATTGTAAAAGCTTATGTTGGAGATCAGGTAATCAATATTAAAAATGGTGGAATGCGTATCGCTCTTGATGATGGTCAGTTTAGAGGTGGACGTATTAAACAAAAACTTCCAGATGGAACAGAAATCGATGAACAGATCTTTGGTTCTGTTGACTGGGTGAATAAGACGATTAATGTTGTATCCAGTGGAAATGGAACAGGAATCACAGCAGTAGAATTTGCAGGTAAATTATCCAATGTTAAAAATGAACGTACGGTTCGTTTCGATCGTGATAGAGAAGAGGTAGAATTCAAGATCGATGATGGTCCAAAGATTGATATGCCATTATTCCTTGAAGATTTACAAGATGCAAAAGCACTTTTAAACATTGACTTATATCAGTGGGCTTATGGACGTTTTGCCGAAACACTGGACACATACGAAGACAATACTACACTGAAGTTCTTAGATGATGCGTTTGAGCGTTACAATGGTATTGAAATTGATCCAATTAATGCAATCGATCCAGATTACTCATTCGTATCTCATATGAAATTTGATTGTGATATGAGTACAACAACCACTGCACTTCAGAGTGAATACATTTCCAACATGTTGAAATTCCATATCGATCAGTATTTGGTAAATATTGCAGATACGGTTAAATTGGATAATTTAACATTTGTTATGTATGGAAATCCAAGAGTAATTCGTTTGTTAAATCCAGATGTAAAATGGGTAAGAAAAGCAGGTGGAAGACTTGGTGGTGTTACACTTGATTTCTCTTATGGTTTATATACTTCTGGAGATATTAGTGTACAGGTTGTACAGTCTAAGAAATTACCAATTGAAAAATACAAAGGTATTCGTGTTATCCCATATCCAACCGATAATAATACTTATACATTTAAGAGATACAAATATGCATACCATATCTTGGATGGTGGAAAAGATAACAATTACCGTGCAGCAGATTTACCAGGTGGTTCTAAAACCTATGTGGTTGGTACAACAAGATTTACCAATACTTATATTCAAGCAATTCAAGGTCAAATTGATTTTGAAAATGCACAATTTTTACGTATTCGTCATTAGTCACGAAACAATATTCCCTATAGGATTTGATCCTATAGGGAATATTATTCACAAAATGTTCGAAAATTGATTCACAGACTAACAAGAAAAAATAACGTCATATTTATATAGAATTACTCTATTGTTCATTTTTTAAATTTTAAGAAAAGAAAGGATCAGTGGTGAAAAACTTCACCACTGAATTAACAATGATACTATAAGATTTAGACTTATTGTAAAAACTAATAGGAAGAATTACAGTATTGTTTATCTATTAAAAAATAAAAAACCCACTACGATAAGAAATTTATCGTAGTGGTAAAAAAATAAAGGAGTTTAATTCTTATGAAAAAAATTATGAACAGTTCTAACACAAATGATTGCAAAACGGGCAATCGAATGTAATAGT
>ERZ1090881.1266-NODE-1276-length-10948-cov-6.519233_pt1 | contig 10948 bp, 10 predicted proteins | sample MGYA00478470_ERZ1090881 | MGnify/ENA primary metagenome ERZ1090881 (study PRJEB33644, sample SAMEA5815736) | chicken gut metagenome | biome: Chicken; feature: Gastrointestinal Tract; material: Caecum | place: Ireland | collected 2019-01-01 | study: A study of...
ATATGAGATTTTTCACTATTAAAAAAAGAACATTAATCATCGCGCTTGTTATTGCCATTGTTTTTGCAAGCATAATTTCGATAAGCGTGATTTCTGCATCAGCTGTGCCCAAAGCGCAGTACACCATTGTGATTGATGCAGGGCATGGCGGTCGTGATGGCGGTGCGGTCGGCAGGCAAACTGGGGTCACTGAAAGCGAGCTGAATCTCAAATATGCGCTGCGTCTGAAAGAGCTGTGCGCCGACTATGGCATTGATGTGATAATGACCCGCTCAGACATGTACGGTCTGTATGACGAAAGCGCGCCAAACAAAAAGAAAAGCGAAATGGAAAGGCGCAAGTCCATCATCAATTCAAGCGGCGCAGACATTATGATCAGCCTGCACATGAACGCCTTTCCCCTGCCATCAAGCAATGGCGCATTTGTCTTTTATGCAAAGGGCAGTGATGAGGGATATGAGCTTGCAAAATCTGTGCAAGGCTCGCTCTGCCAATCCTTTGACAATGCAAGAGAGTATGTGTCGGTTGGCGACTATTTCGTGCTGAACTGCGCAAGCATGCCATCAGTGCTTGTCGAATGCGGCTTTTTGTCCAACCCGCAGGAAGAGTCAAACTTGATTTCAGACGACTATTGCCAGGAATTTTGCTATTCACTTCTTGCCGGCATTCTCTCCTACTTCAAAATGTAGCGCGTTTTTGCTCAGCAGAAACTGTAAAAAGCCTAGCTCGGCATTGAATCTGTCTGCCCGTTTGCCGTGTTTTTCGACATAATTCGCTATTTTTAAGAAAATTACAAATACCCCCTTTATTTTTTGTGTAATGTGTGGTATAATTGATTATGGAACTTAAAGCAATTCTCAAACAGGAGCAGCGCCTTTTAAAGCATTGCAACCACGTGCTTTGCAATGTTCGTGTGCTGTACTGGAAAAACAGCAATGAAAAAAAAGTGGTTGACCTTACAAACGAGGAAAACGCCGAGCTTGTCGAGCGCATACAGCTTCGTCATCAAATAGGCCAGCTGAACAAACAAATCAACCATTTTCTTGTCGAGCGCCTGCGAGCAGCAGGTTGTGACATTACGCCCTACATCAAAAACTATTGGAATGAAATCATTGAGGGCTTTGCCTGCACGAAGAATCGCTACACAAATCCCGATTCATTTCAAAGAACATTTTTGCGGGATAAGGATTCGCCACTGTACAGAAAGTTTCCAGACTGTCTGACTTTGAGTGCAATGAAAAATTATATCACATATTTGAAGTACTACCTTGTTGTATTGCAAAAGTACGGCCATAAAGCAGCCATATTCGAAACAATACAGATTTTCACTTTTGACGATAAAATGAAGGCGTACTATCAAGAGCCCGCACTGCCAGACAACTGGTCAGAGGTCTTCAAGCAGATTGACTTCTTGAAAAAACGGGAACAACTTCAAGCTGAAAAGGAAAAATAATTGCACGCGACATCAATAAAATCCCAAAAACTGAAAAAATTATTCCTAATAAAGACCGCCCAGACAGATTAAAAACCGCCTGGAAAAAATAAATACAAAAAACCCAGCCCATAAAGCGCCACTTTAAAGCGTGATCAAGGTCGGGCTTTTTTATTTTGTATTTTATTTAATATCAAAGCTTTCATTACTGCGCAGCTTCATAATCTGATAGTATATCTTTGCCAACTGCTCGGGTGTCTGCTGCATGCCATTTCTCACCCAGCACATTTCAAGGTTGAACAGCTCGCCAATAAACATTTCGTTTGCGTATTGTCGAATTTGGCTTTGCCGCCTGTCACCATAAAGCGTGTAAAAAGCTTTGTGATAGCATTCATACAGCAGGCTGTCAAGATTTTTATCCAAAAACAGTTTGATATACTTTGAATACTTTTGAAAGTTTTGCAGCGTTGTTTGCATGATGCTGCTGATTTGAAAATTCAGCTCCCTCTTGGATTTGATGTCGTTGACTGTTTCAACAAACTTGTCAAAGATGAAGGCCTCAATCACCCCTTTCTTGTCGACAAAGTTTCGGTAAAAGCCCATTCGGCTTACGCCCGCCTTTTTTATGATGTCTGTAATGGTTATGCTTTCAAAATCTTGCCTTTCAAGCAGTGAAAACAGCGCCTCTGTAATGCACTGGCGCACGAATAGGTTTGTTTTGTTTTTTCGGTCGCAAATCTGATACATTTTTACCCCTTTTATCACAGTACTGCTTTTTCTTGTTATTATTATTGCGATGTGAAAGTACAAATGATATAATTCCAACTGTTACAAATGTAACACAAAGAAAAACTATTGTAAAGTAAATTTCAAAAAAGGGGTAAAAAATGATAAAGCTTATTGTAGACAGCACAAGCGAAATCGACAACGCCGAAGCCGAGCAGCTTGGCATTGAACTGCTGCCAATGAAAGTCATCTTTGACGATGAGGAGTTTATTGTTGGAGTGAACATGACTACGCAGGAGTTTTTTGAGCGACTTGAAAAGTGCAAAAATCTGCCAAAAACCACACAAATCAATATTGAAGAGTACACAAATGTCATCAACAAGGTTCTTTCGCAAGGCGACCAAGCTTTTGTAATCAGCCTTTCAAGCGGTCTTTCTGGCTCTTTCAACTGCCTGCGACTTGCAAGCGAAAACTTTGACAGGTCATGCGTTCGCATATTCGACAGCGAAACAGTGACCTTTGCATATAAAGCTCTGGTCATGGAAGGGGTAAAACTTGTCAAACAGGGCGTTACGCTTGACCAGCTTGAAGAAGGCATGAAAGAGCTACGGCAAAAGCTCAGGCTTTATGCAGTAGTAGACAATGTGAAATATCTCATCAAAGGCGGCCGGCTGTCTGTGGTAAAGGGCGCAGCCGCAACCGCGCTTAATATCAAGCCAATCGTAACAATGCAAAACAAAAAGTTGGAGATGATTTCAAAAGCAGTAGGTTTAAGCCTGGGCATGAAGGCGATCAGCAAGCTTGTTCAAAATGTTGACACCTCAAAGGCCATGTATTATGCACACTCAAACGACCCTTGCCGCGCAGAAAAGCTGCGTCTGTTTTTGCTTGAACATAATGGAATTGACTTCTCAGAGATATGCGACATTGGCCCCATCGTAGGCACTCATGCCGGCCCTGGCTGCGTAGGCGTTGCATACTTTGAAAAATAAAACTGCAATATCTCTCCAAAAAAAATCGTTCTCTTTAAAATACTGCCGCAAATTGAAGTAAAAAAATACACTTTCAATGATGCGGCGTTTTTTAATATTTGCCCCAACTTTTAGTTTTTGACTATAACTTTCTAAAATAACTCATTTTCGTGCATAAATTTATCGCTTTTTGAAGATTTGGCAATAATTTTGACGTATTTTTGATAAATTTTTGAAAAAATTGCAAAATATGTCAAATTGTTTGCCAATACTTCTTGTCGAAATCTTCTTTTTATGGTAACATATTGTTGAAGAGTGAATCATTATGACGCCAATCATCGTCATTATGACCTCCAGCTGTGGTGATTTTTATCCGACTAGACAGTTTACAGCAAAATACGACATCAACCAACATTACTCGTCATTTTTTACTGTTACAACTTGTTTCATTTGGGCGAAAAAAGTGCTACCCTATGATTGTCAAAAGAAAAATCTCTCGGTTGACATAGAAAGGAGAAAAATATGGAAAAAGAAAAAAAGATTATTTCGGTGTATTTGGCTGACAATGATGAAGCAGGTGAATTGAAAAAGTATTTTGAGCAGTCTGCTGACTACAAGCTGCTTGGCAGCAGCAGTGACGGGGTCACAGTTGCAGCAGAAGTCAAAAGCTTGAAACCAGACTTCCTGATCAGTGAGGTGCTGCTTTCAGGTATGGACGGCTTTATGGTCTACGACAAGCTGAAAAAAGAGATGACCGCAGATGAGCTGCCAAAGCTTATTTTCATCTCAAACCTGTCGCATAGCGGGTTTGTATCAAAGGCAATCAAAGAGGGAGCAAGCTATTTCATGGTCAAACCTGTAATGCCTGAAAACCTTGACCAAAGAATTCGCGACCTTGCATCAAATGAGGGCGAAGTTGAAACAAACAGCGAAAAGCAGCTTGATGAAAAGATCAGCAATATTTTCATCAGTATCGGCATTCCTGCCCACATCAAGGGCTATCAATTCTTGCGCGAAGCTGTCAAGCTTGCAGTTGAAGAGCCTGACATCATTGGCTCTATCACAAAACGCCTTTACCCAACTATTGCTGAAAAATTTGAAACCAGCTCATCAAAAGTTGAGCGTGGCATGCGCCATGCCATTGAAGTGGCTTGGAACAGAGGAAAAATTGAAAACATCAACAATTTGTTTGGCCTGAAAATTTACAGCAGCAATGAAAAGCCAACCAATGGTGAACTTATCGCCCTCATCGCCGACAAAATGATTATGGAAGGCTGACAAATATTTCAATAAAGCACAACAAAAAGCTGTCTTTTGTGATAAAATTTCCCAGATTACGGAAAGTTGCTTTTCGCAGTGTAGCTTTTGAATTTGAAAACAAATAAGTAAAATTTCGCAAATTTTTACCACAACAGCATAGTGAACAAAAATATTTAAGCAGCAATGCCGTATTAAAATAAAAAAACATATCCGACTGGATATGCTTTTTTGATTATTCTTGTTTAAGTTGTTCGTCTTTATTTGCATATGCATAAAAGGAATTGCTGATTTGATCTATATCTTCCTGTGACAATGGATATTTTGCAAGAAGCTCATCGTTGTCAATGCCATATTTGTTGGTAAACTTGGTTTTGTTGACTATTACGTTTGCTGGTTTAAAATTCCCCTGTTTCTTCTCTAAATATTTCAATCGTGCCCATGTTTTTTTCTCGCTTTGCATATACCATCTCAAATTTAAAAAGTCACTTCTTTGAAATGCCAAGAAAAACATCATATACTTAATTTTTAAGCTGCTTGCAGGCGCTGACAAAATTGTAGGATTTTTCAAAATACATTCTTTATTTAAGCCTATTTCGCTGATGCTTTGTTTCTTTTCAACAACGCTATCTTCATTCAATGATAAAATAACTGGGTATTCAACTATAATTCTGGCAGCCTCCTCCTTCGTGAAATTGAATGTGCGAATATAAAAATCTATTTTCCTTTTTATTGACTCTTCATTTAGTGTCATTAATTTGGGTGATATTAAGAGGAGTTTCCCCAATTTTTCTTTGGTAATTTTGAGTTCGCTTGTGAAAAAATCTATTTTATTTTGCAGCGTCTGTTGACTCAACCCCAAAATTGATGGCGCGCGTTTAATGACTTTGCCAAATTCTTTTTCAGAAAATGATAGCTCCTGCATACAAAACACACACTTTTCCCAAAGTTTCTCAGAACTATAACACAAAAGAGAAGGGATAACTTTTTCCATCTTTCCAATATCACTATTAATAAAACCAAACTTGTCTATAAAAAAGTTGGTTTTATCTTTTATAGTACTTTCATTCATGCTCATTAAACCAGGCTTGCTTCTCACGCATTTTTTTACTTCTTCATTTGTAAGGTCAAGATGTCTGGAATAAAAGTCGATTTTTTCGTCAATCCTGTGACTGCCAATACAAAGCAGTGATGGCATCAGAATAAAAGCTTTGCGAATTCCTTCTTTATTAAAACCGATTTTTGATTTCAAATAATCTGCACGTTGAATAATAAGTTGTTCATCAAGACTGATTAGTGATGGTTGAATTTTAAACAATTTTCCAAAAGCATTGTGTGAAAGATTAAAATATTTGCAATAGAAATCAATCCTTTGTTTCAATAATTGCTTGTTGTAGCTGAGTATCATTGGCTTGCGAAAGATTATTTTTGCAAAATCATCACAGCCGATTTGCAGGGCTTGGAAAAAGAAGTCTTGGGTCTGAGTCAACCTTTCCTCGGTGTAGCATAAAATTGCTGGTCGCCTTTTTATTAAGCAGCAAAAGTCATTATGCGTAAAGCCATATCTTTTGGAAAAGAAATTCTCTGAATCACAAACTTGTTGTGCGGAAATTCCAGATAAGTATGATAGTTGAAAGGCCTTATCTTTGACTTCTTGTTCTGTCCAGCCATATCTTTTTTTTAACACATTTTTCAAATCGTTCATATCTCCACCCACATAAAATTGACTATATTGCTTTTTCAAAACCATCAATATTGAAATTGCTTTTATATCTTTCACCTATCTCATCAATATCTGACTGCATCAGCGGATATTTCTTTTGAAGGATTGCGTCATCAATTTTGTACTTTTTTGAAAATACTTTTTTTGTGGCAATCACGTTTGATGGCTTGAAGCCAACGCCATTTTCTTCAAAGTATTTCAGTCGCGCCCAGGTCTTTTTTTCACTTTGAATGTACCAGTTTGTTTTCGTAAAGTCTTCACTCTGAAAAGCCAACCGAAACATCATGAATTTAAGTTTCAAACTGTCCGCTGGCGCAGTAAGTATCAGAGGATTTTTCAATATCCACTGATTTGTAATCCCAAGCTCATGTATTTGCTGCGTTTTGTCCATTACCGTAGTATTTTTCAGTCCCAATAATGACGGCGATTTTGTCACCATTTTGACTATGTCCGATTTGTCACATTCCAGCTCAGATGCAAAAAGCGAAAGCTTGTTGTCAATCGACTCTTCATTCAAGACCAGTATGTTAGGGAATTTCAGCACCAGCCTGCCTAATTCCGCCGAACTCATATTGAGAGCACCTTTGAAAAAGTCTATCTTTTTGCCGATCATCTTCTCATTCATACTGAATACTGATGGAGTGCGCTTTACAACGCTGTTGAATTCTGCATCGTTCATCAACAAAGCCGATTTCATGAAATCTCTTTTTTGAATAAGGTTTTGCTGGCTGTAACTGATCAGCGCAGGCAGCAGTTTGAACAATTTGCCAAATTCCTGGCGAGTCATGCCAAAAGTTTTGCAATAGAAGTTGGCTTTGTTCAATATATTTTCCTCATGCAGCCCCAAAAGCGCAGGCAGCTTTAAAAAAATCTTTTTAAAATCCTGGTCGGTAAAGTCAAAGGTGCTTTTGTAAAAATTGGTCTTTTCCTTTAATTTTTGCTTGCTGTACCCCATTAGCGTTGGCATGAGATTGATCGCTCTGAAAGCCTCTGCTTTTGTCAGATCAAGGCTTTTCATCATATTTGATAGCGCTTTCGCTGAACCCAAGCAGTGCAGGCAGAACCTTGATCGCTTTACCAAACTCTTTTGGCGTAATACCAAAAGTCTTGCAATAAAAAGCTATTCTTTTTTCAATATACTCATAGCTGAACGCAAAAACAGCAGGCTTCAACTTTACGATTTTGCAGAAATCATCGTGTGTAATTTGCAACTTTTGGCAGTAATACTTTTCCTTTTCAATCAGGACAGAATCACTGTATGAAAGAAGTGTAGGCAAAGATTTTATCATCTTGCAAAAATCATGGTGACTGAACTTGAACTGCTCTGAAAAAAACTTTTCCTTGCTCAACATTTGATCAAGGCTGAGTCGGGTTACATGCGTAAGTGATGACTGTTTGGCTGCGACCTCATCTTCTGTCCAGCCATAATATTTGATTAATATATCCTTCAAGTAAGCGCCTGTCATGTTTCCCATTACAAAAAAACCGCCTTATTATTTTTACACATATCTCCCCTCTCGATAAAAAACAATGTGATGCTCAAATTTGAGTTTTGAAGCACGAAACACCTAATATATTGCATCATCGCAGTTTGAATAAGCCTCAGCTTCACTCAAATGCGGCTTCTCCACGCTTGTCTCAGCATCCGATAATACAAAAATATCACATCATCATCGAAAAGTCAATATGGTACTTATTTATTGGCGGTCGTATTTTGCCATTTTTCTACATTTTTATTGAAATAAACTAGCTTTCTATCACCTTGCTGCTTGAATCAAATACTTGATATTTTTCTCCACTGCCAGTAAAGCTGATGGTCGATGAAATAATATTGACAGTATTGCTGCTTGACGGCCTGTCCTCGCTGTCTGAAATCAGTACCAAGGCCGCAACCACACCGCCAGACGATTGGTTATTGTTTGAAAGCTCACCGCCCACAACATCCAAAACATTATCATTGCAGCCACGCAGTTCAATCACTCCGCTTTGGATTTCACAAGTTTGCGCGCCAACAAATGCGGTCTGCGCTACGCTCCACATGCAGCGGTCACAATCAGCCGCCGACAAAGCCCTGTCGCCTTTTATTGTGCAGCCGTCAATGGTGATCAATCCCCACACAATGTTGCCAAAATTTACCGCAACAGCATCGCTTTGAATATCGCAGCCCTTCAAAGCAACTTCAACTCCATCACAAGACGACAGATTCAGCCCATTGCCGCCGATATTGATTTCACAGCCTTGAACGCAAATTTTTCCATTATAAAAGCCTGACAGATTGACTGCCGAATTTTGCTGGTTTGCAGCCCCCTCAATCTTGGTAAAGCTGCAATCTTGAATGTAAAGGTTTACATTTTCAAAATTATCTTCTGCCATCACGCCAATGCCAGCGCCGAACAATTCAAAGTCAATGTTTGACAAAGTCACATCTCCGCCGCTAATCTTTTCGCCAGAAAGGCTGCCAAGCGACACCAGTGGCTGCGTGTGCCCGGCTGGCGCAACAAGCTCAAAGTTCGCGATTGTGACGCTGCCGCCACCCTGCTCGCTGCCTGTAATCACAAAAACCGACGCCCCAGTTTTTGGAGTAATGGTGCACACCGAATCAAACCCGCCAACAAGCGTCAGCTGCTTTTCCAATGGCACAAACACAGTGTCCACATTTTCATGCCTGCCACTGAGCATAATGCTGTCGCCAACTTCTGCCTGGTCAATAGTCTGCTGCAACTGCCCAAAACTGTACACAGTCTTCTTAGCCTTGACCGTTACCGTCAGTGTGGTCTTAAACTGTCCATAGCTTATCTCGACCGTATTGTTGCTTGTGCCAAACATCACCGCCTGGCAATCAAAGCCGCTGACAGGCTGGGTCTTTCCGCTAGCGTATACAAGTGACACCTGCATGCCTGACGGGTCAAAAGCCTGGCCAATAAAGTACTCAACTTTGCTCGGCGGCGTGGACACAACTATGCCAGTTGCAACATCAGGCAGCACTTCAAGCTCAATAGTGAAGGCCTTGTTGCTGCATTTTATCACTGCATTGTCGCCCTCGCTCAGCGGCTGAGGCACTTCAATTTGATACTCATCGCTTGCCAGCCTTTTGTCTACCCCACTTTCATACCTTGCCCATACAATCAGTCCTGTTGGGTCAAAGGTTTGCCCGGCATAGTAGGCGGTCTTCACATTGGACTGGTCAACATATACTTTATAAACCCTGCCGTCAGTTACGCTGACATTGCAGTTTGCAACCAAATCCGTTCCCTTTACCGCGCAGCTGATGACCGCGCTGCCATATTCTTTTGCCGACACCTGACCATTGCGCTTCACCGACGCAACCTTGTCGTTTGAACTTGACCACACAAGGCTGAACCCATTCGCGTCGACTGGCAATACCTCCAAATCAAGATATGTTGAACCGCCTTTAAAAATCTCCACCTCTTGCCTTGTAAAAGATATGCTTTCAGGCAACTTCTCATTTCCGCAAGCAAAAAGCATCAGCGCCGAAAAGGCGCAGATTATCGCAAGAAAAATACTTAATGATATTCTTTTTGACATTGTAGGTCCTTTGCTTTCTTTTATTCTACCACAAAGCAATATATTTTTGCAAAAAATTTCTTTTCCGTACGATAATTTTCAGGCTTAATCTCACATTTTTTATGGTCACATTTTATTGACAACGCCAAAGAAAAAATGATAAAATTATATGAAAAAAGCGAGGTTTTACATGAAAGACATCATTCTTACTGGCGACAGACCAACAGGCAACCTGCACCTTGGGCACTATGTTGGTTCACTCAAAAACAGGCTGAACTATCAAAGCGCGGGCGGGTATGAAAAGTTTTACATCATGATGGCAGACACGCAGGCGCTCACAGATAATGCCGACCGCGTTGACAAGGTCAAAAATTCCATCATTCAGCTTGCTATCGACTATCTTTCAGCAGGTATTGACCCAAACAAGGTGACAATATTCATTCAGTCGCAAGTGCCAGAGCTCTTTGAAATGACTTCATATTTTATGAACCTGGTCACTCTTTCAAGGCTGCAACGCAATCCAACCATCAAGGACGAAATCAAACAGCGCGGTTTTGAAAAATCCCTGCCGATCGGGTTTATCAACTATCCCGTTTCTCAGGCCGCTGACATACTTGCCTTCGGCACTACTATCGTTCCTGTCGGCGAAGACCAGCTGCCAATGATTGAGCAGACACGCGAAATTGTCAACTCCTTCAATAACACCTACAATCCAAAAACCGAGGTCTTCCGCATGCCAAAAGCAGTCATTCCTGAAAACGCTATTTGCAGACGTCTGCCAGGCCTTGACGGCAAGGTCAAAATGTCAAAATCGGCTGGCAACGCCATCTATCTGTGCGATGACGAGGCGACCATCAAACAAAAAATCATGTCGGCATACACCGACCCTGACCATATCAGAGTGACCGACCCTGGCAAGATTGAAGGCAACATTGTCTTTTCATATCTTGACGCCTTCTGCACCGATGAGCACTTTGCAAAGTTCTTGCCAGAGTACCAAAACCTTGATCAGCTGAAAGCCCACTATCAGCGCGGCGGACTTGGCGACGTCAAAGTCAAACTCTTTTTGAATAGTATCATTCAAGAGTTGCTTGCCCCAATCCGCGAAAAACGAGCAGAGCTTGAAAAGCACATCGACGACATCTATGAAATGCTGTTTGAAAACAGCCGCTCGGCTTCTGCCGCAGCTCGCGATGTTCTTGAACATATGAAAGAGGAGATGGGGCTCAACTACTACAAACTTTTGTCGCGATAAGCAAACTGTAAGCAAGATAAATTTACAAACAACATTAATTTTGCAACACTCTTCAAATT
>ERZ1090881.1273-NODE-1283-length-10882-cov-6.986146_pt1 | contig 10882 bp, 8 predicted proteins | sample MGYA00478470_ERZ1090881 | MGnify/ENA primary metagenome ERZ1090881 (study PRJEB33644, sample SAMEA5815736) | chicken gut metagenome | biome: Chicken; feature: Gastrointestinal Tract; material: Caecum | place: Ireland | collected 2019-01-01 | study: A study of the...
TAAAAATGGCTGAGAAAGGGAGTTAACAATGTTAATTGTTACGATATTATTCTCAGAGCAACACGCCACATAAATCCAGCCTTTTCATTTACATGTATCATAACCCTCAATTTAAAAACCCAACATTGCAGTGGGAGGAATATTCAATACCCGACAAACCAAACGGGCTATTTTCAAAGTAGGTTCTGAACGTCCTGCAATATAATCATTCACCCGTGAAAGACTTATTCCAATCTCAATGGCAAGTTGTTTTTGGCTCATTCCTTTTTCTTCAAGATAAAGTTCTATTAATTCTGCAACAGTTGGTTTTTCTATCGGATAATGTTCTTTCCCATATGCAATAACGATGTCGGACATAACAGAGAGTTCCACTGCATTCTTATCATTCGCAGGGATATTATCATCAACCAATGGCAGAAGTTCTTTCACTCTCGCCAAAGCAAATTCATATTTTAGGCATAAGTGATACTGGATGTAAATCGTAACCACCAGACGTTTTGCGCCTAAAATCATCGTATTTTTTGCGACATTACACTATTTTGCTTGGTAATACGACAATAAATGATTAATTTCGTTGCAAATATTGTGGCGTTATTCATGGCTTAATGACGCATCAACCATATTCTAAGTATGTATATACACAAAAGAGACAATTGGACAGTATTCCATTGGAATGCTTCTGAACTGACAGTACTTCTTGAAGGCAAGCAGCATTCTTCCCAACCGGTTTCAGCGAGGGCTCACAGATTGAAGTTGGTAGGTTTCGTACAAACGAGAGTGATTAGATACATTCATAATCCTTAATGATAGAAATTTCTCAGAAATTCAGCTTTTCATCATTACTCTATCTCCGATTTCCTATCTTCATCAGCACCAGCCCGATAACAATCCAGACCATCTCCCGCACCCGCGTAATCAGAGCGGCAAATACCCCATATGCTCCGGATAAAGACAAACCGGCTACCGCCAGGGCAAAACCTCCTTCCCTGCCCCCTAATTGCATGGGAAGAAAGAAAAGCAGATTGGCCAGTAGGGAAGAGAAAGCGACGATCAGAATGCAACCGACAAAACTGACATCCGTAGTCAATACATTCAGAATCAACCAGACTTCAAGACACCCCACAATGCGAGCGGTATACTCTAACCCCAATGCCGAATAAAAGGTACTTTTGCGCTGTTGATGAAGCAGTGCTATCTGACTGTCTATGGTTTCCAGTTTTTCTTTGTGAAGTTCCGCGAAGCGGACTGCATGCTTCTTCAAGAAAGGGATATGACTGCCCAGACGTATGCATGCCACAGCCATACCGTTCCGGTAGCCTTTGATAAAAAGAGTGACAAGTAAAAGGCAGAAAAGTGTGATCAACCCCAAGACAATGCCCATCCCCCAACCGACCGGATAAAAAAAGACATAAATCAACACCGAGCTGAGCCAGAAACAGAAATGCGAAAAGATATGCATCATCACATACAGGATGACCGAAGATGTGGCACGCTCCACTCCGACATAAGGAGTAAGCTCCATAATCCGGTAGGGTTCCCCTCCCATAAGTCCCACAGGAGTGACATAATTCAACGCAAAACCGGAAACCGTGAATTTATAGAGCCGGGCGAACGACAATGAATTCACCGGACCGCTACTACGAAGAATGATATACCACGAAAGGGTATTAATCAGATAAATAAAAAGCCAAAGGACCAGAACCAGCGGCAGATAAAATCCGGCACGCCGCAGGTTGTCCAGCAACTCATCATAGGACACATCGAAAGTGAACAGCATGATGATGACGGCCAGGATGCCAAAGGCCAAAAACAAATTACGAAATTTATTCTTCAAAACAATATACAATTTAACGCATCAAAGATAACGTTAATAATGTATACAATGATACAAGAATAGATCGTTTAACAAAACACTTTCTTGCACAGGCTGTTTTTAATGAGAAATTAAACCTAAACAAATTAACTATGGATTGGATTGTACATCAACTTAGGGTACACCCCGAGCTGGCTATCTTCCTGACCCTTTTTGTGGGCTTTTGGATTGGAAAAATCAAAATCGGAAAGTTCAGCCTGGGAGTTGTAACAAGCGTATTGCTGGTAGGAGTCCTTGTCGGACAACTCGACATCACCGTCGACGGACCTATCAAATCTGTTTTCTTTCTGCTTTTTCTTTTCGCCATCGGCTATAAGGTCGGTCCTCAGTTTTTCCGCGGACTGAAAAAGGACGGACTCCCTCAAATGGGGTTTGCCGCCATCATGTGTGTATTCTGCCTGATCATCCCTTGGATACTGGCTAAGATTATGGGGTATAATGTAGGTGAGGCTGCCGGATTACTGGCCGGATCGCAAACCATCTCTGCCGTAATCGGCGTGGCCGGAGACACGATTAACGAACTGAACATCTCTCCGGAAACCAAAGAAGCATATAATAACATTATCCCGGTGTCGTATGCCGTAACTTACATCTTCGGCACGGCCGGCTCTGCATGGGTATTGGGTTCACTCGGCCCGCGACTGCTGGGGGGACTCGATAAAGTGAAAGCTGCCTGCAAAGAACTGGAAGCCAAAATGGGAAATAACGAAGCGGATCAACCCGGATTCATGGCAGCCGCCCGCCCCGTTACTTTCCGTGCTTATAAAATAGCCAACGAGTGGTTTGGTGACGGCAAACGGGTGTCAGATCTTGAAAGTTATTTTCAGGAAAACGATAAACGCCTGTTTGTGGAACGAGTGCGCCAGGCGGGAGTCATCGTAAAAGAGGTTAGTCCGACTTTTGTACTGAAGAAAGGCGACGAAGTGGTGCTGAGCGGCCGGCGCGAGTATGTGATCGGTGAAGAGGACTGGATCGGTCCTGAAGTATTGGACCCGCAGTTGCTGGACTTTCCTGCCGAGGTATTACCCGTTATGGTCACCCGCAAAACGGTTGCCGGAGAAAAAGTCAGCACCATCCGGGCCCTGAAATTTATGCACGGTGTCAGCATTCGCCGCATCAAACGGGCAGGTATCGACATACCGGTATTGGCCCAGACCGTGGTCGACGCCGGTGATATGGTAGAACTGGTGGGTACCAAACATGAAGTGGATGCGGCAGCCAAGCAGTTGGGATATGCCGACCGGCCGACCAACCAGACAGACATGATCTTTGTCGGACTGGGTATTTTGATAGGAGGACTGATCGGCGCACTCAGCATTCACATGGGAGGAGTCCCCATCAGCCTCAGCACTAGCGGAGGAGCCTTGATCGGCGGATTATTCTTCGGATGGCTACGCAGCAAACACCCTACTTTCGGACGTATTCCCGAACCCGCTCTCTGGATACTGGACAACGTGGGACTGAACATGTTTATTGCCGTTGTGGGCATTGCTGCAGGTCCCAGCTTCGTGCAAGGGTTCAAGGAAGTGGGTTTAAGCCTGTTCATCGTAGGCGCACTGGCCACTTCCATTCCTCTGATAGCAGGCATACTGATGGCAAAATATATCTTTAAATTCCATCCGGCACTGGTATTGGGATGCACAGCCGGCGCACGTACCACTACGGCTGCATTAGGAGCCATCCAGGAAGCCGTTGAAAGCGAAACTCCTGCTTTGGGATATACTGTGACGTATGCTGTCGGGAATACTCTTCTGATTATCTGGGGAGTAGTGATCGTATTACTTATGTAGAAACAGATTTTTAATATTAATTAAACATAACTCTTGATATAATGATGAAAAGTAATGAAAACAACGGAGCAGTAACTAAAAGTTTTGCTAAAAAGATGGAGAGCATCAGTCCTTTCGAATTGAAGAACAAACTGATTGAAATGGCTGACGAGAGCATCAAGAAGATAGCCCACACCATGCTGAATGCCGGACGTGGAAATCCGAACTGGATTGCTACCACTCCGCGCGAAGCGTTCTTCCTTTTAGGTAAATTCGGACTGGAAGAGTGTAGGCGTGTGATGTACCTGCCGGAAGGAATAGCCGGTATTCCGCAAAAAGACGGAATTGCCGCCCGCTTTGAGACTTTCCTCAAGACCAACCACAGCCAGCCGGGGGCAGAGCTGTTGAAAGGGACGTATCAATACATGTTGCTGGAACATGCCGCCGACCCGGATACCCTTGTCCACGAATGGGCGGAAGGAGTGGTAGGCGATCAGTATCCGGTGCCGGACCGCATTCTGCAATTTACCGAAATGATTGTGCAAGACTATCTGGCACAGGAGATGTGCGACCGTCGTCCGCCGAAAGGCAAATACGATTTGTTTGCCACCGAAGGCGGAACAGCAGCCATGTGCTACGTTTTCGACTCTCTGCAAGAAAACTTCCTGCTCAATAAAGGGGATGGAATCGCCTTGATGGTACCTGTCTTCACTCCTTATATTGAAATTCCTCAATTGAGACGCTATGAATTTAACGTTACGGAAATATCTGCGGATCAGATGACGACAGACGGATTGCACACCTGGCAATACAAAGACGAAGATATAGACCGCCTGAGAAACCCGCAGATCAAGGCACTCTTCATTACCAATCCCAGTAACCCGCCCAGTTATACACTGAGTCCCGAGACTGCCGCACGGATTGTAGATATCGTGAAAAAAGACAATCCGAACCTGATGATTATTACAGATGACGTATACGGAACATTCAGTCCGCATTTCCGCTCACTGATGGCCGAATTACCACAAAACACTTTGTGTGTCTACTCTTTCTCCAAATATTTCGGAGCCACGGGATGGAGGGATGCCGTGATCGCTCTGCACGAAGAGAATATCTTCGACCGGATGATAGCCCACCTGCCGGAAGAGCAGAAGACAATTCTCAATAAGCGTTACTCCAGTCTGACTCTTACACCCGAGAAACTGAAATTCATCGACCGCATGGTGGCTGACAGCCGCCAGGTAGCTCTGAACCACACCGCCGGATTATCGCTGCCACAACAGACGCAAATGAGCCTGTTTGCTTCTTTCGCCATTCTGGATAAGGAAAACCGGTATAAAAACAAAATGCAGGAGATTATCCGGCGTCGCTTGAAAGCCCTGTGGGATAACACCGGATTCTCACTCGTAGACGATCCGCTGCGTGTAGGTTACTACAGCGAAATAGATATGCTGGTATGGGCCAAGATATTCTATGGAGAAGAATTTGTCAGTTATCTGAAGAAAACTTACAGCCCGCTGGATGTTGTTTTCCGCCTGGCCAACGAAACCTCACTGGTATTGCTTAACGGAGGAGGTTTTGCCGGACCGGAATGGAGCGTACGTGTATCACTGGCTAACCTGAATGAAAAGGATTATGTGAAAATAGGTCAGGGAATCAAACGGATACTGGATGAATATGCCGTGAAATGGCAGGAATCACGGAAATAGAATCCTGAATCTTGTCAGTCCGTCGGCGTATGTACGCAATGAAAACGTGCAGCCATGACGGCTCAGAACTTCGCGAATAAAAATCAAGCCGATACCTTGTCCGTTGGGTTTGGTAGAAAAGAAGGGACTGAAGAGTTTTGCTTCAGTCTCTTTTGATATACCGGGTCCGTTATCCACCACTTCGATAGCTGTAGGCAATGAAGTACGAATGATGATCTGCCCGTCCTGTCCGATACTCTCGGCTGCATTCTTAATAATATTTACCAATACTTGTTCAAACAGAGACGCATCCAGCTTCACATCGTCCAGAGATTCGTCACATATCAGTTGCAACCGGATGTTCCGGTCATTGCACATCCCTTCCATAAAGCGCTTGCAGGTAAATGCAAGGTCATTCAGGTTGGTCGGAGTAAAACGGGGCTCGGGAATCTTCACCACATCGGCAAAGCGGGTAATGAAATGGCTCATAGAAAAACAACGCTCGGTACATACGCGCATCACATCGCAAATATCCTCCATACCTTCCGACTCGGACAATGCCTGCTCTACCGTATCAATGTGGAAGTGATGCCCGCTGTTGTATTATTCACCTCATGCGCAATCATACGGATCACTTTCTCGTATGCTTTCTTTTCAGCTTTCATCACTTCATCGGTCAATCCTTCCATCAGATAGAAAGGATGCTGGAAGCCGCGGTCCACAAATGAAGAGTGGGTGCATTTATAGATACTCGAGTCGTTCAGCCGGACGGTGCTGGTTGCTCCATTCGGAATGGCGGCCAATTCCAGGGCAAGCGGAGAATCGATTTCCGACAATTTCCTCCCCTCGGCTTCTTCCGGACGGACCCCCATCATCTTCATCGCCATGGGGTTGAGTTGAGATACCTCTTCGTCCAGCGTCATGATAATAACGCCCATGGGGGAAGCATTAATCATCAGGTCGAGAAAATGATTCTGTTCTCGCAAGCGCAGCCGTTCGTTTTTCAGTTGTTCCATCATGCGATTGAAAACATTTACCACACGGTCGGCCTCCTGCTGCCCCACATGGCTTAACCGGCTACTGAAGTCCTGTTCTCTGAGAAGTTCCATACCACTGCCGATGGTGTTCATCGGTTTCACGATTTTCCGGTAAAACAAAATAAGATACAGCATCAGGAGCAGCATCAATGCTTCGGCAATATAGAGATACTTCACGACAACGGTTTCGGATATATAAATCAGAAAACCCATGATAGCGACCAAGAAGAAAACAAGTATGAAGAAGAATCCCTTTACTGACATGTGATTGATGATTAACGATTAACGGACCATGATAAGCAACGGGTTACTTATCACCGATATCATATTTCTCCAAACGGCGATACAATGCTGCACGACTGATTCCCAATGCGGTAGCCACCTGGCTGAGATTTCCTTTATAGCGTTCCAGTGCCTGAAGAATCGTTTGCTTTTCAATTTCATCCAAGGTCATTCCCGCAAATGAAGAAGAGGTTGCCACACTTTCGTCATGACGTTGGTATTGGTTCTCGAAATCGATTGCATCCAACACTTCCTTCCCGCTGACCAGAATCGTACGTTCTACCAGGTTCTTCAATTCACGGATATTGCCAGGAAAAGGTAAACGGCTCAGGAAGTTCAACGCATCCGACGAGAATTCTGTACGGGGCAGATTGTTAATCTCCGCCTGACGGTCGGCAAAGTGTCTGGCAAGCAATGGTATATCTTCTCTGCGTTCTCTCAGTGCAGGCAGTTTTACGGTTATCAGGTTGATACGATAGAACAGGTCTTCACGAAAAGTGTGTTCGCTCACCATCTTACTCAGGTCGGCATTCGTAGCCGAAACCACCCGGATATCCGTCTTACGCGGGCGACTGTCTCCCAACACCTCAAAGGTCTGGTCCTGCAATACCCGCAGCAGCTTTACCTGGCACGACGGATCGAGATCCCCGATTTCATCCAAAAAAATAGTTCCTTTGTTCGCCATTTCAAAACGCCCCATACGGTCGGCAGTGGCATCTGTAAACGCACCTTTTTTATGACCGAACATTTCACTTTCGAAAAGGCTCTGCGAAATTCCTCCCAGATTGACTTTTACAAAAGGCTGGCGGACACGTTGGCTATTGATATGGATGGCTTCGGCTATCAGTTCTTTACCCGTTCCGCTTTCACCCGTGATCAATACGGAAGCATTGGTAGGAGCAATACGTGCTACCGTATTCAATACCTCCATCAACCCACGGCTTTTGCCTATGATATGGCTCCGGTTGAGTGTTCCGCTTTGCTCTTGCGGAGTGTCTTTGGGAGTGGCAGTCAGTTCGAGTGCCGTCTCGATGCGCTGCAACAGAGCAGCGTTATTCCAGGGTTTCGTGATAAAGTCGAATGCACCGGCCTGCATCCCTTGTACAGCCAACTGTATACTGCCCCAGGCAGTCATCAGAATGACCGGGACATCGGGACGAAAAACCTTTACTTGTTTTAAAAGCGTCAATCCTTCTTCACCGGAAGTGGAAAGTGTAAAATTCATATCCATCAGGATCAGAGAAGGAGCTTCCGAACGAACTACTTCCATCGCCTCACGCGGGCCGGTCACTGCAATTACCTGATAACCGGCGCGTTTCAGCATAAAACTCAGGGAAGAGCGGACCCCGCTATCATCATCTATAATTAAAAGCATAGGCATCAATTTTTGAGTTGCAAAACTACTCTTTTTTGGTTTAAAACCAAAGGTACGTTGGTTTAAAAGGTAAGACCTCTTGGTTTAAAACCAAAGAGGCGTTGGTCTGAAACCAACAGCCCTCCTGTTTAAAAAGAACAAACACACAATTATTTTTTTACAATATCTTCAAAATCAGCTTCCAGGGGAGTATTGTTTTGGAAATCCCACAACGTCAGGCTACGGAGTTGATAATAGTAATACCAATACCAGTACAGTTCGTTGATATGTTTTTGGCGGGCATCGTCTTTCGAGTTCTGGGCGTCGTTCAGATCGAGTGTATTGATCTTACCGATCAGGAATGTTTCGACACTCGTCTTATAGCGCTGTTGCGCAATCTTATCGGCCTCATTGGCTATGGAAAGCTGCTGTGCCTGATTGTTGAAATGCTCGACTAGCAGGAAAATGTCCTGATCGAAATCCATCTGTTCCTTCTTTATCTTGGACAGGGTAACGTCCCGGTTACTCTTGGCTACCCTCACTTTTCCACGGCGTTTGCCCCAGTCGAGGATTGGAATTTTAACACCGACCTCAACCACCTGATTGTCTAGCAAATTGTGATAGGCAGGAGATAAGTCTTTATTCAGTCCCGTATAACCTACATTGGCAAAAAGATCGACGCTCCTGAGATTTCCCCGGGCTGTTGCAACTTCATATTCGGCCTCTAACTGACGACGACGAATATTGTGGGCAAACGAATTGCGTTCCAGTGCTTTGTTCAGCACTTGGTTGTATTCCATCTTTAGGTTGGGAGCCGATTCCGGTACCACAGGTTCCAGTATCAGGTCGTTTCCTATGGCCAGGAAAGAACGCAAACGGAACATATGGGCATTGAGGTTGCTTTCTGCATCCGTCACAGCAGCCCGGGCTTTCAGGGCGGCAAGCTTCAGTTGCAGAAGTTCATTTTCTGAGATTTGACCCATTTTTCGTTTAGCCCCGGCCACCTCGTACAAACGGTCGGCATTCACCTGATTCTGTCGGGCAGTGCACAGTGTCTCCTTTGCCGACAGCAAATTGAAGAAGTAAGTGATCGCATTCATGGTCACCGTCTCCGTCGCTGTAATAAAAGCGGCTTTCGCCTCTTCGTAACGCACCGGTTCGATACGGCGGTTCCACTTCAGGTTGTTTACTCCGAAAATGGGCTGAGTCAGTTGAAGGGCGATAGGGACAGACATGAACTGCCGGCTTCCTCCGGAACCTAACTGTTTCATAAAGTCGAGTGAAGAGGACAATGAAACTTTACCTCCCGTAAACCAGATGTTCTGGTCGATAGACAAAGCACCGTTCAATCCTAACTTATTACTGCGGACAAACGAGTAAGAGCCGTCTTCATTCTGATAACTGTTATACTGCTTGCTGTAACTGGGCAATGTACCGCTGAAATTTACTTCCGGAAGAAGATCGGCGCGAAACGTGCGGTACTCCCAATAAGCTGTCTTCAGCTCATTCAGAGCTACTGCTGCATCTACAGACTGTGTTCGTGCCAGTGCAATGGCTTCATTCAAGGTGATTTCCTGCGTTTCCTGCGCACTCAGCGCCAACGAGCAAAATGCAAAAGCAGAAAGTAGAAAGTATCGTTTCATATAATATTCATTTATTTACCGGCTGAAAAGCAAACCCCGTGCCAAAAGTGAATACCGGGGAAACGGGAACACGAAACAAAGAGCAATGAGTAAGGGAGGTTGAGGGAGTAAAAGGGAAAATAAACGGGAAAAGAGAAAGGGTATAGGGAAAGAAACGATGGATGCAAAATAGGAAAAACGATAATGGAGCAGCCTCTTTCGGACGGGTAACCACGCTGTAAATGAACAGAAAAGAGAGGGATACACCCTCCGGTGAAAGGTAGCGGCTACTGATCTTTTAGCATCAGGAACATCCACCGTCCGTTCCCTCCGTTCACCGCTCTCATTCATCGTTCATCGCTTATCGTTCACCACTCATCATTCACTGTTTATCGTTCACCGCTTATCGTCCATCGTTCTTTCTGCTGTCCGAAAATGAACAGTTTGTTCGGAGACGGACGTCCTCCGGTATCATTATTCGCAAATATCCGGAAGGCGGACAGTGAAACGGGTTCCGTGCCCTTCTTCTGAAGTGACGGTAATCGTCCCGTTCAGACGTCCTACGATAGTCTGGCAAATACTCAGTCCGAGCCCCGCACCCTGGGTAAAGCTATCTACCTTATAGAAACGTTCAAAGATATGCCTCAATCCATCTTCCGAAATACCTTTTCCGGTGTCTTCGACAAAAAGAGAAGTGTAGCCGGGTTCTTCTTCGGTATATCCGAATGTAATCGAACCTTGAGTCGTAAACTTAACGGCATTGTTGATCAAGTTGTTTACCACTTGTTGGAGGCGGACATTATCCGTCACCAGATACTTTTTGCTATTCTCCGGCAACTTCAGCACCAACTGCACTCCCGGAGGCATATTCAAACGCTGTGAATCGTATACATTCTTCATCAATAACGGAAGATTGTGACCGGCAAACTGAAAATCCATTGTGCCGGATTCTATACGGGACAAATCGAGAATATCATTGATAAGTGCCAGCAACAGTCCGCAATTCTTATTGATAGTCTCTATAAATAGCTTAACCTCTTCTTCGGTAAACCCGCTGGTATCGCTCAACAAATCAGAGAAACCTACAATCGCATTCAGCGGCGTACGTATCTCATGGCTCATATTGGCAAGGAAAGCCGATTTCAATTTATCCGCCTGAAGTGCTTTATCACGCGCTGCGGTTAATTCCTCTTCGGTTGTCTTATAGCGCTGTCTCTTATACACATCTGACGCTGCCGACGATCTTACGCGTGTAGA